>Ga0207664_10001660_pt1 | contig 14659 bp, 11 predicted proteins | sample LARL83metaG_FD_184349 | JGI IMG/M metagenome (GOLD analysis project Ga0207664, IMG submission 184349) | Corn, switchgrass and miscanthus rhizosphere microbial communities from Kellogg Biological Station, Michigan, USA - LAR L8-3 metaG... | ecosystem: Host-associated > Plants > Roots >... | reverse complement strand
AGCTCTACCACCGCGTCGAAAAAGACTCAAAGAACTTCGGCCGGCTATTCGTGCATTTCCGGTGGAAATAGCCGCGGCCCTCGTCCCCTCTGGCAGTGGTGGGCCGGAACCACAGCCCATGGCCCGGCCTGGGACACGATCCCCGGCCCGTCAGCGGACACTGTGATCTTCGGGCGGTGGGCGAGTAATCTTCATCTGAAAGTGCCTTCGGCTGGGTGCGGAGAGGATCTTCGACAAACCCTATCCTCCCAGCTCAAAGGCACTTTTACATAACCACGCGGCCCGGCTGCTATCCCGGCGAAAGGCCGAGGCTAGAGGTAGCGATGGACGAAGGCGATCGCTATGCCGCCCTCGCCGACGGCCGCTGCCACGCGCTTCACCGATCCGGAGCGGACATCACCAATGGCGAAGATTCCCGGGGCGCTCGTTTCGAGAGCGAACGGCTCGCGATCAGCCTTCCACTGTCCAGCCTTCATCGCGTCGGCTCCCGTCAAGACGAAGCCGTGATCGTCGCGTGCGATCTCCGGGGGGAGCCAGTCGGTCGCCGCGTCGGCGCCGATGAGGACGAAGAGCGCCGTCGTATCCCGTCGAGATGTCGTGCCGGCCCTTCGATCGATGACCTCGATCGCCTCGAGTTGTTCGTCTCCGTGCACGGCGACGACCTCGGATCGCGTTTCCACCCGGATGTTCGCTTTCGTCGCTATCTGCTCGATGAGGTATTGAGACATGCTCGCGGCGAGCGACTCGCCGCGCACGAGGAGCGTCACCGATCGGGCGTGGCTGGAGAAGAAGATGGCGGCCTGGCCGGCCGAGTTGCCCGCCCCGATCAGATACACATCGTTTCCCTGCGCCAGACCGGCGTCGCTGCGCGCCGCACCGTAGTAGACACCGGAGCCGACAAGCCGATCGACCGAATCGAGCTCAAGGCGCCGCCACTCCACGCCCATCGCGAGGACGATCGACCTCGTTCGGAGAACGTCGCCTCCATCCAGCCTGACGGTCAGTTCGGCCGGGTCGATGCCTTCGACCCGACGGGTCACGACGATCTCGGCGCCCAGCCGCTTCGCCTGTTGCAGCGCACGACTCGCGAGATCGTCCCCGGAGACACCAAATGGGAACCCCGTGTAGTTCTCGATCCGGGTCGAGGTACCGGCCTGCCCGCCCGGAGCGAAGGACTCGATCAGCCCCGTCTGCAGGCCCTCGGAGGCGCCGTTGACCGCCGCCGTCAGACCCGCCGGCCCGCCGCCCACGATCACCACGTCGTAGAGCGCCCGGCTCGGCGCAACCGTCAGTCCAGCGACCGTGGCGATAACGCGCATGGTCGGCGCGACCAGGCGCGTGCCGTCGCGCAGCTCCACCACCGGATAGGGAGCGGCCACGGCGGCTCCGGCTCCCGCGCGTGCAACCGCGGCGGGATCGTCGGGGTCCTGGCGATCGTGGGGAATCTGGTTGCGATGCAGGAAGCTCTCAACGGCATGGACTCCCGGGTCGAGCGGCGGACCGATCACGAACATCGCCGGCTCGAGCGGCTGGGCAGTGGCCGCTCTGAGCATCTCCTGACGCTCCAACGCAGCGGCGCCCACCGCCGCCGAGACCTGGGGCGCCAGGGCGGCGAGCGTGTGGAACACCTGGACGCTCAGCTTGAGCACGCGCGAGGGCTCGACAGCCCGCATGCTTGCGGGCAACGGCGTACCCAGGATCATCGGGATCTCGCCCCCGAGTTCCCCTGGAAGCCGGATTCCGATCACGCGCTCGACGCCGTTGACAAACTTCGTCAGCTCCGTCTTCCCCTCGACCACGACCGCCAGGAATCGACCTTCGCCTTCGTGGGCTACGTACTCCCCGGCAGTGAGGTGGATGTCCTCGACCGAGCCGACGAGGTACTCCAGCTCATTCTCCGCAAGCGTCGAGAAGAGCGGAATCGTGGCCAGCTCAGCGACAGTAATCACAATGCCCCCACACCCTCCCCCGCCTGGCGTCCCCGCAGCCCAAGCAACTCAGGTTACGATCACCGCACGAGACTACCCTCGATCTTTCGTGATCTTGTGAAACCTCCCGGGGGTCTGAGACTCCCGTTGTTGGGAGGATCGATCGCATGGCACGTCCGTCGAGTATCTGCCTGAGCTGCGGGCCGCGGGCGGTACGGATGGTTGCGGAGCTGGCGCCAGGTGATCGCGTTCATCTGCGAGCACAAGGACCCCCGCGTCGATAGTGATCTCTTGGAGAGCTTCCCGCGCTTACGCTGCGTCACCAATGCCACCGGCATCGGACCCGGGATGTCGCATCTGAACACACTAACGAAGTTAGTCTCTGACCTGAGCCGCCTTGGGTGCCTGAGCCGCCTTGGGTGCCGCCTTGGGTGCCGCCTTGGGGAATCGAACCCCAGACCTACGCATTACGAGAAGCCCGGCACCCCGCTCTAGCCGCGCTACCTGCACAGATAGCAGCACTCGTGTCCCGGAATGCTCCGAACGCACAAGGTGCTCGGGGCTGCCGGTCCACGATCCCGTCCACGGCCTGGCTAGCCTTCTGGTAACAGGGTGTCACTGGCATAGGGCGGCGCGCTCACGCAAGACCGCCTACTTCGGCGGGGGTCAGCGGTAGCCGGATTAGGGGCGATCGACCTCAAGACGGCGGCTTACGGCAGCGGCAATCGCCTGGAGGTCACCTTCATCAGAGCTCACCACTAGATCATGCCGGCGCATGGCCCCCTCAACCACGCAAGCATCAACGATGTCGGTAGTCGCGGTTCGGGCGGCGAGGGAGCCGACGGAACGAGCCTGCTCATCATCAAGGGCCTCCACGTCGCACCCGGCCAGCAGCCGAGCCAGGAGAGCCTGGCGGCCTCCTCCGCGCCAGGACTGGGCTACGACTGGCGCCGGGACCGTGGGCACTTCCCGACGCGCGAGGAGAGCGCGGTGACGGGCCCACAAACGGCGTTCCCCTCGGTCAGCGGCAATGAGAGCGCCGGTGTCGTAGGTGACACCCATCATGCGGTCCGGCGCCTGGGACTTGTCCCCGACCGGCGGGCTCGCTCGACCGCCGCGGCAGCCCACGCCTCGGCTTCGGCAAGCTCACCAGAGGTGAACGCCCCATAATCCTGCTCATATTGGCTGACGGCAGCCAGCCCCGCCCGGATGGTGAATTCCTTTCTTGCTGTGTCTGCGAGCCACGCGCTATAGCTCATTCCTGCTTGAGCGGCCGCGGCCGCTATCTCAGCATCAAGATCGGGAGGCATGGAGATCGAGCGCTTCTTCCGCACTGCCATAGCATCACGGTAGCACAGCGGTAGGACAGCCCGGCGCGAGCGTGAAACGCTCCATTTGCAGGCGGGCCGGGCACGGTGGCGGCTGGATCTTGGCGGGTGTGCTGATCTCTGCGTCACGGTCCGGGTGGTAACGACCGGCGGCAGCCGTTAGGGATCACGGTTCCCCGGCGGCTGCCGCGTTGCGCCCATCCTTCAACGGCCGCCGGCCTGCACATCGTGCCCGGCCACGTAGTGGTGACCGGTGAGGAGCTCGCCCTGCTCTGCTTTGGGTCCTGCCGTGATTGAGGGAGTTTGCGCGTGGGCCTGGGGGTCGGCTGCGACTGCTGGCGTGCGGCGGGCCCGGCGCAGGTGGGGCAGCGACAGCGTGACGAGAGTGGTGGCGACGGACAGGACGACTGTTGCGGCCACCATCGCGATGACGGCCCACAGCGGGAAGTGTGCGGCCGCTGTGGTGGCCGGTGGGGGTGGCGGAGCGACGGGAGCACCCCCAGGCGGTGGCAGGCGGACTGCCGACGCGGCGGGAGCGAAACCGAACGCGGCGGTTAGAAAAACTGCCAGCCCGCCGAACGTAGCGAGGGTTCGTCGGGTACGCGAGATACTGCGTCCCGCGAGGTGCGGCTCCGATGGTCCAGGTCGGTTAATCATCTGAGTAGCTCCTTCAGCTGCCTGGGCGGATGTTCCTGTGGATGGCGTGTTGCGTTTGCCAACACCAACACAGCAGCGCGGGGCGAGTGGAATTGCCTTGAGATCCGCTTGGAACGGCGGCTTGGAATAGCGGTGGACCTGGTGGCGGGCCGGTGGTGGAATAGTCGAAAGCCGTGTGCCCGGGCGGCTGGGGAGTAAAGCCGGGCCGGGGGGTTGTGATGGCTGCTGACGCAGCGGCCAGCGAGACGTGGGTCGCGGAGTTCGGCATTCTCGGGCCGCTGGAGGTCTCAAGGTCCGGGCGTACGGTGCCGCTGGGCGGTCCGCGGCAGCGGGCGGTGCTCGCGCTGCTGCTGCTTGAGGCGAACCGGGTCGTGTCGATGGACCGGCTGGCCGAGGACGTCTGGGGCGGGCACCCACCCGATGGGTGGGCCACGACCTTGCAGACCTATGTGTTTCACCTGCGCCACGCGCTGGAGCCAGACCGGGCCCGGGGCGTCGCGGGAGACGTGCTGGTGACCAGGGACCGCGGGTACCTACTGCGCGTGGACCGTGACCACCTGGACGCGGCGCTGTTCCAGGACGGCTTCACTGCCGGGCGGGCCGCGCTAGAAGCGGGCCAGTACGCCGAAGCCGCCGGGACGCTGCGCAAGGCGCTGGATCTGTGGCGCAGCCCGGTGCTTGCCGACCTGGCCGACTACGCCTTCACCCGGCCCGAGGCAACCCGGCTAGAAGAACTACGGCTCGCCGCGCTGGAGGCCCGGATCGACGCCGACCTGGCGCTTGGCCGGCACGACGCGATCACCGCCGAGCTGGAGCAACTGGCCGGCGAACATCCGCTGCGGGAACGGCTCCACGGCCAGCTCATGCTGGCGCTGTACCGGTGCGGCCGGCAAGCCGACGCGCTCGCTGCCTACCGGCGCGTCCGCGGCCTGCTCACCAGCGAGCTAGGCATCGACCCCGCCGAGCCGCTGCAGCGCCTGCATGCATCCGTTCTCGCACACGACCCAGCCCTCGACTGGAGCCCGGGAAGCCAGACACTCATCCCAGCGGAGGATCACGACGCCGACGCCGGTACCCCGGTTACGTCCCCGCCAGGACGGCCTCGTCGGCAGCCGGCCGCGGGGAGCCGGGAGCTGGCCTGGGCGCGGCGCCGCGCCCGCCGCCTGCTCGTCATCGGCTCGGCGCTCGCGGTCGCCGCGGCCGTATGCATCGTGGTCGTGGCCCGGCCGTGGGAGGGCGCGCCCACGGCCCTGCCGGCCAACAGCGTCGGCCTGATCGACCCGGCCGGGGGCCAGATCGGCGCGCCGGTGAGCGTGGGCAGCCCGGAAGGCCTTGCTTACGGCGACGGCTCGGTCTGGGCCGTGGACACCACCGAAGGCACACTGTCGCGGATCAACCCGGCGACCCATGCCGTAATACAACAGATCCCGGTCGGCTCCGCGCCAACCGCCGTAACAGTGACCGGCCAGGACGTGTGGGTCACCAACGGCGGCGACGGGACGGTGTCACAGATCAACACCGCGGCAAACAAGGTCGTCCAGACGATCCCGGTCGGCAACGTCCCGGTCGCCATCGCCAGCGGGCCCAGCGGCGTGTGGGTGGCCAACCAGGGCGACGACACCGTAGACCAGATAAATCCAGCGACCGGCAAGGTGACCAGAAGAGGGGTGACGGCCGGCGGACGCCCGGACGGCATCGCGGTCGGGCCGGACGCCGTCTGGGTCGCCAACAGCCAGGACGGCACCGTCACCCGGATCGACCCGGCCACCGGCCAGCCCAGCGGCCCCATTCCAGTCGGCAGCGGGCCAGCCGGCATCGCGGTCACCCCGGCAGCTGTATGGGTGGCTAATTCACTGGACCGCACGGTCTCGAAGATCGACCCGGCGACCGGCAGGGTGACCGCCGTCATCGGCGTCGGTGACGGGCCGAGCGCGATCGTCGCGGCCAAGGACGGTGTGTGGGTGAGCGATGAGTTCGACGCCACGCTCGATCACATCGACCCACAGGCCAGCCGCGCCGACCGCGCCGTGTCCCTGGGCAGCTCGCCGCGCGGCATGGTGGTGGCCGGGCCTGGCGTATGGGTCGCGGCGCGCGCGTTCGCGGCGGCCAGCCACCGCGGCGGCACATTGACCGTAGTGAACAAGGTGCTACCTGCAACAGACCCAGCGCAGTGGGATGCGTACTTTCCCTGGAGTATTTCCGCGCTGACAACCGTGTACGACGGCCTGGTCGCTCTCCGCCGGGCGGGCGGTCCGCCAGGGCTCACGCTCGTGCCGGATCTGGCCGTGACGCTGCCGCGCCCGACCGGCGGAGGGACGAGGTACACGTTCACGCTCCGCCGGGGAATCCGCTACTCGAACGGCGCGCCGGTGCGGGCGTCCGACTTCCGCCGGGGTTTCGAGCGGGAGATCACCATGGGCGTCGATCCTGGTTACTACGAAGAGATTCTCGGCGCACAAGCGTGTCGGCAGCACCCGTTGCGGTGTGACCTATCGGCTGGGATCGTCGTCAATGACACGGCGGGTACGGTGACCTTCCGCCTGAGCCAGGCGGATCCCGACTTCCTTTACAAGCTCGCGTTGCTCTTCGCCGTTCCAGCGGCACCTGGCGCTCCTCCGCGTCGTTTCATCACGGGCCCGCCGTTCCTGCCCGGCACCGGCCCGTATATGATCTCGCAATACAGGCCGAACGTATCCTTTACCCTCGTGCGGAACCCGTACTTCCGTCAATGGTCGTACGCCGCGCAGCCAGCGGGTTACCCGTCTGTCATCCGGTACGAACGTGTGACCAGCCAGCGCAAGCAGGAATCGGCGGTTATCGTCGGCCGGGCCGATCTAGTCGAACTCAACGAGGGCGCTCGATCTCTCGCAATTCGGTACCCGGCCCGTATCCACCTCGGCCTCCAGCTGGCCACTACCTATGCCTCTCTCAACACCCGCCAGCCGCCGTTTACGAACATCAAGGCCCGGCAAGCCGTCAACTACGCCATCGATCGTGCCCGGATCCTCCAGCTCTATCACTTCGCCCCCGGTCAGGCCGCCCCGACGTGCCAGATCCTACCGGCTGGCTTTCCCGACCACCAGAACTATTGTCCCTATACGACCGGCGCCAAGGACGGGGTCTGGCATGGCCCGGATATGCAGAAGGCACTACGGCTTGCGAAGGATTCCCGCACAACGGATGTGCCGGTGACCGTTTGGAGCCCCAATTCCTTCCCCGAGACGGCGGTAAGCGCCTACCTTGTCCGGCTCCTCAAAAAGCTCGGGTACCGGGCAAACCTGCACGTGGTGTCCATTGACCGCTTCTTCGCAGAGGCCGAGAAATCCGACAGCAAGATCCAGATAAGTATCGACGGATGGGCCGCCGATTTCCCCGCCCCATCGGGTTTCTTCTTCCCCCTCCTGAGCTGCCGCTCGTTTCACCAGTCCCCCACCAGCAACTCGGCCGAGTTCTGCGATCCTCACGTCGACAAGCTGGCCAGCGAGGCGCTGGCGGCGCGGCTTACGGATCCCGCCGCCGCCCGAAGGTCGTGGGCACAGGTGGACCGCATTATCACCGACCAGGCACCATATGTCCCGTTCTACAACGGAACATCGGCGGCCGCATTCGTCTCCTCCCGGGTCGGGAACTACCAAACATCCCCGCAGTATGGGCCTCTGCTCGACCAGATGTGGGTCCGATAGCAGGCCTTGCTATGCACGCCTCCGGGCCTTCTTGCCTGTCAACCCGTGGTTTATCCCGGCTGGCCACTCACACCGCAAGGCCTTCAGGCTTCACTCTACGTAATCGTCTATCGCCCTGTAGAGGGGTGGCATACCACGTTCGTGGGTCGGCTCGGTCGGTCCACGGCGATTGAACACACTTACGAAATTAGCCTTTCGACCTGAGCCGCCTTGGGGAATCGAACCCCAGACCTACGCATTACGAGCGTGTCACGATGCGTTGCTACCGAGGTCGGGACGCCACCGACCTTGCGGTTGGCAGGGTGCAGCTGTTGGCGGTTGTTGGTTGTTCACGGCCCTTCGGGGGCACCACGGGGGCACGACTTTGCTACCTGTGCCATACGGCCGACGCACGAGGCTGTCAGCCGTGCTGGGCCACATAGGCGCCACGGCCCTGGACGACATAGACCAGGCCCTCAGCCACCAGCACGCGCACGGCCTTGCGGGCAGTCTCCCGCGCTACCCCGTAGCGCTGCATCAGCGTTGACTCGCTCGGGATGGCCCGGTCTGGCACCAACTCCCCTGCCTCGATCTGGGCTCGCAGGATCGCCGCTATCTGCTGGTAGACGGGCTGCGGCGCCTCATGATCGACGGTCACGCGGTGACGGTACCCGGCCACCCTGCACGCTAGTCTCATCTCTCTGTCTATAGACGGCTGCCCCCGTCTAGTCATAGCATTGGTCCAAGACACAGGCGGACCCGGCCAGCGACCGCATCGCTAGCCGGGCCCTCGGGATCACCCTGCTAGGAGAGATCACCCGTGCAGCCCATCATCCCAGCGTCTGGCACCAACGGCCCATGGCGCGTCCTGATCCTCGACCGCGACCTAGCCGACCCGAAATGGATCCTGGCCACTATCGCCACTCCGGACGAGATACGGCCCGCCCCCCCAGATGCCACCGTGGACGAGGTGACCGCGGCATGGGTGGCGTCCGCAGCTGGCCTGTTCCGCCCCGCGCTAACGCCCCTGCCCGGTGCCCTCGCGTGGCGCGTCGATGAAGGAGGCAAGCCACGGTGAAGCGGGCAGCCGGGTAGACACAACGCGGCCGTGACCCCCGCTTGCAAAGCGACGTATACGCCCGTTGTGGCAACGCTGACCTGGCCAGCCAGTTGTCCCTGAGTAGCCGTGAGATACCGCTGTTGACCCTGCTAATGGCACGACGATGTTTAACTGCACGCTAACCGCATGGGGTCTTGGCCGCCTGACCTGGAGTCGGCGTCGGAGTACGACTCCTACCACCACCTTGGCTCGACGACTCTGGTCACGACCCAGCGGTGCTTGCCGATCTTGCGGTCACAGATGAACCCGAGCTTCTCGTAGGTCGACAACGCGCCGTTGAACAGGAAGCCAGCGGGCACCGAGCCGACGTCCTCGTTGGCTGCACGGACGCGCTTGACTGCGTCGTTCTGGTCCTGCCCGTTCTCCTTGTAGCTGTCCCTCCGCTTGGCCGTGGATGCTGTGTCAGGGCTCGCGAAGCGACGGCGTAGCGGCTTGGCCTTGACTCGGCGGACTCGGCCGAGATCATTGTGCAGCGAGGAGGACAAGCCCGGCTTGGATGATCGGTGGTCCGGTAGCAGCTCAGCCAGGCCAAGCTTTCTAGTGGTTCTGGGCGCCGGGTGTGTGTGTCAAGGTCCGATACTGCCTGCGAGAGACTGTGACATTGGGCCCGCGCGTGGCCGTTCCGTGCGGCTGGGCGCTGTGCGATCCTTGATCGAGAGGTGTTGCGCAGGAGGCGCCTTTGGTTTGGGGGGTGAGATGGGTGACGGCGGCCGAACGTACGGTCCGGGACTTCTTTATTAGCTATGTGGGGGTCAATCGTTCATGGGCGGAATGGATCGCCGTTGAGTTGGAACGGGCGGGTTATTCCACTGTGCTGCAAGCGTGGGATTTCCGACCGGGCACCGATTTCATGCATAAAATGCAAGAGGCAACGACTTCTGCTGAGCGTACGATTGCCGTTTTGTCCCCGGCGTACTTCGGTTCAGATTTCAGCGAGGCGGAGTGGCGCTCGGCTTTCGTTAAGGACCCGACCGGTGAACTCGGGCTTCTCGTGCCCATCCGCGTGCAGCCCTGTCGGCCGCCGGGCCTCCTGGCGAGCCGCGTTTACGTGGATTTGGTCGGTGTGGATGAGGTGATCGCTCGGAAACGGCTGCTGGCGGCCGTGGATCGCGGGCGACCCCGGCCGACGGCGGCTGCGTTCCCTGGTGGGGCAGTTGGGCCATTTGCTGAGAGTGGTGAGAAGACACGGTTTCCCGGGCTTGGCCCAAAGATAATCAACCTGCCACCGCGGAATCCGAACTTCTCAGGCCGTGATAACCAACTGCTGGAACTGTATGGCAATCTTCATAAAAGGTTGACGGCAGTCGTGCTGCCCACTGCCGCGGTGCACGGGCTGGGCGGGGTGGGCAAGACGCAGCTCGTATTGGAGTACGCGCACCGGTTTGCCAGCGACTATGACGTGGTCTGGTGGATTTCCGCCGAGGAGCCGACCTCGGCAGTGGCAGCGCTGGCTGACCTTGCCCACCGGCTGGGCATACCGAGAGCCGCGAACCAGGCCGAGGCGACAGCTAGCCTATTCGACCTGCTCCGCGATCAGGCTCGGTGGCTGCTGGTTTACGACAATGCCGAAAGCCCGGCGCAGCTGAGCGGGCTGTTGCCCCCAGGCGGCCAAGGACATGTGCTGGTGACCTCGCGGTGGTCGGCGTGGGGGGCCCAAGCGTCCCCTTTGGGGCTAGATGTACTGGTCCGCGCAGAGTCGATCGCGTTCTTGCGGCGCCGCACCGGCGCCCGGGACGACAACGTGCTGGCCGCGCTGGCTGAGCTTGTCGGAGACCTGCCGCTGGCGTTGGAGGAGGCCGCGGCCTACCTGGAAGAGACTCGGGAAAATCTCGACGACTACCTGGAGTTGATCCGCGGACGTTCCCGTGAGTTGTTTGGGCTAGACCATCCGATCGGCGGCAGTGACCTGGACAGTGACCGTCGGCGGGTCGCCACGGTGTGGTCGGTGTCGCTCGACCGGGTCCACGTGCAGGCGCCAGCGGCGGAAGCGCTGCTGAGTCTATGTGCGTTCCTCGCGGCGGAGGTTCCGCGCGAATTGCCAACCGAACATCCGCAAGTGCTTCCCGAGGACCTCGCTGCCGCGGCCCGTGACCGCCTCACCTATAACCAGGCCCTTGCCACCATCGGTCGTTACTCACTGGCCACTGTCGGCCCCACGGTTGTGGGGCTACACCGGCTGGTGCAGGCCGTGATCCAGGCTCGGCTCGGAGAGGCGGGGGAACGGGCCTGGGCCGAAGCTGCTGTTAGCTTGTTGCGGGCAGCCTTCCCCGACGATAGCTGGGAGGTGCGCTCCTGGCCTGAGTGCGAACGGTTGCTTCCGCACCTGCTAGCTGCCGCTGGGCATGCTGAGCGGCTGGAAATCGCCGGTGAGGCGGTTAGCTGGCTATTGGATCGGGCCTCGACATACCTACGGGAACGCGGACAGTACCGGCAGGCCAAACCGCTCGCCGAGCGAGGGATAACGTTCGCGGAAGCAGCACTTGGGCCTAGTGACCCGGCGGTTGCTTGGCGTTACGACGAGCTCGGTCGCGTGCTCCGGGCCCTGGGGGATTTTTCCGGCGCCCGGGAGCAATTTGAGCGGGCTTTGGCCATCGGCGAGGCAGCGCTCGGCCCCGACCACTCCGCTGTGGGTACCTGGCGCAGCAACCTCGGCAACGCGCTCCAAGACCAAAACGATTTTTCCAGCGCCCGGGAACAATATGAGCGGGCTTTGGCCATCGGCGAGGCAGCGCTCCGCCCCGACCACCCCGAACTCGCTATCCGTCGTGGCAACCTCGGCAGCGTACTCTACAACCTGGGCGATCTGTCCGGCGCCCGGGAGCAATTTGAGCGGGTTTTGGCCATCGGCGAGGCAGCGCTCGGCCCCGACCACCCCGCCGTGGGTATCCGTCGTGCCAACCTCGGGATCGTGCTCCTGGACCTGGGGGATTTGCCTGCCGCCCGGGAACAATTGGAGCGGGCTTTGGCCATCGGCGAGACGGCGCTCGGCCCCGACCACCCCGAAGTCGCTATCCGTCGTGGCAACCTCGGGATTGTGCTCCGGGACCTGGGGGATTTGCCTGCCGCCCGGGAACAATTGGAGCGGGCTTTGGCCATCGGCGAGGCAGCGCTCGGCCCCGACCACCCCATCGTGCGGACCCTACGTGGCAACCTTGACAGCGTCATCACTCGCCAGCGCGGCGCGCAGTCGCGGGGGTTGTCGACGCCTGAAGACTCCTCAGGTCAAGAGGGGGGAGGCTCATGAGCCAGCCACCCGACGCCACGTTGGCGTTTTGGGATGAGCATCGACAGCAACTTCGTCAGTCGGAGACGCAACGCTCAGTTCTAACGAACTTCCTGCTCCTAATCACCTCTGGAGTTAGTAGTTTCATCATTCAACAGAAGTTCGCTGAAAGAACCTTGCCGTTGACCGTGCTTATTGTTGGAGTCGGCCTATACGGAGCACTAGCTGCTGCGAAGTACCATGAGCGGGCAGAATACCATCTTATGCAGGCCCGCGCGCTGACGCACACGCTTGAAAAGACAGGTGCCCTAGCTGACGACTCGCAGCTCAACGAATTCCGTGACGCTCATTATCGGAAGTATCCCTGGCTGCATAGAATTCGCCTGCATTGGCTATGGACTGGACTTCATCTGGCCATCGCCGTTTATGGTATCGTGCTTACGATTCTGGTCCTTGTACATTAGAGTGGTTTACGCCGATCTGCAGGCATTTGGCTATAATCGGTGGCCGCGCAGCCGCCAATTCCTTTGAGAGTCACCAGATCACTGGTCGGCCAGCCGATCGTATGCGACGTCCCGTGGGGCCGCGATTGACGCGGTGGCCCGCGAGCTGGATGGTCGCGGCCGAGGAAGACTCCTGCGCTGCACTCGACTAGTTGCCGTGCGATCCTTCTCGATGTGGACGCCCTATCGGCGTGGCCCGGCGTGCGCCGGGCGGGCCTCGGCCAAGGCTGAGCCCGGCGCTGACGCCGGGCCAGCGGCGCCGCAGGCGCCGCCTTGATCTAAATACGGGCGATTTCGGCAACGCATCACGACAGGCCGCGGCAATTCCGATGGGCAGCTGGTCTGCTGGCTGGGATCGACTGCCGTGGCAGCGGCCAAGCATGCCCCGCTGTGGCCTACGCGGTGCGGTCACGAGGCCGGGTAGGTACCAGATAGCTTGCCCGGCCGGTCATGACCGCCTGGTGTCAGCGGGGCAGACCTATCGTCGTTACTGCGCGATTGACGAGTAGCGGCCTGCGTGAGCGGCTCTGCGCCCGGCAAAATGTGATTTAGGTCACATCCTCTCGGCACTGGCGGTCATCAGCGGACAGTCCCGGACCCGCACGGACACCTACGGACAATCACCAGCGCCGCCACGTCCACGCTCTAGGGTTTGTGCCCGAGCGCGAGGGGTTACAGAGTAGAAAGCACGCGATTGCGGAACCTGCCGATGGTGGCGGGCTGGCAGCCCAGGTCACCGGCAGCACTTATGGCGCCATAGGGCGCGACCACAGCGATCCGGCGTTGCCGGCGGGGCCATGAGCCCCTGGGTGACCCGCCCAGCTAACTGATATCTCAAGCTAGGGCACCTTCCCATCTGCGGGCACCCTTCCTTTGCCCTCAAGCTGCCTGGCAGCGAAAGGCCCTGGCTGCGTGGCCTTGACCGCAGCAGCCTCTGCGGGCCATAGACGCTCTGCGCAGATCAGGCTGGCCCGGCTGGCTGCTGCGCCCAGCTAGTCCCCTGAAGGAAGCCTGAAGGAAGGAGTCGCTCATTTATGACCGGCCGCCAGACCCGCACCGATCGTGCCGCCTACCCGCTGGCTCGTGACTCGATCCGGAAGATCGCCGAGGCTAGCGGCGGGTGCTTGCGGCCGGTGCAGCTGCGCCGCACCGACACCCAGACTGGGAAGATTATGTCGGTGATGGTGCCGTGCGGGACGACCCTGGCCAGCATCTGCCCGCCGTGCGCGGACCGGGCCAAGGCGCTGCGGGCGGCGCAGTGCCGGGAAGGCTGGCACCTCGAGGACGAGCCGGACCTGACCCCAGCCGCGCCCGATGAGCTGCAGGAGTTCTGGCTTACCATGCGCGCCGAGGCTCAGCTGCGCCGTGATGACCCCGGTGCCGCCGGGCAGGACACGACCGATTATGACGAGCTGATCGATGAGTTCGATATCGAGATCACCCGCACCGGGGTCCGCGGCAAGGTCACCACCAACTACAGCAGCGACGGCAAGCGGCGAAGCCGCCGATTCCGCTCCACCCGCCGCCGCCAGGACGCCGCCCCGCTGCCTGCCCGCAAGATCGCCCCCCGCACCACAGGGCGGCTGTACACCTCGCCGGATGGCAAGAAGTACCGACCCTCGATGTTCCTGACCCTCACGTGCGACAGCTACGGCAAGGTCCTAGATGACGGCACCCCGGCAGACCCTGGCAGCTATGACTACGCCCGAGCGGCGCGAGACGCGATCCACTTCGCCGCGTTGTTTGACCGGTTCATCCAGAACCTGCGCCGGGTGCTCGGTTATGAGGCGCAGTACTTCGGCGGGGTGGAGCCGCAGAAGCGCCTGGCCCCGCACATCCACCTTGCGGTCCGGGGCAGCGTACCCCGGCCGCTGCTGCGCCAGGTCCTGGCAGCCACCTACCACCAAGTCTGGTGGCCCTCAACAGATACCGTTCGGTTCGCGGGGGACCAGCTGCCGGTCTGGGATGAGGATTGCGGCAACTACCTCGACCCGGCGACCGGCGAACTCCTCCAGACATGGGATGATGCGCTCGACGCGATCGGCCCGGCTGATCAGCCGCAGCATGTGGCCCGGTTCGGGGCCCAGTTCGATGCCGAGGGCGTACTCGCCGGGTCCAAGGACGCCAACCGGTGCATCGGCTACCTGACCAAGTACCTGACCAAGCACGTCGCCGAATGCCACATACCAGAGACGGACGCGCAGCGGGCGCACGCGGACCGGCTCGCCAAGGCGCTTC
>Ga0207664_10001659_pt1 | contig 14663 bp, 16 predicted proteins | sample LARL83metaG_FD_184349 | JGI IMG/M metagenome (GOLD analysis project Ga0207664, IMG submission 184349) | Corn, switchgrass and miscanthus rhizosphere microbial communities from Kellogg Biological Station, Michigan, USA - LAR L8-3 metaG... | ecosystem: Host-associated > Plants > Roots >... | reverse complement strand
CGGTGCCGGCGTACAGCACGAAGATCAGCACCCCGGCCACGATAGCCGACCACGGCGCGAACCTGGCCGCGACCGCGCCCACCACCATCACGAACGCCGCCGGTCCGGCCAGCAGTAGCTGGTCCCGCAACGGCATGGCGCCGCGGTACCAGCCCTCGCACACCCCGCGCGCCCGCGCCGCCGCGCGCGTCACGACGATCAGCGCCACCGCGATCACGGCCGCGGCCGCCAGGTCCCACCAGCCGGGCAGCACCATCGCGGTCGCCATGGCCCCCAGGCACGCCCCGGTGCCCAGCCAGTACCACGTCGGATACCCGCGCCACGCCACCAACGCCCGGCTATGCCGCACCGCGGCCAGTGCCGCCGATGCCTCGTCCACGCTGATCGATTTTCCCGTTTCCATGATGGCAACTCTACAGTTTCCAACACGGAAACACAAGCTGGCGCCGACCTGGACGGCACGACCCGCCCGGCCGGGTGGCGGACCGGGTCAGGCGCCGCCGGACGTTCCCTGGTTGGCATGGCGCCGCGGTTCGCCGGGGGCTTCGCGGCGGTCGACGCGCTGATTTCCGTGGTGGCGTTCATTGTTCCGCATTCACAATTCACACGCCGGCGAATCACGGCCGACCGCGACTATATTTCTGGTGGCCTGTCATGAAATCGACACGGAAGGCGTGGTCGGCATGCCGCACCGAATTCGGTCACTGGCGATGGTTCCGCTGCTGGTATTCGCATTTGTGATAGCGCTGGTCGTGTTTCCGGTGCACCGCGCGTCGGCGACCGGTATTACGGCGGGAACGCCCGATTTCACCGTCAGCGTCAGCCCGTTGGCGCAGACCCGCAAGCGCGGCACCGGAGCGCCGTACTTCGTCACGGTGAACTCGGTGAACGGTTTCAGCGCGCACGTCGCGCTGAGCCTGAGCGGCGACATTCCGTCGACCGGCACCGTCTCCATCACCGACCCGGACGGATTCGGCCCGTTGCACGACGGTGAGGTCGCCATCGAGATCAACAAACATTCCGTATTGACCGGAACGTTCGCGATGACCATTCACGCCACCGGCGGCGGCATCGAACACGACGTGAACATCAGCCTGACGATCGTGTAACCGTCCCCAGCCCGTCCCAAGCATCGACCAACAGAATGGTGCGATGACGTTGCGCCAGTGGACGGACGACACCATGGCCGAGGTGCTCGGCCGCGAACACCGCACCGACCCGGTGTTGCCCGGCAACGGGGGACCGGCCGGCAACGCCCGGCTCACCGCGTGGACCGGATTGGTGCTGCTCGTCCTGTTCGCGGTCGAGCTGGCCACGCTGCTGGACCTCGGCCCGCTGACCGACTGGCACGTCGTGGTCGGCGTCCTGCTGGTGCCGCCCGCGTTGCTCAAGACCGCGACCACGGGTTGGCGGATCATCCGCTACTACACCGGAAACCGCGCCTACCGCAGCGCAGGGCCACCGCCGATGTTGTTGCGGGTGCTCGGTCCGCTTGTCGTGCTCACCACGCTGGCCGTGTTGGGCACCGGGCTGGCGCTGGTCGCCGTCGGACCGGATGCCGGCCGCGCGCCGTGGTTCTACGTGGGCGGTCGCCTCGCCGTCACTGTGTTGGTGCTGCACAAGGCGACGTTCGTGCTGTGGGCGGTGGCCACCGGCGTGCACACGCTGGCCCGCCTGGTGTCGGCGGTGCGCCAGATCAGCAGCGGCCGGGCGGTCCCGGGCCGGGTCGTGCGGGTCGCGGTGTTGGTCCTGACCGGGTTGGTCGCGATCGCGGCGGCCGTCGTCGTGCTACGGCTGTCCGGCGCGTGGATCAACCTGCCGCTGCCGCTGCACCACCGTCACGGCTGAGCGCCGTACCGGTCGTGGTGCACGACGGCGGACAACGGCCGGCGCCGCCGCCAGCCGTGGCGTTCCAGGTCGGGCGTTGCCGGCCGGTGCGTGACGGGGCCGACGCACAGCCAGGCCACCGGCCGTAACGTCGCCGGGAGGCCGACCAGGTCCCGCAGGAACTCCTCCCGGTAGAAGCTGACCCAGCCCACGCCGAGATTTTCCGCGGTCGCCGCCAGCCACAGGTTCTGGATGGCCAGGCAGACCGAGTACAGCCCGGTGTCGGCAATCGTGTGCCGGCCGAGCACGGCGGGGGAGCCGCGGTCCGGGTCGTAGCTGACGACGATGCCCATGCTGGACTCGAGCACGCCCTCGACCTTGATCCGGCGGAACAGTTCGGCCCGGTCGCCGGTGAGGTGATCGGCGAAGTCGGCGCGTTCGACCTGCACGTGGTCGCGGAACGCCCGGCGGGTCGCGTCGTCCGTCACGAGGACGAAGTCCCACGGTTGGGACAGACCGACGCTCGGCGCGGCATGCGCCGCCGCGAGCACCCGCTCCAGCACCGGCGGCGCGATCGGCGCGCCGGTGAACTCGGCGCGCGTGTCACGGCGTTGCGACAGGACCTCGTAGAGCCCGGGGCCGGGGACGTCGAACATCTCACTCGCGAATGTCGTCACCCGACGATACTGCCTGATCAGGGCCACGCCACCGACCCGGGCCCACGTGGAACGGTCAGCCGCCGCAGAAGCCGGGAGAGTTCCGCGGCGGACAGGTCGACGGCGACACGGCCGCGGCCCGCGCCACGTGCCCGGTCGATGCGGCCGCCGGCAGCCCGGCCAGGACGATTCCGGCTCCGACCACCGTCGCGACGATCGCGATTCTCATGGAACGCATCGTGACCTCCTTGGTCATCGTTGCCAACAAGATTGGCGGTCGTTGTCCCGCGCCTACAAGGTTTTGCGCCACGACGGCTCGATTCCGCTCACCGATCGGCGATGATTTCCCGAATGAGAATGGCGGCCGTGGCGAGATCCGCGACTTCGCGTTCGGTGAGATTCGCGTCGCCAGAGCGCATCGCGACCGCGCGGTCCAGTTGCGCCAGTGGCGCACCGTCCACCGTGTGCAGGAACACCGGCAGCAGCGCACGGGCGATCCCGGCCAAGCCAGGATTCTCGCCCACGCCGACCTGAGCCAGGATCAGCGCCGACATCGCGGTGTCCAGATCGGGTGGTCCTTCCGCGCTGTTGCGCCAGTCGATCAGCACGGGACCATCGGGACCGAGGAGCACGTTGTCCGGATGGAGGTCCAAATGCAACACCCGGGTCGCCGGATCCGTGGCCACCCGCGCCGGAATCCGGTGCAACCGGTGGTGCAGGCCGGCCAGCGTCACGGCGGCCGATGCCGCGTCGATCCCGTTGTCGCGCAACGCGGTCAGCATGCTCGGGCCGGACACGCGTCGCATGACCATGTCGGTGCCGGCCGCGTGGAACACCGTGGGCACCGGGAAACCGTGCCCGGCCAGATAGGTCATGACCGCGGCCTCGGCGGCGACGTCACCGCCCGCGCGGTAGCGGCGCAACACGCGGTCGCCATCGATCGCGAAGACGTCCGCGTCGCGGCCGGTCGCCATCGGTGTTTCGTTGTGTACCAAGGCCGGCCGATCAGACCGGCTCGGCGGACCAGGCGGCGTCGTTCTGCCTGGCGCACACCGGGAGGCCGTGCCGGTCGGTCAGCCCCAGCCGCACGACGAGCCGGCGTCCCGGCCGCCGCGCCGCCTCGATGATCTCGGGGTCGACGTCGACGAGCCGCAGCTTGGCGCCACGGAACATGTGCAAGGCCGAACCGTCATAGTCGCCCCACACCAGGGCCAGGTGCCGATCGGTCCGCACGCCACGCACGCGTGGTCCGACGAAGTCGAGGCCGTCGTCGTCGTGGCCGACCGTGACCGTGCATTCCCAGCGAACGGACTCCGCGTCGCCGGGCCATGGGTCGGTGACGCGCCATGTTCGATCGGCGGTCGGGATGGCCGACGTGTCCTTCGGGGAGATCCACAACCCGACGTGGACATTGTCGTGGACACCCTCGTGCCGGGGAGCGCAGTGCCGGCCGGGCAGGTCGTGGCCCTCGATGACCACGGACACCGGGGTCGGGTCGACGAGCTGCCGGCGTGGCGCCCTCGGTTTACGGGCCGGCGGCGCCATGCTCTGCCGGTACGCCAGCGCGAGCCAGTCGATGATCTCGTCGTTCAGGTCCTCGGGTGAGCTCAGCGCGACCCGCACGTTGACCGCCCCGCTCCCGACGTTCTTCGCCACCAGCAACCGGCCATCCGGCTCTGCGTCCAGGAGCCGCAGCCCGAGGTCGACGCGGCTGCGCGTGGTCGGCTGCACGATCGCGAACACCCGGCGCGGCGAGAACAAGGACACGCACGTCCTGCGTGGTTCCACGATCACGTCACCGACGGCCGGGAGCACGGCCAGAACGGCGTCGAGCACCGGTCGCAACGCCGGCCGATCGTCGTACTGGCCCGCGATGAGCTCGCCGGCATCCGCATCGGGCACGTGCCCAGCCTAACCGGTCGTTGACACCAACCGGTTTGCAATGCAGACTGGTTGGCGTCACGAACGGACGGGGAGGGTTCATGACGGACGACGCCGCGGTCACGCTGCTCAACGAGGTCGCGCGGGTGCGGCGTCGGACGCGCCGGGACCGGCACGCCTACTGGCCGCCGATGCTGCTGCTGGGCGTGCTGATCCTGGCCGCGCCGCTGGTCTACGGACAGACGGTGCCGCAACCGAAACTCGGCGTCTTCACCGCGGTGTCGACGCCGATCTGGCGGATTCCGGGCACCGGCCTGGCGTACGCGCCGCTGCAACTGTTCGGTCCCCGTTTCGTACTGGTGGCCGACCCGACCGCGGTCGCGCTGTACTGGCTGTGCGTCGTGGTTCTCGGCATCGCCGCCACGATGGTGTGGTACCGGTGGCGAGGCAGCCGCGTCGGCCTGGAGACGCCGACGCGGACGTTCGTCCTGGTCGGCATCGCCGGCCTGCTCTACCTGCTCGGCATCCTGCCGCTCGTCGCGACCGCGGTCATGTTCCCGTTGTTCGGCTACTTCTCGGCGTTGGGAATCTGGTTGTCCGCCGCCATATTCGTGGTGACCGCGGTGCCGAGCGCGCTGGCGCTGCGGGGTCACGAACGGCGGCCGATCTGGCGCGACGCTCTCGGGTGGGCCGGCATGGCCATCGCGCTGCTGTCCGCGTCCAGCTTGCTGTTCTACGCGTCGATCGAGGGATTCGCGCCGGTGCTGGTGATCGCCGTGGCACTGCTCGTGCTCGCCATGATCGAGCGCAGCGCGCTGTGCGGCGCCATCGCGGTGTTGTTCGGGATCGGCGCGCTGGTGGCCAATCTGTACAACATGGAGAACGTGTACTTCCGGCTCAGCGGCGGCTATGTCGAGGATCCGCGACTGATCGCGTTCGCGCACCTCGTGCTGCCGGCGGCCGTGCTGATCATCGGCGGTGCCGTGGCCGGCGTGGTCGCACGCATGGCGAAGCCATGAACGACCACCCGACCGCCGGCCTGGACGACGTCGTCCACCAGAAACACCGGCTGGCCATCCTGACCGTGGCCGCCGAGGCGAAACGGGTCGAGTTCGGTTACCTGCAACGCACGCTCGACGTCACGAAGGGCAATTTGTCCCGCCACATCACGGTGTTGGCCGATGCCGGGCTGCTCAAGGTGGAGAAGGGCTACGACGGCAAGACACCCAAGACGTGGGTGCATATCACCAGTACCGGGCGCCGCGCGCTGGCCGACGAGATCAACACCCTCCGGGCGCTGGTAGCCCGCCACGACCAGGCCGGGGCGGAATCATGAACTGCCGTGCTGGATGGTGGCGACGATTCCGTACACCGCGAACGCGCACGACACCACCGCCAGTGTCCACGCGGGAACCGCACGCCCCCCGCGTTTGGCCACGAACCGGGGATACACGGCGGACACGATGACCTGGCTCAACCACAACGCGATCAGCGACGGCTTGAGCAGCGCATGGTAGAAACCGTCCGGATTGATCAGGCTGATCGGCGCCGTGACGACCAGTCCCACAGCGACCGCACCGGTGATCTGGCGCAGCCGCCGACCGGTCAGGGCGTGCACCAGCCTGGTCAACGCGATGTACTCGACCAGCATCACGCCGGCGGTGCTCGCGGCGACGCCGATGCCGACCGCAACGGCCAGCGCGTGCGTGCCGAACACCTGCGCCTGCGCGACACCGGGAATCGGCTCGAAACCGAACGACGGGTTGGCGGCGAGCGGGAACACCGTGGCCACGACACCGGCGGCCACGAGCAGATAGCCGATGACGAGGCCACGCGGGATGGTCCGATGTGGACGTATCACCTCGCCGCCGAGGAACAGCGGCAGGCTCCCGCACACGTACAACAGCGCCGTCTGCGCCGAAGCGGTGGCCAGCGAGCCGGCGGGCGCGCTCGTGCCGAACGACGTGACGTCGGCGCCGTGCGGGATGGTCACGGCCGCGAGCATGCCGACGAGGACCAACTGGCCCACCGCGAGCAGGCCGGTGACCGCCAGCGTCACGGTTCGCCCCGCGAGCATGACGCCGGCCAGCGCGACCGGGATCACGATCTCCAGCGTCGGCTGATAGGGCCGGATGCCGGGCAGCACGACCGGCAGCGTCTCGTAGACGATCTGCGCGGTCGTGTAGAGCAGGTACAACACGTAGCTGAGCAGCCAGAACCCGGCCTGCACCCGAGCGGTGCGCCGGCCGGCGGCCGCCTCGACGAACGCGTAGAGGCCGCCGTAGCCGGCGATCTCCCGGGAGTACCGCACCATGATCGCCAGCGGCGCTCCGAACACGACGGCCGCCGCGACCATGGCGAAGCCGGCCGACGCGCTGGCGTCCGCGGCGATGCTGGGCGCGGCCTGCGCCGCGAGCGCGAGCGGCCCGCCCAGCGACGTGATCGTCACCGCGAGGAACGCCCACGGACCGATCGGCCGCCCACCGGTGGTGGTCGGCCGATCGGGAGTCACGGGCGTGCGACTGCCGCCGGTGACGGCGGTGCTCACGCCCAGCCGCCGCCGGCCCCACCACCGCCGCCGCTGCCGCCGGTGGTCGCGGGCGGCGCCGGCGTGGATTTGATCATCGTGCCGGACGGCGACAGCATGTACCAGACATTCTGGAAGCCCTGGCCCTTGGTCATGCCGGGATTCGAGTCGGCCTGGAAGTAGTACAGCGGGTGGCCGGCGTACGTGACCTGGGTCGTGCCGTCCGTCCGTTTGGTCGTGCCCAGATTGGACGCCGTTGCGGCGCCGGACACGCCGACCGACCCGGTCGTGAGCATCGGCGGCCACGCCGTCGCACACGCGCCGTAACAACTCGAGGTCGTGCCGTTGTCCTGGGTGAAGATGTAGAGCGTGCGGCCGCTCTGGTCGGCCAGGAACGTGCCGGCGGTGCCGCTCTCGGACTTCACCATCGCGGCGCCACTGCTCTGGCTGGCGCTGGTCGGCGCGGCCGGGGCGGGTGCGTTGCCGTTGCCCGAGCCGGCTGTCGTGCTGCCGCCCGCACAGGCGGCCGCCATGAAGGCGACGGCGACCAGCGGCAAGCCGAATCCCACTGTCCGCCCCGAAATCCGACCTAGCATGGTGCTCCTTCCACGGTGGTTCCGGATGCCGGTCTGTCATCGGCAGTACACGGTGGGGTACGTACCGGGCGGCCAAATGGTTTGGTTCGTCGATCCCTGAACCAATAATGTGCGGCCGAACCGAGACCACGCCGAGACCCTACGATCCGGTCGTCGCACTCGCGACCGTCACCGCCGAGCACCACGCATGCGTCCACTGTGGAAACCTGAGCGACGCCCGGGCGTCGATGGCCGGGCGTCGCGGATCAGCGCGTCACTGTGCCTGGATGGGGCCGGTCGTCACGGTGCACTTGACCTGCGTGTGGGCGGTGTTGAACCAGAAGCAGCCACCGCTGGGATTGGTCGTCCAGCCCGATGGCAGGAAGAACAACACGTTGTTGTTCACGCCCCACAGGCCGCTGAAGATGCCGAACTGGGCGCCCGACGAGCTGGCCGCGCTGAACGTGCCGTCGTACTGGCTGCCGAACGCGAAAGCGTTGGAGCTGCCCCAGACGAACAGCACGGTCGTGCCCTGCATCCGGAGTGCGGCGTTGCACTGGTCGCCGCCCGACCAGCTCAGCTCACCGTTGGAGAAGTTGTCGTTGACCAGCGGCGGGGCCACGACGCAGCTGAGGAAGAACTGCGGACCCGACGTGGGAACCAGGCGGAGCGTGATACCACCGGACGGGCTGACGGTGGTGGTCGCGGCCTGGGCGTTGCCAGCGCCGGTGACGAGTGCCGCACCGACGACGCCGAGCAACATCAGTTGCACACCGGCGCGCTGAATAAATTTACGGAATCGCATTTTTCCCCTTCGGAAATAATCGGACAGAACACCGTTGGCGGCAAATCTGATTCGATCGCCAACAGTGTTCCGGCGGCCGCTAATGGTTGGCAATCGTCCATTCGCGGTATCGCCGACAACGTGACGAATACATATCTTGTCGCGTGCAATTCGCTTACGCCGAATTGGTCAGGCCGGGTGGCGTCGGGACGGGATGCCACCGAAGGGAGTAGCGTAGGCGCGCGAAGTACCTGATGCCGGCACGCGTATGCTGGCCGGACCGGAGGTCACGGCCGTGACACGTCGCGTTGTCGGACGGGCGGACGAGCTCGCCGAGCTCGACCGGGCGCTGGACGGTGTCGCGGGCGCGCACTGCGTTGTCGAGCTCGTCGGCGAGCCGGGCATGGGCAAGACCACGCTGCTGGCCGAGCTGCGCTCCCGCGCCGAGCAGCGCGGATTCGTCGTACTCGGCGGCCAGGCCACCGAGTTCGAGCGCCTGCCCTACGCCGTGTTCGTCGACGCCCTGGACGACCACCTCGGCACGGTCGATCCGGAACGGCTGGCCGAGCTCGGCACGGACTGGCTGGAACTGCTGTCCGCGGTGTTCCCGGCGCTGGCCATGGGGCGATCCGTCCGACCCAGCCTGGCCGCCGCCGAACGGCACGTGCTGTACCGCGCGGTCCGCGCGCTGGTGGCCCGGCTGCACTCCGGAGCCGGCGTCGCGCTGCTGCTCGACGACCTGCACTGGGCCGACGAGGCCACCGCCGAGCTGCTCGACCACCTCTTACGTCACCCACCCGGCGGCACGCCGCTGCTGCTCGCGCTCTCCTACCGGCCACGCCAGCTGCCCGACCGGCTGGCCACCGCGTTCGCCGGGCACACCGACCAACCGTGGTGGCACCGGACCGACGTGTGCCCGCTGTCGTTCACCGACGTGGCCGAACTGTGCGGCGAATCGGTGCCGCCGGCCCGACGGCAGGACCTGTACCAGGCCAGCGGCGGCAACCCGTACTATCTCGAGGCGCTCATCCGGACCGGCCCGCCGTGGCGCCCGGACCCGTTCGGCGACCACGATCTCCAGCACGACCTGCGGCGATCGGTGTGGGCGGCGCTGCTGCGCGAGGTGTCCGGCCTCTCCGACGACGCTCGGGTGGTCGCGCAGGGCGCCGCCGTCCTCGGCGAGGTGTTCGAGGTCGGGCTGGTGGCACCGGTCGCCCGGACGACCGACGCGAACGTCCTGTCGGTACTGGACGAACTGCTGGCCCGGGACCTGGTGCGCCCGGCCGACGCGCCGCAGCGGCTCCGGTTCCGGCATCCGCTGCTGCGGTCGGTGCTGTACGGGACCGCCCCGTACGGCTGGCGGCTGGGCGCGCACGCACGGGCGGCTCAGGCGCTGGCCGAGCATGGCGCGTCGCTGTCCGCGCAGGCCATCCACGTCGAGCGCGCGGCCCGCATCGGCGACGACGACGCCGTCGCCGTGCTGGTCAGCGCGGCCACCCAGGTCACGCCGCTGGCACCGGGCCGGGCAGCGCACTGGCTGCGCCAGGCACTCCGGCTGCTCGCCGACCGCGCCGGCAGCCGGCCGGAACTCTGGCTGGGCCTCGCGCATACCCTGGGCGTGGCCGGCGAGCTCGTGGAGAGCCGCGACATCCTGCTCGAGTCGCTCGACGTGCTGCCCCGCGGTCCGGGTGGCCCCGGCGAACACCGGCTCACCGCCGTCACGTCGCTGGCGATGGTGCAGCGGCTGCTGGGCCAGCACACCGACGCCAGGACCCTCCTGCTGGCCGAACTGGCCGCCGACGGCAACCATGCCGGCCTGGAGCTGGAACTCGCCGCGGGCGCCATGCGGGGCAGCGATTTCGACAGCGCCGTCGAGTGGGGCGCGCAGGCGCTGGCGTCGGCCACGGCGGACCACGACGACCGGCGGATCACCACGGCCACCTCGCTGCTCGCCCTCGCGCACGTGTTCGCCGGCACGATCGGCCCGTCCGCGGCCCGGCTGGCCGAGGCGGTACGAGTCGTCGACACCGAGCCGGACCGCGTCCTGGCCACGCACCTCGAGGCGATCATGTGGGCCGGCTGGGCCGAGGTCTTCCTCGAGCGCTACGCCGACGCGCTGCGGCATCTGGGCCGATGCCTCGACCTGGCCCGGCGGACCGGCCAGAGCTACGTGCTCGCCGACACGCTCGTCGGGATCACCTACGCCCACCTGTGGTCCGGCGCGCTGGGCGATGCCTCCGCGGCCGCGGAGGACGCGGTGGAGGCCGCGCTGGCCGTCGGCAGCGACGAGCTGCGGACGATGGCCGCGAGCGTCGGCGTCGGGATCACGCTGTGGAGCGGGGACATGGTCAGCGCCCTGCAGGCCGCCGAGAAGGCGACGTCCGAGATCGGCACCGCGACCGGTCGCGGCCCGACCATCGCCACCGCGATGCTCGCCCAGGCGCGGCTGCTCAACGGCGACGGCGAGCGCGCCGGCCAGACCCTGCTCGACGCCGGCGGCGGCGCCGAGCTGCCGCTGTTCGAGTTCCCGACCAGGGCACCCTGGTTCCGGCTGCTCGTCGGCGCCGACCTGCTGCGCGGCGACACGGCCGGGGCGTGGCAGTGGGTCACCCGGGCCGAGGCCGCCGCCGAGGCGACCGGGTTGCACGGCCAGCGCGGGCACGCGTTGCTGGCCCGCTCGGCCGTGCTCGGCGCCGACGGCGACCCGCGTGCCGCCGGTGCGTGTGCCGAGCGGGCCGCGACCGAGTTCGCGCTCGTGGGCATGCGCCTGTACCAGGCACAGGCGCACATGATGGCCGGTGGATCATTCGCCGCCGCCAACGACCGGCTCGCCGCGATCTCCGCGTTCGGGCAGGCGAAAGCCCTGTTCACGGCGTGTGGCGCGGACAATCTGCGCCGCCAGGCCGACGTGGCCCAACGCGGCCTCGGCGGACGCACACCGCGCGCGTCGACCAGGGCCACCGACACGCAGACGCTGAGCGAACGGGAGCAGCAGATCGCCGAACTGGTGGCGGAGGGCCGCACCAACCGCCAGATCGCGGAGAAGCTGTTCATGAGCCCGCGCACAGTCGAGGTGCATCTGACCCGTATTTTCGGCAAACTCGGTGTGTCATCGCGATCTGCGGTGGCCGCCGTGATAGCCAGCACGTCGGCGCGACACGAGTGACTACATACCGAGGTGGACTGGGTGCGGTGGCAGCGACCGTATGTCGGGTTCCGTCCCCCGAACCCGTTGCTGCCGCAACGGTTCCGGGTGGACGGGCTGCTCGGACGTGGTTTCGGCACCGCCGTGTACAGCGCGTACGACGAGGAACTGGACCGACCGGTCGCGGTGAAGCTGTTCCCGGCCGACCTCGATCCGACCGCGTGTCACCGGATCGCGGGTGAGGCGCAGGCGCTGGACCGGCTGGACCACCGCCGGCTGGTCTCGGTGTACGACGGCGGTGTGCACCGGGGCCGCCCGTATCTCGTGATGCAGTTGATCCGCGGGCAGAGCCTGAGCGCGCGCCTGCACAGCGGCCCGTTGTCGACCGACGCCGCGCTGCCATTGGTCGCGCTGCTGGCCGACGGACTGTCCCATGTGCACGGTCGCGGTGTCATCCACCGCGATGTCAAGCCCTCCAACGTGTTGCTGGACCAGCAGAGCCTGCCGTACCTGGGCGACTTCGGCATCGCGCTGGTGCCCGGACAGTCCCGCGTGACGAGGGCCGACGAGATCGTCGGCACACCGGCCTATCTGGCCCCCGAACAGGTACTCGGCGGCCGGCTCGGACCGGCTGTGGACATCTACGCGCTCGGCTTGGTGCTGCTGGAATGCCTGACCGGCGAACGGGAGTACAGCGGCACCAACCGGATGAAGGCCGCATTGGCCCGCCTCGAACGGCAACCCCGCATCCCGACCACGCTGCCGGTGCCGCTCGCGGGCCTGCTGCGCGCGATGACCGCCGTGGATCCCGCCCGCCGGCCCACCGCGGACGGAATCGTCGAGGTCCTGCGCACGATGGTCGCCGACATGCTGCGCACGCAACGCCAGGTCAGTCGCGTCGTGCGCTGATCGCCACCGTGGTGAACGTCGTGGTGAAGCCGTCGCCGATCGCGGCTCCGACGGCGTCCAACACCTCGGCCAACTTGTCTGCCGGCAGGCGCGTCAGGCCGCCGGTCGTGGGCAGCAGGTCCAGCCACTGCTCCTTCGTGTAGGTCCGTTCCCGGTCGAACCGCCACCGCTCCGGCACGCCGAACCCGCCCGCGTCACGCATCCCGTCGGCGGCCGTGGTCATCATCTCCTCGTACGCGTCCAGGGCCGGCCGGTTCCCGATCGACGAGTCTTCCGTCGCGCGACGGAACGCCGCTCGTACCTCCGCCGGCGGCTCGAAGACGTGCCAGAACAGCGTGAGCGTGCCGCCCGGCCGTAGCACGCGGGATGCTTTCCGGGCACCGGCGACCGGGTCCACCCAGTGCCACGCCTGCCCGGCCACGACCGCGTCGAACATGCGGCCGGCCGGCTCCCAGTCCTCGAACGTGGCCACGTCGACCCGGACCCCGCTGTTCCGCGCGAACTCCGCCATCCGAGCGTCCGGTTCGACGCCGATCACCGTGGCGCCTGCTGCCTGGAGTTGGCGGGCCACGATGCCGGTGCCGCACCCGACGTCGAGGACGTCGCGCCCGGTTGCGACGACCGCTGCCACCAACGCGTCGGGATAGCGGGGCCGTGCGCGGTCGTAACGTTCTGCGTCGACGCCGAACGACTCGGCCATCTGACGGTGCTGGTGGGACGGTAGAGTGGGCATGCGCCCACCATAGTGGGCGTCTGCCCACTCAGTCTGTCATTTCACGCTCGGCGAACGGAGGACGCGCGGTGCCGACCGGGGTGCACATCCGTGACGTGCGCGAACAGCTGTTCGCCGCTGCGGAGCGGGTGCTGCTGCGCGACGGGCCGAGCGCGCTCACCAGCCGGGCGGTGACCGCTGAGGCGGGGTTTGCCAAGGGCGTGCTGCACCGACACTTCGCCGACTTCGACGCGTTCCTCGCCGAACTCGTCTACGACCGCGTCACCCGCATGGACATCCAGTCCATCGGCCTGCGCGCGTCGGCGGGCACCGGTACCGTCGCCGGCAACCTCACCGACGCGCTGACATCGGTGTTCACGTCGGTCGCCGTCGCGATAGTCGCCTTGATCACCTTCCGTGACGAGTTGCGTGCCCGGCTGCGCGAGACATGGCCGGTCGGCGTACCCCTGTTGACCGAGGCCGTCACCATGATCACCGCGTACCTCATCGCCGAACGCGACCTGGGCCGCATCACACCGGACGCCGACGTCGACACCCTCGCCCACACCATGATCGGCGCGGCACACCTGCTGTTCGCCGACCGCACCGGCGCCCCACCGACGCCGGAAGCGGTCCACCGCATGGTGACGACAGTGCTCTAGCCGATCGGATTGCGCACGGCGACAGCGGTGTACGGGGTGGTCGGCGTCGCTGGCGTAGCGAAACGCGCGTTCGGCAGGTAGAGGCGGTCCCCGAAGATCGCCACGGCGGTCGGCGTGTCGAAGCGTGGGTCGGTCACCGTCGCGATCACCCGGCCGGCCGTGCCAAACCGGTTGAGCCGCACCACGGCCAGCGTGTTCAGCTGGTTCTGTACGACGTAGAGGATCTCGCCGCGGCGCAGAATGCCGTCACCGTGCGGCAGAAGTGCGACGTTGACCTGCTTCGTCACGCCGGTCACCGGGTCGACACGGAACAGCTTGCCCGTGTTGGTCTGGTCGATCAGCAGGGCGCGGTCGTCCGGCGTGCGAGCGATGCCATTCGCGTTGATCACACCAGGAGTTTGGACGAAATCGCCGGTCAGCGGGATCGTGGTGAACGTAGTCGGCAATGCGCCGTGCCGCCCGAACGTGATCTTGTACAGGACGGGCCGGAACGAGTCGGTGAAGTAGGCGGCGGTGTCGGTGAGCACCATGTCGTTGATGAACGTGTTCGTCGTGGCGAACTGATAGTGCGCCAGCACGGCACCGCTCCGAGCGTCGACGACCCGCGCGTCACCGGCGGTAGCGCCGGCCACGAACAGCCGGTGCCGTGCGTCGATCTTCATCCCGGTCGACGGGGTACCGGGTCCTTTGCTGAATACTTCGCCGTGGCCGGTCCGTAGGTCGACCCGGAACAACGTACCGACGGTGCGCGAGCCGAAATACACGGTCGACCCATCGATGGTGGTGCCTTCCGGCGGGAATCCGTTCGGTAGGGCGAGGGTTGTCGGGCCTAATTCCGTTGCCGTTGCTGGGCTCGCACTGACCAACGTGGCGCCTAGCATCAGGACGGCTAGCAGTCGGGACATCATCATGTATCCAGTTTGGCTCTGTGGTCGATCGACGGCGCAGATTCACACTTGCCCCGCTGACGTTCTCCCATGTGGGA
>Ga0207664_10001658_pt1 | contig 14665 bp, 14 predicted proteins | sample LARL83metaG_FD_184349 | JGI IMG/M metagenome (GOLD analysis project Ga0207664, IMG submission 184349) | Corn, switchgrass and miscanthus rhizosphere microbial communities from Kellogg Biological Station, Michigan, USA - LAR L8-3 metaG... | ecosystem: Host-associated > Plants > Roots >... | reverse complement strand
TCGATCTGCTCTATGTCCGCCTCCCGGCAATGATCTCGGCATGTCCTGTTTCGCCCGGCAAGAGGACCTGGAAGAGCTCTTCGGCCGCCCCGTCGACCTGGTTCCGAAAGATGGCTTGCACCGGGCTATCCGCAACCGGGTCCTGGAGGACGCGCAGGTCCTGTATGCAGCGTGAGGCCCCTATATCGCCGACCTCGTGGAAAGTTCGCGGACGGCGGCTACCTGGATGGCGTGAGCCGCGAGCAGTGGGATACCCGTCCGGGAATATCCGCAGGCCGTGATTGCTTATAGCATCAAACACATATACCATCAACGCTATGACCTTGTGGGACATCGAGGTAGAGCCCGAGGTCCGGGCATGGCTGGAATCGCTGCCGAAACGGCAGTTCGGTCACGTACTAGCCTTCGCGGAGAAGCTGGCAGAAGAAGCGAGCACTCTCGGCGAGCCGCATTCACGCCACCTCGGCGGCAAGGTAAGGGAACTGCGGATCCCGCTTCACCCGGTGGATGCCCGGGTGACCTACTGGCTGGCACCGGGCCGGCGAGTAGTGCTGCTAACCGTATTCCGCAAGACCAGGGCACAGGAGACCGCGGAGGTAGAACGAGCCCAGCGGCTGCAGAAAGAGTGCGAGGCCTCGCACGGCCACGCTGAAGACGTGTTTGACCGGGAGGTGTGAAATGAGTGGTCACAGCAAGCTCGTGCCGGAAGACTACCTAGACGATCCGGAGATCCGCGCCGGGTATGAGGAGGCACGGCGCGCCATCGAGCTGGGCGCGATGGTCCGGCAGCTGCGCTTGGATGCCGGGCTCTCTCAGGAGGAGCTGGCGCGACGTGCCGGGATGACACAGCCCGCGCTGTCGCGGCTGGAACGAGGCGGGGGCATCCCGACGATCACGGTACTGGACCGGATCGCGAACGCCCTGAACGCGACCTTGACCGTTTCCATGATCCGCGCCGCGTGAAGCATCTGCCCGGTCGGCCCGCGCGGCGTCTGGACCGGCCAGGGCCGGGAACCGAGGATGGCTCTTACTGCCAAGCCATCGCCCTGAGGGTCGACCAGTACACCGAGCACCTGCAGGTACTGGCGTGTTCGTCATCGTTGTCTGAGCATGCGGAGGCTGGATTACCTGTAGAGGAGTCGGCACGTCTTGGCAAGACGGCCGGCGAGCTGATGACGCAGCGTGATTCCACGGCCGCCCAGGACGCGTAGCCGCCTGATTGATACTTGTGACCAGCGCGCTCGGCCTGTACTGGTCGAAAACTCCGCTATCGTTGTTGACCTGGTGTTTCATGCTGACTGCTGGTACTCGTTGATCAGTCCCGCGAGTCTGGGCTGGAGCTGGATCCGGTCGGCGCGGACGGGGAGGGGCACAACGTCCGGGTCGTCACCTGGTGCGCGCAGGAAGGACGCCGAGATCCTTCTGCTGCGCCACCAGCTGACGGTCCTGCAGCGCCAGACGGCCGCCCGGCCGAAGCACACCTGGCCCGACCGGGCGCTGTTCGCCGCGCTGCTCACGTAGGCTGAGCCGACGGTTTTATGGACCACCGCCCGTTCCGCTCCGGACCGCACTGTCGGCGAGCTTCGAGGGCTCAGACTCGCGCACAAGCTGGTCGGCCTGCCTGCGCAGAGTCAGCATGACCAGACCGCCGAGCACCAGCGCGACCGCGAGCACCACCGCTGTCGATAGGAAGCTGCCGCCGCTTGCATCCTGCAGGAATCCGCCGAGCGAGGGACCGACGAAGCCGCCAAGGTTGCCCAGGGCGTTGATCAAGCCCATCGCCCCGCCGGCCAGTGCCACCGGCACGGCCCGCGAGGCACTGGCCCAGAATGGCCCGTCGTAGGCCAGGGCACCCGCCATCGCGATGCTGACCAGGAAGACCGACAGCGCGATGACCGAACCGGATGCCACCGACAGCACAAGCGCTACCGCACCGATGGACAGCGACGCCATGACGTGGACGGAGTACCGGCCGGTGCGGTCGGCGGAGCGGGCATTGAGCCATAGCCCGGCGATCGCGAACACGTAAGGAATAGCGGTGATCGCTCCGACGGTCAGATACGAACCGCCGATCGTCGTCTTGACCAGATGCGGCAACCAAAGGTTCAGACCGTAGAAGCCGATCTGGACCAGGAAGTACACAATCACCAACCGCCACACCACGCTGCTGCGGAACACGCTACGGTATCCGGCGAACCTGGGCGCATCGGCGTTGTCGTGTGCCAGGGAGTTCGTGATGTACTCCCGCTCCTCCCGGCTCACCCAGGAGGCCTGTGACGGGCGATCGGCGACGAGCCACCACCACAACGGCGCGGCGATCACGAACGGGAAGACGCCCTCGACAAAGAACAGGTCACGCCAGTTACCCCAGGTCAGGATCCAGCCGGACAGGGGTGCGGTGATGATCGAGGCGATGGCGATGTTCATCATCCAGAAGCCGTAAGCCCTTGCCCGTTCCCGGGCGGGGAACCAGTGGCTGATCAGCACCAGGATGGCCGGCCAGATACCGCCCTCCGCCACGCCCAGCAGGAACCTCACCGCGAGCAGCTGAGTGTAGTTCTGCACCAGTCCGGATGCGACTGCCAGCACGCCCCAGATCAGGATCATGATCCCGACAAACTTCTTTGCGCTCCATCGCTCGGCTAGGTGCCCGCCGGGTAGCTGCAGCACCAGGTAGCCGATGAAGAAGATTCCCCCGGCCAGACCCTTCGCCGCTGAGTCGAGGTGCAAATCCTTGCCCATCCCGTCGAACGCGAAGCCGATGTTGGTTCGGTCCATGAACGAGATGACGTAGACGACGATCGCTACCGGAATGAGCCGGTTCCAGCGTGCTCGGCCGGCAGATGCGCGAACGCTAGCTTCGGTGGCTGCCACGATCAGCCCTCTTCCCGCCCGCCGGTCCGTAAACATCCCGCTGCGCGCGGCTGATCCGCACCGGCAATCTCCTGCCGCCCGCATGGACTTCCGCGATGGGGGCAGTCGCAGCCAGATGCGGGGAATGAAGTGCACGCAGAGCCCACCTGGCAGGTGCAGAACAGAGGGGATATCAGATGGCCACCACCGCTCAAGGCGAGGGACGGCAGCTCCGGCGCGGAGTCGGAGTGATCGGCCTCACCTTCTTCGCACTCGGCAGCGTCATCGGCTCCGGGTGGCTTTTCGGCGCCAGGAACGCCGCGAGCGTGGCTGGGCCGGCGGCCATCCTCTCCTGGCCGATCGCCGGCGTCATGCTGCTGGTGATTATCCTGAGCTTCGCTGAGCTGGCGCCAAGTTATCCGGTGGCGGGAGGCATGTACCGGCTGGCTCACTACTCGTACGGCGGCCTGGGCGGCTTCACCATGGGCTGGGTCAGCTGGCTGTTTTCCATGTCGCTGATCGCCATCGAGGTGGAGGCGGCCATCGAATATCTCTCTGGGCTGCAGCACCTCGGCTGGCTGCTCAATGCCAACGGCGATCTCTCCATGCCCAGAGGGTTCTTGATCGCGGTCGCGCTCGCTCTGCTGTTCGCGCTCGTCAACATGTACAGCGTCACGCTGTTCGCGCACACCAACGCGGCCGTCGTGTGGTGGAAGATCGCGATTCCGGTGGTCACCGTGATCGCGCTCGCCTTCTCGATCAAGGGCAGCAACTACACCGCGGCCGGTGGCTTCCTGCCCGAGGCCACGTCCGATTTCGGCGGGGTGAAGGGTATCTTCCTCGCCCTTCCGCTCGCGGTGGTTTTCGCGGAGATCGGCTTCGACTCGGCGATCCAGATGGCAGGCGAGGCCCGCAATCCGAAGCGAGACCTGATCAGAGCGGTGTTCTACTCGACGATCATCGGTGTGGTGGTGTACACCCTGCTCCAGGTTGTGTTCATCGGCGCGATGCCTGCCAAGTACCTGGGCTCGGGCTGGGCGGGAATGGCGACGGTCTTCACCAAGGACATCCATGGGCCGTACGTCCTGATGGCCTCCGTTGCCGGCCTGGCCTGGCTGATGATCCTGCTGTACATCGACGCCGCCGCGTCGCCGTCGGGCACCGCGTTCATCTACACCGGAACGCAGGCCCGGCTGCTGTACGGCATGAGCAAGCAGGGCTATCTGCCGCCGCCGGCGAAGACCCTGAACCGGCACGGCGTTCCCTGGGTCGGCGTGCTGACAGGCTGGGCCGGGTCGGTGCTGTTGTTCCTCCCGTTCCCGAGCTGGAGCTCGCTGGTCGCGGCGATCACAAGCGTCGCGGTGATCTCCTACTGCGTCGGGCCTGCCGCGCTCACCCACTTCCGCAAGGCCGACCCGGACCGGGAACGGACATTCCGGGTGCCCGCGGCCAACCTGATCGCGCCGCTCGGCTTCGTCTTCGGAACGCTGCTTGTCTACTGGACGGGCTGGGGGACCATGTGGCGGGTGGACGCCGGAATCATCCTCGGCCTGCTGATCATGGGCGGCTACTATTTCGCACGGCCGAAACCGGCACGGCCCAGCCTGGATGCCGCGCATTCGCTCTGGATGTGGCTGTGGCTGATAGGGATCAACGTCTTCACGCTCCTCGGCGCCTTCCAGGGCTGGCCAGGGAAAACCCCGCAGGAGCTGGACTCCTGGTATCACCCGCTGAGCCTGCTGAAGTTCCCGTACGACACCATCTGGGTAGCGGTATTCGCCGTGCTGATCTACGTCCTCATCCAGGCCACGGCGCTTCCGCCCGAGAAGACGCGGCAGTACATCGAGGCGGACTCGCAGGAGGCCGACTGGACCGTCGACGCTGACGACAAGGCCGAGGTAGGGCTGGGGCTCGAACCGAGGATCAGCGGATTATGCAGTCGATCCGATTCCGGCAAGGTCAGACAGGGCTGACCCATCCAGGCTGATGGCGGCCGCGAGGTCCAGGTCGGCCCATCTTCGAAGCTCGCGTCCGTCCGGTCGCGCCAGAAGCGCCCCCGCCGCCGGGAGGCTGAGCGCGTCTGCGGTGCCGGCATCGACGACATGCACGTCGACCGGCATGGCCAACGGTATCGACTCGGCGAATCTTCCCCAACGTGGAGCGGACGGCCCCGCCAGCAACGTGAGCCCGTCGCCGATGAGATCGACGGTCGAGGTTCGCCGTTTGCCGCTAGCCAGCCAGTGATGCGGCAGACGGCCGCCCAGGTCCCACGCCAGTGCCTGCCCTGTTTCTTGGTTGGCTCCGGCCGGGTCGCTGGACCGCTGGACGTTGTGCGCCGCAACGGGGCGGCGTTCGCGTTCGTAGGTCGCGAGCAGTCCCGGGCTGGCCCAGCCGCGTAGCACCCAGGCCAGCTTCCAGCCCAGGTCGAAGGAGTCCTGGATGGCGGTGTTCATCCCGGTGCCCCCTCGAGGGGTCGCCCGGTGAGCCGCGTCGCCGACCAGGAAGCAGCGTCCCCGCACGTAATGCTCGGCCATCTGGGCGGCGAACGTGAAGGTGCTCAGCCGCTCGATCTTCGCCCGGAGCGCGCTGGTCCCGGCCGCGTGCCGGATGAGGGCGATCAGATCGTCCTGGCCGAGGGCGGTCAGACCGCGCGCGGCGACCGGAATCTCCCGGGAAAAAGACCACCGGTCGCCGGGCCCGCGGGGCGCCAGGACCCCCGCCGCATCGGGCCGGGTGATCACGTACAGGCCGTAGCGGTGCTCGCCGGCCAGCTGCCACAGCGGCGCGGTGAACTCGACGCGCTCGTAGCCGGCCACATCGTCGCGGCCGAGCATGGCGATTCGGAGTTGATCCCGGACCGTGCTGTGCGCCCCGTCGGCCGCGATCAGGAAGGACGCGCCAAGGTCCTCGACGGTTCCGGTCCCGGCGTCCGCTATGACGGCGCGGACAAGCTGGTCATCCTGAGTCACCCTGAGCAACTGACGGCCGAGCCGGATACTGGCGCTGGGCAGGCCGCGCAGGTACTCCAGCATGACAGGTTCGTGGTGGTCCTGCGCCACCCACGCCGGCCGCGTCGGGCTGGCCAGGGCGGCCTCGGCGTCCGAAGGAAAGCCCAGGGGCAGCTCGCTGCCTTCCCCCGAGGCCAGGCTTGGTGTCACCCAGGCCCGGACCTTGACATCAGCGGCGCCGGACCTGACCGCCTGCTCAAGCCCGAACCGGCGCATCAACTCCATTCCCCGGGTGCTGATGACCAGGCTCCGCGACAAGCCCGACAGGGTGCCGCGCTTGTCGATCAGCACCACGTCGATCCCGTATCTGGCGAGAGTGATCGCGGCGACCAGACCGGCCGGCCCGGCCCCCACGACCAGTACGTCGCAATTTCGTGATAGCTTAACTCTCGCCATAAGAGTAGTACTATCACGAATATGCCCCGTGCCGTCAAGAGGCCCTACGACAACACCCGCCGCCAGGCCCAGGTCCGCGCCACCCGGCTCCGGATCATCGAGGCAGCCACGGCCCTGTTCATCGAGCACGGCTATCCCGCCACCACTCTCGAGGAGACCGCGTCCGCCGCGGACACCTCACTGCCCACCCTGTACCGGCTGTTCCCCAGCAAGCGGGCCCTGCTCAAAGCCGTCCTTGACGTCTCCTTCGCCGGTGACGACCAGCCCATTGCCTTCGGCGACCGCCCCGAGGTCCAGGCAGCACGGGCCGAACCGGACGCGGTGGCGCTGGTCCGGGCGTTCGCCCGCATCGGCCGCGACTTCATGGAACGGTCGTCGGCGATCATGCACGTCCTGGCCACCGCCGCTCACGTCGACTCCGATGCGGCTCAGCTCATGGAGCAGATCAGGCGGCAACGCCGAACTGGCCAGTCCCGGATCGTCGAGGCCCTATCCGCCCGCGGCGCCCTTGATCCCGGGCTGGAGTTCGCCGAGGCGGTCGATATCACCTATGTCGCCCTGTCGCCCGATGTCCATCGCATCCTGACTGTCGAGTGCGGCTGGACGGCTGCGCAGTACGAACAGTGGCTTGCCCGGTCGCTGCGCGCACTTCTCCGGCCCGAGCTGGCGTAACAGCTTGGCGGCATGCGGGCGCGAGGTCAGGGTGTCAGCCGGTAGAAGCGCAGCAGTTCCGCGTTGACGGGGAGGACTTCCAGGTCCCGGAAGCCCGCTTCGGCGGCGTAGCGGCGCAGGGTGGCGGGACGCATGACGGCTCCGGTCGCGGCGGTACCGGGGTCGCCCATGACCGCCGGCAGGCAGGCGACCACGCTCCAGGCATAGTGATATTGCTCTTCGGCCGAAGCGGGGGCGGTGAACTCCTCCTCGACCAGCTCATCGGCGACGATGACGCAGCCCTGTTCCCGGAGTATCCCGCGTGCCGTTCGCAGTGCGTCCACCGGGCGGGCGATGTCGTGCAGTCCCTCGAAAATCGTCACCAGGTCGTACTGGTCCGTCCCGCCGGGACCGGACGCGTCGGCAGCGGCGAATCTGACGCGATCCGCCAGGCTGGCCTGCTCGGCATTGCGGCGGGCCGCGGCGATCGCGTCCGCGTCCAGGTCGAAACCATCGACGCTGATCAGTGGGTACGCCTGCGCCATGGCGATGCTGGACCAGCCGGTGCCGCAGGCCAGATCCGCGATGCGCGCCGGCGGCTCGCTGCGCAGCCGCAGGTCCACGTCCGGGATGGACGGCAGCCATTGCTTGCCGAGCTGGTTGAGGAACACCGCCCGGTTGAATTCAGGCCGGCCCTCCGGCGCCCACGGCAGCGCAGGTGGCCCACCGCCGCTGCGGAACGCCTCGGCGACCTGCGGCATCCAGCGTGCGGCGCGGACTATCTCCACGCCGCCATACCCCCGGTAACGGGCATCTCCGGTGTCGGCGAGAACAGCCGCATGCCCCGGCGGCAGGCAGTACCGGCGGGCCAGCGGCTCGCCCGCCGGATCGTCCACCTCCAGCAACCCGCTGGCGGCGTGGTGCTCCAGCCACTCCCGGATGTACCGCTCGCTGGTGCCCGTCCGCGTCGCCAGCTCCGCAGATGTCGCCGGCCCGTCGGCGTGCAGGGCCTGGTACAACCCCAGCCGCTCGCCCAGGTACACGGTGAGCAGTTCCAGCGCGCCCGCCATGTCACCGAACAGCCGCCCGGCCAGCACTTCCGTATCACCGGGCCGCCCCGGCGCAGACATCCGCTCGTCAGCTCCCATGCCGCTCACGCTACCTTCCGTACTGGGCGAGGACGCCGGTGCCGAGGACGCTGGGGAAGGTCAGTGATAACGCTCACGATGAATCTCCCTTCGGCGCAAGCCCATCGGGCGCGGCCGGGGTGGCCGACCGGGTCAGCTACCACGCGCTAGACGCCCGGCGGCAGGTACCTGTGCCTGGAGGTCAACTGCTCCGACCAGACCGTACTGCATGACCACCTCCCTCGCCGAAGGCGGCGAAGGGCTGGGCACCCTCGGCCTCCCCGAGCCAGTCCTCCGGCAGGTGGCCGGCAAGGCCGGCTTCACCCAGATACGGCGCGTCGTTACGGCTCGAAGCACCACCGTCGTTCAGAAAATCAAAAGCCTTTCTCCGAACGGACGGTGGTTCATCACCCACAGGCATAGCTCTGCGTCCGGGCTCATGGCCGGGCAGCCCGGGCGAGGGCGCTGGCCCGGTCGGGGTAGCCGCGCAGGTCGATGATCTGGGCGTCTTCGACGGTAAAGACCTGGTAGACGTGCTGCGGCGGAGCGGGTCTGGCACCTTCGGCCGGGCGGGCCACGCTCAGGCCGACGATCACGGCGTCGCGGTCCACCTCGATGCTCGCCACGCTGGCGACGGTCCCCTCGGCGAGCAGATCCCGGTAGCGGTCGAGGACCTGTTCCTTACTGGTGCAGTCTCCGGTCCAGCGGACGCCGGGATGCAGGAGCGACCCCAGCAGCTCTAGGTCGCGGTCACGGTGCGCCGCTTCGAGGTGCCGGGCGACGTCGGCCATGACCCCGGTGCCGATCGATCCCGGCACCTCGGGCAGGTCATCGGACTCCGTCCTCGGTGCCTGCGCGGGACCGATGCCGTACCGGCGGAGCAGGTCCATGACCTCTTCGCTCGGCGGCTTCCCGGTGACCCACACGTCATCACGCGAGGCGCCGGCGTCGATCAGCAATTTCACCGTTTCCACCCAGTGGCCTGGTTTGCCGGCCTGTTCGCCGCTGCCCACGGTGGCGAAGGCCAGCGGCGTCGCCTCGAAGCGATCATCGAGGGCGTCGACCTCGGCGCCGGCGCCCAGGAGCACCCGGACCACGGCCGCGCTCCCCGCATAGGCGGCCGCGTGCAGGGGCTCCTCGCCGGACTCGCGGACCCGGGAGGAGAAGCCGAGGTCGAGCATGAGGGCGACCGCCTCGGCCCGGCCCGAACCAGCGGCGTCGACGATCGCGGACCGGTCATGCTCGGTCAGGCCGGCCCGCAGACCTGGGTGCGCGGCGAGCAGCCGCTCGGCGGCCTCGCGGTCGGCCCTCAGGCAGGCGCCGAGGAAATGATCAACATCGGTGGCGCCCCCGGCGGCGCCCGCGGCCCGCAGCCGGGCCGCCGTCTCCTGCTTGCCAGCCCGGATCGCCAGGCGGAGCGCCGAGACGCCGCCGTCGGCGGCGCCCGGGTCCGCCCCGGCGTCAAGAAGCGCCGCGACGACCGGCAGCGAGGCATTCGCCGCCGCGTCAGGCAGCGCTTCGGTCGCCATCCTCGCCGCGTCGGACCCGGTCGCCGCGAGAGCGTCGAGGAGAAGCGACGTTGCGACGGCATCGTCGTTGTATACCGCGGCCCCGAGAGCCCAGGTTCGCGCCACACGAGCGCCGTGGGCGAGCAGCAGACGCAGACACCGGTGGTCGCGGTGCCCGACGGCCTCGGCGATGGGCTGGCCCGGGTCGGGATTGGCGCCCGCCTCCAGCAGTACCCCGGTGACCTCGGGGTTCCCGACCTCCACCGATCCTTTGAGGGCGGAGCGGTACCGCGTGCGGCCGCCGTCATTGGTGTTCGGGCTCGCCCCGGCGTCGAGAAGAAGGCGCACCACTTCGGCCAGCCGCGGCATCCGGCCGGGGTCGTCGTGATGCCATCGGGAGTAGCAGGCATACAGCAGCGGCGGCCAGCCCCGCTCGTCGTCTACCGCCACGGCCACCGCTGGCTGAATGGCAAGCTGCTCACGCACCGCCTCGCTGTCACCGAGAACGGCGGCGGCCCGCACATCGCGGCGCGCGATCCCCGGATCGGCGCTCACGATGTCAGCGGCCTGCCGCAGCCGGCCAGCAACGCACGCGGCCAGCAACGCGGAAACCCCGCGCTGCCCGGACAACTCAGCGTCGATGGCGGCCTTGAGCCGAGGCCAGCTGGCAAAGCCCAGCTCGCGCGCGATCACCAGCTGAGCCGCGGCCAAGGTCACCTGGTCACGGCGGGCTGTCGGGTGATGACGAGCAAACCGCTCCCAAGACCCCGGATCTCCCCGCCTGGCCGCGTCACGCAGCTCCTTGGCCTGGCGGCGCAGCTGGTCAAGGTCGGGGCGTTCGGGCAGCGATGCGGACACGGCGTCTCCCTCCTCGCCTGCGGTCCGCTGCTCAGGCCGAGGAAGAGGCCACAGCCACAGATTCATGCTGCACGGAGGTGGACTCAGCCCTTCCCGCGGACCCGGCGGCACCCTCCAGACGCCGGTCAGCATTGTACCGAGGAGGCCGCGGTACCGCCATCCAGCCGGCCCCGGCAACCGGCCGATCGGCTGAATATCCGGTTGACCCGCGGCCGCCGGCTCTGCTGGACTGCCTGCCGTGGGCGAGGCAGTTATCACCGCCGCGGACCGGCGGGCCTTCCGGGAGCAGGGATACGTCGTGATTCCCGAGGTGCTCTCCGCTGCGCAGATTGACCGCGGCCTGGCTCTGGCCGCGGACCTGCTCGACGCCGAGCCAGTTCCGGCCGGTTACGCCGGGCAGCTGGCCAGGTGGCCGCGCTTCGGCCCCGGGGGCCATCCGCTACTCGGCTTCTACCGCGACATCGGGCTCGCGCACTTGGCCGCCGCGCTGGTGCGCGAGGATCTGCCGCTGCAAGAACCCGGTGCCGCGCAGCTCGCGGTCACCATCCCGACCTGGCGGCACCGCCCCGGCGGACCGCATCTGGACGGGATCACCCCGCTGCCGCCCGACGGCGCGCCGGGCACCTTCACGCTGCTCGCCGGGGTCTGGCTGACCGACCAGTCCGAGCCGGACCGCGGGAACCTCTACGTGTGGCCCGGCACCCACCTGCGGGCCGGGGCGTTCTTCGCCGAGCACGGCGCCGCGCTGCTCACCCGCCCCGACGAACTGCCCCCAGGACCCTACCCGCCGGTCGAACTCGGCCAAGCCACCCAGGCCACCGGCCCCGCCGGCAGCATCCTGCTCGCGCACTATCTGCTGGCCCACAACATCGGCGGCCACTCCGGCCCGCCCGAGGCCGAATGGCGGCGCACGTTCTACTTCCGGATCGTGGCCGCCGGGCACAAGCAGCGCTGGCACACCATCGTGACCGACCCGCTGCACGAGTTCCGCCGACACTGAACCCGCGAGCTCCGCGGCAAGCGCGGCTCACGTGCTGACCCTGCTGGCGGCCAGAACGCCCAGCCGGTAAGGGATCCTGTGCCGGTGGGGCGGCTGCCACGCAGACGGCCAACTGGACGATGGCGGCATGCTGCGGGTCAGCAGCCACAGCCCGTGGCGCGTCCGCCAGCTCACGCGCCGTGCGCCCGCACGCTGACCACTAAGTTACCTGCGGTGACCCTGGAGACCGGCCTAGCTGGGCTGACTTCAGTCCGGCTAGGGTGACGGCGACGAGCCGGCGGACGGCGGCCTGGGAGGGCAGGCTGCTGGCAGCCCCGAGGGCATGCAGGCAATAGCTGGCCAGTTCGCTGGCCGGGATGTCAGGCCGGATCTCGCCTGTGCCGGCGCATGCGCCGATCAGATCGGTGACGAGGGTGTGGAGCTGCTGCCTGGCTTGGGTGACGTGGCCGCCGCGGTGCAGCAGCGCGGCGGGCAGGTTCGTGTCGTGGTGGTGTTGCTGGATCAGCGCGAACGCGGACAGAACCGCTTCGAGCTGGGCGGCGGGGCCGTCGGCAGCGTCGCGTGCCTGCTCCAGCAGGTGCAGATGCCGGGCGATCTGCCGTTCGTGCCAGGCAACCAGGACCGATTCGATGTCGGGGAAGTACTTGTACAGCGTGGCCCGGCCGATCCCGGCCGAGGCGGCGAGCTGGGACATGGTGACCGACGCTAGGCCGTGCTCGCCGATCAGCGCGGCGAACGCGTCGAGGGTTGCCTCGTGCACGGCACGGCGATGCTCCTCGATCGTCTCGGTCCAGAGCTTCGGCATGCAACCAAAATACATCATGTCAAGTCCAATACAACATGACTTGACAGAGACAATATGTATCGATAAGAATCCCGGTTTATGGAGACACACGACGAGAGCGGAGCCCGCCCCGCGGCGCCGCCGCGGTACACCGGCGCGGATACCGCAGGGCCGCAGCCCGGCGGCCGTGCCGCCGACGGGCGCAGAAGGCGGGCCGCAGTGATCGCGGTGATCGTGATCGTGCTGGCGGCGGCGATGATCGTGCTACATGTCACCGGGGTGGTCGGGGCCGGTACTAATGGGTAGCGGGATCGCCGGGACGGGGGCGCGGCGATGATCGCGGCGGCGGGCCTGACCAAGCGGTACGGCACCGTGACGGCGGTGGATGACCTGACGTTCACCGTCCCGGCCGGGCAGGTGACCGGGTTCCTCGGTCCGAACGGGGCCGGGAAATCCACCACGATGCGACTGATCCTGGGCCTGGACAGCCCGGACTCGGGCTCGGTGACGGTGAACGGGCGGCCGTACGCGTCCTGGCGCCGACCGTTGTTCCAGGCGGGGGCGCTGCTGGAGGCCAAGGCGTTCCACGGCGGCCGCTCGGCGCGCAACCACTTGCTATGCCTGGCCGCCGCCAGCGGCATCGGCCAGGCCCGGGTCGATGAGGTCCTGGACCTGACGGGGCTGGCCGGCGCTGCCCGCCGCCGGGCAGGCGGATTCTCCTTGGGCATGGCGCAGCGACTCGGGATCGCCGCCGCGCTGCTCGGTGACCCGCCGGTGCTGATGCTGGACGAGCCCGTCAACGGCCTGGACCCCGAAGGCGTTGTGTGGATCCGCACCCTGCTGAAGTCGCTGGCCGCGCAGGGCCGGACCGTGCTGCTGTCCAGCCACCTGATGAGCGAGATGGCGTTGACCGCCGACCGGCTCCTCATCATCGGGCGGGGCCGGCTCATCGCCCAGGCCACCGTAAAAGAGTTTCTCGCGGCGGGCGCCGCGGTGGTCACCGTCAGTTCCCCGCAGGCCGGCGAACTGGCCGCGCTGCTCGCCGCCCGCGGCGCGATCATCACCGGCCGCGACGGCGACGCCCTCACCGTCACCGGCATAACCCCCGGCGAGGCCGGCGAGCTGGCGAGCGCGCACGCGATCACCCTGACCGGCCTGTCCCAGCAGCAGGCAACCCTCGAAGACCGGTACATGGAACTCACCCGCGACAACGCCGACTACCGGGCCACCGCCACCGTCCCGGCCGGGACACGGTGAAAGGCACGCCGTTGATGGACACCGTCATCACCGCGCCCGGTGCCGGGACTGCCCTCGGGCCGCTGCTCGGCGGGGTGCTCCGCGCCGAGGCCCGCAAGCTGCACACCATCCGCTCCACCTGGTGGCTGCTGCTCGCCGGGTTCCTCTGCACCGTCGCCGTCGCCGCCCTGCTCGGCGCGCTGCTCCCTGCCCACCTCAGCCTGCACCAGAAGACGAGCGCCGATTCGGTCCGGGTCAGCCTCGGCGGGCTGCACGTCTCTCAGATCACCGCCGGGCTGCTCGGGGTCCTCGCGATCACCAGCGAGTACAGCACCGGCTTGATCCGCGCCACCCTCACCGCCGTCCCCCAGCGCCGCCTCCTGCTCACCGCCAAGGCCCTCATCCTGGCCACCGCCGTCGCGTCCACCGCCATCGCCGGGTGCTTCGCCGCTTACCTGGCCTTCCAGGCGTTCCTGTCCGCCGGCGACCCCATGCGCACCACCCTCGCTGACCCGGGGGTAGCCCGCGCGGTCACCGGAGCCGGCCTGTACCTGACCGTCCTGGCCTTGCTCGGGTTCGGGCTCGGTGCGGCGCTGCGGTCCAGCGCCGGGGCAGTCGCCGCCCTGTTCGGCCTGCTGTTCATCCCCACTCTGCTCACCGCGCTGCTGCCCCAATCCTGGCAGGACCGAATCGCCGGCTACCTCCCCATGAACGCAGGCGACGCCATCTACACCACCCGCCCCGAAGCACACATGCTCAGCCCATGGACCGGGCTCGCCGTCTTCTCGCTTTACGCGGCCCTGGCCCTTGCTGCCGGGACCGTTCTCATCAGCCACCGCGACGTCTAGCCCCACCGCCAGCATGAGGAACCCATGCCATCAGCGCAGGCACAGATCACGACTCAGAACGCCGCCGTCCACCTCGCCCGCCTGGGCGGGCACCTCACCAAAATGAGCACGCGCAGCCGGTTCCCCGGGTACGGGCCGCGGGGTCGCGCCGACTGCGGCCCGCCTGATCATGTCATCCAGCCCGCCGGCCACCCGCCCCGAGCGCTAGTGAAGGCGCGGGCGTTGCCGCACCGGCTGTGCTGGCGATAGCCGACTGGAGCCGCGTCAGCTGTGGCTGTTCAATTCGCGTTCGGTCTGCTCCCACACCCGGTCCTGAGCATCATGGTCACGAGACTTCTCGGATGACTTCTTCAGCTTCGCGGAGCTGTAGTAGCCCCCGGTCGCGGTTGCGAGCTC
>Ga0207664_10001655_pt1 | contig 14675 bp, 15 predicted proteins | sample LARL83metaG_FD_184349 | JGI IMG/M metagenome (GOLD analysis project Ga0207664, IMG submission 184349) | Corn, switchgrass and miscanthus rhizosphere microbial communities from Kellogg Biological Station, Michigan, USA - LAR L8-3 metaG... | ecosystem: Host-associated > Plants > Roots >... | reverse complement strand
CGCGGAGTCCCGGGTAGCGCCCGCCTGCACATCGACGCGCTCGGGCGCCCGCGTAGCAGCCTCGCGACGACGACGATCGCGAAGCCGGGCAACAACGTGCGGCTGACCATCGACTCCAAGCTGCAGGCGGCGGCGGAGAAGGCGCTGCAATACGGCATCGGCCTCGCTCAGGCGAACAAGCAGTGGTACGCGCGCGGCGGCGCGATCGTCGCGCTCGATCCGAACGACGGCTCGATCCTCGCGATGGCGTCCTCGCCGAGCTACGACCCGTCCGTGTACGCCGGCCACGTCACGGGCCGGGAGCTCGGCGCTGCGGGGCTGACACCGAAGACGTCGGCGGCGAAGAACACGCCGTCGCTCGACCGCGCGGTCTCCGGCCTCTATCCGCCGGGCTCGACGTTCAAGCCGGTGACGGCGCTCGCCGCGATGCAGGAGCACATGCTCTCGCCGTACGCGTATCTGCCGTGCACGGGGACGTTCACCTCGCCGCAGGACCGGTCGCATCGCACGTTCCACAACTGGGACCCGAACGTCGACCAGGCGATGGATCTTCCGACTGCGCTCGCCTACTCGTGCGACACGTACTTCTACCGGGTCGGCAACGAGTTCTACAACCTGCCGGCGGACCGAGGCCAGCCGATGCAGAAGTGGGCGGAGATGTTCGGCTTCGGCAAGCCGACCGGCGTCGACATCGGGCCGGAGGCGGCCGGGCTCGTTCCGACGATCGGCTGGCGCCGAAAGCACTTCACGACGGCGGTGGACAAGCTCTGGAAGCCGGGCGACTCGATCCAGCTCGCGATCGGGCAGGGCGACCTGCTCGTCACGCCGCTGCAGATGGCGCGCTTCTACGCGCTGCTCGCGAACGGCGGCAAGCTCGTCACTCCGCACGTGCTCATGGACGTCGAGAGCCCGAACGGCGCAGCCGTGCCCGTGCCGGCGACGCCCGCTCCGAAGGTCGTCGGCGTCGACCCGGCCGCGCTCCAGGTCGTGCAAAAGGGCCTCTGGGAGGCGACCCACCTCTCCTTCGGGACGTCGTACGCCGTGTTCGGCGACTTCCCCGTCTCCATCGCCGGCAAGACCGGCACGGCGGAGAAGGTCGTCTCCATGCCGGGATACACGGGCCTGCAGAACCAGTCGTGGTGGTGCGGGTACGGCCCGTCCGACTCCGCGAAGCTCGTCGTGTGCGCGGTGATCGAGAACGGCGGCCACGGCGGCGACGCCGCCGCGCCGGCGGCGGCCCAGGTGTTCGCGTCCTACTTCCACGTCAAGGTCAAGCTCGCCGGCCCCATCCACAGCGACTGATGGAAAGGACCGGCACACTCCACTGATGCTCGAGTACGCGGGATCGCAGGCAGGACGCCGCGCCGACCGGGACGAGGGGCACGCCCTCGTCGGCGTGCTCCGCTCGCTCGACTGGTTGATGCTCTCGGGCGTCGCCGGCCTCGTCGCCGTCGGGCTGTGGGCGGTGTCGGGAGCGACGCGTTTCGCGGTCGCCGGCGATCCGAGCTACTACCTCCACCGGCAGACGATCTACGCCGCCGTCGGCGGGGCTGCGCTCCTCGTCGGGCTGTTCGTCGACTCGGACGTCTACCGCCGCTACTGGAAGGCGATCTTCACGGGCACGTCGCTGCTGATCGCGTTCGTCTACGTCGTCGGCCACGCCGCGCGCGGATCGACGCGCTGGATCTCGCTCGGCTTCTTCACCTTCCAGCCGTCGGAGTTCGGGAAGCTCGCGTTCGTCCTCGCCCTGGCCGGGTTCATCGCCAACCGCGGACGCGAGAGCGGGACGCTCGGCACGACACTCCGCGTGCTCGGGCTCGGCGCGATCCCGGTCGTCCTCGTGTTCGCGCAGCCCGACCTCGGCACCGCGCTCGTGTACTTCGCCGCGCTCGCGGCGATGCTCTTCGTCGGTGGGACTTCGTGGCGCCAGCTCGCCGCGCTCGGCAGCGTCGCCGTGCTGCTCGCCGTGGGCGTCCTGTGGGCCGGCCCGGCCGCAGGCGTCAACTTCCTCAAGAGCTATCAGCAGGCGCGCCTCACGTGCTTCGTCCACCCCTCGCGCTGCTCGGACAGCGACACGCGCTACAACCTCGAGCAGTCGATGGTCGCGGTCGGCGCCGGACAGGAATTCGGGCGCGGCGTGCACAACTCGACGCAGACCAACCTCAACTTCCTTCCCGAGCACGGCACAGACTTCGTCTTCGCGTCGTTCAGCGAGCAGCACGGCTTCGCCGGCGCCGCGGTCCTGCTCGCGCTCTACCTCCTCGTGCTGTGGCGTGCGCTGCGCATCGTGTCGATCGCCCGGGACTTCTACGCCGCGATCGTCGCGGGCGGGATCGTCATCGCCTTGCTGTTCCAGATCTTCGTCAACGTCGGGATGACGATGGGTATCGCGCCCATCACCGGCATCCCGCTCCCGTTCGTCAGCGTCGGCGGCTCGTCGATGATCGCGAACCTTGCGGCGATGGGCGTGCTGCTCTCGATCTACGCGCGCGGCCGAGCGGCCCGCCGGAGGAGGTAGTGCTCAAGGCGCCGGTCTCGATCGGGGCCTTGCGGAGGCTGATCAAGGAGCTGCAGGCGGCCGACAATCGGGAGCCACTCGCGATCGGCGGCGCCACCGAGATCGCGCGGACGCTCGAGCGCGAGCTGGCACGGGGTGGCGATCCCGCCGCAGTGCGCTTCGGTGCTCCGCAGGGAGCAGCCCTCTACGTGCACATCGCGACCGGGGCCGACGAGGCGGCGCTGCGCGGCGCTCGCCGGGCCCGCGTGCCGATCGTCGCCATCGCCTTCGACGATGCACCGCTGCCGTACGTTCTCGCCACCGACGTCGTCCGGGTCGGCCCGGGGGAACGCATGCCGGTTGATCGGATCGCCGCCGCCGTCGCCGCGCGGCTCGGCGAGAGCGGCGCGCCGCTCGCCGGCCGGCTGCCGGCGCTACGCGGCGCGGTCTGCGACCGGATCGTCGCGTCGTTCGCGCGCAAGAACGGCATCGTCGGGGCGGCGGTGTTCGTGCCCGGCGCCGATCTGCCCGTACTCGCGCTCAACCAGGTGCGGATGCTCCTGTTGCTCGACCAGGCGTACGGCCTGGAGCTCGATCCCCGTCAGCGGCTCCCGGAGATACTCGCCGCCGTCGGCGCGGGGCTCGGCCTGCGCACCGTCGCGCGCGAGCTGCTCGATCTCGTCCCGGTAGCGGGGTGGGCCGTAAAAGGCGGCGTTGCGTATGCGGGCACGCGCGCCCTCGGCGAGGCCGCCGTCAAAAGGCTGGAAACCGTCCACAGCGCCCATCTATAGAGCGCGCCTCGGACGCCGGCCTAAAAGCTGACCTCCCGGGACCGGACTAACGCGAAGCGTTAGGCCGGGCCGGACTCAGCGGGCGGTCCTGCCGCAGGCACGACCGCCCGCGCAGAACGCAACAATCGCCCAGACCCATAAGAGGTCGGCGGCTTCGCCGACGACCGCTCCCGCGAAGCGGTACTTCAGCGGCTGAAAGTGCGCAGCACGTTCAACCGAATCAGGCGGCCGCGGGGCGGAGCTTCGCGCGCCGCGCCTTGATCGCGCGCAGGCGCTGCTGCAGGCGGGCCCAGGCCCACGGCTCGATCTCGAGATAGCGGACTTCGGTCTGCCCTCGGATCGCCTCCCCGTACTCGAACCAGGCGTCCGCCTCCTCGATGAGCAGGAGCTCCTCGGCCTCGGTGCTCTGCATCCTGGTCACGGTCGAACCTCCAGGGTCGTGATGGCGGGATCGTAGGTCCGGGGTCGGACGACGCCGCTGCTACCCTTGCCGCACATGGTTTTCATGCCTGACCTACAGCGCGCGCGCCGCCCTCATCCCGTGGGCGTCGCTGTCGCGCGCTTCAACGAAGGAGTTTCTTCTTGCCCTGGTTCCGACGACGGAAGAACGAATCCGACGCTGCGGCCGCTCAGCCGGTCGCACCCGAGGCTCCACGCGAGCCTGATGTAATCGAACCGGCCGCCGAGTCGGCGTCCGGTACAACCGATCCCACGAAGCCCAAGCGCCGCCGAGGCAGTCGCGGAGGGCGCGGGCGCAAGAAGCCCGGGACCGCCGGCGAGAAGCCGAGCGAGGCGAAGCCGGAAGCCAAGGCGCGGAGCGGAGAGCGAAAGCAGCCGGAGCGCAAGCAGCCGCAGCTCTCACAACGCCAGGAACGCCGCCGCCAGGAAGGCAGCGGACGGCGCCGGCAGGCTCCGCGTCGCGCGCCTCTCCCGGCCGCGAAGCGCGAGCTGATCGTCTCCGTCGACGTCGGCGAGCAGCGCGTCGCCGTCCTCGAGGACGACCGCGTGGCCGAGGTCTACCTCGAGCGTCCCGAGCGGCGGTCGATCGCGGGGAACATCTATCTCGGGACCGTGGACAACGTCCTCCCGGGCATGGAGGCCGCCTTCGTCGAGATCGGGCTGGAGAAGAACGGCTTCCTCTACGTCGACGAGATCGTCGGCCCGGAGCTCGAGCGCGGCCACGGCCGGCGCATCCAGGACCTGATCAGCCGCGGCCAGACGATCCTCGTGCAGGCGGTGAAGGACCCGATGAAGACGAAGGGGGCCCGCCTGACGACGCAGATCTCGCTTCCCGGCCGGTTCGTCGTCTTCGTCCCGCAGGGCGAGGGGCTCGGCGTGTCGCGCCGGCTCGACGACGACGAGCGCGGCCGCCTGAAGGACATCCTCAAGAAGCTGAGCGTCAAGGAGGGCGGCGTCATCGTCCGCACGGCCGCCGAAGGCGCATCCGAGGAGGACATCGAGCGCGACCTCGTCTTCCTGCAGCGGCTGTGGAAGTCGATCCAGGCGCAGGCGAAGACCGCGAAGGCGCCGGAGCTCATCTACCAGGAGGCGGAGCTGCCGCTACGCGTCACGCGCGATCTCTTCACGGGCGACTTCGAGCGCGCGCTCGTCGACAATGACCAGGCGTACAAGCGCATCACCGGCTACCTGAAGAAGACGTCCCCGCACATGGTCGAGCGGGTCATCCGGTACAAGGAGAAGACACCGCTGATGGAGGCGTTCGGCGTGGACGCCGAGATCAAGTCGACGCTGAACCGACGCGTCGACCTTCCCTCCGGCGGCTATCTCATCTTCGACTACGCCGAGGCGTTCACCGTCATCGACGTGAACACCGGGCGTTTCGTCGGATCGCGCGGCAAGACCGCCGGCGGCCGGCTCGAGGACACGATCACGAAGAACAACCTCGAGGCCGTGAAGGAGGTCGTGCGCCAGCTCCGGCTGCGCGACGTCGGCGGGATCATCGTCATCGACTTCATCGACATGGCGAACCCGAAGAACCGGAAGACGGTCGAGGATGCACTGCGCGAGGAGCTCGAGCGCGACCGGACGAAGACGTACGTCGTCGAGATCTCTCCGCTCGGGCTCGTCGAGATGACGCGGCAGAACGTGACCGAGGGGCCGCGCGAAGTCATGACGCGCAAGTGCCCGACGTGCGGCGGAGACGGTATCGTGCTCTCGGACGCGTCGGCGGCGATCGACGTCGAGCGGCGTCTTCGCGCGCTGACCGCGGGCTCGCGCTCGCAGGCCTTCAAGGTCGAGCTGGCGGCGCCGATCGCGGCCGCGCTCGTCGGACCGGGCGCGCGGCGGCTGATCGAGCTCGAGGCGCTGACGAAGCGGCGCTTCTTCCTCGAGGGCAAGCCCGACATGCACCTCGACCACTTCGTCGTCCTCGCCGAGGGCAAGCTCGCCGACCTGGCGCCGCCCTCGCCGGTGACGGAGGGCGTGGAGATCCAGATCGAGCTGGTCGAGGTCGACCGGCACGACGCGACCGCGGCCGTCGGCAAGCTCGACGGCATCGACGTCTGCGTCGGCGCGGCCGCCCAGCTCGTCGGCAAGCGCGTGAAGGTGCGCATCGAGCGTGTGCTCGACGGAACCGCGTACGCGTCCCTGACTCGGCGCGTGAAGGCGGCCGAGCCGCTCACGGCCGAGGGCGAGGCCGAGAAGCCGACCCGCAAGCCGCCGGCGCGCAAGGACGCAGCCGACGGCACGGTCTCGGATGCGGTGGACGTCGACGAGCTCGACGAGCTCGACGAGGTCGAGGAGGCCGACGAGATCGACGAGGAGGAGGAAGAGGAGGGATTCGTCGAGGAGGCGGACGACGCGGTCTCAGGGACGCCCGCGACCGGGGCGAAGAAGAAGACGCGGCGCGGCTCGCGTGGCGGCCGCGGACGCAAGAAGCCGACGACGATCCATCTCCCGCCCGACGAGCTCGGCAAGCCCAAGCCGGCCGAGGAGGCACCTCCGGCCGCGCCCGACACCGCGGGTGAGCCGGTGTCTGACACCGAGACGGTGTCAGACACCGAGCCGGAGACGCCCGAGGCCCCCTCCGAGAACGGCGCCGAGCCGAGGAAGAAGAAGACCCGGCGCGGCTCGCGCGGTGGCAAGAACCGGCGCAAGAAGCCGGTCGGCGCAACCGCCGCAGCTCCCGCCGCCTCGGAGAACGGCTCCGAGCCGGAGCCCGAGCCCGACGTCGAGGCGGCGCCGGAGCCCGTGCTCGAGCCGGAGCCCGAGGCGGAAACCTCCGCCGCCCAGGAGGACGAATGGGGCTACGTCCCCATGTCCGAATGGGGCGACGAGTTCCAGGGCTGACCCTGAATTCCGCTACACTGCGGCCTTCGCGGGCCCTCCGGTCCGCGTTTCAGCGAAAAGACGCAATGACCTACGCGATCATCAAGCTCGGCGGCAAGCAGCACCGCGTCCGGGAGGGCGAGTGGCTGCTCGTCGACCGCCTGAAGTTGGACGAGGGGAAGACGTTCAACCCGGACGTCCTGCTCGTCGGCGGCGACGGTAACACCGACCTCGCGCCGGCGACGACGGTCACTGCGCGCGTCGTCGGCCACGAGCTGGGCGAGAAGATCCGCATCGGCAAGTACAAGAAGCGGACCGGCTACCGCCGTCACAACGGCTATCGCAGCCGGCTGACGCGGATCGAGATCGAGGCCATCGGCGCGAAGAAGGCCGCGCCGAAGAAGGCTGCCGAGGCGCCCGCGGACGAACCGAAGGCTGGAGCGAAGCCGCGTGGCGCAGCACCTGCCGCGCCGAAGGCGGAAGCACCTGCCGCTGCCCCCGCACGCGCCGCGCATCCGCCGAAGGGCTATGAGGACATGTCGATCGCCGAGATCAAGGAGCACGTCTCGACGTGGCGGCGGCCGAACATCGAGGCCGCGCTCGAGTACGAGAAGGCGAACGCGAACCGCAAGGGCGCGATCGCGACGCTCGAGTCCGCGCTCGCTGCGAAGGAGGAGCACTAGATGGCACACAAGAAAGGTCTGGGCTCGTCTCGGAACGGCCGTGACTCGAACCCGCAGATGCTCGGCGTCAAGCTCTTCGCCGGCCAGGACGTGCAGTCGGGGATGATCCTCGTCCGCCAGCGCGGCACGCGCTTCCGCCCGGGTCCCGGGACGGGCATCGGCAAGGACGACACGATCTTCGCGACGCGCCCCGGCAAGGTCGCGTTCCGGACGAGCGGCGAACGCCGCTTCGTTTCCGTCGTCGACTAGAGCGCGACGTGTTCCACGATCGCGCCCGGCTGTGGGTGCAGGGCGGCCGCGGCGGCGACGGGTCGATCCACTTCCGCCGCGAGAAGTACGTGCCCAAGGGCGGGCCGGACGGCGGTGACGGCGGTGCCGGCGGCGACGTCGTGCTCGTCGCCGATTCGCGCCGGCGCGACCTGTCCGGCATCCGACCCAATCAGAAGCTGCGCGGCGGCCGCGGCGGTGGCGGCGGCGGGCGGCTGTCGCACGGCGCGCGCGGGGACGACGTGGTCATGCCGGTCCCGGTCGGCACGCAGGTGCTCGACGCCGAGGGCCGGCTCGTGGCCGACCTCGCGCACGCCGACGCGCGCGTCGTCGTCGCACGAGGCGGCACGGGCGGCCGCGGCAACAAGCACTTCGCCGGCGCGACGCGGCAGACACCGCGCTTCGCAGAAGTCGGCTTGCCCGGCGAGGAGGGCGAGATCGAGCTCCGCCTGAAGCTCCTGGCCGATGCCGCGCTCGTCGGTCTCCCGAACGCGGGCAAGTCGTCGCTGCTCGCACGCGTCTCGAACGCGCGCCCGAAGGTAGCGGATTATCCGTTCACGACGCTCGCGCCCGTGCTCGGCACCGTCGAGGCGTCGGACGGGCGCCAGCTCACCGTCGCGGACGTCCCCGGCCTGATCGAGGGCGCGAGCGAAGGCATCGGGCTCGGACACGAGTTCCTCGCGCACCTGGAACGGGCGCGGCTGCTGCTGCACGTGATCGACTCGTCCGAAGGCGACGCCGAGGAGCGCTGGCGCACGATCGACGCCGAGCTCGCGGCGTACGGAGCCGGGCTCGACACGCGCGCGCAGGTCGTCCTCCTCAACAAGACCGACCTGATGCCGGACGCGCCGGCATTCGATGTCGACGACGAGCGCATCGTGCGCGTGCTCCGGGTGTCTGCCGCCACCGGCGCCGGGATCGACGAGCTGAAGCGCACGCTCTTCGAGCTCGTCCCCCACGAAGAGGTCGTTCCGTTGCCCGAGCAAGCCGAGCTCGTCGACTACCTCGTCTACCGCCCGCGGCCGAGCCGGCGTTCCTATCGCGTGTTCAAGACCGACCGCGGCTTCCGCGTGACGGGGCGCCCGCCCGACGCGACGGAGCTGGAGGCGATCCTCAAGGCGGCCGGCGCGCGCGAGGGAGACGAGGTCGAGATGGGCGAGGAGACGCTCGAGTGGCAGTAGGTCTCTTCGGCGGCGCGTTCGACCCGCCGCACACCGGGCACGTGGCACTCGCGCAGGCGGCGAAGGAGCGCTTCGACCTCCCGCGTCTGACCGTGCTCGTCGCGGAGCGCCCGGGGCACAAGGACGTCGAGCTGCCGGCCGGCGTCCGCCTCGAGCTCGCCCGGGCGGCGTTCCCGGACGATGACGTGCGCCTCGACCCGTATCCGCGCACGGTCGACCTTCTCCGCGCGGAGCAGTTCGACGACCCGATCTTTCTCGTCGGCGCCGACCAGTTCGTCGACTTCCTCACCTGGAAGGAGCCGGAGACGGTGCTCGAGCTGGCGCGGCTCGGCGTGGCGACGCGTCCCGGCTTCGACCGCGGCCTGCTGGACATCGTGCTTCGGTCGCTCGACCGGCCGGAGCGCGTTTCCTTCTTCGACATCGACCCGAACCCGACCGCCTCGCGCGAGATCCGCGCCCGTGTGGCGCTCGGTGAGCCCCTCGAAGGGCTCGTGCCGGCCGCCGTCGCCCGCCTGATCGCAGAGCGGGGCCTGTACGGCGACGATTGACGTCCGCAGACCCTGGATAGACTGGATTCAGTTGACGCCGCTCGAACATGCTCGCCGCATCGCCGCTCTCGCCCAGGAGAAGCTGGCGGAGGACGTGGTCATTCTCGACATGCGGCCCGTCTGCACGTTCACCGACTTCTTCGTCATCTGCACCGGGCGGAACCCGCGGCAGACGGCGGCGATCTGGGACGAGGTGCACGGGCGGATGAAGAAGGAGCACGATCTCCTGCCGCGCACGATCGACGGTGCGCAGGAGGGTACGTGGATCCTCGCCGACTACCTCGACGTCGTGCTCCACGTCTTCACGCCGGAGGCGCGTTCGTACTACAAGCTCGAAGATCTGTGGGGCGACGTGCCCGCCGTCGAGCTCGATACCGCCGCGTCGGCGTAGCTACGCCGCACGCGCGCCGGTGCGCGTGAGCAGCAGGTTCGACGGCGAGCTGGGGAGCCCGGCGACCGCCTTCCCGGCGAGCGTGATGTCCAGCGCCGACGGGCGGCCCATCCGCACCCACAGGCGCGGCCGGAGCTGGAAGCGCATCGTCTGTCCCTGCTCGAGGATGCCTTCGTACAGGACGGTCCCGCTCGGACCGCCGGCGCGCACGAGCAGCCACGAGCGCCCGCGGGCGGCGCTGATCCGCGTGAAGGCGGGCGCCGCGGAAACGACGGGCTTCGCCCCGGTTCGGGTCCGCCGCTGCGCGGCCGGAGGCGGAGCGGCGGCGGCGACGCTGCCCGCGCCGGCCTTCTGCTGCCCGGCATGCGGCGGGCCGGACGTGCCTCCGAGCCGCCAGGCCGCGAGCCCGGCGACGGCGGCGACGACCATGACGATGGATGCGAGCGCGACGAGCATGCCGCGCCGGAGTTGCCGCGGTGTCGTCGCCGAGGGGTGCGGCACGAGCGTCGGCTCCTCGTCGTGGCGCGCGACGCGCGCGTTGTATTCGTCGATGTAGAGCTGGCTGTTCAGCGAGAGGTGCTCGGCGTACGTGCGCAGGAAGCCCTTCGTGTACGCCTCGCCGGGGAGCATCTCCCAGGACTCCTCCTCGAGCGCGGTCAGGTACCGCTCGCGGATGCGGATGGCCTTGTGGACGTCGGCCGGGCTGAGGCCGCGGCGGATCCTGGCCTCCCTCAGGCTCTCACCGATCTGGAACACGATGCGCGAATAGTGCCAACACTCCGGCAAACCGCCAGGGCGGTTTCTCAGGAGGCCGTTGCAGCGCGAGGGTCGTCCTCGCCGAGCTGCCACCACACGGCCACGAAGTACGGCAGCCCCGCCAGCGCGGCCGGGGCGACGACGAACGCCGTCGGGATCCGGGACCCGTCCTTCCGCTGGACGAGGCGGACGCCCTCGCGCATCTCCTGGCTGAAGAGCCGCGTCCGGTCGAACCCGCCCTCGGTGAAGGAGCCGACGTCGAATGCGAGCAGCTCCTCACGGTCGTATCCGAGCAGCGTGGCTGCGCGCCGGTTGACCGCGACCATGCGGCCGTCGTCGTCGTAGACCGTGATGGCGAAGAACGCGTTCTCCGCGGCTTCGCCGAGGAGGGCCTCGTGCAGGAGGGCGGGCGTCGGTGAGCGTCCGGCCACTGCGAGCAGCATGACGCGCCGAGGCGACTCTGTGCAAGCACTAGCGTGGGGGAGATGCTGGCGATCCTGGGCGGGCTCGGAGCCGCGCTCGCCTGGACGGCGACGACGCTCGTCGCGTCGCGGGCGTCGCGGCTGATCGACGCGTGGTCGCTCCTGGCGACGGTGATGACGGTGGGGCTCCTCGTCTCGGCGCCGGTCGCGGCGATCGCCGGGGTGCCGAGCGGGCTGAACCGGCACTCGTTCGGTTGGCTCGCCGTCTCGGGGGCCGCCAACGTGGCAGGGCTGCTGCTCACCTACGGCGCGTTGAGCGTCGGCAAGGTCGGCGTCGTCGCGCCGGTGACGTCCACCGAGGGCGCAGTGGCGGCCGTGATCGCGGTGATCGCCGGCGAGCAGCTCTCCGGCGGGACAGTGGCGACGCTCATTGCCGTCGCGGCCGGCGTCGCGCTCGCGGCGCACACGCCGGCGGTCGACGGCCGCGTGCCGCGCTCCGAGGTGCGGGCCGTCGTCCTTGCGGCGGGCGCGGCGCTGTCGTTCGGGCTCGGCCTCTACTCGACCGGCCGCGTGGGTCAGACGCTCGGCGTCGCGTGGGCGGCGCTCCCGCCGCGAGCCGTCGGCGTCGCCGTGATCGCGCTACCGCTCCTCCTGACTCGGCGGTGGCGCATGACGCGCGACGCGCTGCCCTACGCCGCGGTCGGCGGCTTGTGCGAGGTGCTCGGCTTCACGTCGTATGCGTTCGGCGCGCGGCACGGGCTCGCCGTCGCCGCGGTGCTCGCGTCGCAGTTCGCGGGAATCGCGGCGGTCGCGTCGTTCTTCCTGTTCCGCGAGCGCCTGACGCGCGTGCAGGTCGTCGGTGTGGTCGCGATCGTCTGCGGCGTCTCCGTGCTCAGCGCGTTGCACGGCTGAGGCGTCTGCGATTCTCCGATCGATGAAGAACTGGGCTCGCAACGTGACGTACTCGACGGACCGGGTGCTCGCGCCGCGCACGGTCGCCGAGGCGCAGGAGATGGTTGCGCGGGCGGAGCTGCTCAGGCCGCTCGGGACGGGCCACTCGTTCAGTCGCGTTGCCGACACGACCGGCGTCCTCATCTCGACCGAGCACCTCGATCGGATCGTCGAGGTCGGAACGGAGACCGTCGTCGTGGAAGCAGGCATCCGCTACGGCGATCTCGGCAGCGCACTCGCCCGGCACGATCTGGCGGTCCCGAACTACGCGTCGCTGCCGCACATCTCGGTCGGCGGCGCGATCGCCACCGCGACGCACGGGTCCGGCGCCCGCAACCAGTCGCTTGCCGCCTCGGTCGCCGCTCTCGAGCTCGTCTGCAGCGACGGCTCGCTCGAGCGCTTCGCCCGCACGGACGAGGACTTCGACGGGACGGTCGTCGCGCTCGGTTCGCTCGGGCTCGTCGTGCGCGTGACCCTCGACGTGGTGCCCGCGTTCGAGCTGGGGCAGCACGTGTTCGAGGGGCTCTCGTGGGCTGCCGTCGAGGCCGACCTCCATGAGGTGCTGGCGCTCGGCTACAGCACGAGCCTCTTCACGCGCTGGTCGGAGGACGGGATCGACCAGGTCTGGGTGAAGTCCGCAACGCCGGTCGAGTCATGTTTCGGCGCGACAGCTGCGGACGGGCCGCGCAACCCGGTCACCGGCGCCGACCCGGCGAACGCCACCGAGCAGCTGGGCGCACCAGGGCCGTCGGCGGAGCGGCTGCCGCACTTCCGCCTCGGCTTCACGCCGAGCGGCGGGGACGAGCTCCAGTCCGAGTACGCGATCGCGAGCGAGCACGCGCTCGAGGCCGTGCGGGCGCTCAGACCGTTGGGGCCGATCCTCACCCCCCTGCTCCTCACGTCGGAGATCCGCGCGGTCGCGGCCGACTCGCTCTGGCTCAGCCCGTTCCATGGGCGCGACAGCGTCTGCATCCATTTCACCTGGAAGCCCCTCGGTGCGAAGGTTCACGCGGCGCTGCAACGAATCGAAGCCGCGCTGGCGCCGTTCGAGCCGAGACCGCACTGGGGCAAGCTGTTCATCCGGTCGCCCGCGTCGTCGTATCCGCGACTACGGGAGTTTCGCGCGCTCCGCGCCCGCCTCGACCCCGGCCGCGTCTTCGGCAACGCCTTCGACGCTCAGCTCGGAACGTAGTCGAAGGCGTCCGGGTTGGGCCCGTTGCGTCCGGCCTCGCCGCGATCGAGAGCGTCGATCGCCTCGACGTCGACCGGCTCGAGCTCGAAGTCGAAGATCGCGATGTTCTCCCGAATCCGCTCCGGCGTGACCGATTTCGGGAAGACGATCATGCCGTGCTGGATGTGCCAGCGCAGAACGACTTGCGCGACCGACCGTCCGTAGCGCTCGGCCACCCCGGTCAGCGTGGGATCGTCGAGCACCTTCCCTTGCGCGATCGGAGCCCACGCCTCGGTGGCGATCCCGTGCTCGCGGTCGAAGGCGGCGACCTCGCGATTCTGGAAGTACGGATGCAGCTCGATCTGGTTCACGGCCGGCACCGTGTCGGTTTCCCGGATGAGCCGCTCGAGGTGCGCGACCTGGAAGTTCGAGACGCCGATCGAGCGGGCACGCCCGTCCGCCTTGAACTCCTCGAGCGTCTTCCACGTCGAGACGAAGTCGCCGTCGTACAGCGTCGGCAGCGGCCAATGGATGAGGAACAGGTCGACGTAGTCGTAGCCGAGCGCCTCGAGCGTCGACTCGAATGCCCGCCGGGCGACGTCGGGACGGTGATAGCCGTTGTTGAGCTTGCTCGTGATGTAGACCTCGCCGCGATCGAGCCCTGCGGCGCGTACCGCTCTGCCGACGCCTTCCTCGTTGCCGTACATCTCCGCCGTGTCGATGTGCCGGTAGCCCGCGTCGAGCGCGAAGCTGACGGCACGCTCCGTCTCCCGCGGTGGGACCTGGAAGACGCCGAAGCCGAGCTGCGGGATCTCGTGCCCGTCGTTCAGCCCGATGGAGGGAACAGTCACAGCGCGATCCTGCCAGAGCGGCACGCCTTCGCGCTGTCGGCGTGCACGGCGTGGAGGTCTCCGGTGAGGACGCGCGCCGAGAAGCGACTCTTCGGGACGACCGCATCCGTTCGCGCCAAGCCCTGAAAGTGGAGCCGAGGGGGCTCGAACCCCTGACCTTCTGGCTGCCAGCCAGACGCTCTCCCAGCTGAGCTACGGCCCCGAGTGGGAGCCAGTGTAGCCCGTCGGCGTCACGCCGAGAGCTCGCGCACCGCGCGGACGAGATCCTCGGGCGCGAACGGCTTGCGCAACACGGGCGCGCCGACGTCGACGACGAACTGCTCGCCGTAGTCGCCGGTCATGAGCAGCACCGGCAGTCCGGGATTCGTCCGGCGCAGCCGCTCCGCGATCGCGTCGCCGCTCACGCCGGGCATGAGCACGTCCAGCACGGCCGCGTCCACCTGGCCGGTCTCGACGGCGGCGATCGCGGCCATGCCGTTGCTGACGCTCACGACCTCGTAGCCCGCATCCTCGAGGACGGCCCGGTAGAGAAGAACGAGATGGGGGCTGTCGTCGGCGACGAGGACGCGCATTCTCGGCTTGTTACCCAAACCGAAGCCAGGCTATCGTCCCGTCGGTGCGAGGGAGGCGGCTGGTGGTGCCGATCCGGCTGGCCGTTGTCCGCCTGCGTGCGCACGTCCAGCGGAACATCCTGGCCGCGATCGGGATCGCCGTCGGCGCGGGCGTCCTCGCCATGACCGCCGTCGGTGCCGTCGCCGTCCAGGACCGCGCGGCCCAGCGCGCGCTCGCCGGGCTGCAGCCGTCCGACCGCGCCGTCCAGGCTCTGTGGAGCGGCGTACCGGCGCAGTCGAACCTCTCGTACCGACAGCTCGACGGGC
>Ga0207664_10001654_pt1 | contig 14676 bp, 12 predicted proteins | sample LARL83metaG_FD_184349 | JGI IMG/M metagenome (GOLD analysis project Ga0207664, IMG submission 184349) | Corn, switchgrass and miscanthus rhizosphere microbial communities from Kellogg Biological Station, Michigan, USA - LAR L8-3 metaG... | ecosystem: Host-associated > Plants > Roots >... | reverse complement strand
TCGACGCCCGCGTTCGGGCGGCCGAACAGCGCGCCGTTGACGAAGCTCAGCAGCGGCAGATGGACCTTGCCGTCGCGCCAGGCGGCACCGAGCTCGTCGGGGGTGATCGCCACCGGAGAGAACGCCGATGCCGGCTTGCTCTGAAAAAAACCGAAGCCCTTGGCGAGCTCTCCCGGGATCAGGTTGCGCAGGCTCACGTCGTTGACCAGCATCAGCAAGCGAATCGACGACGCTGCCGCCTGCGGCGTCGTGCCCATCGGCACGTCGCCGGTGATCACCGCGACCTCGGCCTCCATATCGATGCCGAATGCCTCATCGGCGCAGACGATGTCGTCGCGCGGTCCGATAAAGCTGTCGGAGCCGCCCTGATACATCAGCGGGTCGCTCCAGAACTCGGCGGGCATCGTTGCGCCGCGCGCCTTGCGCACCAGCTCGACGTGGTTGACGTACGCGGAGGCGTCGGCCCACTGGTAGGCGCGCGGCAGCGGCGAATGCGCGAGCATCGGATCGAACGGCATCGCCTCGCCGACGGCGCCGTCGTTCATTCGCCGGTACACATCGGCAAGAGGCGCAAGCGCCGTATCCCAGTCGTCGAGTGCGGCTTGCAGCGTCGCCGCGATCCGGGGTACGGCGACCGCACGCGAGAGATCGCGCGACACGACGATAAGACGTCCGTCGCGGCTGCCGTCCTTGAGCGTGGCGAGTTTCATGCTGTCCGTGAGGCGGCTCGGCGAGCGTTACCTCGAGACTACCTGCGCCTCAGCAGATAACCGTCGCCGCGATCTTCCATTTCCCATCCGGCCGCATGCAACTCGGCGCGCAGGCGATCGGCTTCGGCCCATTGTTTGGCGGTCCGCGCGGCGGCGCGAGCGGCGGCCAGCGCGTTCACCGCTTCGGGCACCGTCTCCACCGGCGGCCGCCAAACCTCGAGCCCGAGACCGAAGATACGGTCGAACGCGAGCAGGGTCGCCCGCGTCACCGTGCGATCGCCCAGATCGCCACGCAGCAGTTCCCATGCCATCGCCAGCGCCTTCGGCAGGTTGAGGTCGTCGTTGACTACGCCGGTGAAGCGCTCGAGGTACGAAGGATCCGGCTCGCCGCCGGCGGGCAGCGCGTGCACGGCGCGCCGCATCCGGTCGAGACCGATCGCCGCGGCGTCGAGCGCATCCCAGGTGAAATTGAGCTGGCTGCGATAGTGCGCGGTCAGGCACAGGTAGCGGTAGGCCAAGGGATCGTAGCCGCGTTCGACCAGCGCCTGAATGCGCAGGAATTCGCCGGCCGACTTCGCCATTTTTGCGTCGTTCGACAGCAGAAAGTAGCCATGCATCCAGAAATTGGCCAGCCGCGTGCCGACGCGCGCCTCGGTCTGGGCGATCTCGTTGGTGTGATGGACGGGGATATGGTCCTCGCCGCCGCAGTGGATGTCGAAATAGTCGCCGAGATATTTTTGCGCCATCGCCGAGCATTCGATATGCCACCCGGGAAAGCCGACCCCCCATGGGCTCGGCCATTCCATCTGGCGCTTCTCGCCGGCCGGAGAAAACTTCCACAGCGCGAAATCGGTCGCGCTTTTTTTTTCCCCGAGCTCGATCCGCCGGCCCGGGTCGAGACCGGCCTTGTCCAGCCGCGCCAGATAGCCGTAATCGGGCTGCCTGGCGGTGTCGAAATAGACGCCGTCCGAGGTGCGATACGTATAGCCGTTCTTTTCGAGGTCGGCGATGAAGTCGATCTGCTCGCCGATGTGGTCGGTCGCGCGGCAGAGCACCGTCGGCGGCTCGATGTTCAGGCGCTGCATGTCGTCGATGAACGCCGCCGTATAGAGCTCGGCGATCTCCCACGCGCTGCGGCCGGCGCGCCGCGCGCCCTTTTCCATCTTGTCTTCGCCGGTGTCGGCGTCGGAAGTCAGATGTCCGACGTCGGTGACGTTCATCACGTGCCGTACGCGATAGCCGTTCCATTCGAGGACGCGCTTCAGGATGTCTTCGAACAGGAAGGTCCGGAAATTTCCGATGTGCTGATAGTCGTAGACGGTCGGCCCGCACGTATAGAGGCCGACCTCGCCGGCCTGCAGGGACTCGAAAAGCCGCAGGCTGCGCGTGTAATTGTCGTACAGCCGGAGCGATGTCGACATCTCGATTTCGCAATAAAAAAGCCGCCAGCGGCTTCTGGCGGCTCGTCGTGCCCCGTCCGTCAGGCCGGGCTAGCGCGCGCGGAAGGCCGCGTGAGCATCGCCGCGACAATGCGCACCGAGCGGAACCGCAAACCGGAGATCGGACATGGCGGCATGGTAGCGAATCGGGGACGCAGCGGCAAGCGAGCGCCACCCGTTGCGCATACTTGCGTTCCTCGTCGGTGCGACGAACAGGTAAAATCGCGCTCGCCGGGCGCCTCGCCGCGTCCAAGCCCCGATGCCCGCCTCCACCGACCCCGTCGTTCGATCGCGCCACGCCACGTTTTCGCGGCCCGCATGGATCGCGCTCGTCCTGGTGTTCGCGCTGGTCTGGTTCGCCAACCTGGACTATCGCCGGTTGATTCATCCCGACGAGGGCCGTTATGCGGAGATACCGCGTGAAATGGTGGCCAGCGGCGACTGGCTGACGCCTCGTCTCGACGGCATCAAGTACTTCGAGAAACCGGCACTGCAATACTGGCTGACCGCCGCTGCGTACGAGGCGTTCGGCATCCATCAATGGACGGCGCGCCTCTGGCCGGCGCTGGCCGGATTCGCCGGGGTCGTGTTCATCGGCTATGTAGGATTTCGCCTGGGCGGTCCGCGGCTGGGACTGTACGGCGCGGCGGCGCTCGGCGGGTGCGTGTGGTACGTGCTCAACGCGCACATCCTCACGCTGGACGCGGGGCTGACGCTGTGGATGAGCGTCGGCTTCGGCGCGCTGCTGCTGGCGCAGCGCAGCGCGGCGAACGAGCGCGAGCAACGTACGTGGATGCTGATCGCCTGGTCGGCGCTGGCGCTCGCGGTGCTGTCGAAGGGGCTGATCGGGGTCGTTCTGCCCGGCGCATCGCTGTTCGTCTATTCGCTGCTGACTCGCGACTGGGCCGTGTGGCGAAGGTTGCATCTGGTCGGCGGCTTGCTGCTGTTCGCGCTGATTACCGCGCCATGGTTCATCGCGGTGTCGCTGGCCAATCCTGAATTCTTCCGGTTCTTCTTCATCCACGAGCATTTCGAGCGCTTTCTCACCAACGAGCACCATCGCGAAGGTGCCTGGTGGTATTTCCTTCCGATCTTCGCTGTCGGCATACTGCCGTGGCTGACCGTCTTCACCTGGACGGCACCGCGGATGTGGTCGGGCCCGGTCGCGGACCGCAACGGCTTCAGCTGGCAACGCTACGCGCTCGTATGGTCGGCGTTCATCTTCGTTTTTTTCAGCATGTCGAGCTCCAAGCTGCCCTCGTACATACTGCCGATCTTTCCGGCGCTGGCGCTGCTGATCGGCGTCCAGCTCGCGGCGCTGCCCGAGCGCACGCTGATGTGGCTGACTTTGCCGCTGGTCATTGCCACCGGCGTGTGCATGCTGGCGATCGGCTTCGGTTTCGAGCCCATCGCGCAGCACTTCGCCGACGAGCGACAGCCGCTGGCCCCGCTGCTCGCCTACAGACGGTGGCTCGTCGCCGCCTGCGCCATGGCGCTGGCCGGCGGTGCCGCTGCGCTCTGGTGGCTCAAAGGCGGCAGGCGCACGGCGGCGGTATTGGCGGTGGCGCTGACGACGCTGCTGGCCGCGCTGCTGGTGCTCACCGGCCACGACGAGCTCGCCGAATCGCGCTCGGCCGCACCGATCCTGTCGCGCGTCGTCAGCCAGCACGGCCCGATCGCCGCCGGCGTCCCGTTCTATTCGGTCAAGATGTACGATCAGACGCTGCCGTGGTATCTGGGCCGCACGGTCACACCGGTCGCCCAACTGGACGAGCTGGCGATGGGTCTTGCCATCGAGCCTGACAAGGCCGTCGCGACGCTGGACGAGTGGAAGCAGCGCTGGGACCGGGAAACCCAGGCGTATGCGATCATGCAGGTCGACATGTACGAGACGTTGCTGCGCGAGGGCGTGCCGATGCGGGAGCTCGGTCGCGACCCGCGCCGCGTGATCGTCAGCCGCCGCTAAACGCCGATACTCGAGCGAAGTAAAGGGACGAGCGCCGATGCACTCCAGCGACACCGGGCGGCCATGAACCTGTCGGGATTTTCGTTCCTGATCACCGGCGTGCTGCTGAACGCCGTCGCGCAGCTGCTGCTCAAGGCCGGCACCAACACGCTGGGCGTCATCACGCTGACCCGCGCCAACTGGGCCGGCGAATTCGGCAGGATGGCCAGCGAGCCGCATTTCATCGCCGGCGTGATCTGCTACGGGTTCAGCCTGATCGTTTGGATACTCGGGCTCTCGCGCGTGCCGGTATCGATCGCCTATCCGATGCTGTCGCTCGGCTACGTGGTCAACGCGATCGCCGCCTATTATCTGTTTGGTGAGGACGTGGGCTTCATGCGCTGGCTCGGCATCGGCTTCATCGTGCTCGGCGTCTGGCTGGTGGCGAGGAGCTAGTGAGGCCCGCCAAGCCGTCCCAAGGACGTCCATGCGAGCGGGGCGAAGCCGAGGCCCGCAGGGCGCGACCGCGAGCGTGGATGGCGGCCGACAGCGGGGTGTCTTGCATGCCGAATGAACGCAAGGAGGCCGCATCGAACCGCGCCCCCGCCGGGGGCAGCGCAGCGGCCGCTTTGGTCAAACCCGCCGCAAGCGTGGGAATCGTCCGTCGATGAGCGCGCGCGAGCAAGCGGCAGCGGCCGCCTATCTCAAGTTCGCCGGCCCAGACCTGGACGAAGCGACGATCGCCGGCGTGGCCGAGGTCCTGCGCTCCGGCCAGATCACCAGCGGCCCCTGGGTGGCGCGCTTCGAACGGCAACTCGAAGCATTCTGCGGCGGCCGGCCGGTGCGCGTGCTGACCTCGGCGACGGCCGCGATCGAGGTCGCGCTGCAGCTTTGCGGCGTCGGCCCCGGCGACGAAGTGATCACCGGCGCGCAGAGTTTCTTCACCGTGCTCAACATGATCGCCAAGGTCGGCGCGACGCCGGTGTTCGTCGATTGCGACCTGGTGACCCGCAACATCGACCTCGATCAAGTCGAGGCCGCGATCACGCCGCGCACCAAGGCGATCATCCCGACGCATTTCCCCGGCGCGCTGGTCGACCTGGACGCCGTTTACGCGCTGGCGAAAAGACGCGGCGTTCGCGTGATCGAGGATGCCGCGCTGGTACTGGGCTCGCGCTGGCGCGGGCAGAACGTCGGTGCCGTCGGCGACATCGTCACGTTCAGCTTTCATCCGAACAAGAATGCGACGTCAATCGAAGGCGGCGCGCTGGTCGTCAACGATCAGGACGAGGCGCGGCGCGCCGAAGCGCTGCGCTTCCACGGCATCCGGTACCTGCCCGACCGCACGCGCGATGTCGCGTTCCCCGGCGGCAAGTTCAACCTTCGCGACGTGAAGGCGCGCATCGGCTGCGCGCAGCTCGAGCGCCTGCCGGAGTTTCTGGCACGGCGTCGCATGCTGGTCGACCGCTATTTCGCCCGGTTCGAGACGGACCCGGCGTGCGTGCTGCCGCCGCGGCCGGCCGGGGACGACGGCCATTCCTGGAACATGTTCAACGTGCTGCTGCCCCTGTCGGACCTCAAGATCGATCGCAGCGGCTTTCGCACCGCGATGGAGGCGCGCGGCATCGGCACCGGCGTGTCGTACGAAGCGCTGCATCTTTGCACGCTCGGCCGCCGCTTCGGCGGGCGCGAAGGCCAGCATCCGAATGCCGAGCGCATCGCGCGCGAGACGGTGACCTTGCCGCTGCACACCAGACTCGGCGAAGCGGACATCGACCGCGTCTGCGAGGCCGCCGACGCGATCATCGCGGCGGCAGGAAAGTAGCGATGGCGCTCCCGCAGGTGTCGGTAGTGATTCCGGTCTACAACGAAGCGGCCGGGCTGCCCGCGCTGTTCGAACGCCTGTACGTCGCGCTCGATGGGCTGGCCGTGCCCTACGAAGTGATCTTCATCGACGACGGCAGCCGCGACGCGTCCGCAGCCTTGCTCAAAGACCAGTTCCTGCGGCGGCCCGATGTCACGCGCGTCGTGCTGTTCAACGCCAACTACGGCCAGCACATGGCCATCGTCGCGGGCTTCGAAAAGAGCCGCGGCAGCCGCGTCGTCACATTGGACGCCGACCTGCAGAATCCGCCGGAGGAAATCGCGAAGCTGCTGGCGGCGATGGATCGCGGCCACGATTACGTGGGCAGCATCCGACTCTCGCGCGGGGATTCGTGGTGGCGCCGCTGGGCGTCGAAGGCGATGAACCGCATCCGCGAGCGCATCACCCGGATCAAGATGACCGACCAGGGCTGCATGCTCCGCGCCTACAGCCGCGATATCGTGCAGACGATCGCTTCGGCACGCGAGGTCAGCACGTTCATCCCGGCGCTGGGCTACACGTTCGCGCACAATCCCACCGAGGTCGAGGTCGCGCACGCCGAGCGCGCCGCGGGCGAGTCGAAGTATTCGCTCTACAAGCTGATACGGCTCAACTTCGACCTAATCACCGGTTTTTCACTGGTGCCGTTGCAGCTGTTCTCGATGTTCGGCATGCTCGTCTCGGCCGTCGCCCTGGTGACCTACCTGGTCGTCATTATCGAGCGCCTGGTGCTCTCCGGCTGGCGCGAGGGACTGGCCACGCTCTGGGACCGCGACATCCTCGCCTTTTTCCTGATCGGCATGATGCTGTTCGGCGTCGGCCTGATCGGTGAGTACGTCGGCAGGATCTATCAGCAGGTGCGCGACCGGCCGCGCTTCACCGTCCAGGCCGTGCTGGAAAAAGCCGAGCCTGCGCCCGACGCCGTGGTCCGGGCCGGTGATTCGCTGCGCTGAAAGCGCGGCTTGCGATTCCGCGATCCCGCTGCGTTCCCATGACCCGCGCCGTCGTATTCGGCTACCACAATGTCGGCGTGCGCTGCCTGAAGGCGCTGCTGGCGCATGGCGTCGACGTCGCGCTGGTGGCCACGCACGAAGACAGCCCCGGCGAGACGATCTGGTTCGACAGCGTTGCAAGCACCGCCGCCGAGTGCGCGATCCCGACGATCACGCCCGGCGATCCGAATGCGGCCGATGTCGTCGCACGCGTCGCCGCTGCGCGTCCGGATTTCATCTTTTCGTTCTATTACCGCAGGATGCTGGGCCCGGCGCTGCTGGCGCTGGCGCCGCGAGGGGCGTTGAACATGCACGGCTCTCTGCTGCCCAAATATCGCGGTCGCGCGCCGGTCAACTGGGCGATCATCCATGGCGAGACCGAGACCGGCGCGACGCTGCATTACATGGCAGACAAGCCGGACGCCGGCGACATCGTCGCCCAGACCGCGGTTCCCATCCTCCCCGACGACGTCGCCGCCGACGTCTTCCCCAAGGTGACCGTCGCGGCTGAGATGACGCTGGATCGCGCGCTGCCCCTGCTCCTGGCCGGCACCGCGCCGCGAACGCCGCAGGATCCGGCCAAAGCGTCGTACTTCGGCGGCCGCAAGCCCGAAGACGGTGTCATCGACTGGTCGAAGAGCGCCATCGCGATCCACAATCTGGTGCGGGCCGTCGCGCCGCCCTACCCGGGTGCCCGCACGCTGATCGACGGTCGTCCGGCGCGCCTCCTGCGCACCCGCGTGCTCGATGCCGCCGCACCCGCCGGCATCGCCCCGGCGTTCGATGTCGCCGACGGGCGCATCACCGTGGGCTGCGGCGGCGGCGGCATCCTGCACGTCCTCGAGCTCGAGATCGACGGTGCGCTCGTCGATGCGGGCGCGTTCGCGTCTTGGCGGTCGGCGCATGCGGCGGCGCTTCCCGGTAGAATCGGCGCGCAGCAACCGGCGCCCGCGCCGGATCACAGCGACTGACCATGCCCAGAATATTGATCCTCGGCGTCAACGGCTTCATCGGCCACCACCTGTCCCAGCGCATCATCGCGTCGACCGACTGGGAGGTCTACGGCATGGACATGCAGAGCGAGCGCATCGCCGACCTGCTGCCGGAAAAGCGCTTCCACTTCTTCGAAGGCGACATCACGATCAACAAGGAGTGGATCGAGTATCACATCAAGAAGTGCGATACCGTGCTGCCGCTGGTGGCGATCGCCACCCCAGCGACCTACGTGCGCGAACCGTTGCGGGTCTTCGAGCTCGACTTCGAGGCGAATCTGCCGATCGTGCGCGCCTGCGTGCGCTATCGGAAGCACATCGTCTTCCCGTCGACGTCGGAAGTCTACGGCATGTGCGCCGATCCCGAATTCGATTCGGAAACTTCCAATCTCGTACTAGGGCCGATCAACAAGCAGCGCTGGATCTACGCCTGCGCCAAGCAGCTGATGGACCGGGTGATCCATGCCTACGGACAGCAGGAAGGACTCGACTACACGTTGTTCCGTCCGTTCAACTGGATCGGCTCGGGTCTGGACTCGATCAATACCGCCAAGGAAGGCAGCTCGCGCGTGATTACGCAATTCCTCGGGCACATCGTGCGCGGCGAACCGATCAAGCTGGTCGATGGCGGCACGCAGAAACGCGCGTTCACCTATATCGATGACGGGGTGTCGGCGCTGATGCGCATGATCGCCAACGACAACGGCGTCGCCAGCGGAAAGATCTACAACGTCGGCAATCCGCGCAACAACTATTCGGTCCGGGAGCTCGCGCAGATGATGCTGGACCTGGCGCTGACCTACCCCGAATACCGCGATATGGCGCGGCGGGTCGAGCTGATCGACACGACCGCGGAAAACTACTATGGCAAGGGCTACCAGGACGTGCAGAACCGCGTCCCCGACATCGCCAATACCTGCGCCGAGCTCGGGTGGCAGCCGATGGTGACGATGGAGGAATCGCTCAAGCGGATCTTCGATGCGTACCGGGGGCAGGTCGCCGAAGCGCGGCGCCTGGTCGACTGACGATGGGCGCCACGCCGGCGCGACGGCCGCGCATCCCTGCCGCAGCGCGGCCGAAGCCGCGATGAGCCTCCTCGCGCTGAAGATCGACGTCGACACCTTACGCGGCACGCGCGAGGGCGTTCCCGCGCTGCTCGACTTGCTGCGCCGGCACCAGGTCGGCGCGACCTTCCTGTTCAGCGTCGGACCCGACCATACGGGCCGCGCGATCAAACGCATTTTCCGGCCCGGATTTTTCAGCAAGGTCCGCCGCACCTCAGTCGTCCACCATTACGGCGTGACGACGCTGCTGTACGGCACCGCGCTGCCGGGACCCGACATAGGGCGGCGAGCCGCCGACACGATGCGGGCAGTGCGCGACGAAGGCTTCGAAACGGGACTGCATTGCTGGGACCATGTCAAATGGCAGGATGGCGTCGTCGGCGCCGATGCCGACTGGACGGCGCGGCAGATGCGGCGCGCCTGCGAGCGCTATACCGAGGTGTTCAAGGAGCCGCCGCGCGTGCACGGCGCGGCAGGCTGGCAGATGAACGTCGACGCGCTGCGTCAGACGCAGGTCCTGGGTTTCGATTATTGCTCCGACGGTCGCGGCACGCATCCGCACCTGCCGGTCTGGAATGCCGAGTTGATACGCTGTCCGCAGCTGCCGACGACGCTGCCCACGCTCGACGAGCTGATCGGCATCGGCGGCGCCTCCGCCGACGACGCGGCGGCGCGGCTGCTGGCGCTGACCGCGCCGCCGGAGACCGACGGTCCGCTGTCCAGCCACGTATTCACCCTGCACGCCGAGCTCGAGGGCCTGCGTCTTGCGCCGACGCTGGAATTGCTTTTGAACGGCTGGAAGGCGCAAGGCTACCGGCTGTCGTCGCTGCGGCGCCTGTACGAAACGTTCGAGCCGATGGCGCTGCCGCGCTGCGAGGTGGGCCTGGATCCGGTGCCGGGTCGGAGCGGGACCTTGCTGTGCCAGCGCCGCGAATTCCTGGGCGACGTCGATCTGGTTCGCGCCGCGTAGGGCACACCGGACACATTCGATCAACCAGCCGGAGCAGATCCATGCCTAACGCCAAAGTCGCCGATTTCAGCGCACCGTCGACCGCAGGAACCTTCCGCCTGTCCGAGCACCGCGGCCACCCGGTCGTCCTGTATTTCTATCCGAAGGACAATACGCCCGGATGCACGACCGAGGGCGCCAATTTCCGCGACGCGCACAAGGCGTTCGCGCGCGCCGGTGCCGTCGTCGCCGGCATCTCGCGCGACAGTCTGAAATCGCACGAGAGTTTCAAGGCGAAGATGGGCTTTCCGTTCGACCTGATTTCGGATGCCGACGAAAAGCTCTGCGCGCAGTTCGGCGTGATCAAGATGAAGAACATGTACGGCAGGAAGGTGCGGGGCATCGAGCGCAGCACGTTTCTGATCGACGGCAAGGGCGGGCTGGTGCGCGAATGGCGCGGCGTCCGGGTTCCCGGGCACGTCGACGAGGTGCTCGAGGCGGTCAAGGCGCTCTAGACGCCCCGCTGGAGCACGCCGCGCCGCCCGTCGCCTGTCCCCTTCTCACCACAATGGCTGAGGCAGATAGGCGACGGTGCCTACAATAGCTTGTGTTTCCGCCGCCAGCTGTTCTACGATGGGGCCGGTAAGCACCGCCTAAAGCTCATCTTCGAAGGAGGCCCATGGTCGAGCGCAAACTTCGTCTCGCGCCCCAAGTCACCAAAGTCAGCAAGACCCCATCCTCCAAGCTGTTCGTGCTCGACACCAACGTGCTGATGCACGACCCGACCAGCCTGTTCCGCTTCGAAGAGCACGACATCTTCCTGCCGATCCTCACCCTCGAGGAGCTCGACAACAACAAGAAAGGCGTCACCGAAGTCGCGCGCAACGCGAGACAGGCATCGCGCTATCTCGATGAGCTGGTCACCGCGGCGATCGCGATCAGCAACGGCAGCCTGGCGGCGGGCATACCGCTGAAGCCGCAGAGCGGCGGCGCGGCGACCGGCCGGCTCTTCCTGCAGACCGAGGCGATCTCGACGACGCTGCCGCCGTCGCTCGCCGGCGGCAAGGCCGACAACCAGATCATCGCCGTCGTCATGCATCTGTCGCAGGCGCAGCCGAAGCGAAATGTCATCCTGGTGTCCAAAGACATCAACATGCGCATCAAGGCGCGTGCGCTCGGCATTGCGGCCGAGGATTACTTCAACGACAAGGTTCTCGAGGACACCGACCTGCTCTACAGCGGCATGCGCGAGCTGCCCACCGATTTCTGGGACCGCCACGGCAAGGCGATGGAGTCCTGGCAGCAGGCGGGCAACACCTATTACCGCGTCACCGGCCCCTTGTGCCACAGCCTTCTGGTCAACGAATTCGTCTACCTCGAAGGCAAGGGCCCCGGAGAGACGCCGCTATACGCGATGGTCAGGGAAGTCAGCGGTCGCACGGCCCTCCTGCAGACGCTGAAGGATTACACGCATCAGAAGAACAACGTCTGGGGCATCACCGCGCGCAACCGCGAGCAGAATTTCGCGCTCAACCTGCTGATGAATCCCGACATCGATTTCGTCACGCTGCTCGGCCAGGCCGGCACCGGCAAGACGCTGCTGACCTTGGCCGCGGGCCTGATGACGACGCTCGAATTCAAGGTGTATTCGGAGATCATCATGACCCGCGTCACCGTGCCGGTCGGCGAGGACATCGGCTTCCTGCCCGGAACCGAAGAGGAAAAGATGAATCCGTGGATGGGGGCGCTGGAGGACAATCTCGACGTTCTCAACAAGACCGACGACGAAGCGGGTGAATGGGGCCGCGCCGCCACGCGCGACTTGATCCGCTCGCGGATCAAGGTCAAGTCGCTGAACTTCATGCGCGGGCGCACGTTCATCAACAAATATCTGATCATCGACGAGGCGCAGAATCTGACGCCGAAGCAGATGAAAACGCTGATCACCCGCGCCGGACCAGGCACGAAGGTCGTATGCCTGGGCAATATCGCCCAGATCGACACGCCCTACCTGACCGAGGGCAGCTCTGGCCTGACGTATGTCGTCGACCGCTTCAAGGGCTGGTCGCACAGCGGCCACGTCACGCTGACGCGCGGCGAGCGCTCCCGGCTCGCCGACCACGCGGCGGAAATCCTTTAAGCGCGCCCGGCTCGCAGCCCGATGATGCGTTCGTCGAACCGGATCGGGCGCGACGGGGCATCGGCGCCGGTGCGATGAGCTCGCTGCCCCGGCTGGCCGCCCAGGACGGCAACCCGCCCGAAATAAGCATCGTCGTGCCGGTCTACAACGAGGAGGCGGGACTGTCCGCGTTCTGGGCGCGCCTCGCGCCGGTGCTGGATTCGCTCGGCCGCCGCGCCGAGGTGATCTTCGTCGACGACGGCAGCAGCGACGGCACGCCGGCGCAGCTCATATCGCTGCGCCACCTGGACTCCCGCGTGCGCATCGTCGGCCTGTCGCGGAATTTCGGCAAGGAGATCGCGCTGACCGCAGGCCTCGATCATGCCAGCGGCGACGCGGTCATTCCGATCGATGCCGATCTGCAGCATCCGCCGGAGGCCATCGCCGAGCTCGTCGCGCGCTGGCGTGACGGCAGCGATATCGTCATCGCGCTGCGCCGCGACCGAACGACCGACGGTCTGCTGCGTCGCGCCGCCTCGTCGCTGTTTCACACGGTCTTCACCCGGATGACGACGGTGCCGGTCGTGCGCGATGCCGGCGACTTCCGGCTGCTGTCGCGTCCGGTCGTCGACGCGCTGCGGAAGTTGCCCGAGCGCACGCGCTTCATGAAGGGACTCTATGCCTGGGTCGGTTTTCGCCAGACGACCGTTTCCTACGACATCGAGCCGCGGGTCGAGGGACGGTCCAAATTCAGCGCCTGGCGCCTGTGGCGGCTGGCCCTCGATGGCATCACCTCGTTCAGCTCGCTGCCGTTGAAGGTGTGGAGCGTCGTCGGGCTGGTTTTCGCGCTGGCAGCGCTGGCCTACGGCGTCTATCTGATCGCGCGCACGATCGTGCGCGGCGTCGACGTGCCCGGCTACGCATCGCTGATGGTAGTCGTTCTGTTCCTCGGCGGCCTGCAACTGCTTTCCCTGGGCATCATCGGCGAATACCTGGGACGCGTGTACGACGAGGTCAAGGCGCGGCCGCTGTACGTCGTGCGGCAACGCATCGGCTTCGACCGCGACGATCCGGGCGCCGGCTGATCCGGCGCGGCCGATGCCGACGCTGCTGCACCGGTTTGGCCGCTTCGCGGTGGTCGGTGCGCTCGCGACCGCGACGCACGCGGCGGTGTTCACCGCGGTGATCGAGTTGGCCCACGTCGAGCCGGTGCTCGCGACCGTGCTGGCCTTCGTCGTTGCCATGCTGACCGGCTTTGCGCTGAACCGGCGCTGGACATTCGCCGTGCGCGATGCGGCGGCGCAGCGGCTGTGGCGCTATGCCTTGGCCGCGCTGGCGGGTCTCGCGCTCAACGCGCTCATCATGTACTGCGTCGTGCACCTGCTGCATGCCTCGCCGTACCTCGGGCTCGCGGCAGCGATCATCGTCGTCCCGCCGGTGAGCTTCGCGCTCAACCACTTCTGGGTCTTTCGCGAGCCGGCAGCGCGAGGATGATGCCGCGATGAGCTACGCGATCGACGTGCCCGTGCGCCGCTATGCGAAGGCTCGGCGCCCGAGCCGGGCCGACGCCGCGGTGGTCGCGGCGTTTATGGCGATTCATATCGCCAGCAGCTACTTCGGCGCCGCCGGACCCGACACGACGCGCGACGTGGCCGCGGCTCTGGCGATCCGCGACTTGGGCGCGCTGCCGCTGCAGGGACCGCTGCTCGCCGGCACTTCGCATCTGGGCCCGCTGTGGTTTTATCTCCTGTCGCTGCCGATGCTGGTGTCCCGCTCATGGCTCGGCGTCGCCGTGTTTGTTGCTGTCCTCTCCAGCCTGCAATTTCCACTCGCCTATGCGGCCGGACGACGGCTGATCGATCGGCGCTTCGGCCTTCTATGGTGCGCGCTGCTGGCGCTGCCCGGATGGGCGAGCTTTCAGCTGGTCGGCTTTTCGCACACCAACCTGGTGCCGACCTGCAGCATGCTGGTGCTCTACGCGCTGGTGCGCCTGGCGCAGCAGCGCCAAGCGCGCTGGCTGGTGGCCGCGGCCGCTGCATTCTCGCTGGCGCTGCACGCGCATCCGACGACGATCGTGCTGGCGCCGATCATCGCTATCGTCGCCGTGCTCGCAATGCCCAGCGGCGGCGCGCTGCTGCGCTGGAGCGTGCCGGCGATACTGGTCGCTCTTCTGCCGTTCGCGCCGCTGCTCGCCGACCGGACGGCAGCAGCCGCGCCGCTGATCGCGCAAGCAGCCGGTTACGCCGGCAGCACGATGCACGCGTCGAACCTGCTCGGCACGGGGCCGCTGTTGTGGGCGATGCTGGCGGGCGGCCCGCGCATCGTCGCCGACGCATTTCTCGCCATCGCACCCGGCCTGCCCGCCGCCGCGATTGTCGCGGTGCTCGCGGTCGAGCTCGCCGCGCTCGCCGGACTCCTGTTCGCCGCCCGGCGCCAGCCGCTGCCGGTCGCCACGGCACTACTCGCGACCGTCGCCGCTGCCGCGCTGATCGCGTGGCTGCGCCCCGCGACGCCGTTCTACATGACTTATGCGCTACTGCCGCTGGTCGCCGCGCTCGCAGCGCTGGGCTTGTACGGACTTTGCGCCGGCCTGCACGAACGG
>Ga0207664_10001653_pt1 | contig 14683 bp, 13 predicted proteins | sample LARL83metaG_FD_184349 | JGI IMG/M metagenome (GOLD analysis project Ga0207664, IMG submission 184349) | Corn, switchgrass and miscanthus rhizosphere microbial communities from Kellogg Biological Station, Michigan, USA - LAR L8-3 metaG... | ecosystem: Host-associated > Plants > Roots >... | reverse complement strand
TGGCTAGCGGCAAGGCCAGCCAGCTCGTTGGCGACGGCACGGTGGGCGGCTATTCGATGGCCGCGGGCAAGCTGTTGCTGACGCGCGATGACCTGAAACGGCCGGCCGATGTCTATCTTGCCGGCACCGACGGTAGCGGCCTGAAGCAGGTCACCCACTACAACGCGGCGGATTTGAAGAACGCGAAGATGGGCGACTTCGAGTTCTTCACCTTCACCGGCGCGAACAATGCCACCGTGCAGGGCTACGTGGTCAAACCCGCCGACTACCAGAGCGGCAAGACCTACCCGGTGGCCTTCATCATCCACGGCGGCCCGCAGAGCGCGATGGAGAACGGCTGGAGCTACCGCTGGAATCCGCAGACCTACGCCGGCCAGGGCTTCGCCGTGGTGACGGTGAATTTCCACGGTTCCACCGGGTACGGCCAGGCCTTCACCGATGCGATCTCGGGCGACTGGGGCGGCAAGCCGCTGGAGGATCTGAAGCTGGGCTGGAAAGCCGCGCTGGACAAATACAGCTTCCTCGATGGCGATCGCGCTTGTGCACTTGGGGCCAGCTACGGCGGCTACATGACGTACTGGATCGCGGGCGTGTGGAACCAGCCGTGGAAATGCCTGATCGACCACGATGGCGTATTCGATACGCGCGCGATGTACTACGACACCGAAGAGCTGTGGTTCGAGGAGCGCGAGAACGGCGGCACGCAGTACGAGCATCCGGAGAACTACGAGAAGTTCAATCCGCTCAACCACGTCAAGGACTGGCGCGTGCCGATGCTGGTGGTACACAGCGGCAACGATTTCCGCATCCCGATCACGCAGGGCCTGGGCGCGTTCACCGCGTTGCAGCGCCGCGGCATCCCCAGCGAGTTCCTGACCTTTCCGGATGAAAACCACTGGGTGCTGAAGCCGCACAACAGCGTGCAGTGGCATGACGCGGTCAATGGCTGGTTGAAGAAATGGACGGCCAAGGACATGCCGGAGGCGGCATCGCACTGATCCATCTTCTGTGATGAAAAAGCGGCGGCCTTCGGGCCGCCGCTTTTCTGATGGATGTTTACCTGCTCAGAACCATTTCGCCCGCTTCAGCCCCAGGTAGATTCCGCCGACGACGAGGATCATCACCGTGATTATCGCCGGGTACGCCCATGGCTTGCTGAGCTCGGGCATGTGCTGGAAGTTCATGCCGTACCAGCTGGTGAGCAGGGTCGGGGCAGCCAGCATGGCAGCCCAGCCGGCCAGCTTCTTCATCACCTCGTTCTGGCCAAAGGTGACCAGCGAAAGGTTGACGTTGATCGCCGCGGCCAGCATCTCGCGCATGGCGCTGATGGATTCGTTGACGCGGAACACGTGGTCGTAGACGTCGCGGAAATACGCGCGCAATTCATCCGGGATCAGGGTCGGATGCAGGCGCACCAGCTGGCTGATGATGTCCTGCAGCGGTGCCACCGCCAGCCGCAGCGTCATCAGGTCGCGCTGCATGTCGTAAAGCCGGTGCACGGTGCTGCGCTTGAAGGTCTCCGCGAAGATGTCCTGTTCCAGCCGCTGCAGTTCTTCCCGGAAGTCGCGCACGATCGGCAGCAGGTTGTCGACGATGAAATCGAGCACGCCGTACAGGGCGTAGCTGGGACCGTTGGCCAGCAGCTTCGGCGTGTGCTCGCAGGTGCGTCGTGCCGGCGCGTACGACAGCGAGGCGCCGTGGCGCACGGTGACCAGATAGCGCGGACCGAAGAAGATGTGCGTTTCGCCGAACGCCAGGTGGCCTTCGATCAGCTGGGCGGTCTGCACCACCAGGAACAACGAATCGCCGTAGGTCTCGATCTTGGTGCGCTGGTGCGCGTTGTGGGCGTCTTCGATCGCCAGGTCGTGTAGTCCGAATTCCTCCTGCAGCTTCAGCAGCAGGTGTTCGTCCGGCTCATGCAGGCCGACCCATACGAAGGTGTCCGGTTGCGCCAGCACATCGCTGATCGCGTCCAGCGTGACGTCGCCGATCCGGCTGCCATCCTTGTGGTAGGCGATGCAGTTGACCACCATCGGCTGGTCGGCCGGCGAGGGTGTGACGGGCGCTGGCGGGGTGATCAGATTCATGCGCGCATCATGCCCCGCACGGCCAGGTGGGGCAATTGGCTGCCGGATCTCAGCGGTGGCGCAGGCTCCACGCCAAGGCGAGCCAGCATGGCAGCGCGAACAGCAGCCACGGCTGGTTTTGCTGCACGGTGCCGGGCAGCAGGTGCAGCAACACGGCCGCCACGATGGCGAGCAGCTGCAGCACGATCACGCCGTCCATGAAGCGCGATGCGGCGAAACCGCGCCGCGCGCGCCACAACGTCGGCAGCAACAGCAGGGCCAGCGGATTGAACAGCAGCAGGTTCGCGTTGGCCCATGCCGAGTGATGCGTGGTGAGCGTCCACAGCGCCAGCAAAACCAGCCCGACGATGGCGGCTGCCACCAGGTACAGGCTGCCGATGATGGCGTAGCCGATCGCCCAGCGACGGCGCGTCAGCACGAGCAGCGCGCCGAACAGCAGGCCGGCGACAGCCAGCGGCAAGCGCAGGTCGGGCGCCATCGCCGGCGGCACGTCGAGCCGGTTCGGCGAGGTCAGCTGTTCATCGCGCACCAGCGGTTGCCGTCCGCCGTTTCCATCGCCGACCCGCACTTCGCGCAACTGGGTCTGCAGTACTTCGGGCAGAAAACTTTCCTGCCAGGCATCGAGCGGTTGGTCGGCGTAAGGCCCCAGGCCCAGGTCCATCACCAGCATCAGCCAGGGTTGCGCGCTCATCAGGCGGTCGGTCTGCTGCCGATAGGTCATGCCGCCCGGGCGTGGCGACAGCTGCGCCTTGATGACGCCGCCCAGCGCCTTGTCCAGCGCATCGCGCACGCGTGTGGTGCAGTTGTCGGCGTAGTAGTCGTAGTTGTAACCGGCGTTTTCCGGGCGCAGGTTCCACAATAGGAAATCGCGCAGTGCGCTTGCCTGGCCGGCCGTCATCCGCAGCGTCTGGCGGGTCACCGAACGGCCGCTCTCGACGTAGAAGCGTTCGTCGACATCGCTGGGCGCCGCGTCCATCAGGTAATGCATGCGGCCGCGGGCGAAATTGAGGAAGAAATTCTCCTCGTTGAAATCGAACACGCCGTAGTTGAAGTTGACCGCCTCACCAGAGGTGATGTCGCGCACTTCGATCGCGTCGTGGCCGAAGCGTTCCCAGTAGGTTTCGCCGGGGCCGTAGGTCACCAGCGACACTTCGAGGTTGGCGCCGGGTGCGTTGGTTACGCTGGCGTGGGCAGGCCGCGCAAAGGCCAGCCAGAACATGACAAGGCAGAACGCGGAACCGATGTATCGCATGAGTTCAACCTTGTCGTAGTGGTGCCCGTGGGAGCGACTTCGGTCGCGATGTTTCGCCGAGCGGACGCCAGAGCATCGCGGCTGAAGCCGCTCCCGCCGCAGCTCGCCCTGGCCGTGCAGCCTTACTGCCGCACCACGCGGAACTGCTGCACGCGGCGGTCATCGGCCTCGGTGACGTGGAACTGATAGTCGCCGATGCGCACTTCCTCGCCGACCTCCGGCAAGTGCCCGAACTCCGAAGTGACCATGCCGCCGACGGTGTCGTATTCCTCGTCGGAGAAATCGGCGCCGGCCTGCTCGTTGAAATCCTCGATCGGGGTGAGCGCGCTGACCAGCCAGTCGCCGCCGGGCTGCTCGTGCATCAGCTCCGGTTCTTCCTCGTCGTCGTGTTCGTCGTCGATCTCGCCCACGATCTGCTCGAGTACGTCCTCGATGGTGACCAGCCCGGCGACGCCGCCGTACTCGTTGACCACCAGCGCCATGTGATTGCGCGACAGCCGGAATTCCTCCAGCAGCACGTTCAGCCGCATCGATTCGGGAATCATCACGGCCGGGCGCAGGATGGCGCGGACGTCGAACTGCTCCGCGGTGCCGAAAAACTTGAGCAGATCCTTGGCCAGCAGGATGCCGAGAATCTCGTCCTTGTCGTCGCCGTGCACGGGGAAGCGCGAGTGGCCCGATTCGACCACGGCAGCAAGGATGTCGGGCAGCGGCGACTCGGCCGCCAGCATCACGATCTGCGCGCGCGGCACCATCACGTCGTCCACGCTCAGTTCGGTGACCTTGATCGCACCCTCGACCATGGTGAGGGTGTCGACGGACAGCAGTCCGTTGGTCTGGGCGGAGCGCAGCTCCTCGATCAGTTCGCTGCGGTTGCGTGGCTCGCCGGAGAACATGTGGCCCAGCCGGTCCCACCAGGTACGGTGTGCCGGGCCGCTGGTACTGCCAGGGTCGTCGTTCATCACTCGGTTGAATGCAGCCCGAAGCCGGGCGGAAGGCCGATTCTAGCGGAAAAAACGTGACGTTTCAGGGCACAAGCGTCGGCATCCCTACCCGCGCAAGCGGAGGATGCCAGCGGCTTTGCTGCTCCCTGTTGGGAGGCGGAGGTTGGGAGAGGGTGCCCTGCTGGCGGGAAAGATCAAGAGCGAACCGCTCCCTGCAAGCGGGGGAGGGTGCACGGCTCAGGCGTACGGGTCGGCGATGCCGAGGCCGGCGAGGATGCGCGTTTCCAGTGTTTCCATCGCTTCGGCTTCGCCGTCGTCGATATGGTCGTAGCCGAGCAGGTGCAGCACGCCGTGAACAGTGAGGTGCGCCCAGTGATCGCGCGGCCGCTTGGCCTGCTCGGCCGCCTCGCGCAGCACCACCGGCGCACAGATGGCCAGGTCGCCGATCAGCGGCAGGGCGATCCCGGGTGGCAGTTCGGCGGGAAACGACAACACGTTGGTGGCGTAATCCTTGCCCCGGTAATCGCGGTTGAGTGCGCGACCCTCGTCGAGGCCGACGATGCGGATCGCCAGTTCCGCCGGCTTGCGTCGCCTGGCGCCGCGCAACGCCGCCTCAGCCCAGCGCTGGAAACTCGCCGCCGCCGGCAGCCCGGCGCGCGGTACCGCGTAACCCACGGCAAGCACCAGCTGCTTGCTCACGGAGCGTCCTCGTCCTTCTGCTCGAACGCCTCGTACGCGCGCACGATCTTTGCCACCAGCGGATGGCGCACCACGTCGCGCGAAGTGAAAAAGGTGAAGCTGATGCCGCTGACGTCGCGCAGCACCTCCACCGCCTGGCGCAGGCCGGAGCGCATGTTGCGCGGCAGGTCGACCTGGGTCACGTCGCCGGTGATCACCGCCACCGTGCCGAAGCCGATGCGCGTGAGGAACATCTTCATCTGCTCGACCGTGGTGTTCTGCGCTTCATCGAGGATCACGTACGAATCGTTGAGGGTGCGGCCGCGCATGTACGCAAGCGGCGCGATCTCGATCACGTTGCGCTCGATCAGCTTGGCTACTTTCTCGAAGCCCAGCATCTCGTAGAGCGCGTCGTACAGCGGGCGCAGGTACGGGTCCACTTTCTGCGACAGGTCGCCGGGCAGGAAGCCGAGTTTTTCGCCCGCTTCGACCGCCGGCCGCACCAGCAGGAGGCGCTGCACCCGGTTCGCCTCCAGCGCCTCGACCGCGCTCGCCACGGCCAGGTAGGTCTTGCCGGTCCCGGCCGGGCCTACGCCGAAATTGATGTCGTGGGTGGCGATGGCGTGCAGGTAGCGCGCCTGGTTTGCGCCGCGTCCCTTGATCACTCCGCGCTTGACCCGGATCGCCACCTCCTGCGTGCCCTCGGTCGAGGGCTCGATGATCGCGTCGATGCCCGAGTCGGCAAGATGCAGGTTGATCCGCGCACCGGTCAGCGACTCGTCGCCGGTGGTGGCATACAGCGAGCGCAACACTTTCTCGGCGACCCTGGCCGGCGCGTCCTCGCCGATCACCTGGAAGATGCCGCCGCGGTGGTTGATCTCCACGCCGAGGCGCAACTCGATCTGCCGCAGGTGCTCGTCGAACGACCCGCACAGGTTGGCGAGTCGGGCGTTGTCTTCGGGGTCGAGGGTGAAGTCGCGCTGGTTGAGTTCGCTCATAGGGCCGCGAGAGTAGCGCGGTGCCGGTGGAAGAGCCATGACGAGTTTGTGCCAGCGACTTCAGTCGCGGCTTTCGCCTTTGCTGAAAGAGCATCACGGCTGAAGTCGCTCCCATATCCTGGGCGCGTTTGCATCAAATTAATTTATGAATTAATTTGTGTGCATGGCCAAGGTCACGAAACGTGCAGCCCCAAGGCGGAAGCGTCGCGCCGGGCGCCCGCGGGGCGACGACGAGGATCTGCGCGCGCACCTGCTGGATACGGCGATAGCGCAGTTCTCGCGTAGCGGCATCGCGGCCACCTCGTTGCGGGCGATCGCCACCGAGGCCAACGTGACGCCGGCCATGCTGCATTACTACTTCGGCGACAAGGCACGGCTCGTGCAGGCGCTGATCGATGAGCGCCTGCTGCCGGCGCTGGTGCCAATGCGCGCGCGACTGGAACAGCTCGGCAGCGACCCGGCCGTGCTGATCGAAGGTTTCGTGCGCGGGATCGCTGCGGTGGTGGCGAACCATCCATGGCTGCCGCCGCTGTGGGTGCGCGAGGTGCTCTGCGAAGGCGGCGCCTTGCGCGAAGTGCTGTTCAGCCAGGCCATCCCGAACTTGCCGCAGATGCTGGCGCAACGCTTCGGCGCAGCGCAGGCGGATGGACGTCTGAATGCGGATCTGGATCCGCGCCTGCTGATGGTCTCGCTGGTCGGGCTGACGCTGTTTCCCGCCGCCGGCGCACCGATCTGGCAACGCATGTTCGGCGCCGACGGCCTGGGCGCCGAGGTGATGCTCAAACACACGCTTGCGCTGCTCGAGCACGGTGTAGGCCACACGCGATCGGGAGATGCCGCATGAAGATTGCACGCCGGAGCTGTGGTCCGTGGGTCGCGGTCCTGCTTGCGATGGCCGGCCTCGCTGCCTGCAGCAAGGCCCCACCGCAAGCTTTGGGCACGCTCGAATACGATCGCATCACGCTGCCGGCGCCGGTCGCCGAACGCATCGTCGCGATCGACGTGCGCGAAGGTGAACAGGTCAGGGCCGGGCAGACCTTGCTGCAACTCGACCCCACGCATACCCGCTCCGAGCTCGCTGCCGTCGAAGCGCAGGCGCAGCAACAGCGCGGCGTGCTGGCCGAGCTCGAGGCCGGGCCGCGCAGCGAAGACATCGACAAGGCGCGCGCGAACCTGCGGGCGGCGCAGGCGCAGGCCCGCGAAGCGCGCGCTTACTACCAGCGCCTGCTTCCGTTGAAGGGAAAGGGATACGTCGCGGCCGCCGACCTCGATCGTGCCCACGCCGCCGCGGGCAACGCCGAAGGCGAGGTGGCTGCGGCACAGGCCGCGCTCGACGAGCTGCTGCATGGCACACGGCCGGAACAGGTGGCGCAGGCGAAGGCCGCCGTGGCGGCGGCCACGGCACAAGCCAGCGCACAGCAGGTGCTGCTGGAAAAGCTGACGGTCGTGGCGCCTCGCGCCGGCCGCGTCGACAGCCTTCCGTACAAGCTCGGCGATCAGGCGCCGGTCGGTGCGCCGGTGGCGATCCTGCTGGCGGGCGATGCGCCCTATGCGCGTATCTACGTGCCCGAGCAGCAGCGTGCCGGCGTGCACGTCGGCGACGCGATCCAGGTGTTCGTCGCCGGACGCTCCGCGCCGTATGCGGGCAAGGTGCGCATGCTGCGCAGCGAGCCGGGCTTCACGCCGTACTACGCGCTGATCGGCGATGACGCGGCGCGGCTGAGCTATCTGGCGGAAGTTGCGCTCGGTCCGGGCGCGAATGAACTGCCCGCCGGCTTGCCGGTGCGCGTCGAATTTGGCGGGCCGGCGAAGTGACGAACCAGCACGGCGCCGATGCCGCTACCGGCGCCGACGGCGTCGCGATCCGCGCACGCGGACTGAGCAAGCGCTTCGGCCAGCTGGTCGCGGTCGACCGGGTCGATCTCGACGTGCCGGCGCGGCACGTCTACGGCTTCCTTGGCCCGAACGGTTCGGGCAAATCGACCACGATCCGCATGCTGTGCGGGCTGCTGACACCGACCGACGGCGAGATCGAGGTGCTCGGCCTGCGTGTTCCCGCGCAGGCCGATGAGTTGCGCTCGCATATCGGTTACATGACGCAGAAGTTCTCGCTGTTCGAGGACCTCACGGTGCGCGAGAACCTGGAGTTCCTCGCGGCGATCCAGGGCGTGCCGAAGTCGAAGACGAAAAGCCGCATCGACGAACTGATCGGCCAATACCATTTCGGCGATCGCCAGAAGCAGCTCGCTGGCACCATGAGCGGCGGCCAGAAGCAGCGGCTCGCGCTGGCCTGCGCGGTGATCCACGAGCCGGAATTGCTGTTTCTCGACGAGCCGACCAGCGCGGTCGATCCGGAATCGCGCCGCGATTTCTGGGAAAAGCTTTTCGAGCTGGCCGACGTCGGCACCACCTTGCTGGTCTCCACGCATTTGATGGATGAAGCCGAGCGTTGCCATCGGCTGGCGATCCTCGACCGTGGCGCGCTGGTCGCCGACGGCACGCCGGACGAGCTGACCGCCAGGCTGAAGGGACGCACATTCCTCGTCGAAACCGCCGATCCGCGCCGCGCCCAGCGTGCACTGGCCGGTGTGCGCGGCGTGCTTGGCGTGGCCCAGGTCGGCAACACCTTGCGCGTGTTGACCGACGGCGATGCCGACGGTGCAAAACAGCGCATGGACAAGGCGCTCGCTGATGGCGACCGCAAAAGCGATGTCGTGCCGGCGCCGCCGAACCTTGAGGACGTGTTCGTGGCCGCCACGCGCAAGGGCGACGCGGACAAGGAGCGCGCCGCATGAACTGGCGCCGGCTGTGGGCGATCGTGCTCAAGGAGCTGCGCCAGATGCGCCGCGACCGCGTCACGCTGGCGATGATCGTGGGCATCCCGGTGATCCAGCTGGTGCTGTTCGGCTATGCGATCAACACCAATCTGCGCGGAGTCGATGCCGGCATCGTTGACCAGGCCAACACCGCCGGTTCGCGCGCGCTGGTGATGGACATGCTGGCCACCGACGTGGTGGCGCCGGTGGCCAGGGCGGACACGCCGCAGGAACTGATGGCGATGATCCGCCAGGGCCGCATCAGCGTCGGCATCGTGGTGCCGCCGGATTTCGAGCGCCGCCGCATCGACGGCCGCGAGGTGGCGCAGGTGCTGGTCGACGGCAGCGATACGGCGGTGCAGGGTGCCGCCGCGCAGTTGGCGCAGGTGCCGATCGACAGCGCGCAGCCGGACACGCGCGCGCCTCTGACCAGCACGCCGCCGGGCGGCCGGATCAGCGTGGTCAGTTTCTACAACCCCGAGCGGCGCTCGGCGGTCAACATCGTGCCCGGCCTGATCGGCGTGATCCTGACCATGACGATGGTGCTGTTCACCGCCATCGCGATCGTGCGCGAACGCGAGCGCGGCAACATGGAGCTGCTGATCGCCACGCCGCTGACCCGCTCCGAGCTGATGGTCGGCAAGGTGCTGCCGTACGTCGCGATCGGCCTGGTGCAGACCAGTGTGGTGCTGGCGCTTGGCATGTGGCTGTTCGACGTGCCGATCCGCGGCAGCGTGCTCGACGTCTACCTGGCGTCGGGCCTGCTGATCCTGGCCAATCTCGCGCTGGGCCTGCTGATTTCCACGCGTGCGCAATCGCAGTTCCAGGCGATGCAGATGATGATCTTCGTGTTCCTGCCGTCGATCCTGCTGTCCGGTTTCATGTTCCCGTTCGCGGGCATGCCGAGGGTGGTGCAGTGGATCGCCGAAGTGCTGCCGCTGACCCATTTCCTGCGCCTGATCCGTGGCGTGATGTTGCGTGGCGCAGGGCTATGGGAGATGTGGGTCGACGTGCTGGTGCTGGCGGTGTTCACGCTGGTGATGATGGCGCTGGCGATCCTGCGTTTTCGCAAGCGGCTGGATTGATCCGTCGCCCGGCCGGTGGCCACCCGCTCAGAGCGCGCGATGCATCACGTAGAGATCGGTTGGCCCGAGTTGTGCGTGACGGAACGCGCCGGGCACCTGGCCAACGATGCGAAAGCCGTGGCGCTGCCACAGCCGCGCGGCGGTGGTGTTGCTGGCGACGACGGCATTGAATTGCATCGCGGTGAAGCCGGCCTGTCGCGCCAGTTCCAGCGAGTGCTCGCACAACCTGGAGGCGATGCCCTGGCCACGCGCTTGCGGCGCCACCATGTAGCTGCCGTTGGCCACGTGGTTGCCCGGTCCCATCTGGTTGGGTGCCAATCGGTAACAGCCCAGCACCTCGCCATCGCGCTCGGCCACGAAGCAGCGTGCCGGTGGCGTCGTCCAGATGCTGCGGGCCTGTTCGAGGCTCATGTCGAGCGGGTAGGTGTAGGTGTCGCCGGCAGCAACGATGGCCTGGAAAAAGGGCCACACGCGCACGAATTCATCCGCGCCGATTTCCCGGATCGCCAGGTCGCTCACGAAGCGAGCGCCTCCGGTGCGTCGACCAGCTTCAATCGCCCGCGCAGCGAATTGCTCATCGCCTCGGTGATTTCCACGTCGACGAACTGGCCGATCAGGCGCGGGTTGCCGGGGAAATTGACGAAGCGCATGTTCTCGGTGCGCCCGGTCAGTTCGTTCGGGTCGCGGGTGCTGGGTTTTTCGACCAGCACGCGCTGCACGCTGCCGATCATCGCCTGGCTGATGGCCTTCGCGTTCGCATTGATCGCTGCCTGCAGCCGGCTCAACCGCGCATGCTTTTCCGCTGCCGGCGTGTCGTCGGCAAGGTTCGCCGCCGGTGTGCCGGGACGCGAAGAGAAGATGAAGGAGAAGCTCTGGTCGAAGCCGATGTCGTCGATCAGCTTCATGGTCTTTTCGAAATCCGCCTCGGTCTCGCCGGGGAAACCGACGATGAAATCGGACGACACGCAGATGTCCGGCCGCACCGCGCGCAGCTTGCGGATCTTCTGCTTGAATTCCAGCGCGGTATAGCCGCGCTTCATCGCGCTGAGGATGCGATCGGAGCCGGCCTGCACCGGCAAGTGCAGGTAGTTGGCCAGCTGCGGCACGTTGGCGTAGGCCTCGATTAGCGAGTCGGAGAACTCCAGCGGGTGCGAGGTGGTGAAGCGGATGCGGCCGATGCCCTCGATCTGCGCGATGGCGTGGATCAGCACGGCGAGGTCGGCGACGCCGCCATCGAAGGTGGGGCCGCGGTAGGCGTTGACGTTCTGGCCGAGCAGGTTCACCTCGCGCACGCCCTGGGCGGCGAGTTTGGCGACCTCGACGATCACGTCGTCGAAGGGACGGCTGATCTCCTCGCCGCGGGTGTACGGCACTACGCAGTAGCTGCAGTATTTGGAGCAGCCTTCCATGATCGAGACGAAGGCGGTCGGGCCTTCGGCGCGCGGCTCGGGCAGGCAGTCGAACTTCTCGATCTCGGGGAAGCTGATGTCAACTTGCGGCAAGCCGCTGGCGCGCTGCTGCTCGATCAGCTGCGGCAGCCGATGCAGGGTCTGCGGGCCGAACACCAGATCGACGTACGGCGCACGCTTGACGATCGCGGCGCCTTCCTGCGACGCCACGCAGCCGCCGACACCGATCAGCACCGGCTTGCCGTCTTTCTTGTGCTGCTTCCAGCGGCCGAGCTGGCTGAACACTTTTTCCTGCGCCTTCTCGCGGATCGAGCAGGTGTTGATCAGGATCACGTCCGCCTCGGACTCGTCCTGGGTCAACTCCATGCCGTGCGAGGCTTTCAGCACGTCCGCCATCTTGGCCGAGTCGTACTCGTTCATCTGGCAGCCGTGGGTCTTGATGAAAAGTTTCATTGGAGCAGGCTTGATTGGAGCAGGCTTCGATGGAGCAGGTTTGCCGCTCATGGCGTAGGTACCGTGGTTCGTGGAGCAGGAGGTGCGATCCGCTGAACCGCACAGTTTACCCGCGTGCCGGTGCGCTCGCCACTCGATCCGCATGCCGGATCAAGTACTTGCGGCAGTTCGGCAGCGCTTGCGGAGGCGATCGGCGGTCCAGGTCCCGCGCGGTGAAGGCGGCCATCGGCCTGGGCCGCTCCGGCAAAATGCGCCGGATGGCTCACGAAACCGCTTGCGCACACTTGGCGCGCGCGGCGCATGGCGGCACACTGCGGCCCATGTCCGACGTGCCACGTCATGGGGGAAGCGTCGAACCTTCCGCAAGCTTCCCGTTCCGCTCGATCCTCGCCGGGGTCGCGCTGGGTTGTGCCTTGCTGTGGTGGCCAGCGGCTCACGCCGGCACGCTTTATCAATGCACCGGCACCAGCGGCGAAACGGTATTCAGCAACAGCAAGGCCGGCTACCACCGTTGCAAGGCGATCAGCAGCTATGCCGCGCCGGCGCCGCGCCGTCCGGCTGCAGTGCCTGCCAAGGTGTCCCTGACCGGCGTGACCGGATCGGTGGCGACCAGCGCACGTGACCTTGCGGCGGGTGTCGCGGTGACTTCGCTGACCGGCGTGCGCGGCAGCGTCGAAAGCAGCGCATTGCGCATTGGCGATGTTCAGGTGCAACGCAGCTCGATCGGATCCGTGCGCGGTTCGGTCGAGACCAGCGCGAAGCTTCCGCCCGAAGCGGCGCCCGTACCGGGGCAGTGGAACTATCGCGAGTCACGCAGCGCCGCGGCACTGGCTGCACCCGTGGCGGGCACGGCGGGTAACCGTGTGCTGCGCGGCGCGGTCTACCGCATCGTGCGCGCTGACGGCAGCGTGGAGTACACCAACCTGCCTCCGGCCGGCCAGAAGGGCCGCGCCGTGACCATGCTCTTCAGCTACATCGCCACCTGTGCCGCATGCAATCTGCATTCGACCATCCGCTGGGGCAGCGTGTCGCTCAACCTCACCGCGTACGCCGACACGATCCGCGCGGCCAGCGTCGAGTACGGTGTGGACGAGGCGTTCCTGCGCGCGATCATCCATGCCGAAAGCGCCTTCAATCCGCGCGCGCTGTCGCTGAAGGGAGCGCAGGGACTGATGCAGCTGATGCCGGGCACGGCCAGCGACATGGGTGTGCTGGATGCGTTCAACTCCGATCAGAACATTCGCGGCGGCGCGCGTTATCTGGGTTTGCTGCTGCACAATTTCGACGGCAACGAGCGGCTGGCCGCGGCCGCCTACAACGCCGGGCCCGGCGCGGTGCAGCGCTACAAGGGCGTGCCGCCGTACGCGGAGACCCAGGTCTACGTGGAGCGGGTGGACACCTTGCGCAAGCGCTATGGCGCCGCGATCCATCCTCCGCTGGCGTCACGCGGTCCCGGCTGACCGGCTCAGCTGTCCGGCAAGACGTTGGCATTCATTGCCGGACGCTGCGCCAGGGTAATTTCCACGTGAAAGGGGCTGCCGTTGCGCAGCCCGGAAACCTGCACCTTGCTGCCGGGCTTGAGGGCCGCCTCGCGGCGGCGCAGGTCCGCCGGGTCGAGGATGTCGTCGGTGCCGATGCGCAGCAGGATGTCGCGTGGCTGGATGCCGGCCAGCGCCGCCGGCCCGCCGGGATAGACCGTGGTCACCTGGGCGCCACGGGCCGCCGCCGGCAGGCCGCTGTCGGCAGCCACGGGGACGAACGCATAGTCGGCGCCGATCCAGCCGCGCACCACGTGGCCGGTGGCGATGATCTGGTCCAGCACCTTTTTCGCGGTGGTCACTGGTATGGCGAAACCGATGCCTTCGGCGCCGGCCGCCTTGCCGATCAGCAGCGTGTTGATGCCGACCAGTTGTCCTTCGGCGTTGACCAGGGCGCCACCGGAATTGCCGAGGTTGATCGCCGCGTCGGTCTGGATGAAGTCCTCGGCGCTGGAGCTGTTCAACTGGCGCCCGATCGCGCTGACGATGCCCATCGTCACGGTCTGGTTGAGCCCCAGCGGATTGCCGATAGCGAGCACCACGTCGCCGGGACGCAACTGCTGCTGATCGGCCATGCGGATCACCGGCAGGTTGCTGGCATCGATCTTCAGCACGGCCAGATCGGATTCCTCATCGGCTCCGACCAGCGTGGCCTTGGCGATGCGGCCGTCGTACAGCAGCACTTGGATGTCGGCGGCATGGGCGATCACATGGTTGTTGGTGAGCACGTAGCCCTGGTCTTCCGCGCTGACGATCACGCCCGAGCCCAGCGTCTGCTCGCGATGCTGGAAGGTGGTGGGCTGGCCACCGAACAGTTGCTGCAGGACCGGGTTGTCGTACATGCGCACGGCCTGCTCGGTGACGATCTTGTTGGCGTAGATGTTCACCACCGAAGGGGCGGCGGCGGCGACCGCGTCGGCATACGAGACCGGGCCGCTGCCGACCTGGCTGTGGCTGGCCGGCGCGGGCGACGACGTGCTCAGGCCGAAGCGTTCGCGCAGGCGCTCGCCGCTGCCGGGCCAGAACAGGCCCACGACGAAGGCCATGGCCAGCCCCAGGACGGCGAATCGTGCAATGAACAGGAGCGTGCCGGCGGCATGTTTCATGTCGAAAGGAAAGCGTCCCGGCAGTCGTGGCGATGTAGCGGTGGAAGGGCTTCGCCCGATCCGGTTTATTGTACGAGGCCAGGCCTGACGCTACACTAACGCGATTTTTGCGGGGTCCCAAACCCCACCCCAGACAGACATTGCAAGTACCGGAGAGCCTGATGGCGAACGAAGTCGTCGATCACGGCCGCCGCCGTTTCCTGACAGCAACCACCGCGGTGGTTGGTGGCATCGGAATCGTGTCGGCAGCTGTGCCCTTCATCAAGTCGTGGGAACCCAGCGCGCGTGCCAAGGCCGCTGGCGCTCCGGTCACCCAA
>Ga0207664_10001652_pt1 | contig 14689 bp, 17 predicted proteins | sample LARL83metaG_FD_184349 | JGI IMG/M metagenome (GOLD analysis project Ga0207664, IMG submission 184349) | Corn, switchgrass and miscanthus rhizosphere microbial communities from Kellogg Biological Station, Michigan, USA - LAR L8-3 metaG... | ecosystem: Host-associated > Plants > Roots >... | reverse complement strand
CTGCCGTCGGGCGTCATCAGCACGCTCGTCATCAGGCCGAGCGAGCCGAAGCCCTGCGCGACCGTGTCCGACTGCACGTCGCCGTCGTAGTTCTTGCACGCCCACACGTAGCCGCCCTCCCACTTCAGCGCGGAGGCGACCATGTCGTCGATCAGGCGGTGCTCGTAGGTGAGGCCGGCAGCGTCGAAGTCAGCCTTGAACTCCTGCTCGTAGACCTCCTGGAAGAGGTCCTTGAAGCGGCCGTCGTACTTCTTGAGGATCGTGTTCTTCGTCGACAGGTACACCGGGTAGCCGCGGTCGAGCCCGTATCGCATCGACGCGCGCGCGAAATCGCGGATCGAGTCGTCGAGGTTGTACATCGCCAGGGCGATCCCGCCGCCGGGGAAGTCGAAGACGTTCAGCTCGATCGGCTCGCCCTCGTCCCTCGGCGTGAACGTCAGCGTGAGCGTGCCCTCGCCGGGGATCAGCGTGTCGGTCGCGCGGTACTGGTCGCCGAAGGCGTGGCGGCCGATCACGATCGGCTTCGTCCAGCCGGGCACGAGCCGCGGCACGTTCGAGATCACGATCGGCTCGCGGAAGATGACGCCGCCGAGGATGTTGCGGATCGTCCCGTTCGGCGACTTCCACATGCGCTTCAGGCCGAACTCCTCGACGCGCGCCTCGTCGGGCGTGATCGTCGCGCACTTCACGCCGACGCCGAACTGCTTGATCGCCTCGGCCGCCTCGACGGTGATCCGGTCGTCGGTGGCGTCGCGCCGCTCGATCCCGAGGTCGAAGTACTTCAGGTCGATCTCGAGGTAGGGGAGGATCAGCTGCTGCTTGATGAACTCCCAGATGATGCGGGTCATCTCGTCGCCGTCGAGCTCGACGACGGGGTTCCTCACCGTGATCTTGGCCATTGGTGTCGGTCTCTCTGTGGAGGCATGGGGAAGGCCGGGTTGTAGCATCGCGCCCCGATCCGCCGCATACAGGAGATGACCACGTGACCGACAAGACGCCAGTTCGCGTCGCCGTGACCGGCGCCGCCGGACAGATCGGCTACAGCCTGCTGTTCCGCATCGCGAGCGGCCAGCTGCTGGGCCCCGACCAGCCCGTGCAGCTGCGCCTGCTCGAGATCACGCCCGCGCTCAGAGCGGTCGAGGGCGTGATCATGGAGCTCGACGACTGCGCCTTCCCGCTGCTCGCCGGCGTCGAGGCGACCGACGACCCGAACGTCGCCTTCGACGGCGCGAACGTCGCGCTGCTCGTCGGCGCGCGCCCGCGCAGCAGAGGGATGGAGCGCGCGGACCTGCTCGAGGCCAACGGCGGCATCTTCAAGCCGCAGGGGCAGGCGATCAACGCCCACGCCGCCGACGACGTCAAGGTGCTCGTGGTCGGCAACCCGGCCAACACGAACGCGCTGATCGCCGCCAGCAACGCGCCCGACGTGCCGAAGGAGCGTTTCCACGCGATGGTGCGCCTCGACCACAACCGCGCGATCAGCCAGCTCGCCGCCAAGACGGGCGCCCCCGTCGCGGACATCGAGAGAGTCACGATCTGGGGCAACCACTCGGCGACCCAGTACCCCGACGTCTTCCACGCCACCGTCGCCGGCAAGCCCGCCGCCGAGCTGGTCGACGAGACGTGGCTGGCCGACGAGTTCATCCCGACCGTGCAGAAGCGCGGCGCGGCGATCATCGACGCGCGCGGCGCCTCCAGCGCCGCCTCGGCGGCCAACGCCGCGATCGACCACATGCGCGACTGGTGCCTCGGCACGCCGGAGGGCGGCTGGGTCTCGATGGCCGTGCCGTCCGACGGCTCCTACGGCATCGCCGAGGGCATCATCACCGGCTTCCCCTGCACGACGAAGGGCGGCTCGTACGAGATCGTCCAGGGCCTGGAGGTCAACGACTTCTCGCAGGCGCGCATCGACGCGACCGTCGCGGAGCTGCGCGAGGAGCGCGCCGCGGTCGAGCAGCTCGGGCTCGTCTGATCCCCTCGGCGCCTTGCGCCCCGCACAGGTCGCGGGGCGCCGGCGCCGATGGTCAGGCTGGGAACCAGCCCTTGCCGTCGCGGCGGACCCTGCCCTCGTCCGCCAGCTGCGGCAGCACGCGGTACAGGTAGTTGGGCTTGATGCCCATGTGGCCCGCCAGCTCGGGGATCGTGATGCCAGGCTGCGCGCGCACGAGCTCCACCGTCTGGGCCGCGCGCGTCGCCTCGCCGGCGCGGCCGCCGCGCGGGCGTCCGCGCCGAGACGCGCCGTTGACCGCCGGAGCCGCGCGGCGGCGTCCGGTCGCGGCGCCGGACCTGCCGACGCCATCGAGCGCGGCCGAGGCCGCCTCGAGCCGATGGAACTCCTCGATCAGCGGCTGCAGCTCGCGCAACCGCTCCTCGATCTCCCGCACCTTCGCGTCAAGAAAGTCCGCCACGTATGCCTCCGGTCCCCTGTGGTTCGCCGCCGATGAATCGATACCCTAACTGGAGGCCGGGACGGTTGACGGTCCCTTGACGAATATATGAACGTTCGTCGGGTGAGGCGCAGTGCGAATTGCTGTTCATCATGCTCGCGCTCAAAGCCCCCAACATGTCATGCGTCGAATGAGCCTGACCATTCCGCATCCTAGCGGAGCATCGCCGCAACGCAAGGCCATGGGTTACTGCTCGGCCAGTTGCTTGAGCCGTTGCAGCGAGCGCTGCGCCTCGCGATGCGAGAGACCGCCCACGAGCACGCGCCCCGCCACCGCGCCCAGCGCGCCGCCCGGCGGCTTGAATTCGTTGGTGTAGTCGAAGATCGTTCTGTTCTCACCGTCCCGCCGCAGCTCGTAGACGATCGCGGCGCGTGAATGAGCGGGCCCTTGGCCTTCCCAAACGGCGCGCCGCGGCGGATCGATGTCGACGACGGTCCACAGGACGTGCAGATGCGCGCCGCGCAGGTTCAGCGTCTGCTCGAAGGTGGAGCCGCGCTCGAGTCGTGCCGGCACGCGATCCACCCGCCGGTGGATCGTCACCCAGTCGGCCAGGCGACGGGGGTCCATCACGATCTCCCACACCCGTTCCGGCGGGGCGTCGATCGCGATCGCGGTGCGCACCTGCGACATCCCCCGCACCCTACCCGCCGCCGTGAGGATCGGAGCCGGCCGTCAGCGGGCGGCGAGCGGCTCGGAGCGCTCCCACTCCCCGAGCGCGTGCTCGATCGCCGCGTCGAGCGCGTGCAGCCGCACGCCGAGCACGGCGGCGTCCGCCTCGGGACGCGGCAGCAGGTCGGTCGTCAGGCTGCCCATCAACGGCCCGACCAGCTCCGGCTCCTCGCCGGCGATCGCCGCGGCCACGCGGCTCGCGAGCGACACCGGCGCGGACCCGGTCCACCTGCGCCGCAGCGGCAGCAGCGGTCGCCGCAGGATCATCAGGTCGCGGATCCGCTCGATCAGCTCCCCGTAGCTGACGACGTCCGGCCCGGCGACGTCGAGCGAACGGCCGAACGCCGGCTCGGCGCTCGCCGCGCGCGCGAGCGACTCGACCACGTCGCGCTCGTCGATCGGCTGCGTGCGGTGGACGCGCCACGCCGGCAGCGTCACGAGCGGCATCCGCTCGATCAGGCGCACGAGGAAGCGGAACGAGCGCGATCCGGCGCCGATCACGATCGAGGCGCGCAGCGCCGTCGAGTCCGGCAGCGCGGCGAGCAGGATCCGCTCGACCGCGAGCCGGCTCGCGAGGTGCGGCGAGGCCGGCGCCGCCGGCGGGACCGGGCCGCCGAGGTAGACGATCCGCCGCACGCCGGCACGCTGCGCGGCGGCCGCGAAGTGCTCGGCGGCGGCGCGCTCGCGCGCCTCGAAGGCGGTCGCCGCTCCGTCCCGAATCGGCTCCATCGAGTGGATCAGGTAGTAGGCGAGCTCGACCCCGTCGAGCGCCTCGGCGAGCCCGTCGCCCGCGACGGCGTCCCCCACCACGAGCGGCAGCCCGAGCCCGGCGGGCACGCGCGCCGGGTCGCGGCAGAAGCCGCGCAGCTCGTTGCCGTCGCGTCGCAGGCGCGGCACGAGCCGTGCGCCGACGAAGCCGCTGACGCCGGTGACGAGGATCCGCATCGTGCACCTAGCATGACGGCCGCTCCCGCCGCGGCCGCCGGTGGGAAAGCCCCGCAAAATGCGGCGGCTTTTGCGAACGGGGTCAAAAAAGCCTGTGATTTGCAGGCAAAACGTGCTCGTCCTGAAAGTTCCTGCGATTTGCGGGAAACGACGTTGAGGCGCTCCGCCGCGTTCGCTTTCATTGCCGGCTCTGCAGCACGGGCGAACGATTCGAGGAGGGCGAGCGGCGGGATGGCGAAGGGTCGTGCGAGTGTGCGCAAGGTCGGCTGCGAGGACTGCTTCTTCCGCAAGAACCTGCTCTGCGCGCTGCCTGACGACGAACCCTGCGCCACCTTCCGGCCGGCGCACCCGGACGGGCTGCGGCCGCCCCGCCAGCTGCGCTTCCAGTTCCGCCAGGAGCGCCGCACGCAGGCCGTGTGGGCGTTTCCCACGGCGCAGGAACAAGCGTCGCTTCACACCTGACGGCCGGCTGAGGCCGCCGTCCGGGAGCGCGGCGGCTCGCGCACGGTTACGATCCCGCGCGTCGTGGGAGCTCCACGCTCATGAGGATCACCGTGCTCGGCAAGTCGCCGGCCTGGCAGGACGCGGACGGCGCGTGCAGCGGCTACCTCGTCGAGGGCGGCGGCCGCTGCCTGCTGCTGGACTGCGGCAACGGCGTGTTCGCGAAGCTGCGCGCGGCGCGCGAGTTCACCGACGTGTGCGCCGTGGTGATCTCTCACCTGCACGCCGATCACTTCGTCGACCTGATCCCGTATGCGTACGCGCTCACCTACTCGCGCCAGGCGCAGGCCGCGCAGGCGCGTCCCGTCCTCTATGCGCCGCCGGGCGCGCGCGAGACGTTCCGTCGCGTCACGGGCGCCTGGGATGCGGAGGAGCTGATCGAGCGGGCGTTCGAGTTGCACGAGTACGACCCCGCCGTGGAGCTGACGCTCGACGGCCTGCGGGTGCGCTTCCACGAGGTCCCGCACTTCCTCACCACCTATGCGGTGCAGATGCGCGAGGGCGAGCGCAGCTTCACCTACGGCGCCGACTGCCGTCCCAATGACGAGATCGTCTCCTTCGCCCGCGGCACCGACCTGCTGATGCTGGAGGCGACGCTCGAAGCGCCGGAGGAGCAGTCCGAGCGCGGGCACCTCACGCCCGCCGAGGCGGGCGCGCATGCGCAGCGGGCCGGCGCCCGCCGGCTGGTGCTCACGCACCTCTCGGCCGACCACGACCAGACCTGGGTCCGCGACGAGGCCCAGCGTGCCTTCGGCGCGCCCGTCGAGGTCGCGCGCGAGGGCGCTGTCTACGAGCTGTAGATTCCAGCCCGTGCCTTCGGAGCGGGACCTGTTCGCGAACTTCGAGCGGATGCGGCGCGAGATGGACGAGCTGTTCGGCGACGTCTTTCAGCGCTCGGCGTTCGCGCCGCGCAAGCGCGCCGGCTTCACGCCGGCCGTCGACGTCTCCTACGCCGACGATCCGCCGCGCGCGATCGTGACGGCGGAGCTGGCGGGGATCGACGCCGACCGCCTCGGGTTGGAGATCCAGGGCCGCGAGCTCGTGCTCACGGGCGAGCGCCGCGCGATCGAGCGCGAGGGGCGCGTCTACCAGCAGGTCGAGATCGAGCACGGGCCCTTCCGCCGCGTCGTGCAGCTCGGCGCCGACGTTCGCGCCGAGGAGGCGAAGGCGGTCTACGAGGACGGCCTGCTGCGCGTCGAGCTGCCGCTCGCGCAGCCGGAGACGCGCCGGCACAGCGTTCCGATCGAGGTGGCGCACGCGAGCGACGACCCGGACGCCGCCTCGTGATCGAGGTGGGCAGACCGGGCGGCGCGCGCGAGATCGAGGTGCCGACGCAGCGGGGGCTGCCCGCGACGCTCCCGGTCCTGCCGCTGCGCGACACGGTCACGTTCCCCGAGACGCTCGTCCCGCTCGCGGTCGGCCAGGAGCGCTCGATGGCGCTGATCAACGACGCGCTCGGCGGCGACCGCATGATCGCGATGGTCGCCGGCCGCGACCCCGAGATCGAGGCGCCGGGCCCGGAGCAGCTCTACGACGTCGGCGTCGCCGGCGTCGTCGCGCGCATGCTGAAGGTGCCCGACGGCACGCTGCGGATCCTCGTGCAGGCGACCCAGCGGATCCGCGTGACCGGCTACGCGCGCACCGACCCCTACCTCGTCGCGCAGGTGCAGGAGCTGCCGGACATATCGACCACCGAGACGCCGGAGCTGATCGCGCTCGTGCGCAACGTGCAGGCGACCTTCACGAACATCGTCGAGCAGGTCCCCTACCTGCCGGAGGAGCTGCACGTCGCGGTCGCGAACCTCGACGACCCCGGTGCGCTCAGCCACCTGATCGCGGGCGCGCTGCGGCTCAGAACGGAGGAGAAGCAGGCGCTCCTGGAGGAGCGCGACGTGGCGAAGCGCCTGCGGCGCCTGTCCGAGCTGCTCGCAAGCGAGCTGGAGGTCGTCGCGCTCGGCTCCAAGATCCAGTCGCAGGTGCAGTCCGAGCTCGACAGATCCCAGCGCGAGTGGTTCCTGCGCCAGCAGCTTAGAGCGATCCAGGACGAGCTGGGCGAGGGGGACGAGATGGCCGCGGAGGCGAACGAGCTGCGCGAGCAGCTCGACGCGCTCGCGCTGCCCGACGAGGTCCGCAAGCAGGTCGACCGCGAGCTGGCGCGGCTCGAGCGGCTGCCGCCGGCCGCGGCCGAGCACGGCGTGATCCGCGGCTACCTCGAGTGGATCGCGTCGCTGCCGTGGAGCGCGCGCACCGAGGACAACCTCAACCTGCGCCACGCGCGCAGAGTGCTCGACGCCGACCACTACGACATCGAGCAGGTGAAGGACCGCATCCTCGAGTTCCTGGCGGTGCGCAAGCTGATCGCCGAGCGCGACGACGCGCAGGCGCGCTCCTCGATCCTCTGCCTCGTCGGGCCGCCCGGCGTCGGGAAGACGTCGCTCGGCAGATCGATCGCGCGGGCGCTCGGGCGCAGATTCGAGCGCATCAGCGTCGGCGGCGTGCGCGACGAGGCCGAGATCCGCGGCCATCGCCGCACGTACATCGGCGCGATGCCGGGCGTGATCGTGCGCGCGCTGCGCGACGCCGGCACGCGCAACCCGCTGTTCATGATCGACGAGATCGACAAGATGGGGGCCGACTTCCGCGGGGATCCGGCGAGCGCCATGTTGGAGGTGCTCGACCCCGAGCAGAACGCGACCTTCCGCGACCACTACCTCGACCTGCCGCTCGACCTCTCGGACGTCCTGTTCGTCACCACGGCCAACACGCTCGAGACGATCCCCGGTCCGTTGCGCGACCGCATGGAGACGATCCAGCTCGCCGGCTACACCGAGGCGGAGAAGCTCGAGATCGCACGTCGCTACCTCGTGCCGCGCCAGATCGAGCGCAACGGCTTGAAGCCCAGCCAGATCGCGTTCGGCGACGCGGCCCTGAAGGCGATCATCTCCGAGTACACGCGCGAGGCGGGCGTGCGCGGGCTCGAGCGGGAGATCGGCTCGATCTGCCGCAAGGTCGCGCGGCGCGTGGCCGAGGGGAGCGCGAGACGGAAGGTGACGATCAGCGCGGCGCGGGCGCGCGAGCTGCTCGGCAAGCGCAGAGTCTTCAGCGAGACGCGCCGCCGCACCTCCGCGCCGGGCGTCGCGACCGGCCTGGCGTGGACGCCGGCCGGCGGGGACGTGCTGTTCGTCGAGGCGACCGCGATGCCCGGGACGGGCAAGCTGACGGTCACCGGCCAGCTCGGCGAGGTGATGGGCGAGTCGGTGCAGGCGGCGCTCTCGTGGGTCCGCTCGCACCCGCCCGCCGGCGTCGCGGAGGACTGGTTCGCCAGACACGACCTGCACGTGCACGTGCCGGCGGGCGCGATCCCGAAGGACGGCCCGAGCGCCGGCGTGACGATGGCGACGGCGCTCTTCTCGCTCCTGAGCGGGCGGCCGGTGCGCTCCGACGTCGCGATGACGGGCGAGCTCACGCTGACCGGCCAGGTGCTGCCGATCGGCGGCCTCAAGGAGAAGGCGCTCGCCGCGCAGCGCAGCGGCATCCGCCACGTGATCGCGCCGGCGCGCAACGCGCAGGACGCCGACGAGATCCCCGCGCATCTGCGCAGGGACCTCGAGCTGCACTTCGTCTCGCGCGTCGAGGAGGTGCTCGAGCTGGCGCTCGCTCCGCGCCGCGCACGGCGCCGCGCGGCCGCCTGAACGCTGTACACGCCGTCGCACGAGAAACACCGCCTACAGCCGGCCAAACTCACTCCTTGGATGGTGGAATGCCAGCCATGACTTCCCCAGGATTTCTGGGCGATGGGAGGTCGCGGCGAATTCAGCGGGTTCGGCAGAACGTTGAGACGCGCGCGTCGCGAGCGCGACCTCAGTCAGGAGGCGCTCGCGCGCAGGACGGGGATCGGAGCGAAGCACATCAGCGAGCTGGAACGGGGGAACAAGGACCCGCGGCTCGCGACCTTCCGCCGCCTCGCGGCGGGGCTGGGGCTCACCGGGACGGAGCTGATGGCGCTCCACGAGCGGCAGCTCGATGCCGAGTGACGGCGCGATCGGACGCGGCGCCGGACGGCGCTCACGTGAGGAGGCGCCCCGGCCCCCTCTGCCGGGACGCCTCCGGTCCCCTCTCAATACTCCCATAATCTGACTAGGAAGTCTACTTGTCAGTGGAGAAACTCCAATGATAATGGGTGGAAATACGCCGATCGGCGGTCAAGGCTTCGTGCGCACATGGGGACGCCCGATGCCAGGCTGGTCGACTTCGGGCGCGTCGTCCGTCGAGCCCGTCGAGACCGCGACATGAGCCAGGAGGCGCTCGCGCACGCGGCGGGCCTCGCCGCCAAGCATGTGAGCGAGATCGAGCGCGCCAACCGCGACGTGCGCTTCACGACGCTGGTTCAGCTCGCCGAGGGCCTGGAGCTGCGTCCCGGCGAGCTGCTGTCGCTCTACGACGAGCAGCGCGAACGCCCCGGTCGCGGCCGCGTCTGACGGCGCAGGTCAGGGGGTATGCTCGCCGCACATCCGAGCAAGCGAGCGCAAGGGAGCACCCCGCAATGGCACGCACGAAGCAGGCGAGGAAGGCGGCGAGCGCCGCGGCGGCGACGACGAGTCCGTGGGTCCAGCGGCTCGCCGAGGACGAGGAGCTGCGCGACAACTTCCGCGTCGCCTTCGAGGCGGCGAGGGACGCCTACGAGCGCATCACCGACAGCAAGCACCCGCGCGAGGCGGTCCACGACAAGAAGGTCCAGAAGGACCTCAAGCAGGCCGCCGAGGCGCTCAAGGACGCCGGCAGCGCGCTCAAGGAGGGCCCGAGGAAGAAGGCCCGCAAGAAGGGCGGCATGGGCCGCGCGCTGCTCGTGCTGGTGGTCGGCGCGACGATCGCGCTCGTCGTCAGCGAGGAGCTGCGCTCGAAGGTCCTCGACGCCCTGTTCGGCAAGGAGGAGGAGTTCGACTACGGCTCCACCGCGCCGAGCACGCCGCCTGGCGGCGACGGCGCGTAGACGCGCCCGCGGGCTGACGGTCCCCGGCCGGCCGCGGCACCGGCCGGCCGGCGAACCCACTAGGATCGGTCGATGGCTGTCACCACTCCCGCAGGCGCCGGCGCCCCGTCGAGCGGCCGCCCGCTCGAGAGCGACAAGGCGAAGCGCATCGTCGACGCGATGCGCGCGAGCGTCGCCGCACGCGGCGCCGCCGGCTCGACGTTCGACCACGTCGCCCGCGAGGCGGGCGTCTCGCGCGGGCTGCTGCACTACTACTTCGGCACGAAGGAGCGCCTGCTCGTCGAGGTCGTGCGGCGCGACTCGGAGATCCGCCTCGCGGCGCTCGCCGCCACGCTCGGCGACGCGCGCACCGCCGACGACTTCATCGACGCGATGGTGCGCAGCCTCGAGGACCTCGTCGGCCGCGACCCCGGCTTCGTCGTGCTGATGCACGAGCTGTTCACGCTCTCGCGCCGCAACGAGGAGATCGCCGGCGAGCTTGCGACGCTCGGGCGCTCCGCGCGCTCCGACCTCGCGGCTTCGCTGAAGGCCAAGCAGGACGAGGGCGTCGTGCGGCTCGGCGACGATCCCGACGCGGTCGCCGGCGTGCTGCTCGCGCTCGCCGACGGGCTCGCGCTGCGCTTCCTCACGGAGCCGGACCTCGATCCGCGCCCGATGCTCGCGGCCGCGGTCGCGGCCGCGCATGCGCTGATCGCCGACGCGACGGCGTAGCGCGCTACGCCGGGTCGGCGGCGAGCTTCGGCGTCGCCCACGGCGCGCGCAGGCGCCGCTCCAGCTCGTCGCCGAGGCCCTCGATCGGGACGCGGACCTGCTCGAGCGAGTCGCGGTCGCGCAGGGTCACGGTCCGGTCCTCGAGCGTCTGGTGGTCGACGGTCACGCCCCACGGCGTGCCGATCTCGTCCTGGCGGCGGTAGCGCTTGCCGATCGAGCCGCCCTCGTCGTACTCGGCCTGCATGCGGCGGCGCAGGTCGGCCCAGATCTCGCGCGCGACCTCCGGCTGGCCGTCCTTCTTGACGAGCGGCAGCACCGCGACCTTCACGGGCGCGAGGCGCGGGTGCAGCCGCAGCAGCGTGCGCGTCTCGCCCTCGACCTGCTCCTCGTCGTAGGCGTCGACGAGGAACGCGAGCGTCGCGCGGTCGGCGCCGGCGGCCGGCTCGATCACGTGCGGCACGTAGCGCTCTCTCGTCGCCGTGTCGACGTACTCGAGCTTCTCGTTCGCGTGCTCGGCGTGTCTGGAGAGATCGAAGTCGCCGCGGTTCGCGATCCCCTCCAGCTCGCTCCAGCCGATCGGGAAGAGGTACTCGACGTCGCTCGTGCCGGAGGAGTAGTGCGACAGCTCGTCGGCGTCGTGCGCGCGCAGGCGCAGGTGGTCGGGGCGGATCCCCAGCTCGACGTACCAGCGCTCGCGCTCGGCCAGCCAGTGCGCGAACCATCTGTCCGCCTCGGCCGGCGGGACGAAGAACTCCATCTCCATCTGCTCGAACTCGCGCGTCCGGAAGACGAAGTTGCCGGGCGTGATCTCGTTGCGGAACGACTTGCCGATCTGGGCGATCCCGAACGGCGGCTTTCTGCGGCTGAACTGCAGGACGTTCTTGAAGTTGATGAAGATCCCCTGAGCCGTCTCGGGGCGCAGGTAGACGGTCGCGCCCGACTCCTTGACCGGCCCGACCGTCGTCTCGAACATCAGGTTGAAGTCGCGCGCCTCGGTGAGGTCGCAGTCGGGTCCCTCGCCGGGGCGCTTGGAGGGCTTCTGACCGCATTGCAGCTGGTCGAGGTGGTCGGCGCGGAAGCGCTGCTTGCACGTGCGGCAGTCGACGAGCGGGTCGGTGAAGCCGGCGAGGTGGCCGCTCGCCTCCCACACGCGCGGGTGCTGGATGATCGCGCTGTCGAGCGCGACGATGTCGTCGCGGTCCTGCAGCATCGCGCGCCACCACTCGTTCTTGACGTTCGTCTTGAGCAGCACGCCGTAGTGCCCGTAGTCGTACGTCGAGCCGACCCCCCCGTAGATCTCGGAGGAGGGGAAGATGAAGCCCCGCCGCTTGCACAGCGAGACGACCTTGTCCATGGTCACGACGTCGCCCATCCGGCGCGGACTCTACCCGCCCGCGCGCGGCGAGCGAGCCGAGGCCGGCCATTGGCACTCAGACCACGAGAGTGCCAGTCGAGCGGCTATTCTTTTGCGGCCATGCCGATCTACGAGTACCGCTGCGAGCAGGGCCATACGTTCGAGGTCATCCAGCGCATGAGCGACGACGCGCTCAAGCGCTGCGAGGTGTGCGAGGCGCCCGCCGTGCGGGTCCTCCACGCGCCCGCGGTCCACTTCAAGGGCTCGGGCTTCTACAACACCGACTACGGCACGAAGAAGCGGGCACGCGAGAGAGGCGCGACCGAGGGCGCCAGAGGCAAGAGCGGCGGCGAGGGGGCGAAAGGTGAAGGCAGCGGCACGAGCGCGTCGTCGGGCTCCGACGGCGCCGCCGAGAAGTCCGACGCGAGCGCCGCGAGCAGCGCGGCGTAGCGGCGCGCTCGCGCTGCTTGCGCTGAGCGCACTGGCCGTGCCCGCCGGCGCCGCCGCCGGCCCGCGCTACACCGGCGAGGTGACCGACGCGCTGCGCGCGCCGGCGCACAGACTCGCCGCGGGCCCGCACGGCCGCGCGGCGGCCGACCTCGTGTTCGCGGACGCGAGACGTGCGCGCACGACCGCCCGCACGTGCGTGCGGCGCAGCGCCGCCGCGGTGCGCACCTGCTTCGACGTCACGACCGAGGGCGCCGGCGTCGCGACCGTCACGCCGCTGCGCTTTCGCCGCGGCAGCTACCTCGTGACCTGGAGCGTCGGCGGCGCGATCGTCGCCAGATGGCGCTTCGCCGTGACGTAGTCAGCCGTCGAGGAAGCGCCGCACCGCCGCCTGCTTCTCCGCGTCGGAGACCTGCAGCGCCGACTCGCCGTCGGGCAGCGTCACGAACGCCGAGGGCTTGAGCACCTCGACCGGCGGCGAGCCGCTCATCGCCGCGGCGGCGAAGAAGCCGAGCAGCGTCGGGCCGCCCATGTCGGTCTGCATCGCCTTCGGCGCGTACCACGAGATCCACGGCAGGCGGAAGAACGAGGTCGGCGAGAGCAGGCTGCCCTTCATCGCCGAGAGAATCTGCTGCTGGCGCTTCACGCGCGTCAGATCGTTCTCGGCCGGATTGCAGGAGTTCTTGCGCGTGCGCGCGAGCACGAGCGCGTCGCGGCCGTCGAGGTGGTGGGCGCCCGGCTGGAGGTTCAGCGTCCAGCCGCCGTTCTGCGTCCCGCCGCTGATCTCCGAGCAGACCCGCCCCGTCGTCACGTCGACGCCGCCGAGCGCGTCGATCAGCTTCGGGAAGTTCTCGAAGTTGACCTCGACGAGGTGGTTGATCGGGATGCCCAGGTAGGACTCGATCGTCTGGATCGACAGCGCCGCGCCACCGTAGGCGTAGGCGGCGTTGACCTTCTGCATGCCGTGGCCGGGGATCGGGACGACGGTGTCGCGCGGGATCGACAGGCGCGCCGCGTGCCCGCCGCCGACGCGCCACAGCATGATCGTGTCCGAGCGGCTCGGGCCGCCGGGGTTCGCGCCCGGCTCCTTCGAGCCTCTCGGGCGCGCGTCGGAGCCGAGCAGCAGGATCGTGTTCGCGGAGGTGAGCGGGAAGCCGGCCGGTCTGAGCGCCGCCTTCGCCGCGCTCGAGACCTTGCCCTGCTCGATCTGCGCGCTGACCAGGAACAGCACGAGCGAGAGCAGCAGCCACGCGCCGACCGCGAGCGCGACCCACTTCAGGACGCGGCGCGGCGTGACGCGCGGGCGCGGGCCGCGGGGACCTCGCGCGAGGCGCGGACGCCGCCGCGGGCCGGATCCGCCCGGCCCGCCGCCGCCGCTCGCGCCCAGCTCGTCGAGGTCGGCGTCCTCGCCGCGCAGCCGTTCCCGGATGCCTCGCGGCTTGGCGCGGTAGAGCGTGTACGCCGGGCGCTCGCCGCGCCGCGGGACGTCGTCACGGTCATCAGCCATGCCGGTCTATAGTGGCCGAGATGCCGCCGGAGTGCGTTATCGGGGTCGATCTCGGCGGCACGAAGCTGCTCGCCGGCGTCGTCGACGCGGCGCTCCACGTCCACCACCGCGTGCACCGTCCCGTGCACGGGCTCGACCAGCGGGCGCTGCTGGACGCGGCCGTCGAAGCGGTCGAGGAGGCGCGCACGGCGGCCGGGGGCGACGTCGCCGGGGTCGGCTTCGGGATCCCCTGCCTGATCGACCAGCGCCGCGGGATGGCGACGATGGCCGTCAACCTGCCGCTCAGAGACGTCCCGTTCCGCGACCTGATGGCCGAGCGGCTCGGCCTCCCGGTCGAGGTCGACAACGACGCGAACGTCGCCGCGCTCGCCGAGTGGCGTGCCGGCGCGGCGCAGGGCGCCGACGACGCGGTCGTGCTGACGATCGGCACCGGCATCGGCGGCGGGCTGATCCTGAACGGCGCGCCCTATCGCGGCGCGATCGGCGCCGGCGCGGAGCTGGGCCACATCACGATCGACCTCGACGGGCCGCCGTGCCAGGGCCACTGCCCGAACCACGGCTGCCTGGAGACGCTCGCCTCCGGCACCGCGCTTGCGCGCGAGGCGCGGCGGATCGCTGAGGAGCGGCCCGACTCGGCGCTCGGGCGCGCGCACGCGGACGGGCGCGAGGTCACCGGCGCGCTCGTGACCGAGCTGGCCCACGACGGCGACGCGTCGGCGCTCGAGGCGCTCACGCTGATCGGCACGAACCTCGGCGTCGGGATCGCCTCGTTCCTGAACCTCTTCAACCCGGACGTCGTCGTCGTCGGCGGCGGCGTGATCGCCGCCGGCGAGCTGCTGCTCGCGCCGGCGCGCGCGGAGGCGGTGCGGCGCGCGCTGCCGACGATGTCCAAGCACGCGCGGATCGCGCCGGCGCAGTTCGGCACCGAGGCGGGGCTCGTCGGCGCCGCCGCGCTGGCGTTCGAGCGGGTCCGCGCCTGATGCCGGGCCGCCTGATCGTCTGCCCGACGCCGATCGGCAACCTCGAGGACGTCACGCTGCGCGTCCTCGCGGCGCTGCGCGAGGCCGACCTGATCGCCTGCGAGGACACGCGCCGCACGCGCACGCTGCTCGACCGCT
>Ga0207664_10001650_pt1 | contig 14692 bp, 10 predicted proteins | sample LARL83metaG_FD_184349 | JGI IMG/M metagenome (GOLD analysis project Ga0207664, IMG submission 184349) | Corn, switchgrass and miscanthus rhizosphere microbial communities from Kellogg Biological Station, Michigan, USA - LAR L8-3 metaG... | ecosystem: Host-associated > Plants > Roots >... | reverse complement strand
ATCGCTGCAGCGGCGGCTCGCGGAGGCGCGCGCGCTGGCGGAGACGGCCGAGCAGGACTTCCGCAGCTGGCGCGCGGAGCTCGAGGCGGCCCAGGACCGGCGCCTGGAGCGGCAGCGCAGCCTCGCCCAGCTCAAGCTCGAGCTCACGACCGCGCAGCACGAGCTGGAGCTGGCGTCGGAGCGGATCCGCTCGCAGCGCGACCTGGCCGCCGCAGCCGAGGCCGAGGCGGCGGACCTGGCGCTCCGGCTGGAGACCGCGACCGCCCTGGAAGGCCAGCTTCGCGCGGAGCGGGAGTCGGCCCAGGTCGAGCTGGACAGCGTGCCGGCAGCCCCCGCCGCTCCGGTCGCGGTGGATGCCAAGGAGGCGGCCGCGGCCGCCCGCGAAGCCGACGCCGCGCGCCGTGCCGCAGGTCAGGCGGCGTCACAGGCGGAGTCGCTGCGGACGCGAATCGAGTTCCTGCAGGAGCAGGTCGAGCGCCTGCGCGCCCAGGTCGAGCCCGCCGAAGCGGCGTTGGCCGGAGCGAGCGAGGCCGCGGCCACCGCCGAGGAGGCGGCCGAAGCGGCGGGCGCCGCGCGCGACGAAGTCCGCGGCGTCGCCGCGGAGCTGGAGGGTCTCGAAGCGCTGGTGCCGGCACCGCTCGCCGGGCTGCGCCGCCTGATGGAGGTGCTCGTGCCCGAGCCGGGCTGGGAGACGGCGCTGGCGGCCGCGCTGGGCCCGCTGCTCGACGCCTGGGTCGCGCCCGACGCCAGGGCCGCGTCCGCGGCCCTCGAGAGCGGCGACGCGCAGCGCACGGTGGTGTACCCGTCCGCCGCGCCGTCGCCGGTGACGGGATCGCTGCTCGAGCACATCCGGCCGGAGGCCGGCTACGAGGAGCTGGCAGCGCTCCTGCTCGGCCAGGTGACCGTTGAGAAGGGTGAGACGTCGGTAACCCGGGCAGGCGTCTACCGCCAGCCGGGACTGCTGCGCGCGGGCGGCGACCCCCGGGTGCACCTGGAAGCCAGGCGGCGCGAGTTGCGCGGGCGGCTGGCCGAGCTGGAGCCGCGATCCAGGCGCGCGCCGGAGCTGCATGAGGCGGCGAGGGCGGCGGCGGCTTCGCTCGCCGAGCTGAAAGCCGCGGCAGCGGGCCGCCAGCGGCTCGACGAGAGCCTGGCTCAGCTGGCCGCGGCTCAGCGTTCGGCGGCCGAGGTCGATGCGGTCCTGCCGGGACTCGAAGCCGAAGCCGCTCGCGCCGCGGATCGCGCCGGCGAGCTCGCTCGCACCCGGCAGGCGGCTGAGAAGCTGGTGGCGGAGCACCAGGCCGAGGTCCGGCGCCTGGAGGTCGAGCGGCTGCGCTGGCGAGAGCGCGGGCACGACCTCGAGCGCAGGCTGGCCGCCGTGGCGGCAGACCTCGTCTCGCTCGCCGGCCTGCGCGAGCAGCGCCAGGAGCGCGCGGCGCAGGCTCGCGCGCACGCCGAGAACCTCGCAGCCCAGGTTCCGTCCAAGCAGCAGGAGGTCGAGGGCCTGCGCGCGCGGCTCGAGTCGGCCGAGGTCACCTCGCCGGACGAGGAGGCCGAGCTCGCCGCGGCAGCGCGGAAGCTGGTGCAGCTCGAAGAGGCCCGCATCGACGCCCGACTCAAGGCCGGCAACCTGCAGGGCAACCTCGAGCTCGCCGAGCGCGAGCTGGAGCTCGTGACCGCGCGCATGGAGGAGATCCGCGCTCGCATGCCCGAAGGGCTCGCCCCGGAGGAGGTGCCGGGTGGCAAGGCGCGCGAGCGCGAGATGCGGCAGCTCGAGCGCCTGCTCGAGGAGATCGGTCCGACCAACCCGCTCGCCGCGTCAGAGCTCGGAGAGCTGGAGGAGCGGCACCGCACTCTCGACGAGCAGCTCGAGGACATCTCGGCCGCCCGCGCCGATCTCGAGAGCCTGATCGCGCGGCTCCGGGAGGAGGAGGAGACGCGCTACGACGCCGTCTTCGGCGCCGTCGCGGTCAACTTCCAGGAGCTCTTCGGCGAGCTCAGCGGCGGCGGCAAGGCGACACTGCGGCATGTCCCGGTCGATGACGGCGGTCAGCCCGGCGTCGAGATCCTGGTCCAGCCCCCGCGGAAGCGGCTCCAGAACGTGACCCTGCTGAGCTCCGGCGAGCGCTCGCTGACCGCCTTCGCGTTGGTGATGGCGCTCGAGGCGGTCAATCCGAGCCCGTTTGTGATCCTCGACGAGGTCGACGCGGCGCTGGACGATGCCAACGTCGGCCGCTTCGGCTCCATGCTCCAGAGGCTCGGCCAGGAGCGGCAGCTGCTCGTGATCACGCACAACCACGCGACGATGGCGTGCGGCTCGACGCTCTACGGCATCCACCTCGACGAAAGCGGCTGCTCGCACGTCGTCTCCGTACGCCTCGAGGAGATCAAGGGCAGGCAGATCGCCCGCTCGGCTTAGGCCTGGGAGAGGCTCCTCCGCCGGCTATCGCCGGCACCTCCCCACCGAAGGGGGGAGGAGTCTGCGAACTCAATCTCCTCCCCGCTCGACGGGGAGGTGGCCGGCGTATGCCGGCCGGAGGGGGCAAGGTCAGCTTCCAACAGCTCTAGACCCCTCCCCAACCCTCCCCGTAGGGGAGGGAGGTGCGTGACGCATTGCGGCAATCGGCGGCAATTTGTCATAATTGTTGAGTTGTGAGCACTCAAGAATTCACCTACGAGCAGGCGCGCCAGGTCGCTGAGGAATCCAGGGAGACGGAGTGGGCCAAGCCCACCTTCGCGAAGGAGCTCTTCCTGGGCCGCCTCCGCCTCGACCTGATCCACCCGCACCCGCGGTCGACGCCGTCGCAGCGCGAGAAGGGCGAGGCCTTTATCGAGCGCCTGCGTGAGTTCTGCGAGACCCAGGTGGACCCGTTCCAGATCGAGCGCGACGCCAAGATCCCGGACCACGTCGTCGCAGGCCTCGCCGAGCTCGGCGCCTTCGGCATGAACACGCCCGTCGAGTACGGCGGCCTCGGTCTGAGCCAGGTCTACTACAACCGCGCGCTGATGATCGCCAACACGGCGCACTCGGCTCTCGGCGCGCTCCTGAGCGCTCACCAGTCGATCGGCGTGCCGAAGCCGCTGAAGCTGTTCGGAACGGAGGAGCAGAAGCGCAAATACCTGCCGCGGCTCGCCGCCGGTGAGATCAGCGCCTTCCTTTTGACCGAGCCTGACGCCGGCTCCGATCCCGCCCGCATGGTGGCGACGGCGGAGCCGACCGAGGATGGCACCGCCTACATCCTGAACGGGACAAAGCTCTGGGCCACGAACGGGGTGATCGCCGACCTGATGGTCGTCATGGCGATGGTCCCCAAATCGGAGGGGCATCGAGGCGGGATCAGCGCTTTCATCGTCGAGCGCGGGTGGGAGGGGATCACCATCCAGCGCCGTAACGCCTTCATGGGGATCCGCGGCATCGAGAACTCGGTGACGAGGTTCGAAAACGTCCGCGTGCCCAAGGAGAACCTGATCGCGGACGAGGGCCGCGGCCTCAAGATCGCGCTGGTCACCCTCAACACCGGTCGCCTCTCACTGCCGGCCACCACCGCCTCCGCCGCGAAGCTCTGCCTGCGCTACGCGCGCGAGTTTGCCAACGAGCGGGTCCAATGGGGCCAGCCCATCGGGAAGCACGAGGCGGTCGCCCACAAGATCACCGACATGGCCGCGAAGACGTTCGCCCTGGAGGCGGTCGTCGAGCTGTGCGGCGCCCTCGCCGACGACGAGCGCAACGACATCCGGCTCGAGGCCGCGATCGCGAAGCTCTACTGCTCCGAGGAGGCCTGGAAGATCGCCGACGACCTCGTCCAGATCCGCGGCGGCCGCGGTTTCGAAACCGCCGAGTCGCTGCGAGCCCGGGGCGAGAAGCCCGTCCCGGCCGAGCAGATCCTGCGCGACCTCCGCATCACCAGGATCTTCGAAGGCTCGACCGAGATCATGAAGCTCTTCATCGCGCGCGAGGCGCTGGACACCCACGTCACCGCTGCGGGCGCGCTTGCCGACCCCAAGGCGACGGGCTCCGACAAGGCGAAGTCCGCGGCCAAGGCGGCGGGTTTCTACGCGAAGTGGTTCCCGCAGCTGCTCGTCGGCCGCGGCCACGCGCCGCTGACCTACGGCGAATTCGGTCCCCTTGCCACGCACCTGCGCTTCGTCGAGCGCTCGGCGCGCCGCCTCGCCCGCGACACCTTCTACGGCATGGGCCGCTGGCAGGCCGGGATGGAGCGCAAGCAGGGCTACATGGGCCGCATCGTCGACATCGGCTGCGAGCTCTTCGCGATGAGCGCGGTCGCGGTTCGCGCGCAGATGCTGGCCGAGGACAAGGCGCCGGGCGCCGACACCGCCGCCGAGCTCGCCGACGCCTTCTGCCGCGGCGCTCGCCGACGCGTCATCAAGCACTTCCACGACCTGATGGACAACGACGACAACTTCAACTACAAGGCCGCTCAGAAGGTCCTCGAGGGCCGCTACGAGTGGCTGGAGGCGGGAGTTGTGGACCCGGCCGCCGACTCGGGGTCGGTCGGCCGGGCCGTGGACGATCTGCTGACCAAGAAGCCGGCTAAGCCTGCTGCGGCTGCGGCATCAGCCCCAGCTGAACCGCGTAGTCCATCCCGTCCGCGTACACGCGGATCCTCTTAGCCAGACCCGCGGCGACGTCGACCCAGATCGCGTAGTCGAGGACGATGGGACGGCCGGTGGCCGGCACCTCGCCCATGGGCGTCGCGAGCGGGCCGTTGTGCGTGCCCGTCCAGCGGCACTCGGCGGCGACGCCGGTCGCGGTCTCGAGGACCCGCAGGACCTCATGCTTGCCGTCCGGGAAGGCGCGCCACTCGGGCTCGAACGAGGCCGAGATGGCGTCGCGGCCCTGGAAGCTGCCCAGAGGCGTGGTGTAGTCGGCGTCCGGCGCCACCAGCGACCGGAATTCCGCCGCGTCCTGTCGGTTGAGGGACTCGATCGACTTGCGGAAAAGCTCCTCGTACTGACCCATGGTTACGAACCTCCTTGCGGTTGTCTTGATGGCCGCAAGGTAGGGCGGCGCCGCGCCGGCGCCAATCGGGAAAACTCCCTACGTGATCTGGTTCTCCATCGCGAAAACCGCCAGGCCCGCGCGGGTTCGGATGCCGGTCTTGCCGTAGACGCTCTGCAGATGGTGGTCCGCCGTCTTCGGCGAGATCCCCAGCGCGGCGGCGACCTGCTTCGTGGCCTGGCCGCGTGCCACCAGGCGCACGACCTGCAGCTCCCGGTCGGTCAGGTTGGCCGGCGCCGGAGGCCGCGTGGCGCGAACTCCGAGACCGAGCCGTTCGGAGACTGCCGCGACCGCGTCGTCGTCCAGCCTCCCAGCTCGCACCTCCGATTCCAGCTCGCGAGCGATGGAGCTCGCGTCGCGCGCGGGCCGGTGCGGCCGCGACTCGGCCAGCGACTGCGCCACCTCGGCGACGGCGAGCACCCGGGCCGACGCGGGGATGGAGCCGCCGGTGGCGCCGCGGTGGTAGCCCGAGCCGTCGAGCCGTTCGTGATGCAGGCCCGCCACGACCGCCGCCGACCGGAGGCCCGGAACCCGGCCAAGCACGCGCTCGGTCCAGTGCGCGTGCAGGCGAACCTGCTCCCACTCCGAGTCGCTCAGAGGTCCAGGCCGATCCCAGACGCGATTGGACACGGTGACGGCGCCCAGGTCGTGCATCAGGGCCGCGCGCCTCACCTCCGCGGTGTCGAGACCTAGGTCCGCCCCCGCGCCCGCGGCGACTTCGGCGACCGCGCGCGAGTGACCGCGCAGATAAGAGAACTTGAGATCCGTGAAGTCGGCCACCGCCTCCGCCGCCCGATCGACGCCGATCTCGCCCAGCTCGACGTGGGGCTCCGGCTCCGCCGCGACGACGGCGTCCCAGGCGGAGGGCACCGCGCTGACCTCGAGCAGCTCATCGAGGTGGCTGCCGGCCAGCTTAACGAGCTCGGGGTCGAGACCTTGGCCGGCATGCCGGCGCAGCCGTTCGCCGATCTCGTCCCGACCCAGGCCCAACCCGGCCTGCTCCACCACGTCGTAGGCGACCGCGCCCACGCGCATCTCCACCGGGATGGACTCGCCCTTGACGCCGCGTGGACCACCGTGGCCGTCCCACCGCTCGAAAACGAAATCGAGCAGGGCCGCGGTCTGAGATTGGATGCCCAGGCGCTCCGCCAGCAGCCGGGCGACCTCGCAGTGGCCGGCGTTCTGCTCCTTCTGCGCTGCGGAACCGGCGCGCAGCGTGCGGCCGATCTGCGCCGTGCGTCGCCACGGAGGCTCGCCGGCGCCGACGTTCCGCACGATCCACCCGAGCATCTGGGTCTGGGGTCCCATCACGAGCGGGGCAAGCCCTCGGTGCGCCACGAACTCGTCGCCGAACATCTCACCGGTCTGGGCCGCGCCGGACGTACAGCCGAGCATGACCAGGAAGCCCGCGAAATAGAGACGGCGCCCCTCGTCCGGGCTGAGCCCAGCCAACCCGGCCAGGTGGCCGCCGACCAGGCAGCTGCGCAGTCCTCGTTCGAGCGGCGCGCCCAGGCCGAGGTCGCTGGCGAGCGACAGCGCGGCCAGGATCTCCGCCAGGCGGTGGCGCACCGCGGTCTCCGGCATCGCGCGGGGATGATATCCGGGTGAGCTCGGTCTGGAACCGCGTCGCGTCGCGTACGCGGACCTTCTTCACGCAGGGTCTGGGAGGCATCGGCACGCCGCTGCGCCCAGGGTTCTATGAAGACCTCGAGGAGTTGCTGCTCGCCGGCGACGTCGGCCCGCAGCTGGCGACGTCCATCGCCGCCGGCGTGAAGGAGCAGGGCCCGGACACCCTCGAGCACGCGCAGGCGGTCCTGGCAGCGCAGGTGACGATGGCGATGCATCCCGGTTCGCGTGCGCTGCGGCTCGACGCCCGGCCCAGCTGCATCCTCTTCTACGGCGTCAACGGGGCCGGGAAGACCACAACGGTCGGCAAGCTGGCGCACCGCCTCAAGCTGCAGGGGCTCCGCCCCCTGGTCGTGGCCGCTGACACGTACCGCGCGGCCGGGATAGAGCAGGTCCAGGTCTGGGCGGAGCGGGCGGGCGTCGAGAGCTTCGCGGGCAAGCCCGGCGGCGACCCGGCCGCGGCAGTCTTCGACGCGCTGCAGATGGCGCAGAACCGCGGCCACGACGCCGTGCTCGTCGACACCGCCGGGCGCCTGCAGACGCAGCACAACCTGCTCCAGGAGCTCGCCAAGATCGCCCGCGTCGCCGCGCGCGCCCAGGAGGGGGCGCCGCACGAGTCGCTGCTCGTTCTCGACGCGGCCCTCGGCCAGTCCACGCTCGCGCAGGCGCGCGGCTTCGCCGCCGCGCTGCCGCTGACCGGCCTCGTCCTGGCGAAGCTGGACGGCAGCGCTCGCGGTGGCGCCGTCCTGGCCGTCGAGTCGGACCTTGGGGTGCCGGTCAAGCTCGCCGGCGTGGGGGAGGGGATGGACGACCTGGTGGAGTTCGATCCCCAGGAGTTCGCACGGGCTCTGTTCGCCGCCTGATGGGGATCGCGGACCCGCACTGCCATACGACGGCGTCGGACGGCATGGTCTCGCCGGCGGAGCTGGTGAGCGCGGCCAGCGCTGCAGGCCTCGACCTGATCGCGATCACGGACCACGACACCATGGCCAACGCCCGCGAGGTGCGCGATCGGGGCGAGGAGGCCGGCCTGGCCGTGGTAATGGGCATGGAGGTGACGACCGCCTGGCCGGCGCAGACGCATCTGCTGGGCTGGTTCCTGGAGCAGCCGGTGGCGTCCGGCCGGCCGCTGGCCGACACGGTGGCGGCCATCCACGACCAGGGCGGCCTGGCAGTGATCCCGCACCCCTTCATGCCGACCTACTTCGCATCCTGCCAGCCCGGGATGCTGCTGCGGCTGCTCGAGAGAGAGTTGGTCGACGCCATCGAGGTCGTGCATACGGCGCCGTCCGGCGCCACCCGGCGGGCTCGGCTGCAGCGCTTTTATGCGGAGCACGGTGAGCGTCTGGGTGCTGCGGTCGGCGGCAGCGATAGCCACTTCGGCGCCCACGACCTGGGTTTGGCTGTCACCGAGTTTCCGGGCTCGACCGTGGAGGACTTCCGCACGGCGTTGGTCGCCCGCACCACGGTGGCGCGGCGGACGGGGAGGCCACGGCGGATCCCGCCCGGCCTGCTCGCCCGCCAGCAGTGGCGCAGCCTCGTGGAGCTGCCGCTACGCCGGCTGCGCGGCAACCTCTGAAGCGAAGATCCGGTCGGCGAGCGCGTCCATTTCGTCATCGGCAAGGCTGCTGACCCGGCCATCGGCGAACTCCTCCAGCACCAGCCGCGCCAGCTCGCGCAGGCGCGGATCGGTCTTGGTCACGCCCTCGGCTAGGTCCGGGCGGTGGTCGCGCAGCCACATCAGGATGCCCGCCGCGCCCGACTTGTCTGTGATCGCCACCCGCGGCGGCCGGCCCAGCAGCGTCGTGGTGTCGAAGGGGTTGTAGATCTCCTCGTCCTTGATCAGGCCGTCGGCGTGGATGCCGGCCCGGGTGACATTGAAGTTGTCGCCCACGAAGGGGAGGCGGGCGTCCACCGGCTCGCCGATCGAGCGGTAGTAGTCGGCGATCTCGGTGATGACGCGAAGGTCGAGGCCGTGCAGCTCGCCGGTGAGCGACACCAGCCAGAAGCAGAGCGACTCGATCGGCGTGTTGCCGCTGCGCTCGCCGATGCCGAGCAGCGTGCCGTTGTTCGCCGAAGCACCGTAGAGCCAGGCGCTGACCGCGTTCGGGATGATCGCGTCCAGGTCCTTCTGGCCGTGGAACTCGAGCGCCTCCGCGGGGACGCCGGCCTCGTGGCGCAGCGCTCTGGTCAGCGCGGGTAGGCCGCGAGGGAGCGCCGCGTTCGGGTGCGGCACACCGACGCCCATGGTGTCCGGGTAGCGGATCTTGACCTGGATGCCGGCCTGGCGGCCGAGCTCCATCAGCTCTCGCGCGAAGGGGACGACCACGGCGCCGACATCGGCCCGCGTCGAGTCCTCCAGGTGCACGCGGGGGATGACTCCGTCGGCTAGCGCGGCCTCGACCACCTCGCGGTACTTGGCCAGGACGGTCCGCCGGTCGGAGCCGAGCTTCTTGAAGATGTGGTAGTCGGAGATCGAGCACAGGATCCCCGTCTCCTTCAGCCCCGCCGCTCGGACGAGCTCGTAGTCGTCGAGGGTGGCCCGGATCCAGCCCGTCACCTCCGGGTAGCGCAGGCCCTCCGCCTGGCAGAGCTCCACCGCCTCGCGGTCCTTGGCGGTGTAAAGAAAGAACTCGCTCTGGCGGACGCGGCCCTCGGGGCCGCCGAGCCGGCTCAAGAGCACGAAGAGATCGCGGATCTGCTGCGGTGTGTACGGCGCGCGGCTCTGCTGGCCGTCGCGAAACGTGGTGTCGGTGATCCAGATGTCCGGCGCTGGGTCCAGCGGCACCGCATCCGCGTGGAAGCGGGCCAGCGGGGGCAGGGAGTAGGGGAAGGTGTCGCGCAGGTAGGTCGGACCGTCGTCTGAGGTCTCGGGCGAAGGCCCGAGCAGCCAGTTGCTCATGGCCCCACCTTGACGTCTGCTGCAGCGCGCGTCAATATTGATCAACTATCAATATGCCGGAGCAGGGCCTGACGGCCCGGGAGGCGGCGGAGCGGCTGGGCGTGAAGCCGGAGACCCTCTACGCCTATGTGAGCCGCGGGCTGCTGAGCCGCACGCGGCGCCCCGGTGGGCCCAGCCGGTTCCTGGTCGCGGAGGTCGAGGCCCTGCGGGCGCGCTCGCGGTCTGGCCGGCGCGTGCTCGAGCTGCCGGTGGAGTCGGCCCTGACCTCGGTCCGCGACGACGGGCTCTTCTTTCGAGGCGAAGACGTGGCACTCCTGGCGACGACGCGGGCTTTCGAAGAGGTGGCGCAGCTGCTCTGGACGGGCGCCTTCGGCGAGGTCGAGGGTTGGGAGCCCGACCCAGCCGCGGTCGAGGTGGCCGCCGCTGCCCAGACCGCGCTGCCGGGGGGTGCGCTGCCCCTCGACAGGCTCCGAGTGGCCGCGGCCGCGCTGGCGGCGCTCGACCCGCTGCGTTTCCAGACCTCAGCCGCTGCTGTCGCGCTGACCGGACGGCGCCTGCTGGCCGCGATGGCCGCGTCGCTGGCGCCGCATGCGACCTTGGCTCAACTGACGGTGCGCGGCAAAGCCCTGCGCGGATCGCTCGCCGCCCGGGTGCTGGCCGGGTTGAGCGGGACGGAGGGCGTCGAGGTGGTCAACGCCGCCCTGGTGCTGCTCGCCGACCACGAGCTGAGCGTGTCCACGTTGGCCGCGCGGATGGCGGCGTCGATCTCCGCCGACCCCTACGCGGTGGTCTGCGTCGGCCTGTCAGCGCTCGGCGGGCCGCTCCACGCAGTCGCCGCGCTGGCGGCGGAGGACATGCTCGGCGAGGTGGGGCGCAGTGGCGCGGCGGCGCAGGTCGTGGGCGAGCGTTTGCGGCGGGGCGACCGGCTGCCGGGATTCGGTCACCGGCTGCACCCGGCGGGGGACCCGCGCGCGACCGTGCTGCTGGCGGCCGTCCGCAGCGCCTTTCCGGGAACGCCCGGCCTGGAGGCGGCCGAGGCCGTGCTCCGGGTCACCGGCGATCGTGGCCTGCCGCCGCCAAACGTGGACTTCGCACTGGCGGCCCTCACTGCGGCGGCGGGTCTGGAGAGAGGCGCGGGTGAGGCCATATTCGGCATCGCTCGCTGCGCCGGCTGGCTGGCCCACGCCCTGGAGGAGTACGCGACCCCGCGGCCCCTGTACGTGGCGGTGCCGGTCGCACCGGAGCGCTAACCGCTAACCGCTCTCGAGCCCCAAACCGAACATGGATTCCAGGTCGTGGGCGGAGAACTGCTGGAACGCGACCATCGTCTCGGTGCGTTCGATCCCTTCCAGCAGCACGAGACGCCGGGCCACGACCTCGGCGAGGTCCTCGTGCCGCCGCACCCGCACCATGGCCACGAAGTCCCACTCGCCGGTGACGGTGTAGACCTCGGCAACGCCCTCGATCGCGGCCAGCTCCGAGCCCAGCGAGGCGACGCCCTGCCGGGTCGCCCGGACGAGAACCACGGCGGTCAGCATCGCGGCCCACGATACTCGGCGCTGTGATCGTGCGCGACGACCCCCAGAACCCGGACCCGGGGTTCGCCGAGCTCTACGACCGTCTGCCGCCGCCGGCGACCCTCGGGCCCTGGCTGGGCTGGTGCCGCGCGGCCAAGCCGCCCGTGCTCTATCTCGGCATCGGAGCCGGCCGTCTGGCCGAGCCGCTGGTCGCCGCCGGTGTCGAGCTGGTCGGAGTCGACGCTCACCCGGGCATGCTCGAGCGGCTGCGGCGCCGGGTGCCGGGCCTCCCGGTGCATCACGGACTAATCGAAGACATCGACCTGGGCGCGAGGTTCGCGCTGGTCATCGCGCCGTCGAACCTGCTCGACACCGCGGCCAAGCTGGCCGGAGCCACGCGGCATATCGCGTCCGGCGGCCGGCTGGCCTGCGAGCTGATGAACCCCCACTGGCTGGCCTCGGGGGCGTCGGCCGGGGTGCGCGTGCATCGGCTGGAGCCGGATGCGGTCTTCGACGTGGAGTACGTGCTGCCGGACGGCGAGGTCTGGGTCCAGGAAGCCTCAGGCGTGGGGCTGATCTGGCCCGGGCGGATCGATGAGTATCTCGAGCCCGCCGGGCTTCGCCTCCACTGGATGGGAGGCGAGCCCGGCTTGCGGCTCGAGGACAGCCCTACGTTCTACGTGCTCGCCGAGCCCGCCTGAACGTCACGATCCCGAACCCGAGCACGGCCGCCGCTCCGATCGGGATCAGCGGCAGCAGGGGCTGAGGGCTCTTCTGGGCGGCCAGGGCGACGTGCACCTGGCTGGCGGCCTGCGTCGACTGCCGCGCCGCCGCCTGCGTCTGCGCCGGCACGGTCACCGCGGTAGCAGTCGTTGAAGAGCCGGGCGAGACCACCCGCGGAGTCGGCTCGACGAAGAGCTGGACTCCGGTCGACGGCACCAGGCCCGAGCCGGCGCCGGTGTCGATGAAGAGGTAGTAGGGGCCGGGCGGCAGGACTGCCGGGTTGGAAGGCAGTTGCACGTGCAGCGAGTCGCCGCCGCTGACCGTGAAGGGCAGCTCGACCGTCCGCTGGTCGGCGTCGACCAGGTGAGTGATGGCGGGGTTGCGGACCAGCAGCACCTTGGTGACCTGGTGGGCCTGGTGCGTGGTGACGCTGAACTGGTTGCCGTAGTTGAGGACCTGCGAGCTGACGTAGCTGATCTGCGGCCGCTGAGCGGTCATGTACGGCGGGTTGTAGAGCTCGAAGGTGTCGTCGCGGTAGTTGTTCGAGAAGCCGCCGGGGAGCGTCTCCTCGCGGCCGTACATGAAGTTGATCGGCGAGTGACCGCCCACCAGCACCTGGCCGGTCGGCAGCAGCATCGCCGTGTTGTGGTAGGTCCGGCCGTCGTTGGCGGTCGCCATCGGGGTCCACTGGCCCGTCGACGGGTCGAACCGCTCCGCCTGCTTGACCGGCATCGCGGAGCCGGGGGCCACCACCTCGTCGGCGGTCGCGCCTGAGAAGGCCATAACCGATTCGTCCGGCAGCACGACCGCCGTCGAGTACCAGCGGGAGTTGTTCAGGTTGCCCTGCGGCGAGTTGGTCCAGGCGTCGCCCTTGGCGGTGTCGATCGTGTTGATCTCGGACGTGTTGGTCGCGAAGTAGGTGCCCGGCGTCACGCCGGCCACGCCGCCGCCGCTCAGGAAGCTCGCGGACGTGTACGGCGCCTTCAGCGGCAGCTGGATGGAGAAGCCCGAGCCGCGGAAGCCCGGCACGGTGGTGCCGATCCCCGGGATCGAGGTCTCGCGGGTCCAGCTCTTGGTCGTCGGGTCGTAGATCGCGGGGAAGTTCCAGAGGATCTCGTCGTACGACTGGCCGTCGGGGTTGAACGTCTGCCCGCCGGCGTCGTACCAGACCTTCCCGTCCGGCAGCAGGTGCAGCCGCGGGAAGAGCGGGAGTGTGAAATTGGCCGAAGAGCCGTTGTTCGTCCACTGCCCGTACGGGGCGCTCGCGATGTGGAAGGTTTCGGTCTCCTCGACGTTCGTGCCGGAGTCGCTCGGCGAGTTGGGGTAGATCGGCTTCAGGAGCTTGGTGACGCCGCTGGCAACGAAGAGGTCGCCGCTCGGGAGCGTGACGAGGCTCGGGTACCAGCGGCCGTAGTTCATGTTGCCGACGTTGAGCCAGCCCCGCTTGGGGTCGAAGACGCGCGTCGTCTTGGTGCCCTCGAGCTCGCTGACGCCCATCCCGGTGCCCGGGATGTTGGGCTCGTCGTAGTAGTCGGTTCCCCCGGTCGTGAGCACGTCGCCGTTGGGGAGGAAGACCAGGGACGAGCAGAACAGTGCGTCCGGCGCGGAGCCGGTGCCGTCGATCGGCAGGCCGGGGATCAGATAGGTCGACTGGTAGTTGGAGTCGGTGGTGGAGCAGAGGCCGTCACCCGCAGGCCTCCAAGTCGAACCCGCGGGGCTCGAGTAGTTGATCGCGAGGGTGCGGGCCTGGTCGCAGGTGGCGACGTTGCCGTCCTCGGCGACGGTGTTGTACTGGATGCTCTCCATGCCCTCGAGGCCGTTCCAGTAGAGGACCTGGCCACCCGGCAGGAAGGCCATGCTCACCGCTGCCGGCTTGCACGGCGTCGCTGACGGGCTGCTAGGCAGCATGGGGAAGGCGGGCGTGTCTTGCGGGCAGTTCGGACCGGGTTCGCCGAAAGGTGCGCTGAAAGAGCCGGGCTGGGTGTCGGCGCTGGCCGTCCCGAGGCCGGCGACGAGGGCGATGGAGGCGGCCGCAAAGGCGGCGGCCAGGACGGCAACACGCTTTGTATTCACAAAGCGAATGTGTCAAGGCCCGAGAGCTTCGGGCAAGTCCGCGAATTGGCGGATTAGGAGTTCAGCTCGTTACGAAGGGTCCAGATGCCTTCCACGTAGGCCTTGCTCGAGGGGTAGATGCCGTCCTTCTTGGTCGCCAGCGCGCCCTGGTAATAGGCGGCGAGTGCCAGCTTCGGGTCGTTGAACTCGTCGAGGTAGTGGCGCAGGAGTGCCGCGCCGAGGTCGGCGTTGTCGTAAGGGTTGTGCAGGTCGACCGGCCGCCCGAGCAGGCTTGGGCCCGCCCAGGCGGCGGTGGCGGGAAGGATCTGCATCATGCCGATCGCGCCGTCGCGCGAGACCTCGGCCTGGTTGTAGCCGCTCTCCCAGCGGGCGACCGCGAGCGGGAAGGCGGGGTTGAGTCCGTGTCGCTGCGCCGCGGCTCGCAGGATGGTGCGCGCCTGCGCGAAGCTGATCGGCGGCGTTGGCGGCGCCGCTTGGCCGGCGGGCAGGTTGGCAACCGGGGAGTTGGCGGCTGCGCCCGGCACGGCCAGTGTCTGGCCGGGCCGGATCAGGTCGGGATTGCCGACCGAGTTCAAGCTCAGCAGGTCGTTCAGGTGGACGCCCAGCGCGTGCGCAATGCCCCAGAGGGTGTCGCCGGGCTGGACTGTGTAGCTGCCCGACTGCGCCTTGCCCGGAATCGCCAGCCGCTCGCCCGCGTAGATGGTGCTGGGGTCCGAGAGGCCATTGGCGCGCACCAGGGCCTGGACGCTCACGCCGTTGCGCTGCGCGATCGCCCAGAGCGTGTCACCCGGCCGCACCGTGTAGGCCTGCACCGGTTGCGCAGCCATCAGGACG
>Ga0207664_10001649_pt1 | contig 14702 bp, 11 predicted proteins | sample LARL83metaG_FD_184349 | JGI IMG/M metagenome (GOLD analysis project Ga0207664, IMG submission 184349) | Corn, switchgrass and miscanthus rhizosphere microbial communities from Kellogg Biological Station, Michigan, USA - LAR L8-3 metaG... | ecosystem: Host-associated > Plants > Roots >... | reverse complement strand
CTTCAAACCAGCCTGTGTTGCGGGCTCGAAGATGCAGAAGACCGCATTTGCCGCGCTGCGCGACGTTCTCGCGCAATACGGCAGGTTCGGCTGCACCAAAATGCGGGCAGTCTCGTGTGGAAGCACCGCAAGCTAAAGAAAATACAGCTTATAAAGTTTCTCGTTGGCAGTTGACTTAAAAAATGGAAGGAGTAAAAAGATAATCGTTCTTCGGCAATTTCTGAAGTTTACCCGGTTGGCGTAGCGTCCGGGGCTCGAGCAGGATCACTCTTGCAGCCGCAAGGCGAGTGAGGGAAGGTCAGCAAGGGTCTATAGCAAAACGCTGGTCGAGGCGAACAGGAAACCTGCTGAAAAGCAATTGGAGTCCCGAGGCGTTGCACAGATTTACCCGGTTGGCGGTGAGCCCGGAGCCCGAGCGGAACGATCGCGCGCTGTAACCCGCAAGGAAGCAGCGAGTGCAGGTCGGCAAGGGTCTAAAGCGAGCTACTGGCTGAGGCGAATGGGTGCAACATCACCTCGGGACTCTTAATTTTTCTTAGCAGCACATTCTGGCGAACCGCTCCCGATCTCCCCAATTTAATTCTTCCACGAGTTTCCTTCGTTTCCGTCAAGACTTCCTCCATGTCTGCTTAATCAACCACATAAGGAAAACTGCAATCGGCGCGCTCAGCGCCCCGATTTTGGTACACTCGCCCGCCCGGACAAAGGCAAGGAGGAGCGGCATGATTAGCAGGAAGAGATTGCTGCGGGGATTAGTGGCTCTGCTGGCGGCAGTGGTTGTGACGAGCAGCGCGTCGTGGGCACAGGACAAGCGCGGTGAAGGAAGCCATCCGGTGACCCTAGCCGAGCTGCGCTCGGCCTGGACGGGGCGAAGCCCCGTCCCCACACAGGCACCGGCAGCGCAGAGCACTGCGCAGAAGCCACCGGCTATCAGCATTCTGCGATGCGGAACTCTGATTGACGAAAAGTCGGAACAGCCACGGCATAACGTGGATGTGGTGGTCGAGGGAGAAAACATCAAGCAGGTTCAGGCCGCCAGCTACGATCAGATGATGCCCAAGGGCGCTACGCTCATTGATCTTTCACGCGAGACCTGCCTGCCCGGGCTGATTGATACGCACACGCACGCGCTGCTGACGGGCGACGTCACGGAAGAGGATTACAACAAGCAGATTCTGCAGGAGTCAGATGCCTACCGCGCCATCGTAGCTACCCAGTCGGCGCGGCTGGCGCTGGGCTATGGCTTCACCACCATTCGCGACCTGGAAACCGAGGGAGCGGGCTACGCCGACGTGGACCTGAAGCACGCCATCGAGCGCGGCATCACCGAGGGCCCACGCATGAGGGTGGCGACGCGGGCGCTGGACGTGACCGGGGCATATCCGGTGCTCGGCTTTCGCTGGGATTGGCCGGACTGGCCGCACGGGGTGCAGGTGTGCGACGGCGCCGATGGCTGCCGGACTGCGGTCCGCGAACAGATCTCCAAAGGCGCGGATTGGATCAAGACTTATCTCGATGGCGGCTATCGGGTAACCGCGCAGGCCGTGGTCGAAGACCGGCCGACCTTCACCATGGACGAACTGAACGCGATTGTGGACGAGGCGCACCGCGAGAACCGCCCTGTGGCCTCGCATGCCATCGGCATTAACGGCGTCCACAATGGAGTGACGGCGGGAGTGAACTCCATCGAGCACGGCATGTACATTGCGCCTGAAGACCTGAAGACGATGGCGCAGAAGGGCATCTACTACGTGCCTACGCTGTTGGTGGGCGAATACGTGGCGCAGAGACGAGCGGCTGCAGGGGCGAAGGTGTGGGAGCAGATGATCGCCATCCACGGCGACACGTTTAAGCGTGCGCTCAACGCGGGCGTGAAGATCGCCTTTGGCACCGATGCCGGCGGGTTCCCCTGGACGGTAAACCCGACACAGGAATTTCCTTTGATGGTGAAGTACGGCATGACGCCCGCGCAGGCCATCCGCTCCGCCACCGCCGCCGCCGCCGAGTTGCTGGGCATGCAGGACAAAGTTGGGACTATTGAGGCGGGCAAATACGCCGATATCGTGGCCGTGCCCGGAGACCCGCTGCGCGATGTGACCGAGTTACAAAAAGTGAACTTCGTGATGAAGGGCGGGGTGGTCCATAAAAGACCTTAACGCAGAGGACGCGGGGGATTGGCGATTGCTAAAAACTCCCTGGAACTGTGTTGATGCTGCGGAAGAACGCGGGGTCCTTCGACTCCGCCGGGCGATTCGCAAGCGAATCGTCCGGCTCCGCTCAGGATGACATTCCGGAAAATTATGATTGATGGATGAAGATTGATGAATGACCCCTCCCCAGGTATTTCATTCGGCAATCTTCAATCGTCAATGGTTAATCAGGAGATCTCGCACACGACCTTGATCTGTCCGGGGGCGGACATCAGGGCGAACAGGTCTTTGTAGTTCTGCAGGCCTTGGACCCGGGTGGTGATCAGGCGCGAGAGCCAGCCGGGAAATTCCACCGAGGCCAGGGCCATATCTTCCACGCCCATCTCGAAGAAAGTGCGGTTAGCGTTGACCGTGCCCACCATCACTTTGTTGCCCAGCACAAAACCCAGGTTGATCTGGTCGGAAGGCACGGTGATGGTGCGGTTGCCGCCGGTGACGCTGGCCAGCACCAGCACGCCATTTTTTCCCAGTGCCTGCATGCACTCGAATGCGATGGGGGAGTAGCCGGTGCACTCCAGAATGATGTCGAAGGGCCCGCGCTGACGGGCACCATCGGCGATGGAAAGCTTGTCGGTGGATTCGTAGAAGGCGCCGATCTGGCCGATGAGGTCGGAGTTGAGGTAAGGCTTGTGGTCTTTGCCCAGGACGGTGACGTCAATGCCGCGCAGCACGAGGGCGAGCGTAGCCAGCAGGCCGATGGAACCCGCGCCCATCACCAGGGCGCGGCGGGGCTGCCACACTTTAAGGCGGCGCTGAATTTCGAACGCCTGGGCAATTCCCTTTTCCACGATGGAAGTGGGCTCCAGGAGCACGGCCACATCCTTCAGGCCGGGAGGGATGCGCACGATGTACTCGGGCTGGTCCACGTAGTACTCGGTGAGAAAGCCGTGCAGCAGGTTGATGCCGCGCTCGTAGTAGGTATCGTCGGTAGTGAAGTCATATTCGCCGACGCGGTCGTAAATGCTGGAGCCGGGGCGGCGTACGGTGGCGACAACAAAGTCACCAGGCTCGAGTTCGTGGACTTTGGAGCCAACGGCTTCCACCTGGCCAAAACTTTCGTGGCCCTCGATGAGGTAGTCGAAGCCCGGCGGCGGAGCTCCGTAAAGGCCCTCCTGCAGTTCGTGGTCGGTGCCATCCACGCCCACGCGGATGATTTTGACCAGCACCCCGCGGCCGTTGGCGACGGAGTCGAGCTTGGGTTTAGGGACATCGCGCAACTGGGTGCTGTGGGGAGTGCGGGGGATGATGGTGATGGCGTTCATGGTGTGGCTCTTAGCCTTTAGCTCTTAACCTTTAGCCAAGAGCTAAGAGCCAAAGGCCAAAAGGCGAGGAGGGGTAAAGGCCAAACAGTGAAACACAAGGTCCCTCGACTCGCCGGCGCCTCGCAAAGCTCGGCGCCGGCTCGCTGGGGATGACATACAAACAAGGTTTAGCGGTGGGCCAGCGCGGGTTCGTGCATGCCCGCTTCGCTGTGCTCGAATCGCTGGTTGATTTCCGCCCAGTTAAGCACGTTCCACCAGGCGGTCAGGTACTCGGCGCGGCGATTGTTGTACTTCAGGTAGTAGGCGTGCTCCCAAACGTCATTGCCCATAATGGGGAAGTTGCCGTCGGAAAGCGGGTTGTTCTGGTTGGGGGTGGTGACAATCTGCAGCTTGCCGCCCTGGGCGCGCACCAGCCACACCCAGCCGCTGCCGAACAGCTTGGTGCCGGCATCGTTGAACTGCTTCTGGAAATCGCCGAAGCTGCCGAAAGTCTTTTTTATGGCCTCGGCAAGCTTGCCGCTGGGCTCGCCCCCGCCCTGGGCTTTCATGATGCGCCAGAACATGGAGTGGTTCACATGACCGCCGCCATTGTTGCGCACGGCGGTGCGGATGTCCTCGGGAATGCTGTTTATGTTCCGCAACAGCTCGTCGGCGGGCTTCTTCTGCAGGTCGGGATGCTTTTCCAGGGCTGCGTTCAGGTTTTTGACATAGGCCGCATGGTGGCCGTCATGGTGCAGATGCATGGTCTGCGAGTCAATATGCGGCTCGAGGGCTGAATAGTCATAGGGCAAAGGGGGCAGTTCGTGAGCCATATTTCCTCCGGTAGGTTCAGATGATCGAAGACAATTCTTGATTCTAACAAAGATGAGAGTTCCCAGTACCTGGTACCTAGTACCCAGTTCCAGGAATTGAGTTCCCTCTGCAACCCGGCGAGAAATGTCCTTACTTTTTCTTGCCCAGGAAGCGAACGCGGGCCACGAAGGTGCGGCGATCGAAGTTGCTGAAGGTGAGGAAATTGGGCGAGCTGATGTTGTTGTTAACGGCGCCGGGATTGCGGCTGCTGGTGATGTTATCGCAGCCGCCGCGCAGGGCGAAATTGTAATTGCGCAAGGTAATTCGCTTTTCGACGTAGGGACTGAAAGAGAAGAAGCGCGGATAACGAACGCTGTTCAGCGGCTGCAGAAACTGCTGCTCCTGGTTGACGATGGAAAAGGGATAGCCGGTGCGCCAGTCGACGGAGTAGGCGAAATCGAGCTTATGGATCAGCGGCAGGCTGGGCAAGGGGGCCATGCCCCAGGCCAGGAAGCGGTTAGGGCTGTCCCAGGGATAAGGGCCCGGACCCTCCAGTCCGCTATTGAGATTGTCAATGCTGTAGGTGAGAACGGCGTTGGTAACGCTGCGTGAGTGGGTATAGGAAGCCATGAGCGGGTAGGTCTTGCGGAACGTGTGGCGCACGATGAACTGCAGAGAACTGGAGTGGTCCTGGCGAACGTTGCTCATGAGAAACGAGCCGCCGGTGAGGCCGGCCAAGGCAGGCCGAGGCAGATAAATAAACCCATCGGTGCCGCGGCGCTGCAGGTATTCGACGGTGGCATAGACGTCGCCAGGCAAGCGACGCTCCAGGCTGAAACTCCAGTTGAGAAAGCGCGGCTCGCGCAGGGTGTTCTGATTCAGAAAAAACTGCGTAAGCACCGGCGGGCGCAGCAAGATGCCGTTCGCGCCGTAATAGTAGTCCAGGCGGGTGCCGGAAAGCGGCAGGCTGACCAGGCTGAGATTGGTGGCATCGTAGAAGATGCCCAAACCGCCGGAGAGCTTGGTTTCGCCGTCGCTGGTCAGCATGTAGGTGCCGGCGATGCGGGGGGAAGCCAGGATGCGGCGGATGATTTCATCGGTATCAAAGCGCAAGCCGGCTTCGATGAGCAGCCGGTCAAAAGGCGACCAGCGGTCCTGGGCGTAGGCGCTGCCCTGCAGGTTATTTTTGCGCAGAGCGAGAGTTTCGCCGGGGAACAGGGTCTGGCGGAGTAGCGTGCCGCTTTCGGCGAAGGTGCGGATGGGAGTGCGGTCGTCGAATTCGTGGTACGCCACGCGATCAGCGTCCATGCCGAATTTAAGCTCGTGCCGGCCGTGCCAGGTGCGAGGGCGCAGATAGACGTTGGTAATCCACTGCAAACGCCGGGAACGGCTGAGGGTGGTGCGGTAGAAATTCCCGCTGACCAGGCCAGGAGAAACGATGAATGGCTTGTTGCCCAGAGGCAGCACGTCGAGCTCCTGCTCGAATAAGGCCAGGCCATTTTCCAGCAATGTGCCGTTCTTAAAGTAATGCTGGTCCTTGAAGGTGGCCAGATAGCCGGTCGCGTCCTGGTTGGTAGTGGCGTTCAGCGGATTGAACAGCGAGAGGCCTGCGTGGCTGTATTTGAAGCGATTAAACAGTAAGCTGCCGGTCAGGATGTTGGAGCGGGTGATGTTGGTCTGCAGCTTGAAGAGGTTGCTGAAGCGCCAGAGTGGCGCCTGGTCGGCGCCGGCGGGCAAATCGCGAATCAGGTTGTAGTCGTACTCGAAATCCTCAGCCTCGTAGAACCACATCCTGCCCTTCTTGAGCGGGCCGGAAACGGTGAAGCGGGGTGTCCACTTATCCAGGTTGATGCCGCGAATGAATTTGAATGAGGGCAGGAAGTTGGTGCCGGAGTAGCGCAGGTGCTCGTCGCCGATCCCGGTGGTGAGGTTGAGCACGCCGGCGGAGGAGCGACCGAACTCGGCGGAGTAGCGGCTGCTCTGCACGTCAATGGAACGGATGGCGTCGGTGGAAACGCGCAGTTGCAGTGTGCCATTCACCGGGTCGGTAATGTCGAAGCCGTCCATGGTGTCGAGCGTCTCGTAAGTGTGGCCGCCCACCACGTGGGGCTGGCCCGAACTGTCCTGTACGACGCCGGGGATATAGGGCAGGATGTTGCGGTAATCGCGGGTAACGGGATAGGGGATGTTGATGACGTCGAGGCCGGAAAGAGTGCGGGTGTCGGCGATCTTCTCCGGGTCAATGGCCGGCGCGGACTCGACCACGTTGACCTCCTCCTTGACCTCCTGCACGTGGTGCAGTTCGATTTCGATAGCGCCGGTTGCAGCGCCTACTTGCACGGTCTGGGCTGCGGCGTAGAAGCCTTCTTTTTCGGCGCGTAGCTGGTAGGCTCCGGGCGGCAGGCCGGGGAACTGGCAACGGCCGGCGAAGTCGGTTTCCTGTTTGAAAACGGCGGCACTGCCGGCAACTTGCAGGGAAACCAGCACCGAGCGCTGAGCGACGCCGTTTTCGTCGTGCACCATGACCTTGAGTGCCGGGGGAGCCTGGGCCGCGGCGCCAGCCCAGAACATGGCCAGGCAGGTGAAAAGAGCTGACCAGCGAAATGGGAACCGCAGCATTGGCCGCCTGAGCCTTGGGGAACGGGGTTGAGGGCATTGTAAAGGAAAAGGGGAGGTTTCAAGGTTTCATAAGTTTCAAGTTTCACACTGCGACGAAAACTGGTGGGACGAGGTGAGCGATGAAGAAGATGGCAATCATGCTGGTGGCAACGGCTATGGCGCTGGAGATGAGCGCGTGGGCGCAGAACGCGGCCGACCCACAGCTGATGCAGGAGATCAACCTCATCCCGGCGATTGATGACCATACCCACATACCCAAGGTGGTGGCGGGAGAGAAAGATGATGATTACGATGCCTTGCCCTGCGCGCCGCTGGAACCCACAGCTGACGCCACCATGGTGCGGCCGGAAAATCCCTTGTTCCTGCAGGCCTGGAAGGACCTGTATGGGTACAAGTTCAGCGATAAGTCGCCGGCGCACGTGCGGGAGCTGCGCGCGGCGCGAGAGAAGGTGCAGCGGGAGCAAGGAAATAACTTTCCCTCGTGGGTGCTCGACAGACTCAACATCCGCTACATGCTGGCCAACCGGATCGCCATGGGTCCGGGGCTGGCGGCTCCGCGCTTCCTTTGGGTGCCCTACGACGACGCGTTGCTCGTGCCGCTTAACAATCAGGGGCTGGCCGGCGAAAATCCCGACCGAAAGTTTTTCTTCAGCCGGGAAGAAATGCTTCTGCAGCGCTACGTGAAGGACTCCGGGCTGAGCGCGCTTCCGGCGACTCTGGACGACTACCTGGCGCGGGTGGTGGCGCCCACTTTGGAGCGCCAGAAGAAAGACGGCGCGGTGGCGATCAAGTTTGAAGCGGCGTACTTGCGTAGTCTGAACTTCGGCGAGCCAAACCGGGCGGAGGCGGAGCAGGCTTACGCGCATTACGCGGAGGGCGGCACGCCGCCAAAAAGTGATTACCTGGCGCTGCAGGATGTCCTGTTCCGCGAAATTGCGCGCGCAGCGGGGCGGATGGGATTGGCGGTGCACATCCACACCGGGGCGGGCTGCGGCGGGTATTTCGACATTGCGGGCTCCAACCCCGAATTGCTCGATTCCGTGCTCGACGATCCCACGCTGCGCCAGACAAAGTTTGTGCTGCTGCATGGCGGCTCCGGGCCATATTCCAAACAGACCGCCTTCCTGCTGGGTAAACCCAACGTCTACACCGATTTCTCTGAGCAGGACTGGATGCTTTCGCCGCGGGCGCTGAGCTACGTAATTCGCGACTGGCTGGAGTGGTATCCGGAAAAGGTGATGTTCGGCACGGACCTCTATCCCGGCAATTCTCCGGAATATGACTGGGATTCCATCGGCTACATGATTGCCACTACGGGGCGCCAGGCCCTGGCATTGGCGCTCACGGGCATGATGCAGGACGGAGAAATCAGCCGCGCCCGAGCCGTGCAGCTGGCGCACATGGTGCTGTTCGACAACGCCGCCAAGCTTTACGGTTTAGCCACGGAGATACAGAGGCAGGGAGGAAGGAAATAGAAAAACCTGACCGCGAGCGGCATTCACCGTTACGTTTTGTACGTACTCCCGTATACCTGATTTTTCTTTCAAATCTCTGTGTCTCCGTGCCTCTGTGCCTAAGCAAACATTTGCACAGGCACGTTTCTGCTTATCCCCACGATAAAAATTTTGAATTTCCGTTTTAGGCGGGAAACGAGGAAAGTACCTGCCAGGGGAAACTGCACGACAGCCACCGCAGGCGCTGCCAGACTTGAGGGCATACGCCGCGGCTGGAGTTCGCACCGACTCGCAAGACACTACTGCCCGCACCCGCGAACAATAACGGAGGAAAGCGTGGAGACCAATGTTTATTGGCTGTGGCTGTTGTCTATGGGGAGCCTGATCTTCCTGATGCAGGCCGGCTTCTTCCTGCTGGAAGGCGGGCAGGTGCGTTCGCGCGAAGTGAACAACGTCATGATGAAGATGACGGGGCACCTGGGACTGGGCATCGTCATATTTTTAGTGGGCGGTTTTGCCATCAAGCAGTACGGCTGGCCGCTGGCAGCGCTGCCCAACGGCTGGCACCTGCCCTGGCAGTTTATTGGAGACGGCGGGCACTCCATCGCTTTCTACGTTTCCCTGATGTTCGTGCTGGTTTCCTGCGCCATACCCAGCGGCTGTTTCTCCGGGCGCATGAAGTTTTCCGCGTACCTGCTGTTTGCCGCCCTGTACATCGGCGTCATCTACCCCATCTTCGCTTACATCCTGTGGAACGGGCCGCTGGCGCGGCTGGGAGTGCAGGACTACGCCGGATCCTTGGGCGTGCATGCGGTTGGCGGCATCATCGGGCTAATCGGCGCCGCTTATCTGGGCAAGCGCAAAACGCCAGGGCAGGCGCACGACGTGCCCATGATGGGCTTGGGCGCGCTGCTGCTGATGTTCTGCTGGTTCGGCTTCAACCTGGGCTCGGTGCCTTCCTATGGCAACATCGCCGCCGACCTGCCGCTGGTGGCTATCAACACGCTGACGGCGATGGCCGGCGGCATCCTGGGCTCGCTGGCGGCAACCTGGAAACGGGACAAGCCGGATGCCATCGTGACGCCTAATGGCGGGTTGGCGGGCGCAGTGGCCATCTGTTCCGGGGCTCACCTGGTGCATCCGTTGTTTGCGCTGCTGATCGGGCTGGCGGCTGGCGCCCAGATTCCCTATACCGCGCGCTGGATCGAGAAGCGGCTGAAGATTGACGATCCCTGCGGCGTGGGGCCGGTGCACGCCACTCCCGGGCTGCTGGGCGGCCTGGCGGCCGGCCTGTGGGCGCCCATGATTCCCCACGGCTTCCATGGCTACACGGTGCACATCTGGGCGCAGGCGGTTGGCACGGTTACGGCGCTCGCTTACGCCCTGGTGGCTGGCGTGGTGGTGTTCAAGCTGGTGGACGTGGTTATTGGTCTGCGGGTCAGCGAAGAAGAAGAATTGAGCGGGCTGGACATGTCCGAGCACGGAACTGCCGCCTATCCTGAGCTGTTCACCGGGCATGCCGCAACGCCCTTGCACGTGCTCTCCGCGGTGAAGGTGGCGGACGTGATGACCGATGTGCCCGTGGTCTCGCCCGACGACATGCTGGACGCGGTGCAGGAGTTGATGTTCGCGCGCGAAATCTTCGCCCTGCCGGTGCTGGATAAAGAGGCCGAACTGGCCGGAGTGATCAGCATGTCGGACATCACAAAAATTGATCGCAGCCAGCGGCCATTCGTGAAGGTAGCGGCGGTCTACACCCGGCAGGTGCAGGCGGCCTATCCCGACCAGACCATTCATGAAGTGGTGGAACGTATGCGTGAGCACCACCTGGCCAACTTCCCGGTGGTCTCGCGCCGGGAGGAAAAGCAACTGCTGGGCATGGTGACGAAATCGGATATTGTATTAGCCTACCGGCAAGTGGCGGTGAATCAGTAGGTGAGTACTTTGTACCCAATAAGCTATGCCCAGGTTCAGTTTGACAACAAAGCCCGCAGAAACTGCGGGCTTTAGCATCCCTGGGTTCTACGCGTATACGTTATCCAGTTCCCATCCTGATACCAGCCGAAGTGAGGGTACCCCGGCGAAATTCCCAGCCGTCCCGCAACTGGGTACTCTCTTTGTTCCCCTTAGCGGACATGACCTTCGGAATCTTAGGTGTAGCAACAAGATAGGGCTATAATCCGGCTAATTTCTCCGGAGAGATGATGCGCCTTCGTTTCGTGCTATGGGTCTTGGCCCTGGCTTTGGTGTGCGCCCCATCGGCGCTGGCCAAAGATGTGGCGCTCATTGCCAACAAAGGCAACAGTCTCAAGGGCCTGAGCTTCCCTGACCTGGTGAAGATTTGCAAAGGACAGATGGGCCATTGGCCGAACGGCCGGCCGGTGACCCTGATCACACGCTCGCCTGCTTCGCCAGAAATGCGCATCGTGCTGCAAAAGGTGTATGGAATGACGGCGGATGAAGTGAACCAGCTGGTCGCCAGCGCCAATCACGGCCGCACCGACCATCCTGCCATCGTGGTGGTGGACTCCGACGAGTCGATAGTGAAGAAAGTGGAGGCCACACCCGGAGGAGTGGGCCTGGTCGACGTGTATTCCATCACCGGAGGAATTGACGTGCTGCGAGTAGGGGGCAAGCTGCCCCTGGAACCTGGGTATGCGTTACACGGCAACTGAGCATCCCTAACCCGGCAGCCGGGAAAGGCGAGCAGTGAACAGGACGGATGGAGTTCCCGGTCCGAACGCCCCCGCCAGCAGAGAAGCACGGCGCTATCCCCGCTACAACATGAACATGAGGGTCGCGGTGCAGGTGTTTCGCGACGGAGTGGTGGAGTCTCTATGGGGGCGCTCCAACGAAGTTGGACAGGACGGAATGAGCGCCACGTTAACGAGAGAACTGCAGCCGGGGGAAGTTGCGTCTCTGGAATTTACCTTGCCCGCCACCGTAATAACCACCAAGTTGCGGGCCATCGTGCGCTATCGGAGCGGATTCCGCCACGGATTCGAGTTCCTCACCCTGACCGAAGGCCAGCGCGAGGCCATCCAGCGTGCGTTGCAGATGGCGGAAGCAGACTCGTAAGCACACATCTCTGCCCTCCGCGCCGGCGACGTAATCAGTCGCGTCTCTACCCATGCGCGGCGCGCGCATCTACAATTGACCAATTGCCATGAAGATCCTGGCCCTTGTAGCGGGCAGCATTCTGGTGTTCGCCATCCTGCTGGACGCCTTTGAAACCATCGTCCTGCCCCGGCGGGTTACCCGCTCGTTCCGCTTCACCGCGCTGTTCTACCGTTTTACCTGGCGGCCCTGGGCGGCCATGGCCCGGTTCGTCCGCGCGCCGAGGCGGCGTGAGTCCTACCTCAGCTATTTTGGGCCGTTGTCGTTGATTGTCCTGCTGGCTTTATGGGCATTTGCCCTGATCGTTGGTTTTGCCCTGCTGCAATACGGCGCAGGCACGCAGGTTCACGCCGCGTCCGGAAGCACGGGTTTTGGCGCGGTCATGTATTTCAGCGGCAGCACTTTTTTCACCCTGGGCCTGGGTGACGTGGTGCCGCTCTCCGGCGCCTCGCGTGGTCTGGCGGTGCTGGAATCGGGCGTGGGCTTCGGTTTCCTGGCTATGGTCATCGGCTACCTGCCGGTGATCTACAGCTCATTCTCCCGGCGGGAAGTGGAAATTTCGCTGCTGGACGCGCGCGCCGGTTCGCCGCCGAGCGCGCAGGAATTCCTCTCGCGCATGGCAGGAGCGCACAACCAGCCCTTGCTGGACCGCTTTCTGCACCAATGGGAGCACTGGGCGGCGGAAGTGCTGGAAAGCCACATCTCCTATCCGGTGCTGGCCCTGTTCCGCTCTCAGCACATCAACCAGTCGTGGCTGGGAGCGCTGACCACCATTCTGGACGTGAGCGCCCTCACCATTGTGGGCATTGACGGCGTTCCCAGCAACCAGGCCCGGCTGACCTTCGCCATGGCCCGGCACGCAGTGGTGGACCTGGCGCAGGTGGTGGGCGCGCAATACGAGGTAAACGTGGCTGACCGGCTGCCGCCTGCGGCTCTGGCTAATTTGCGCCACGCGCTTACGGCAAATGGCCTGCAGTTGCGCGCAGGCGAAGAGGCCGACCGCAAGCTGCTGGTGTTGCGCAGCATGTACGAGCCCTACGTGCAGGCGCTGGCGGACAGATTACTGCTCCGGCTTCCGGAATGGAGCAGCTTGGCCAAGGTCAAGGATAACTGGCGTAGCAGTCCCTGGGACAAACTCATCCCGAAGCAGGACGGCAGCGTGCCTGTGGCGGTGGTGGAAGAGCATTTCTAAGGCCGGTAGTCAGGAGTCGGTAGTCAGGAGTCAGCACCCGTAGCGTTTGGCATTTAGCATTTTGCCGGCGATATTCTTCTGCGGAAGCAAAGGGCTTTCTTTGAGCCAAATAACGGGTAGCGGCCAAATGCCAAGTGCGCTGCAACTCCTAACTACTGACTCCTGAGTCCTGACTACTGGTTCTAAACCATCTGCGTTTCCCACAGGTCGTGCAGGTGAATGATGCCCTGCAACGTGCCGCCGGCATTTACCACCGGCAGGGAAGTGATCTTCTTTTCTTCCATGATGGCCAGGGCAGCGGCGGCAAACTGTTCCGGCGCAATCACCTTGGGATTGCGGGTCATGCAGTCGGCGGCGCTGAGATCCAGCACATCTTTGCCGCGGCGCTCCAGCAGACGGCGCAGGTCGCCATCGCTGATCACCCCCAGCAGGCGCCCCTCTTCCACGACTGTGGTCACGCCCAGTTTCTTTCGTGACATCTCGTAGATGACGTCCGGCATTCTCGTGGCCGGCGCCACTCGGGGCACAGCATCGCCGGTGTGCATCAGGTTCTCCACTCGCGCCAGGCGCTTGCCCAGCTTGCCTCCGGGATGAAGGTTGGCGAAATCCTCTTCCTTGAAGCCGCGGCGCTCGGCGAGAGCCATGGCCAGGGCATCGCCCAGGGCCAGCATGGTGGTGGTGGAAGCCGTGGGCGCCAGTCCCAGAGAACAAGCCTCTTTGTCTACCGAACAGTCCAAAGCGACGTCCGCAGCGGAAGCCAAAGTGGAGATCTTCCCTTGTGGCGCGGGCGTCCCCGCCCGCGGATTGCCGTACATGCGGTCGCAGGTCACGCTGACCAGCGGGATCTGCAGCCGCTTCATGGTCGCCAGCAGTTGCAGAATCTCTTCCGTCTCACCGCTCGCGGACAAGGCAATCACCGCGTCGCCGCGCACCAGCATGCCCAGATCGCCGTGCAGCGCCTCCGCGGGATGCAGGAAGAGTGCGGGCGTGCCAGTGGAATTAAGAGTGGCGGCGACCTTGCGCGCCACCAGGCCGCTCTTGCCCAAGCCCGTGACCACCACGCGCCCGGCGCAGCCGAAGAGCAATTCCACGGCGCCATGGAAGGCCTGAGCCATGGGCCCGGCCAGACGGTCGGCCAGGGCAAGAAGTGCCTCAGCCTCGATGCGCACCACATTTTCGCCGGTGAATTTGGCTCGGGCAGTAGATTTCATCGGAAGCAAGATGGTAGCAAACCGGGGAGGATGGAGTCATTCAGGCAATTAGCCATTTAGGCAGTGAGGACGGCTGTTGGGCTAGGACTACAGTTCTCTCCTGCGGGTCCGATTTGGGACCGATTCGCGAATATCCTACTGCCTCACTGCTGGACCCGCAAAGAAGCGGCTTATGATTAGAAGGGAAGAGTCTCTTCGCCCAGGGCATGAAACATCATCACTCAGCAAGCAATCAGCCCGAAGGGCGAAACAGCTTTTAGCCCAGGGCGTCAGCCCTGGGAAAGCGCCCAACAATAGTTCAGAGCCCCTGCAGGGGGCGGCACGATGTCGCACGCATATGCCCGCAATTACGTACATGTAATCTTCTCCACCCGAGAACGGCACCGGAAACTTCTTGCGCCGATCCAGCCGAACCTGTGGGCGTATATCCACGGCATTGCGCGCAACTACGGAATCCAACTGCTGGCGATTGGCGGCACCGAGGACCACGTGCACCTGGTGATGGTTCTGCCGCCAAAGCTTTCGCTGGCTCACGCCGTTGGAGTGATTAAAGCAAATTCGTCGAAATGGATGAACGAAACCGGACACCTCTTCGCCTGGCAAGAGGGTTACGGTGCATTCAGCGTCAGTGCATCGAATCTCGACGCAGTAGTGAAATACGTCGAGCACCAAACCCAACATCACGCCCGCCGGGATTTTGCCGCCGAGTTTCGCGCATTCCTGCAGAAGCACGGGATCGAATGCGATCCCGCGTATGTAAGCCGCTAGTGCCGCCCCTGAAGGGGCTCGGATTCTTTATCGCCCATTTTCCCAGGGCTGACGCCCTGGGCTAGAAGCTGTTTTGC
>Ga0207664_10001648_pt1 | contig 14706 bp, 13 predicted proteins | sample LARL83metaG_FD_184349 | JGI IMG/M metagenome (GOLD analysis project Ga0207664, IMG submission 184349) | Corn, switchgrass and miscanthus rhizosphere microbial communities from Kellogg Biological Station, Michigan, USA - LAR L8-3 metaG... | ecosystem: Host-associated > Plants > Roots >... | reverse complement strand
ATCTACCAGTGCCCTGCTCGGTCGCCGTGGCCAGCTCCAGGTCATGACCAAGCTCGTCTTCAGGGCTAGCGACGACTACCGCAAGGAGCAGTCCGTCTTCCGGATCTGGGCCGATCTTCGGGTGCAGGGCCAGGACGGCGTGCCGTGGAGCCTCGGCCGCGCTGCCATACCCGAGCCGGTGTTCTTCGGACCGCCGTCAGCCGACAGCTTTGCTCCTGCTCACTTCGACCCGTGGATGAGGGCTGTTGATCGGTTGACGCTCGACCTGGATCATCGCCAGCTCGAGGAGATCGAGCAGAAGCGTCGCGGTGGTCCGTTGATCTTTACCTTTCTTGTCGACGGCACCGTCCAGTGTGGTGACAGGATCGGCAGGCTCTATGCGGCCAACAATCAGCTCACCTACGACGTGAGTGAGAGCGAATGGATCAGGTTGCTCAGCCAACTCGAGTACGGCAGCTAAGCGCATGCTGCCTTCCTGCGTGGCGACTACGAAGAGGCTGTTGCCGACTGTCGGCCAGGTCTCGAAGCACTGGAAGCAGCCGACAAAGGCAATTTCGGCCTGAAGCCCTGGGACCGGGCCGCAAACAAGGACGAACGCTTGTACTGGATACAACGATCGCTCCTGAGCGTTGCCCACGTAGCGCACCACCCGAACGACCCGGCTCTATCGACCGTGCAAGGATCCCGCCCTCGCTGGGGGCGTGAGGACGCCGAGGCCACCATTGCGATCCTGGCTGCTTTGATCCGACAGCGAATAGGGCGCAGCTAATCACGACTCCAGGTGGCTTGATGGCAGTCCCTTCGTATTTCATGACATACCTTACTGAAGGTCGTAGCCATAGCTTTCTTCGGGGGAGAACATAATGGATCGTGTGAGCGAAGGTCTGGCCGGTCAAGGCAAAGCCACAGAGCAGCAGAGGCCATCCACTCTCGTCGTGGCTGCTCTACCGTGGATGTTTACGCAGCATCATCCCCTTAACACGTCAGGCTTCATCGACGAGGCCAAACGTCGAGGCGTCGATCTAGATAACTCCGCACTACGTGAACTCTACCGCTACGGACTGCTCGCCCCGTTCTTCTATGTCAACAACCGGGCTGTAAGTCTCGCGCCTCAGCTTGTCGGACCAGAACCGAAACTGGTTGGCAGCAGTATGCTGACGGAGTTCCGGCATGCGCGGGGGAAGGGCCGTCTTAGCGATCTGGCTGAAGTTCCATTTAGGCCGCGATTGCGCTTCTACCGGACGGACGCTGATCCCCACCGCTGGTGGAATGGCCTCATCTACTCATGGTATCAGGTGCTCGTTCTCCCCGAGATCAGAGAATATCTGGTACATCGTCGGCATCGCAGATGGGAAAAGGGCTTCATCACCGTTCTGCCTCAGCCCCACGAGTTCTTGGTGGATCGCGCAAACAGGTTTCGCAGGATAGCCGTGGTATTGGCTGCGTTGGAAGCACGATATCTTCCTGGGCTCGACCCGGAATGGATTCACCTAGTCAATGCGGAAGTGGAAGAGTGGGAGGAGTACCGCAATACGTTTGACCCGGCGGTCATGAGCGCCACGCTTGGCTACCCGGCCAAGCTAGCACGCGAGGACGCTGAGTGGCTCCTGCTTCAGGCGCGACGCATTGACCCCGTTGGCGATGATTGGAGTCGTCTGCTACGACGGGCACCACGTGACTCGTGGAAGAACTTGAAGGATGCCGCTCTGTCGGCCATGGACTTCCGCGAAGCAGCGGAGATACTGCTCCGGTTCTATACCGAACTTGCGAGCCGCGGGCACGCTGAGCCGCTTCCCGTCATCTCAGCAATGGGTGGGCACCACCCGCTACACGAGCGTCTGAGCTACCGGCCCGAGACGCTTGACCAGGATCTGATGCATGTTGGGCTGTCACCGCATCCACGGGTCGTACTTGCTGTCGAGGGCGAAGCCGAAGAGGTGCATACGCCGCGGGTTTGGAGAATACTCGGGTATCCGCAGACGCCTGAGCTGGTGCGCCTGCTGAAGCTGGGAGGCGTTGATAAGGATCTGGAGAAAGTTGCTGCTCTCGCCGCGGCTCCACTGGTCGGCGAAAAGCTAGACATCCCTGGCCGTGAATGCTGGCGGCTGATCAAGCCTCCGACGCGCCTGCTGGTTGCCGTCGACCCAGAGGGCCCTTTTGCTCCACAGAGAGTCGCGCAGACCAGGCAAGCGATCGTAAGCGAGATTAAGTCGGTCTTGAAGGCGCAAGGCGTGCACAACGCCAATCCGAAGGAAATTGATGAACTAGTTGAAATACGGACATGGATCGAATCCTGCTATGAGTATGCTCACTTCACTGACGAGGACCTCGCCGAGGGCATCATGACAGTGCATCAAACGATTAACGGCTGGACCAAGGATGAGCTGGTGGCAGCACTTCGCCATTGGCGCGATAAGAAAAAGGATATCAAGCGAGTTTGGCTGAGTGGTGGATGGGATGAGCAGCAGCAAAGGCCAACCGGAAAATGGGACTACGAGGTCAGCAAGGTCAAGCTAGCGGAGGCCCTATGGCCTGTCCTGGCGCTGAAAATTCAGAACTGCAAGGTAAGTGCTGTCGCTCCGGTACCGCCAATCGCGGAAGTCGTGCAAGGCGCATACCACACTGCGCAGCGCTGGCGGTATCAGTCATATGTGCTCAGTGTGGAGCCAGATACGTGAGGCGGGGCTTCGCTGGCGTCTGGCCAGATGCACGGAACAGTGAGACAAGCCAGGGTTATTGTCTGACCTTAAAGAGCTCGCCGGAGCCGAGGGAGATTTGATCCCTGACCCCCTCGATGCGAACGAGATCCTCACCGTCGGCCGATGTGGCTCGCTGTGGCTTAATACCTGGTAATAATCAGAAAGCGAACGCTGAGCATGGCTCAACGGGGCCCCATGCGGGCCGATGATGGCTCCCCTCTTGGCTCCCACGGCCGGCTAGACGCCACGCTGCTACAACCTCCAGATCGGTTACCAAGCCGCCTGCTATCGGCACCCGCCGACCGACGCCCCCTCGGGGAAGCAGGCCGGGCGCGCGCCTGTACCGCTTTTAGCTAGGTCAGCGGTCATACAAGCGCGTCGAGGCGCGGGTACACCCGGCGGGCGTTGAGCTCGTAGACCTGGGCGTAGGCGCCGGGCGCCAGATCGAGGGCGTCGATATAGCGGCGGGTGTCGTCGAAGTGATGCCTGGGTATGCGGGTCAATGCCGCGGACGGCCTCGATCACTTCCGAGCCGAACAGTATGTTGCCGATGTCGATGACGTCGAAGAGCAGGTTGATGCCGGGCTGGTGGTACACGCAGGTGTCGAAGAAGACGTTGCCCATCACCGATTCAGCCAGCGGGGGCCGCCCGAGCATGTCGGCCAGTCCGCGGAAGCATCCCCAGTGATACGGGACCGCGCCACCGCCGTGCGGGATGAGAGCTGGACACCCTGGCAAGACCCATGATCGTAAGAGCCGCGGGGCTTCCCCGGGCACGGCGACACGCCAGTCCCGGTAAGACGTCCCGGCGCCAGGCACGCGCCGTAAAACTGGCACCTCACCCGCAGTCATCAGGCAGCGACAACGTCCCGGCCACATAACTTCGAAGTCCTCTAATGCTGACGCCGATCTACACAACATTCATGCTATCTATAAGCGGTACGACCCAAGGGAGTGAGTGTCAGGCATTATGACGCTACCAGCGCCGGATCACCGTGCCTTGACTGCGGGCAGCGCAAGTGCGAGAGCAAACTGCCCATCGAGGAACATGAGACCACGCTTCTGGAACTCTTCAAATACCTCCTGGACGGCTTCCACCGGCAGGCATAGATCAAGTTCTCGCCGGACGGCGGCTGCGGTGGTAGGCCGGTTACTGCATGCCAGGTACAAGTCGGCGAGCGTGTCCTCGAACGTGTAAGTGCCCCCCTGCCCATGCTGTCTTTCGTCATAGATCTGGATGAAGTGAGGTGCGGACCAGTACTTCAGCACTGGTGGCCTGTCTACCCGCCAGGCATTGGACCAATCCGCCGCCGCGCCACGAATGCCCGCGTACGTGCTGTCGGGCAATCCGTCTTCGAGGTCGTAGTCAAAAAAATACGCAATACGCTCGAGATCGACATCGTCAGGATAAACGTATCGATAGCTGCGTTCCGGCGTCCGGTGGCGAAGTGGAAACGTGTCGCGCTCATTGAAAAGGGGGCTGAACCGCTCGAGCCAGATGCGGTTGGTACTGGATGGCGGCTGCAGATGAAGCAGATGCGGTATGGCCGTTGCCTGTTCCGTGTAGTCCTGCTCAGTCTCGCCTGGGAATCCCCACAGGAGATTCCATCCAACGTCCATGTCGTAATAATGGGCCCAGCGCAGGAGGTTGACGTTCTGGATGGCGCGGACGCCCTTGCGCATAAGGCGCAGCACGTTGGAACTCAGCGACTCGATGCCGGGTTGAATACTAGTGACGCCAGCCTGCGCCATCAGCCTTAGTTGTTCCCGTTTCAGGCTTGCTTTGACCTCGTAGAAGATTTCGTAGCCAGTCTCATTTTCGACGAGCACTGGAAGCAGTTTCGTGAGGTACGCCATGTCCATGATGTTGTCGACTGCTTCGAAGCGGAAGCTTCGGTATCGCCTTGCTTGACTGGTGAGCTCGTCCAGCACTCGCCCAGGTGACTTGGGCCGGAACGACATAGTTGTTCCGTTCAGCCCGCAGAATGTGCAGTGATGCTTTGCGCCCCACCAGCATCCTCGGGCTGTCTCGATGGGAAGCCAAACGTTGCGGTGTCCGACGCGGGGAAGGATGCCTAGATCCTCTGCGTGCTGAAAATATTCTTCATAATCCGGCGCCGGCAGGTCGTCCAGCTGAACAGTCGCAGATGTGAGCGGCGTCAGCTTGACGTGCCCATCAAGGCGGCGGGCGAGGCCGGGAACGGCATCCAGATCTGTGCCAGCAGCGAGGGCATTGAGTAGACGAGGGAACGTCTCATCGCCTTCACCAATTACCGCGACGTCGATGCAATCGACGGTGCGGACCAGTTCGGGGCCCATTTCATCATCGAAGTTGGCGCCGCCGAACACTGTCACGATGCGCGGATGACGTTGCTTCAAGCGCCGGGCCAGAGCGAATGACGCGGCGTTCTGCTGGAATGTCGAACTGAACCCGACGACGGCCACTTCTTCCCAGGGGAAGGTGCTGACCAGTTCATCCAGGTATGTCGGGACATCGATAGTGCGTATTCGGAGAAGCTTTTCCCGCATCTCATCCGGCGAGGCGCCGAGGTATGACAATCCGCAGGCCAGGTCTTCGATCATGCGCGCCTGCGGGTCGGGTGCGGTGCCGGGAAATGCCTCAAGAGAAAACAGCCAATCACCCACCATGGCGCCGCGATGCTGCCAGAGCAGCTCGTAGGATTCCATGCCAATACGCACTGCAAAGTCCAAGTTGGCATGCAGCGTGCGGGACGGGAAACCGCATCTGGCCGCCAGCGATTTGAGGAGCCCAAGCTGTATTGACGGATGGTGGGGAGCCATGAACGGCATGGAGACCAGGACCACGGGCAACGCCGAGCGCTGACCCGGCGTTGCTTCGGTTAGCATGTCACCGGCTCGTCCGGCTGATCGGCATCCATCGGCCATGACGCCTTCCGGTATGAAGGTCCGATCGGTATTCGGCTAATCGCCGTTCTCGGGCGGAGGCGGAGGCGGAGGCGGAGGCCAGCCGACCGGTACTCCGACAACTTTGTAGGGAATCACGGGATCCGGGTTACTGCCTGGAATGTAGGCGTTGAGAAGCTGCTGCTGAAGGTCGGAGAGAGTCATTTCCCTCTCGGTCCTGGCCGCCGCCGGCGGATTCCTGATTTCAAATCCCGGCAACGTCGCTCCGCCGCCAAGCCCGACCGGCGTGGCGCGATCCGCGGCCGCCGCGAAGATGGCCAGCAACAGCGTGGTTTCCCGCTCGCTGAGGGGCGGGTCGACGTTGCTCACTCTCCGCGTCAGGTTTACAATTTCTTGCCGGCTGAACTCGAGGTTGGCCATGGGGAGTCTCCATCTCCAGCAGAATCGAAGCCGTCGACAGAGGGGCGGCGTGCCCGAAAGCCGCCGAGCGCTCCGGCCTCGTTGCAACGGTGTCTGTGGTGGAGCTATCGGGTAAAAGCGATGTGTTACTGGTGGTAACTGGTGGGCCATTGATAGCGGCGTCGGGAACGTGTCAGGGTCCGGTCGTGCGTCTGGTTATCCTATGCCGTTGCCTGGGTCTTTGTACAGGTGGAGAACCGAAGGCAATCTCGTCACCTTGATGGTGGCTCGCGGCTTGGGATCGGCGCGGCGTAATCATCGGGTGCGCGCATTCTAGCTCGAACTGTTTCGGCATAGGGATCGCCGAGCTGCTCGAAAATTGTCAATGCGTCTTGCCAGGCGATCCGGGCGAGCCTGGAATCGCCGAAGGACTGGTGGGTGTCGCCGAGGGAGACGAGGGTGTCAGCTTCGTTGTAAAGGTCACCGAGCTCACGGTACAGGCTGGCGGCGTTCTGGTAGCAGATCGTGGCCTTGTTCCGGTGGCCGAGACGGCGGTGGGCGTAGCCTAGGCTGTCGTACGTCGTGGCCTCGCCGAACTGGTCGCCGGTCTCGCGTTGCAGGTCCAGGGCCTGCTGACAGTAGATGAGGGCTTGCTTATGGTCGCCGAGCCGCGCGTGATACCAGCCCATTCCATTGAGCGCTCTGCCCTGCCCGATGCGGTGGCCTGCCGCCTGATACAGGGCGAGCGCCTCCTGGGCGTGGGGTAGCCCCTCCTGGTAGAGACCCTGCCGATCGAGCATGAAGATGAAGCTGTTGTGGGCGTCGGCCTGGCCGACGTCGTCTCCTAGTTCCCGGAACAGGTCGAGGGCGTGCTGGAGATGTCTGTGAGCCTGCTCATAGCTGCTCAGCCGGATGGACACGCTACCCAGGAGGAGATGTGAGTGCGCCTGGGCGGGCTTGTCCGATAGCCGCCGACTAGCATCCAGAGCCATCCGCTGGCTGTCCCGCCAGTCTCGCCAGTGACCCTGGAATTGGAAGAAGGACACCAGGACCCAGGCCAGTTGCCAGACGTGGGTGTCGAACCCAACCGAATTCCGGAGGGCCGTGAGGAGCACGGCATGTTCTGATTCGAACCACGCCAGCGCCTGCTTCTGGTCGGCGGGGCGTTCCGGCGTCACCCCAGGGCTAGCGTCGGTCAGCGCGAACGGCCGGTCACGGAGCCGGTTAAGCAACTCGTCGGCGCGGCAGGCGGTATGCAAGTAGTGATCAAGCATCCGGTGCCTGGCCGCAAAGCGGTACCCCTCAGAGTCGTGGGTGTAGGCGACTTCGGTGGCGTACGCGCGGAGCAGGTCGTGAAAGGCGAACCGCCCCGGGATCCGCTCGGTTACAAGATGTGCCCGGGCCACCTCGGCTAGCGCAGGCCGGACCTGTTCCCTGGGCATCCCTGCCAGGCTGGCCACAGCTGGCATGGCAACGTCTGGCCCGAAATGAAGTCCCAGCAGCTGGAATAGGCGACGGCCGGGGAGGCTGAGCCGCTGGTAGGACCATGAGAACACCGCCCGCACATTGGTGGCCTGGTCATCGCCGTCGAACGCGTCCAGCGAACCCCCGGCGCCGCGCAGCTCCGCAGCGAGCGCGGAGAGCCGGAACCCGGGATGGGTAGCAGCACGCGCCGCCACGAGCATCAGGGCCAAGGGCAGCCGGGCGCACAGGGCGATGATGTTGTCGGCTGCCTGCGTTTCGGCTAGAACCCGGCTCTCGCCGATGCGGCGGGTCAGCAACTGTCGCGCCTCGTCGGCGTTCATCAGGTCCACGACCACGGGCTGTGCACCTTCGGTGACAATCACGCCGGGCAGCTCGTTGCGGCTCGTCACTATGACCAGGCAGCCCGGCGAGCCGGGTAGCAGCGGTCTGACCTGGTCCTCGTCTGCGGCGTTGTCCAGCAGGACCAGCACTTGCCGCCTGGCGAGCAAGCTGCGGTACAGGGCTGCCTGGGCCTCAAGGCTCGCTGGGATCTGCTGCGGGGTAACCCCGAAAGCGTCCAGGAATCCCCGGATCGCCTCGGCCGGTTTCATGACAGAACCGGTCGGGTCGAAGCCCCGCAGGTTCACATATAGCTGCCCGTCCGGGAAACGCCCGCTAATCCTGTGAGCCCAGTGCACCGCCAGGGCGGTCTTGCCGACGCCGGCGGTACCTGCGATCGCCGTGATGATAACTCCTGTCCCGGTACCGCCACTGTTACGAGCCATTAGCGCGTCGAGCCGGTCGAGTTCGGCGTCGCGGCCGGTGAAATCCGGAATCTGGTGCGGCAACTGGGCCGGCAAGGGGCGGCGCGTGTCGATCATGGCACTGGCCTCGGTGGTGACCTCGCCGGCAGCTGTTGCCATCAGCTCGGGATCGGCGGCCAGGATCTGCTGATGAAGCCGCTGAAGCGCCGCCGCGGGCTCGATGCCCAGTTCCTCGCGCAGCAGGCGACGTGCGTCCCGGAACGCAGCCAGTGCATCGGCCTGACGGCCGGCTCGGTACAGCGCCAGCATGAGCAGGCCGTGCAACCGCTCCCGCAGCGGGTGCCCGGCTACCAGATCCCGCAACTCCGCGATCGGGTCGCCATGACCGCCGACTGACAGGTCAAGCTCGATGCGCTCCTCGACGACGCTGATGCGCGACTCGGCCAGCCGGTCGCGCTGCGCATCCAGGAATGGGCTGGCCAAACCGTCGCAGACCGGCCCGCGCCACAGGCGCAGCGCCGAGCGCAACGCCTCGGCAGCCTCCGCCAGGTGGCCCGCTGCCCGTGCAGCCCGCGCCTGACCGAGCTCGCTCTCGTATATATCAAGGTCCAGAGCACCTGCTGGCAAGGTCAGCAGATAGCCGACCTCGGTCCAGGCCAGCACGCCAGATGGCATGTGGCCAGGCCGATCGGGCTCGAGGACCCGCCGCAGACCGGAAACGTGCCGTTGAATCAGATTCACGGCATTCCTGGGTGGCGTCTCACCCCACACGGCATTGATCATGTGCTGCCGGCTCACCGGCCGACCCGCTTGCAGCGCCAGCACCGCCAAGACCACCCGCTGCTGGAGTGGCCCAAGATCAACAACGGTCTCGCCCCGCCATACCCGAAGTGGGCCCAGCAGGCTAAATCGCAGCGCGGGAGCGACCGGATCGTTCATATCCCCTCTTCCCGCTGCGCGGCGGGACTTCGAACCAAACTTAACTCCGAAGCGGTCGGCGCAGGTAATTAAATTCACCGCGACGTTCCTGCGGCCAGTGCAGCGCGTACTGCAGCGGGTGCTGCAGTGCCCTCGACCACGATGAGTTCCGTGACTGTGGAAGCTGATCCCCGCCCGCGCTCGCGACAATCCTCTGAGCTAGCGACGCGCTGTTACCAACTGAAAATGAGGGTGATCTGATGTGCGATAACTTGCAGGTCATCGACCTGGTGACGCGCGCCGGAAACGGCGACCAGGAGGCGTGGGACGCACTCGTCGAACGATACGCCCCGCTCATCTGGTCAATCTGCCGCCGGTACCAGCTAGGGGGGGCTGACGCGGAGGACGTCGGCCAGGGCGTCTGGCTGCATCTAGTGGACCAGCTAGACAACCTCCGCGATCCGGCCGCTCTGCCGGGCTGGCTCGCTACTACCGCTCGGCGTGAATGCTTCCGGGTTCAGCGCTCTGCGGGCAGAGCGTCTGCGGCCGGGCAGGTGCTGGACGCCGAGAACATCTCCGACGAGCAGAGCAGGACGGCCGAGCAGGTATTGCTGGCGGCGGAGCGCCACGCGGCGTTGCGCGAGGCGCTCGCCCACTTGCCCCCGTCCGGCCAGCAGCTGATTGCCATGCTCATCGAGGACCCGCCCGTGCCATATGCCGAGATCAGCGCCCGGTTGGGCATCCCGGTCAGCAGTATCGGACCGACACGCCGCCGCTGCCTGGACAAGCTGCGCCGTTACCCGGCCATCGCAGCGCTGATCGACGACGAAGCCGGTCCCGTGCAGCGTGAGAGGCATGGTCAGGTAGGGGCGCCGCGATGAGGGCCAGCAAACGGCCCGCGCCCGTGGTTGCCTACGCGAAGCCAGGTCAGCCGGGAGAATGCAGCGACTTGACAGCTGGCCGAAAGAGCAACTCCGACATTCCGTCGGCTGCCAGCAGAATCACCGCGTCCTCGATAACTATTAGGTTCTGGCCGCCCTGCCGCGCTTGGATCGACTGGCGCGGCCCGGGTATAGCTAGCACAGGCTCGCCCATCTCGCCGGAGGAGTTGATAACCGATTCCTTCTCAAGCGCCGGCATCGCCGCCGTGGCGGGTGGACAAGCACTCACTGTAGCGCCAGAAGAGCTGGTCGCGGTCAATTTCCGACGCGTTCACGCCTGCTGGAAGGTCTCAAACGCCTGCGCTCGCCCTCCTACCAAGTGACAGAAATCTCTCAGGAGTGGAAGCAGTGGGGGCTCACGTGTCCGGTATGCCGTTCCGGTTGGACATCGTCGAAACCGGCGAGCAGTGGGTTGTCACCTGCACGACTCCGCACGGGAAGGCAGTTAACCGGATTCCCGCGCCCTTCAGTCCTGATCTGCTGCACAGGACGCTCGCCAATATCGAAAAGGCGCTCATCAGGTCCTACAGCCCGGTGACCACGAGGCGCGCCGCACCGGTCGACCAAGTCGTCCGCGAGTTCGGCGAGACCCTGTCCGATGCCGTCTTGACCGGAGATGTGCGCCGCCTGTTCGACAGATGCCGTGAGGACGCGCGTGAACGACAGACGTCACTGCGGATTCTGCTCGACACGGATGGCCCCAATGTGTCCATCATCCCATGGGAATTCACTGTCGACCCGAACGCGCGTGACGAATACCTGGCGCTACGCGTTCCCATCATCCGCTCGCCGCATCTCATCGGTCCGGTTTCATCGTCGCGTGTCGCACTCCCGCTGCGGGTCCTAGGGGTCAGCGCCCGCCCGGCCGACCTGCCGGCACTCGACACCCAGCGCGAATGTGAAGACATCTCGAAAGCCTTCTGGCAGCGCCTGACACCAGGCGACGTGCACATTGAATGGCTTCATGAAGACCGCTGGGCCGAACTTGCGGAAGCCATACGGTCTCATCCATGGCACGTGCTGCACATCATGAGCCATGGCGGCTTCGATCCAGAAGCCGGCGGCGGGTACATCCAGCTATCAGGAGAAAACGGCACGGCCCGGCCACTATCGGCGGTCGACCTCGCCAGGCTGATCTCTGAGAACCCCAGCCTGCGGCTGATCGTCCTGAATGCGTGCGAGTCTGCGTTCTCCAGCGCGGAGGGAATCTTTACTAGCACGGCCGCGAAGCTGGTGCGTGAGGGCGTCCCCGCCGTGATTGCCATGCAGTACGAGATCACCGACAATGCGGCGCTGGTGTTCGCCTCGTCCTTCTACGGGCAGATCGCCCAGGGTGTACCGGTCGACCGTGCGATGACACGCGCACGGGAGGCGGTGAAGATGACCCATGACAGCCTGGAGTGGGCGACCCCGGTCCTCTTCCTTTCCTCCGAAGAGACCCGGATCTTTGAAGTCCCCGAGCAAACCCACGATGACCTAACGTCAGGACTGCCGCCAAAGCACCAGCCTGAGCTGCGGAGACTCCGGGTCCTGCGGACTCCGGGAGCCTGTAACCACATTGCTGCTGGGCCTGGGGACTTCCTAGCCGTCGCCGGAAGCGACGGCGTGGTGAGAGTAATCACCGCCTCAACCGGCCAGGTGCTCAGCGAGTGTGCCCTTCCGCAGCGCACGAGGCTGATCCAGCTGGCCTGGAGTCCATGGCCGCGTCATCTGGCGAGCTTGCACGAAGACGGCACGATCGTGGTCTGGGACGCGGAAACCGAAGTGCCGGTGCGGATCGTTCAGGTACCAGCGCGGCAACTGGATCTGCTGCAGCAATCGGACCTGCTGCGGTCTACGGTCCGGCACATCGACTCGATGCGGGCCATGACGCCACGCATAGGCGGGATCGCATTCAGCGGCAACGGCAAATGGCTCGCTGCCAGTGGCGGCGGACGAGTGCACTTCTTCGACACCCGCGGGAATCATGCCCGCGAACTGAGGCTCGAGCCCGACAGGTTCTCTGCCAGCCAGTGGCTCATCACCAGGCCCGGGGCATCTATCGTGCTCTTCGCACCTGGTGACATGCATCTTCTCATCGCCGTCGGCGACGCGACCGTGCGGCAGTTCGACGTTCACGGGCAGGTACTGATGACGCTGCGTCATCCGAAACCAGTCCTTGGCCTCGCCGCAACCCATGACCGCCTGGCCACAGGAAGCGCCGATGGCCGAATCCGCACGTGGTCCTGGGATGGCCATCTCATATGGCAAACCGGGCATGGCCCTCCCGCCGAGCACCTGGCATTCTCCCCTGACGGGTCGACGCTCGCCGCAGCCGCGAACGACGGCAGCCTGTCGCTCTGGAATCGCGGCGGAGCCGTTTTGGGCAAGGCAGCGCTAAGCAGCCGTCCCATCGGTGTCCACTGTGCGAATGACACGGTCCTCACAGCAGACCAGGGCGGAGCCCTCGAGTTCTGGTCATTTGACAGCACAGCAGCCAAAGGAGGGACATCGTGACTGAAGTTGAGATCTATTGGCCCGCCACGCAGCCATCCGACCAGGCGTTTGCGGCTTCGGCCATTCTGCGCAAGGCCGGGATTCACGTTACATGCAGGCTCCAGCCGACCCGGCGTGGCTCAGAGACCGTGTTCATACTGCTCGCGAATGCCGCGATCGGTCCATTCTTCGGTGTCTTGTTCGAGGGACTCGGCGAACAGGCCTGGACTAGCCTGCGCGCCTTTGTAGACCACCTTCTCAAGCATACACGTGAACGGTCAGCACCCTGCAGTGTCGTCTTCGAGTCGGCAGCGAACGCCGCTCAGTTCGTCTTTACGACCGGTCTCCCGGTGGATGCATTCAAGAAAGCAATTGAAATTGATCCCGGCTCAGAGCCAGGCCGGTGGACATGGGACAGCGATAAGGGCAGCTGGCTTCGTTTCGAGAATCGGTAAAACAGCAAATCATCAAGGAGATGAATCATGACCAACACCCAAAACCCTGCCCCTGACTGGGGCGACGCGACAGAATGGCAGCAGCAGGCTGGTTCTGACCAGCCGTTTCCCGGTGGATATCAGCAGGCATCCAGCTCTGCCACACCACAGTACGGTCCGGGATATCAGCCCGCTCCGCCGTACCCGCAGGCACCTTTGCGGGGGGCCATGGCGCCGCCGATCCAGACCTATCTGGTTCCGGCGATTCTGGTCACGCTCTTCTGCTTCTTTCCGACCGGCATCGCGGCGATCGTATACGCGACTCAGGTTTCGTCGAAGCGTGACACTGGCGACTACATCGGGGCGGCTCGGGCTTCGAAGCAGGCACGTATGTGGACAATCGTCAGCCTGGCCGTCGGCGTGGCGGTGTTTGCCATCGTGGTGATTGCCGCCGCAGCTGGCAGTGGCAGCAGCAGCACCTACGGGTAACGCCAATGGCGAACGTATGGCACAGCCGTACACGGCAGTCACCCGCCCAGGCCCGCACCCGGATAAGGTACGAGGCCTGGGCGGGCGCGGCAGTATTCGCGGCGCTATTCGCCCTTACCGCGACAGTCTCACCCGAGCAACCGGGCCATTATCCGACGTGCCCGTTTCGTGCCATCACAGGATATGCATGTCCTGGCTGCGGCAGCCTGCGTGCCCTCCACGACCTGGCGCACGGGCATTTCGTCACGGCCCTTACGCACAACGCTATGCTCGTCATGATGCTGCCCTTCGCCACGGCAGCATGGTTTCGCACGGTAACAGGGCGAACCGGCGCAGTTGCGATCCCGCGGTGGCTCACTTGTGCGGTCATGGTGGTGCTGGCCGTATGGACCTTGGTCCGCAACTTGCCGGCGGTGCGAGGGACTCTGACTGCCACATGAATCCTTGTCGTATCGGTCAGCGGCCACCGCCTCACAGGTGTGACTCCGTGCCCTCGGCCGGGTTCAGCTCGGGTGGGCATCCGCACGACTGGTGATGGCATGGTTAGCCGTGGACTCTGGTTTGTTTAGGACTTACGATCCTGTGCTTGAAAGTTCGAGGTCCAGAAGCCAGTGACGAACCAAGTGACAACGACCTCCGGCAGCAGCAGACGGAGCACGACCCAACCAGACGCCCATATCATTCTGGCTGCAGCAATCCAACCCAAAGCGACCCAGCCAGACGGAACCGGCAGGCATGGCATGCAGACGCCTCGTCCGTCGGCTTCCCGTCGCTGTAGCAGGCTCGCCAAGAAGCTACATCATCATCACTCGACAGCCCGCACTGATCAGGCAGTGGCCGATCCACGTCCAGTACGGCTGCAGCCAAGATCACTAGCTATGACTCGCCCACTGGGCCGCAGGGCGGAAGAGACAGACATGCGCCTCGCGGGCTGTGAGGGTGGCGACAGCGCGCCTTCCTCACGAGGGTAATTAATGAGGCTTTTTCGTTGTCAACGGCGGCTGAATTATTCACACGCCGCCGACACGACAGAGCCTTTGTCAGGACAGTCCCTCATATCCCAGCATGACGAAACTGTTCCGAACCGCATGTCAATGGTCAGGTTGCGGTGGTTCTGGCACACATATCGTGAACGTAACGATGCTCCTGGGCAGTCGTCGGCCGTGATCACGGTCATGCGCGTCGGATAGCGCCAGTCCTGACCCGCGATCGCCGCCGCAGCGGTCGTGCAGTCAAT
>Ga0207664_10001645_pt1 | contig 14716 bp, 7 predicted proteins | sample LARL83metaG_FD_184349 | JGI IMG/M metagenome (GOLD analysis project Ga0207664, IMG submission 184349) | Corn, switchgrass and miscanthus rhizosphere microbial communities from Kellogg Biological Station, Michigan, USA - LAR L8-3 metaG... | ecosystem: Host-associated > Plants > Roots >... | reverse complement strand
GCCGTCGCCGACAAAAGAGTCGTCGCCGGAGGTCCTCAAGCTGAGGATCCTGGGCGTCAGGCACGTCGACCAGCACGATCTCGAGAAGAATATCGCGACGCAGGCGTCTCGCTGTAACAGCCCGCTGCTGCTGCCGATCTGCTTCTTCAGCAAGTCGCCGATTTTTGTCGAGAAGCATCATCTCGATCGCAAGGAATTTCAGCTCGACGTCCTTCGTATTCGCGTTTACTACTGGCGTAGCGGCTATCGCGAGGCGACGGTCGACAGTTCGATCACGCCAAATGGCAAAGGCGTGACGGTCACCTTCGACATTCATGAAGGTGAGCCGACGATCGTCAGCGCGCTGCGCATCGACTACGACTCGACGCTGATCAGCGCCAGGCAGCGAAACCGACTCGCGATTCTTCGGGTCGGCCGTCCACTGAATTTGTTGACGCTCGACACGATGCGTCTGAACTTCCAGAGCCAGATGTGGCAGCGCGGCTATGCCGACGCGATCGTGGACACGGCCATCGCCGTCAACGATTCGGCGCGCCGCGCGGCGGTCGCCCTACGCGTCTTCCCGAACTGGCCGACGAAGGTCGGAAGCATTCAGGTGCTGGGGAACCAGCGCGTCTCGACGCAGACGATCCTGAACATGCTTCTGCTGCGTCCGGGACAGCCCTACGTCCGTGACGCCATGCTCGAGAGCCAGCGGACGCTGTACACGTCGAACATGTTTCGGCTCGCGAGCATTCTGCCGCCGACCGGCGATAGTGTGAAGCAAATCCAGATTCAGGTCGTCGAGGCACCGCTTCACGACGCGCGAGTGGGAGGCGGTCTCGACAATGTGAATTTCGGGCAACTGGACGCGAGCTACAGCGCCCACAACCTCTTCGGTGGCGCGCGGCGCATGGACATCACCGCGAGCATCGGCAATCTCTTCGCGACCAATTTGAACGGAGTCGGCCCGTTCGTCGACGTGACGAAGAATGTCATCGGACCGACGAGCCCCTTTCTCCAACCCACCTGGGGCGCGAGTATCGACTTCCTGCAGCCGGCATTCATGCGGCGGCCGGCGAACCAGGCGGGGTTCGGCATCTTCGCGCACCGGCGATCGGAGCCCGGGATCTTTATCGATCGTGGCTATGGAGCCCAGGCGACGTTCACGCGTCAGTTTGCCCAACGCGCTCCGGGAAGCCTCACGTATCGATACGAAGTCACTCGTGTCGAAGCGGGCGACGTGTACTTCTGTGTGAACTACGGCGTGTGCGACACGACGACGATCTCCGTGCTGCGCAGCCATCAGACTCTTTCCCCGCTCACGTTCACCGCGTTCGTCGATCGCAGCGATCAGCCCTTTACGCCCACCAAGGGTTACGTCGCGCGGGTAGATCTGCAGAGCGCTACGCGATACACGCTCTCCGACTATCGCTACAATCGTGCGCTGGCTGACGTGGCCGCGTACTGGCACCCTAGCCTGCGGCATGAAGTGGTGGCGAGCCGTCTGCGGTTAGGCGTGGTGCGGGCCATGACGAGCTCCACAGGCGACACGGTGTTGCATCCACGGACGCGCTTCTACGCGGGTGGGGCGATGTCGGTACGCGGATACGGTGAGAACCAGCTCGGGCCGCGTGTGCTCACGATTTCTGCTGACAGTCTGCGCTTCCAGCAAAACAGGGGTCAGCCCACCAGGCCTCTCTGCCCGCTGAGCACCCCAATCACTGCCTGCAATCCCAATGACGTCGGGCGGAACAGCGAGTTCGTGCCGAGGCCGACTGGTGGAACCTCGGTCATCGAGGGGAGCGTCGAGCTGCGGGTACCTCTGATGCACCGTCTCGACGGCGCAGTGTTCGTCGACGGCGCCGTCGTAGGCAACGGGACATTTCAGGGATTCAAGGACGTCACGTCGATCACCAACTTCGGGAAGGGCACGGGGGCGATTACGCCCGGCGCTGGTATTCGATACAACTCGCCGGTCGGGCCGATTCGAATCGATTTTGGTTACCGGCCAGGCATCACGCAGACTCTGCCCGTAGTCACGAATGATCTCGTGAACGGTGTGCCTAAGCTGGTCTCACTGCAGACGCAGCGCGTCTTCACGGAAGGCAAGAACACGTTTCTCGGCCATCTTGTTCTGCATCTCTCGATCGGACAGGCCTACTGATGGATCCCGTGCTTCGAGGAATCGGCCGCGTCCTTCTCGGCGTTGTCACGGTGCTCCTCGGCATCGTGGCACTCGCGGGCATCGTGGTCGTGGTGCTGACGTCAACGGAGTGGGGGCACGAGCGCGTGCGGCGGTTCGCGCTATCGCAGCTCCAGAGCCACGTTCACGGACGCGTGAGCATGGGGAAGCTCTCGGGCAACCTGCTGACCGGCCTAACGATTCACGACCTCGCGATCAGCGACAGCAGCGGCGAGCCCTTCATCGCAGCCCAGGAGCTGAGCGCTCGTTATGCGCTCGGTCCGCTCATCGCGAAGAAGGTCTGGCTGAATGACGTGCGCGTCGTTCGGCCGCTGATCGTTCTCGACCGTCCGCCCGGCGGCAGATGGAATTACCAGCGCATCTTCGCCAGCGACACCACTCAACCGGCATCGACGGCGCCGGGATTCGGGAGCTGGATCCGCCTGGAAAACGTCACGATCGTGGATGGCGACCTGCTCGTAAAGACGCCCTGGTCTCCTGGAAACGATCTCTCGCGAGCCGCACGCGACTCCGCGGTGCGAGCGGCACTCAATGGTAACTCGAGAGCGATGGTCGTGCCCGCGGCTCACGCGTATGGTGGCGCGCCGCCTTATCAAAAAGACGTCGAGCTTCGCGCGGTGAACGCGACGTTGCCGATGCTGCGCCTTGCCGACCCGGATCAGAAGAATCGATACGCCGAGGTCACCTCTCTGCAGATGACCGCGTTGCCCTTCCGCCCACCGGCGGCGACGGTCACCGACATGCGCGGCAATTTCAATTTCAATAACGATTCGCTGTGGTGGCGGGGCGTGCGTGCATCGATGCCGGCGTCGCATGTGAGCGGTGACGGCAGCTATGCCTTCAGCTCCGGCGACATGACTCTCGACCTTCACGGCGCGCCAGCTGCACTCGCCGATCTGCGCTGGCTCTATCCACGGCTGCCGTCAGAGGGCGGGGGAACGCTCGACTTCGCGATGCGATGGAAGAACGGCGTGGACGATTACACGGCGCGCAACGCCGACGTCGCGGTCGGCGCGACCACAGTGAAGGGAAACTTCGGCCTGACGCTGTCCGACACGGTCGCGCTGCACGACACCAATCTTCGCTTCGCGAACTTCGATACGCGATTGGCGGAACAGCTCATCGCGGGCTTCAAGTCCCCACGACGCGGCTCGTTCACCGGACGTGCCGCCGTAAATGGTGGCAAGCACGCCTTACGAGTGGATGCCGATGTCGCGTTCGCCGATGCGACGACAGGTACGAGTCAGGTTGCGGCGGTGGGCCAGGTGGGTTTCGGCACGGGATCGATGAGCGCGAACAACCTTCGCGTGCGGCTGCACCCTGTGCAGGTCGATCTCGCGAAGGCCCTTGCCGGAAGCTCACTGCAGCTGCCGATCTCCGGTACGGTCGTGGGAACGGCGACCGTTTCGGGTGATACGAGGACGCGCCTTGGCGGCAGTCTCGACCTGTTGCACGAGGACCGAGGCAACAACTCGCAGCTCACCGGTACCGCAGTGGTACAGCTGCCGCGCGGCGGGGCAGCACCGTGGATCGATGTCAACGTCGCCGCGCGACCGGTGTCCCTCGCCGAGGTCGGACGCTTCGCTCCGTCGGTTGGACTGCAGGGCCGAGCCGCTGGCGTGATCCGACTCACCGGGCCACTCTCGAATCTCGCGGTGGCATCGGACCTCCGCCTTCCTGATGGCGGCCGTCTCGTCCAGCGCGGCACACTTGGCTTGACCGGGCCCGTAAAGCGCTACGATATCGCGTTAGGCGTGCAGCTCTTCAACCTGCACACCGTGCTTGCGAAGGGGCCGGTGACCTCATTGACGTTGACGGCGTCGGCGAAGGGCGCCGGGTTCACACCGGCGACGATGAATGCAACCTTTGCCGCGGACGTCGCGGCGTCGAAATGGGACAGCCTCGCCGTGGACAGCGGCAGCGTCCGGGTCGCGATCGCCAATGGGCTCGCCTCGGTGCAGCGACTCGACCTGAGTGGCACGCACACGCAGATCACCGCGCGCGGGAGCTTCGGCCTCGTCGCGAATCGCACGGGCGACCTGGCCTACAAGGTGAACGTCGATTCGTTAGGCGCACTCGATCGCCTGCTGCCGCACACGGGTCCGGATACTGGCGTCGTTCGACCGCGCCCCGCCGTTGTCGCACGCGCTGTGCGTCGAGCCCGAGCCGACTCCGCCCGGATAGCGCGACGCACCGAAGTCGAGCGTCTCGCCACGGGCCGGCCGCTGCCGGCGTTGAAGGTGGACACACCACAGGCGACACCCATCGCTCTGAAGGGGAAGCTGTACGCGGCGGGGCAGCTCAGCGGGAACATCGCCAACTTCAACACCAGCGGTGCCTTTGGTGCGAAGGATCTCGACGTGCACGGAAACGCCGCGCGGATGTTGCTCGGCCAATATGCGTGGACCAATGCCCGAACGCCGGCATCCACCATCGCAATCGGCGTTCAAGGAGACTCCATCAGCGCCACGGGTTTCCAGTTTGACAGCCTCGACGCGCGGCTCAGCTATCACGCCCAGAACGGCGGTGGCCGAGTGGAAGTGCTGGTGCGCCAGGGCGACCAGCGCGACTACGGGCTGAAGGGAGATTACATCCTGAGGACCAACGACCGCGAATTGCGCATCGCGAACATGCAGCTGCGCTTCGACACGACCCTGTGGCAGGCCATGCATCCGGCGACGATCCAATCGCGGCCAAATGGTATCGCGGTGGACAGTCTGGAGCTGCGGAGCGGTGCCACGAGTCGCATTTTCGCGAACGGACTCCTCCCGACGAGCGGCCGCGGCGCGTTCGAAATTGCCATCGACAACTTCCAGGTCGGAGATCTCCTCGACATCCTGCAGAGCGATCTCGAGCTGCAGGGGCTCGTGTCGCTCCAGGGCACCCTGCGCGGCACCCTCGCCGCCCCGACACTGCGCGGCGCGTTTGGCATGGTGAACGGCGTCTACAAGCGCGATACGGTTCCCCAGCTGCACGGCACCTTCGGCTACGCGAATCGATCGTTAGGCGCTGAACTCGATCTCCTGCGGCGCAGCGGCGCGCCGATGGCGACGTTGACGGCGAACCTGCCCGTGAATCTCGCGCTCCAGGGCGTGACCGGTCCGCGCCTTCTCCAGCAGCCGCTCGCGGTCGATCTCACGGCTGACAGCCTGCCGCTGGAGCTCATACCGGACTTCACGGGCGTCGTGAGCGAGGTGCATGGCGTGGCCGCGGCGCAGGCGACGGTGCGCGGCACCTTCAATCACCCCAGTGTCAGCGGATCGGTCCGCGTCAACCGCGGTATCGTTAGGGTGGCGACGACGGGGATGTACGTCGATAACTTGCGAGGCGCCATCGCGCTCGTCGGAGACACCCTGCGCATCGATTCACTCGCCGCGAAGGCCGGGCGCGGCACCATCGCCGTGACCGGTGGACTCCGGGTATCAGATCTGCGGAACCCGACCTTCGCTCTGGCGGTCGACGCGCACAATGCGGAAGTGCTCGACAACACGATGGGGAAACTGAGCGCCGACGCGAATCTGAAGCTCACGGGCGCAATGACGCGGCCATATCTGAGCGGCCGCGTGCAAATCACTGGCGGCACCATCGAAATCAACAATTCGTCGAACAAGAACGTGATCAGCGCTGGCGATCCCGATCTGTTCAACGTCGCGGACACAGCGTTGATCGCGGATAAGCAGCTCTTCCCTGCGCAGTCGCCCCTGCTCGCCAACGCGCGAGTCGACGTTCAGGTGGGGGTCAATCGGAATACCTGGGTGAAGACGACCGACGCAAGCATCGAGATCTTCACCGATTATCCGGTCGACGTTCACGTCGCCCAGTCCGCGTTGACACTCACGGGCGCCGTCGGCACCGAGCGTGGCGATTACACCTTCCTAAGCAAGCGATTCACCATCACGCGCGGTTCGGCGACCTTTGTCGGCACGCCGGACATCAATCCCACGCTCCAAGCGACTGGGGAGTACCAGGTTCAGCTCACCGGCAGCCCGGCGATGACGATCCAGGTCGAGATTGGAGGCACTTTAAAGAGTCCGAAACTCACACTCCAGAGCGACGCGCAGCCGCCGCGCTCACAATCGGAGCTGTTGACGCTTCTCGCATTCGGCGGTCCGACGACGAACCTGCTCGCGCCGGAAGGCTCGAGTCTCGGCGGCGCCGGCGGCCCCGGTGGCGTCGTTGGCCAGAGCGCGCAGGTCGCGATGACCCGCCTCGAGGGCGTCGCCCTGGGTGTGTTGTTCGAGCAACTGCAATCGCGAGCCGGTCAGGCGCTGGGGGCCGACCAGTTCTACATCTCGCCGGGCGATACGCCAGAGCTCACCACCGGCCAGAAGGGCTGGTCGAATTTTATCCAGAATACGCGCGTCGAGGGCGGCAAATACCTGAATCCGCGCACATTCGTCGGCGTCCAGCTCTACAATAATCTTCCAGGTGCGCGACTCGAGTATCGCACAAGCAAAGGCTGGACGTACACCGCCTATACACAGCCGTCGGTGCTGCTCAAGGAGCCGACGCTCGAATCGCAACCGTTCTGGACGACGCAGGCGGTCGGCGCGCTAATCATTCACCAGTGGCGCTTCTGAGGGTTGTGGGCGACGGGCGACGGGCGACGGGCGACGAGTAATCCGAGATCAGAGCATTCGCATCCCGCAGCCCGCTACCTCCCCAGTTCCTGGTAGAGCATCGCCACTGCCCTCAGGCCGCGCGTGAAGTTCTCGTCGCTCATCCACTCGTTAGGGGCGTGGGCATTCTCGCCGGGCAGGCCGAAGCCCATCAGCAGCACCGGCGCGCCGAGGATGCGCTGAAAGTCGCCGACGACCGGGATCGATCCGCCCTCGCCGGTGATCACCGGCTCGCGCCCGAATGCCGCGGCGAGCGCCCGACGCGCGGCGTCAAAGAGGGGGCCATCCAGGTTCGCTCGCCAGGGGCTTCCGCCGTGGAGATGCCTCACCTGCACCGCAACACCTTTGGGGGCGTAGCGCTCGACATGCGCGCGCATCAATCGCTCGATCTCGCGCGGATCCTGATCGGGCACGAGCCGGCAACTCACCTTCGCCATCGCCTTCGATGGCAGCACGGTCTTCGCTCCCTCGCCAGTGTACCCGCTCAGCAACCCATTGATTTCGCAGGTCGGTCGCATCCACAACCGCTCGAGCGTGCTGAAACCAGCCTCTCCGCCTAACGCAGATGCGCCCGTCTCTTCACGGAAGTGCTCATCGTCGAAAGGAAGGGCGCGCATGTCCTGGCGTGCGGCATCGCCCCAATCGATGACTTTGTCGTAGAATCCGTCGATCGCGACATGACCCGAGCCGTCGTGCATCGTCGCGAGGATCCGGGCGAGCGCCATCGCCGGATTGACGACCGCGCCGCCGTAGCTGCCGGAGTGCAGGTCCGTCGCCGGGCCCTGGACGTCGATCTGGAAGTACGCCATCCCGCGCAGCGAGGAGAGAATTGAGGGAAGGCCCGGTGCGAACATCGCCGAGTCGGAGATCACGATCGCATCAGCGCGAAGAAGCCCGCTGTTCGTTTCGATGAACGAGGAAAGGTGCTCACTCCCGACTTCCTCTTCGCCTTCGATGAGCAGAACGACATTCACCGGCAGCTTCCCGCGTGTGCGCAGTAGCGCCTCGAGCGCCTTGACGTGCAGGAAAAGCTGGCCTTTATCATCCACTGAACCACGCGCGAAGATCTTGCCCGATCGCACGCTCGGTTCGAATGGCGCGCTCTCCCACAGATCGAGAGGCTCGGCGGGTTGCACGTCGTAATGGCCGTACGCAAGCACGGTCGGTGCATCCGGGCCGGCAGCGCGCCATTCGCCGATCACGATCGGATGACCGGCCGTCTTGTGGACGGTGGCATCCAGTCCGGCGTCGCGCATGCTTCGCGCGACCCATTCGGCCGCTTGCGCTGTATCGTCGTTATGCTCCGAGCGCGCACTGATGCTCGGTATTCGTAGAAAATCGAAGAGCTGCTCGTGAATTCGTTCGTTATGTTCGACGAAATACTGGTCGAGGTCGGTCGGTACGACGACTTCAGCGGAAGCAATCGACATGAGTGATAATGTGGAAGAAATGAGATCAGTGAACACCGAGATACGAGAGATACAACCGCGCCATCTCCTCGCCCAGACTACCGCCGACGAGCTGATCGTGGTCGGGCCAGACCTCGCCGAAGACGGTCGTCTCTCGTAGAGCGCCGAAGAACATCATGAATCCGAGCGCGATCGCGCGCTCCGGATGCGGATGCGTAATCGCGTCGCGCCGACTCGGATCGAGCAGGAGCCGTCGCAGCTGCTCGATGTACTTCGCGTTCACCTGCCGACCTGTTGCTTGAATGATCGGGTCGACGCGAGCGCGGAGAAAGACGCTGCGTGCAACCCCGCGCTTGGACGTATAGACGGTGACAGCAGTGCACGCGAACTCCGTCAGAATCTGCGCCGTCGATGCGCCGCGCCAATGTTCTGGGTCGAGTAGCTCGTCGGCGCGCTCCTGCATCTGTCGAAAGAATCGCTCGTCGAGCAGGTGCAGCAGAGCGTCTTTGTCAGGAAAGCGGCGATAGAAGGCGCCGACCGTCACTCCAGCGCGCTCCATGATCTCCGCCAGCGTCGCTTCAGTGAAGCTCTTCTCCTCGAGGACGCGCTCAGCCGCATCGAGAATCCGGTCGAGTGTTTCCTGGCTGCGCGTTTGTTGCGGGGGACGGAATCTCGGAATAGTCATCGCTCGACTCCACTTCCGCTGGTACCGATTCTCCGCGCCGCGGCCTCAGCCGCCCGGGATCTTAACAAGCAGGCTGTACGTCAAATGTGCAAGCGTTTCCCGATCAGGAGCGGGTAGGCCAGCCGCCAGTCCAACTGTGGAGAACCCATAAGCGTCGCTGCGAAACGAGGCCGTGTCGACTCCGTAGTTCTACGAGGCTGTCGCGCGAAACCGATTGGAAGTGCGGTGCAAGCTCCGAGACGATGGGATTCGTTCCTGTGACTTCGTCGACCACGAGCACCAGGTTGTCCCCTGGATGTGCTCGATCGGCGAAGTCCGGCCACAAGTCGTATTGATTGCCACGGCCGGAGAGGTTGAGCGAGAACGTCGAGGGGTGAGGCGGTAAGTGGAATGCTAGCTGGGCCGCGTCCTGATAACGGTCCGCGGCGAACCATGAGGTCCCTGCGAGGTCGCTTCGAAGCGACGCGAGATGCGCGGCGTTGGCCACCTCGCGCCAGCCAGCCGATCTGGCGATGGGATCCTTTCGTGGAGGCAAGGGCAGGATCTCGAAGCCAGCGTGGAGATAGATCAGCGTCGACAGCGCGCCGGCAAGCCAGACCCCACTACGACGCCATTGCGCGAATGCGCGTGACGGCGTGAAAGCCGCGAGAAGCGGAATCGCGGGTATGTAGGCCGGTGCCGGCCAGTTCGCCTCCACGCGCTGCCGCGTCGCGCTGTAGCAGAAGAATAGGAATGTGAACGCGGCGATCATCGAGAGCAGGTACGCAGCGTCCGAGCTTGCCCGGCGCAGACTGCGCCCGACCACGACGGCGAACAAAACGAAGAGAATCGGCGACACGAGTCCCGCCTGGCCGCCAATCATGTCTCCGAGTCGCTTGAAGGGAGCGAGCAGGTCGCGTCGGGCCACGGGGGCCAGCCCGTGGCGAATCTGAAAGCCGAACGACACCCAGCCATGGGCCGAATTCCAGCGCAGGACGGGAAGGAAGATCAGCGTCGCGATGATGCAGGCGAGATATGGCCCCGGCTCACGTAGCCGCGTGCGCAGACTCGCGCGCGAAATGATCGCCAGGGTAGCGCCGACTGGCATCAGAATCGAGGTGTACTTGGAGCAGAACGCCAAGCCGAGCGCGACGCCACTTGCGGTCCACCACCCGAGCGAGAGGCGCGAGCGCAGCGGTGCTTGAATGGCTCGAACGACAGCGTACACACCTAACGCGGTGGTCGCCAGCAACGGCGCGTCGGGGGTCGCGAGCACGAGACCGGCGGCGGCAAGCGGCATGCACGTAATGATGATCGCGGCGCGGAGCGCGCTGTCCTCGTCGCCAATGCGGAGCGCGATTCCCGTCGTCGCCAGCGCGGCGACGAGTCCCGCAAGGACTGGGAGAAAACGTACGCCTAACGCGATGTTCCCGAACAGCATCGTACCACCACGAACAAGAACCGCCACTCCTGGAGGATGATCGAAGTAGCCCGCGGCGAGTCGGCGCGACCACTCCCAGTAGTAGGCCTCATCGGGAAAGAGTGGAATGATCGCGGCGAACACCAGGCGAACGAAAAGGCCGGCCGCCAGCACGCCGACGATGAGCGTCCGCCGTGACAACGGTGGCGTTTCCGTCACTCGACCTAGACGACGCGCCGCAGGCGACGGCGCTGCCGCCAATTGCGCGTTAGGCGCCACGCCACCGCGATCACCCACACCCAGATGATCCACATCACCCGCTCATCGACGGAAATCGTCGTCAACATGCCCCAGGTCACGATCGGGAGCGTGAGCGCGAGCTCGAATGCGTTGCTGCCATTCAGCTCGCCGGAAATTCTCCGCTCGACGACGCGGGTCGCGTCGCGCCCGGAGCGAAGCGATTGCTCGATGGCGAACGCGAGAGAATCGGTGCCCATTCCGCGCCAACCAGGCACCACCAGCAATGTCCAACCCGGTGCTGCCTTGCCCCAGCCGTGATTATCGCTGCCCGCCACCATCGCGATGTTGAGGCTGTCCGCGAGATGCACAATCCGCGCGCGCTGGAGACGCGTCTGGTCCAGACCACGTGGCGAGCCGTCGATGACCTCGATCGCGCGCACGCCCGCGGTCTGCTGCCCTTTCGCCGGAATGATCTTGTCGAGGTGCCCCGGAAGCGTCTCGATGACCAATGGCTCCCGTTTGGGCAGCAGACTCGCGAGGGCGAGCGATTGCTCGTCGACGTCACGGAGATCCGAAGTCGTCACGCCCTTATAGAATCGATTCGCGCCAAGAATGTTGACGTGCTCGCCGCGCCATCCCGCCTCGAGCGCCTGCAGGAGCATCTCACCCTGACCCGCCTCACGCGGATTGTCGGCAATGCCAAGCTCGGCGCCCTGTACGGTGCGGTGGTCGGAGATGTACACGGCGTCGAATCCGGCTGCGCGATGCCACGCGCGAACGTCGGCAGGCTCCCAGCCTGGACGGCCGTCGTGCGAGTAGCGGGTGTGGGCGTGGAAGTCTACAACGAGGATGACATCGGATGGCTCCGCGGCAATCGCCGCCATTGGCCGTGGCATCAACATCGCCGCGGCGTAGACCACCACGATGGCGACGAAGTACAGCGCCGCATGACCGAACTCGCTTACTATCCGCGAGCGCGCGGGCAACCTCCCCCCTTCGGATACTCTCCGTACACGCCACACCCGAATTGCCGCGTACAGCGCCGCCAGGGAGACGAGCACGGCAATGTGCTGCCGTGCACCGAGGAGCGTGAGGGTGTCGAGAATGTTCGAGAGTGGGGCGATCGCGATATAGCCCGCGGAGAGATCGATATGGGCCTCGGTCACATTGCCGAGCGAGGCAGCGTCGCGAATCGGCTGCTGGGCGAAGGCCGCCGTAATGAGCACGAGTACTGTAATGGCCAGCGCGACCCACGGAATGCGCCGGTAGATCGGTGCTGGCGGAGCGCTGGGCAGCGGTTCGAGCCGCGCAGCGCCGTGCTTGCGCGTACGATGTCGAGAAGAGTGCGCCACGATGGTTGGAAGTGAACGGTGCGGCACGCGACGTCCGAGGCATGTAACCTTCTCTCGATATACGCCGGCGACAAGCGGTCATCGCGAAGAACCTCCGCCGACGTGCCCTCGTCACACCGGGGTCGCTCACATGGCCAATCGCCTGGCGCAGGAAACGAGTCCCTACCTGCTACAGCACGCCGGAAATCCCGTGGACTGGTACCCGTGGGGACCGGAAGCGCTGGCGCGCTCGCGTGACGAGGACAAGCCCATTTTGCTGAGCGTTGGATACGCGGCGTGCCACTGGTGTCACGTGATGGAGCACGAGTCGTTCGAGGACGAGACGACCGCGAGCTTGATGAATGAGAACTTCATCAACATCAAGGTCGATCGCGAGGAGCGACCGGACATCGACGGCATCTACATGCAAGCGGTGCAGGCTATGACGGGCCACGGCGGTTGGCCGATGACGGTTTTTCTCACTCCGGGGGGACTGCCCTTCTACGCCGGCACCTATTTTCCCCCCGCCGATCGGCACGGAATGCCCTCGTTTCAACGCGTGCTCGCCGCTGTCGGGGATGCGTACCGAAATCGGCGCGGCGACGTGGAGCGCACGACGACGCAGCTGCGCGAGTTTTTCGCCGCCACGACGCATCCCACGCGCCCCACTGGGGCGCTCACGCCGACGCTGCTCGAGGGTGCCTACCGAGAGCTGGCACGCAACTACGACGCACAGCACGGTGGATTTGGCAGCGCCCCGAAGTTCCCACAAGCGATGGCGCTCGACTCCCTGCTCCGGTACTGGTCGCGCACCCGGACCGAGCTTGCTCTCACGATGGCGAAAGACTCGTTCCGCGCCATGGCGCGCGGTGGCATCTACGATCAGCTTGGCGGCGGGTTCGCGCGTTATGCGGTGGACGATCGCTGGCTCGTGCCGCACTTCGAGAAGATGCTGTACGATAACGCGCTCCTCTCCCGCCTCGGCGTCCATCTCTGGCAGGCAACGAAGGATGCCGAGGTGAAGCGCGTCGTCGAAGACACCATCGACTGGGTGCTGCGTGAGATGACTGGGCCGGAGGGAGGCTTCTACTCCTCGCTCGACGCCGACAGCGAGGGACACGAGGGGAAATTCTATCTCTGGACGAAGGCCGAGCTCGAGGCTCTGCTCGGTGCGGATGCGAAAGTCGCCGCCGAGTATTGGGGTGTCAACGCGGGCTCCAACTTCGAGGGGAGGAACATCCTCTTCATCCCTAACGAGCCAACGGTTGTCGCGGCACGGCTTGGCATCTCGATCGCCGAGCTTCGCGCGCGGATTGCCGCCGCGAAGCATGCGCTGCTCGCGGCCCGCGGGGCACGCGTCCATCCGGGACGGGACGACAAAACACTGGCGTCATGGAACGGGCTCATGCTGCGCGCGCTGGCCGAGGCCGCACGCGCGTTCGATCATCTTGCCTATCGCGCCGAGGCAATACGCCATGGTGAATTTCTCTTCCGGGTGCTCTTTCGTGATGGGCGGGTGCGGCGGTCGTACAAGAACGGTATTGCCAAGATCGAGGGATACCTCGAGGACTACGCAGCCCTCGGTCTCGCCGCGCTCGCCCTATACGAGCTGACCTTCAACGAGCTCTGGCTCGGGCGCGCGCGCGCACTGGCCAATGCGGTGGTCGAGTGGTTTTGGGACGATCACGCCGGAGCCTTCTTCGACACGTCGAGTGACAGTGAGCAGCTCGTCACGAGGCCACGCGACATCACCGACAACGCGACTCCCTCCGGGACCTCGCTCGCCGCCGAGTTGCTCGCCCGTCTCGCGGACCTCCTACAAGATGAGTCGATGCGTCGCCGCGCGACGTACGTCCTGGAGACGATGGCCGAGCCGATGGCCCGTCATCCGGCGGCATTCGGCCATTCGTTAGGCGTCGCCGATCTGCTCGTGCATGGGGCGGTGGAGCTGGCGATTGTCGGTGACCCGGCGGCTGACGATTTTCGCGCGCTCACGCGCGTCGCGGCGGAACGATACGTGCCAGCGCTCGTCCTCGCGGGCGGCACGGCGCGCGGTTCCGACGACATCCCGCTCCTCGCGGACCGGACCGCGCCCGGTGGACGTGCCACGGCATATGTGTGTCGGAATTACAGCTGTAACGCACCGGTCACTGACGCCGTCCTTCTCGCCAGCCAACTCGAGGAGGCGACGACCGTCTGACATGGCGCGTCACGCCATGCGTCGCTCGACGTCGAGGCGCATCGCTTCGAGCACCGCGCAGGCAGCCGCGAACAAATCAGTAAGCGTGGCAACCATCGGCGCCAGCGTCTCGACCGATGCGCCGTTGTTGCCGCGACGCTCGACCTCGGCCGCACACTCGCCTAACGAAGCGGCGCCGAGGTTGCCCGCGCTGGACTTGAGCGCGTGAGCGGCGGCGATGACCACGGCGACGTCACCTGCAGCTACGCCCTGCTCCGCCGCCGCCAATCGCTCGCGCCCCTGGGCGATGAACAGGTCGATGAGCTGGATGAGAAAGTGCGCCCCGAAACGCGTCGCGAGCCGCTCGAGGTGGACCCGATCGACCGGAGCGGTTGCCACGAAAACCTCTCCCCGGTCAGCGGCGGTACCAGGGCGTGAAGGTCGCCCACTGCGCGGGATCGAATGTGGCGTCGTCGATCGGAACGTCCACTTTCACATTTGCATACACCTCGTGGAAGTTCGCCTTACCGTCACGGAGCCCGACGACTTCCTCCGACACCCACGCGTCTCCATGGGGCACGTACTTGAGGAAACGATACTCCTGTCGCCGCGGGCCCGTCGGCGTCGTCACCGTCTCGAGAAGGCGCACGAAGAGCAGCCGGTCGGCGT
>Ga0207664_10001644_pt1 | contig 14718 bp, 14 predicted proteins | sample LARL83metaG_FD_184349 | JGI IMG/M metagenome (GOLD analysis project Ga0207664, IMG submission 184349) | Corn, switchgrass and miscanthus rhizosphere microbial communities from Kellogg Biological Station, Michigan, USA - LAR L8-3 metaG... | ecosystem: Host-associated > Plants > Roots >... | reverse complement strand
CAAATGCTTGGTTTGCTGTAATTCCAAATGATGCAATCAGAATTGATGCAAACACAAGAGCAAATACATTTTTGCTGCGATTGTTTTTTGTTCTAAATGTTTTCATTATTTTCTATAATGTTTTTTTCATATGTAAGCACTTGGTGAATTTCTTCTATAGTTTGCATTCATTGTAATCGTAAATTATTTTTTGAAATTTTATTTTTTTTAAATGGTATGTGTTGAATCTACATTTGTGTCAGACGTTTCTCAATTGATACGTATTCGCATCCTGATGGTCCACAATATTTTCCGACATAGACTGCCTTTGGTCTGTAAAGCATTGGCTTTGGTGCAGCTTCGGCAAACTTTTCCTCTATTATGTGTGCAGTCCATCCTGATACTCGAGATACTGCAAATATAGGCGTGTTAAGATCCATTGGGATGCCAAGCATGTAATACACTGATGCGCTGTAAAGATCAACATTTGGAAAGATATCCGAACTTTTGATCTTTTTCATCTCTTCCTCTGTGATTTCCTCAACTTTTTTGGTGATACCATACCATGGTAGACCTGTTTTTTCTGCTAATCTTCTTGAAAGCTCTCTGAGAACTTCGGCTCTTGGATCAAATGTCTTGTATACTGCATGACCCATGCCCATTATTTTTTGACTCTTTGCAAGCTTGTCTTTTATCCACTGCTCGACTCTGTCCTCTGAACCAATTTCAAGTAGCATCTTCATTACCTGAAAGTTTGCACCTCCGTGTAGCTCACCACTTAGTGCACCAACAGCTCCGCTTACTGCCGCATACATGTTTGCACGAGTTGATGCAACTTCTCGTGCTGCAAATGTGGATGCGTTAAAGCTATGTTCAGCATGTAATATCAGACAAATGTCAAAAATCCTTGCAGCTTCTGTATCTGGCTCTTTTCCTGTGAGCATGTACAAAAAGTTGCCTGCGTGATTTAGCTTTTTTGATGGCATGATTATTTCTTTATCATTTCTAATCCTGTCCCAGCATGCCACAATAATTGGAATCTTTGAAATCAGATTGATTGCTCTGTTGTAATTTGTGACCCTGTCATCTGATTTTTCTTTGTCATAGACTGCCATCATCGATACTGTAGACTGGAGAACATCCATCGGGTTTGCAGTCTTGGGTATGTTTCTTAGGGTCTTTTCTAAACCCTCTGGAATCTCACGTGTTGCTACTAGTTGCTCTGAGAATGACTCCAATACCTCCTTTGTTGGCAAGTCATCGTTGAGCAAAAGACACGATGTCTCCTCAAAGGTTGATTTTTTTACCAAATCTAGAACATCATAGCCTCTATAGATCAGCTTTCCATTAACGCCGTCTATTGCAGAAATCTTGGTATCTGCAACTTCGATGTTTCGAAGACCGATGTTCTTTGTCTGCACGGGATACAATGGAAAAAATATGTATTAAATTATTGCTCTGTATGGAAAACTTGTTTATTAGATCGAAAAACTATAGCCAAAATGAGCTACAAATGCCACGATGCCTACAACTTTTTGAAAATGCGATAAAATCACCAGTAACAAAGCGCACTTACACATCCAGTCTCAATCAATTTCTGTCTTTTGCAACTAAGAAACCAGAGGATCTTCTATCTTTGAAAGATAATGATCTACAGATTCTTCTTGAAAATTACTTGTTCTATCTAAAGGAGAAAATATCTCCAAACTCGATCAAGACCAAACTTGCACCGGTTTCACTCTTCTTAGCCATGAATGACCGAACTCTGAATTTTAAAAAGTTGTACAAGATGTGTCCTGAAACCCTAAAAGCTTCTGGCAAGGGGGCATGGCCTACGCAAGATATTCAAAAAATGCTTACTTTTACAAGTGAAAAGAGAAGTCGCGCTGTGATACACTTTCTTGCATCTACAGGAGTTAGAATCGGTGTAATCTGTGAACTAAAATGTGGACACGTATCTACAATGCCTGGAAATTGTAAATGCGTGAAAATCTATGAAGGTTCAAAGGAAGAATACCTGGTGTTTCTTACTCCTGAAGCAAGTGAATCACTAGAACAATATTTGGGTGAGCGCCGCTCTGATGGCGAAATACTCAACGATAATTCGCCACTTTTTAGGACAAAATATAGTATCGGCACTGCTAAAGCAAAACACATATCGTATTCATCTTGTGTTGAATTGGTAAAACGTGTTGTTGTAAATGCAGGGCTAGTTAGACAAAAAACTGGTAGGAGATATTCCATACAACTGAATCATGGTTTTAGAAAGCGTTACAATACCATTCTAAAACTTATGCCCGAAATTAATCCGAGTGCAGTGGAGAAGCTGCTGGGTCACAAGAATGGTCTTGATGGTGCATATTTTGTACCTACAAAAGAAGAACTCTTCAAAGAATTCAGGAAGGGCGTATTGGAGCTTACTATATCTGATGAAAATAGGCTACGACTTGAGAATACTAAGTTGAAAACAGATGTCAAAAATACGGATGAGTTGCAAACAGAAATGAGAGATTTCAAGAAGACAATTACTACCGTTGCAGAACTTTCCTACATTTTCTCACTACCGAATTCAATAAATCGAGACGAAGCAATAAGAAAACTAAAGGAAAGGTACAATTTAGATCCAAACAAGTCTGCCACTGTAACGATCGATATGGATAAAGAATTTCTTGAAGGATTTCCTCTTTTCAATGAAATGGCGAAAGAATTTGACAAGATTTCATGCTGAGTTGTTTATCTTACACTAGCACTCTGGATGACCATGGGTTTTTGACAGGTAGCCAATTGCATCGGCTAAATCTTGTATGTAACCCTCGTTATCTCCAGAAGGTGATAGTGACATGGGTTTTTTGCAAACACAGCATTGGTAATGCAAGATATTGAGGAGTTTGTAAGCATCAACCATCTTTGTAATAAACGGTATCAGCATTTCAGTATCGGTTATTTTTATTCCTCTTTTATTCAAAATTTTCATTATTTCTTCAACTAATGAAGGTGACAAATTTTTCAGATTCATGTATTCCTCAAATGTTTCCTTGACAATCTTTGGTTCTTTTCTAGTGAAAATTACTATGTCTTCAAGTTTGATTCCATTTTTGATTAATCGAAATATTTCTGATTTGTCTTCCTTTGAATTCTCTGAATTATTTACTTCATTACGGTTACCGCCTAAAAATTCACTCTTGATTTTAGAAATTTCAGATATTGAAAATCGTTTCATTCCTAGACCTTCAATTAGAAATGAAATCTGGCTTATCTTTCGGTAATTCCATCCTTGTTGAATTAAGGAAAATATCTGTTTTTTTGCCTCATAAAATGTCACAGGGTTGTTCTTCTTGTTCTCGCCTGGTATCTCTTGTTTGTCATCTGTTCTCTCATGTTTTTTTCTTGTTCTTGCTTGTTTCTCTTGTTTTATGTCTGACATTTGATGATTGTGATTCAATAGGTTTCTGTGCATATAGTGATTGATAGTATGTGTAATAGAAACATTCTACATGTGCTGATCTGATAACTTAGTGTTTAGTTCATCGTATTGTAGATGATTAGAACATTCAATTGTCATTCTTACAATATTTGAAAAACCAACTGTAACTCGTAAATTAATGCTAAAATTGATAAGTATTGCATACATAGGAGCCGGTTTTGTCTTTCTAATTTTTTATGTTTTTTACAATAGGATCTGAATGAATAATACTAATCATTGCTGTGAGATTAATTAAATATCTCTTTTACCATATTATTATCAATGAGTGGGTACTCTATGAGGGTACATGATGATTGCCATAAGGATCATCATTATGACACGACTATCCCCCGAAGTGATTTAATAAAAATGGGAGATTTGGCAAAGTGAGAAAGGACCTCAAACATCGCCAAGCTAAATTTCTCAAAAGGAGATTAGTCAAATGGAAAGTTATTCTAAGGCACCCATTCAACATAGAATCCGAAATCATAGTCAGTCAAAATCCTCGGATGCAGTTAAACTACAATTACAAGAACATCTGAAATGGATGAAAATTGGGACAATGTCCAGTATTTTCATGGGGATATCTACTATGATAATCATGATTCTACAATTCAAATAAACAAGAATCTAATACTTTCATAATCTGAGTGGTTAAAGATTCAGAGATAGCATTTAACCACACGCACAATTTTTTGTACCCTGATTATCTAGTACAATTGGGAAATGAAAACTCTAGTGATATTACATTTATTGCTTGTTGGAAAGGGTTTAAGATCTTCTTCTGTACTGTAAACTACGTTGGAAATAGATTCGTCATCGATAATAATACTATTAATAATGGCTTTTTTGATTGCCAGTGGAACTTATTTAGCATGGACATTTCATGGTGGAAAAGTCCTAGTTGGTATTGGTATAGGTCTTCAATTTGTAGGTTTTATTTACATGATGTTTTCACGTACTACTGTTTACATCAGGGACCGCGATGAGTTTGATAAAATCTTCAATATGATCGAAAATACCGAACCCAAGATAGAAGGACCACCTATGACGAAATACATAATTCCTGGCATATGGTTTAATATTTTTGGTCTGGCATTTCAATTAACTGGCTTATTTCTATTTTAGAACCGTCTGATGTGGAAAATTTCATATTCTACTACACCACTACGATACTTTTACATAATTATTCGAAGTATAATACCTAATTCTATTTTGGATTTTTAATAATCTTGGCTTTTAAAATGGTGATCTAAAAACATTACAGCTTATTTTACTTGAGTATAAGTCAATTAATGATCTTCAAATTGTATTTAGATCAGATTGTTCGTAGTGATATTGAATATTCTAACTACGAGGAAAAATCCGATTCCTACTCGGATAACACCTATGCGGTGTACCTCGTAGTTTAATGAATTTGAAATGGGATGATGCATTTATGATCAAAATAGTCTACTTTTCTGAATATAGGTTTCATTATACTGTGTCATCCGATGATATATTGTGAATTTTAGTCTGGAAGATGAATTAGTAAATGTACAACGAGAATATATCAAGGCACGTTTGAAAGCAGAAAAAACAAGAGATCCTGTGGCTGTAAAGAAGGTAAAACAGGCACAAAGATTGCTTGAAACGGCTGAAAGTGAAGCTGATAAAACTATTGATCCTAAATTGAAGAAGAAATCAGATGATTTACTTAGAAAATTTCAAGTAATATCGAATAAACTTGATAATGACTAAATGGTGACTATATGTCCAATTTTTCAAGACCTGAACCTTGGTAAGGTAAAGGTCGCGGGATCAAATCCCTTTCGAAGCTTGATGTTTTCTAATGCAGTCATTATTTTCTGTAAGATCATTATAGAATTCTGTAAGGTTCTCATTTTGCATTATCAAAGGGAGTTCAAGTCTTGGAAACTTCCTTATCTTTGATATTTTTCTATGATCAAGTACATAGCCATAAGACTGAGATATTGTTAATTTCCCTGATAGATAATACGCTCAATCCTACTCAGCATGCTTAGATATAGAATTTGACTAGGCTTTCCTAATATTATTTGTATAAATATTGCCTATTTACTGATAATTCATGCCGATCTTGATTGTATGGAAGCATTATGTCTTCAATGCTTTCCAATCATCAAAATCATTCAGAGAGTTTTCGTCTTTTTCATCATATATTACTTCAAGTAGATTTTTCAATAATTCAGGTTGAGGATGACCATCTTTTATTGCCCTATCCAGACTTGCGTTATAATAGTTAACTTGTCGTATACCTTGTTGTATCAATTTCTTAATTTCAATTAAACTCTCCATACGTACATTTTCATTTTTATCATGAGCATACAATAAGAAACGATGAACCAACATAGTATGTTTTTGAGTCATTCTATTTGTAATTGATTTTAAAAGCATAATGCCATTATCATATTTTCCTGCAGTCAATAAGGAATCAGCATAGAGTAAATCAGACATTGAACCTGAAAATCCTATTTGTTTTGCTCGTTCATAGTAAGGTTTTGCCTCTTCAAATTTACCAATTCTATTTAGAAAACTTGCAAAATTTGCATACACTATATCATCAGAAGGTATTCTTTCAAGAGCTAATCTGTGATACTTTTCTGCTTCAACATAATTATTTTTTATATGCTCTAGAAATACCGCATAACATGCTAGTGCAGTTGGAGATAGAGGATTGATCTCCATGGCTTTTTTCAGCATTTCTTCTGCGGTAGTATGCTGTTTCAACCTTTTAGACACAAATGCTGCATAAACAGCTAGATACACGTCATTTTTAGGATCCATCCGTATGGCCTTTTGATAGAATTGTTCAGCTTGTTTGTAATCTCTCTTGTATTGATTTAGGAAATTTGCGAAATTATATACGATGATTGGACTTTCTGGATATTTCTCTAATATCTCAGACCATGTTTTTGACGCATTTTGTAAATCATCATTTGTTGCTAACAATATAGCTCTGAACATGAGAGAGATCGAATCATTTGTACTAATTGCGTTTTTCAAGGCCTCTTCGAGCTTGTCTTTTTCATTGTTTTCTGGCATGTTGGATACCTTTCTTTGTAGATTTTGGAATGTTTCAGTATAGGTGTTAAGTAATCTATCGAACCTTTCACCAGTAGGATGTTCTAAATCAAGTTCATTTCTAAATAAAAGCATCAATTCATCAAAATCACGATGTTTTACCCATATCGCATTTCTTTTCTCTAGCCAATCTCCCATTGGACCATCAGGTTTTGTATCATTCACCCAATAGATACCCCATGGTAAAGCATCTGGATCAAGTTCTTCCAAAACATTCACTATACTCTTATCATAGCCATTATAACCCATGAAGACTAGACCAGTTTCCCTTAGGATATTCTTGAAAACTTTTTTTACATTTTCATTGAAGACATCAGTTTCTAGTATAGTATTCTTAGGAGATAATCTTGCATCCCCATGTAATTTTATTACAAGTGGCCTTGTTCTGCTTATTCGAACAAATCCTACTAATGATTCATGAATTATTACTAGTGGTTTAGTATTAGTATATAGATACAAAGCATCTGCCACTAAATCATCAAAATTTGTTGTAAGTACAATATTGAATTTTCTACCAAATTTTTCATGGCTAATTATTTTTGCAAGACATGCATATCCAAATCCTGGATCTTTTTCACTAGTTAATCGTTCTACTTCATTTTGTCTTTCTTGTGAAGTATGAAATAGTTTTTCTATTATGCTTCCATAATATTTTGATGCATTTTCACTAGTATAATCAGGAAATTCAGATTTTATCCATTCACCTAGATTTTCAGTTGTTCCAGTTCTTAGTTCCTTTAATTTCATTAACCAATTTTGTACTAAGTTTTTTGATGTAGGAATTCCAGATGAGACAGAACATCCGGAGCCAAGAAATAGTGCGTATCTACTATCAGGTTTCTCTGCATTCATCTTAAGACGTCTTACAAACTCTTCTGCACTTATTTCGAACAATTTACTAGGTTAATGTATAACAGATGGATTTAATCAGTATGATCATTTGCTACGTACGGTACTTTTCTCAAAACCACACTAATGAGTACCTAGGTACTATCCTATGTATTTCCACATTACTTGCGTGGGCTATTTCCAATCTACATGATATAATTTTGCTAGTATTCTTTGTACCTTATAGTATCAAGAAAGATCCCTGAGATTTTTTCTTCTTTTCAAGTATGCCCGGTCTCTTCTTTGTAAGGTATCAAAATATCCGGCTAAATTGGCTAGTTTGTATTCTTCACCTCTTACTTGATTTTCAGACCAGTCATGGTGTATGGCATGAAGTAATTCATGAACAATTGTCATGGTAACAAATCGCTTGTCCTCATCAGTAGGATTTGAGAACAACTCATGAATTCCTATCACGTAAATTGGAAATGAACCATTAAGATATCCAAACGCTTCATCAGTCTCTTGATCAAATCTAAAACGAAACTCACAATCTCTAAAAAAATCCTTTTGATTCATGTGATACTGATTTATGACATACTGTGCTTTTACCAGAAGCTCGTAAAGCCATTCGGTCTGAGCACTTTTGCCAAACGATGTTTCAGTTTTGGAACTAGCAACAAACCCTTTGTCAGCATCTCTATCCTCATCATGCTCACGTAACCATACTGAATTTGATTGACATTTGTATTCCTTGATATGTTCAATTCGTTTTTGATTAGCTATCTCGATATCATAATAATCACTTACAAACCCATGTTCTTTGCATTCTATTCGATATCGTCCAGTTGATATGTTCACTCCTTTTTCACGCAGATAATCGCCCTTGATGTGTTTAGCAGCCATAACTTTAGGATCTTCGTGGTTTTCTGGTTGAGCATGTTCACCACAAAATTGCTTTTTACAATAATAGCAGTTGAAAATATCAGGCCAAACTATTTTTTTGTTACAGAAAGCACACGTTTTATCATAATTCAACTTCTTTTCTTCCGGTCTAAGATTAGACAAGGATTCAATTTCCTGTCTTGTGGTAATGTGAATTTCTGTAGATGGTTCATGTTTTTTCAGATTTTCAAGTGCGGTATTTTTTTTAGTTATTGCATCAACATTTTCTGGGTCAATCTTGAGTACTTTGTCAAAACACTCTATTGCTTCTCTGTGTTTTCCTAAATAATTTAGTGCCTCACCTTTGTAGATTAGTGTGTAAGTACCTTCAGGGTTAATTTCAAGCGCTTTATCATAAAACTTTATTGCTTCCTCATATCTGCCCAGGTTGGCAAGTGCAAAACCTTGACCTTGAAATTCATATGACTCCATATCTATATGTACACGATCCACATACTCCATCGCTTCAGTCAGATTTTTTGGATTTTTTTCACATTCGAATTCATGAGTAGCCCAAGCATTGATGAACTCAAATGACTTTCCACAAAATCTGCACATTAGTTCTGAATCTATAGTTTTCAATCAACAAGTAACCCACATTAGCAGTTTTAGCATTTTCTAATGCTTTTTCAGTTTCAGTAATCGCAAGATTGGATATTTTGAGCATAGGTCTGGTCACAGTAATTGTTTGTTTATTTATTGATCTTACTTTTTGAAGAGTTAATTCAATTAATTGCCTAAGTTTAGCCATATCCTTTGTGTATCACTACTATTTCCACAATTCCTAGAGTACAGGTCAACCGTCTTTTCTTTTCTTATCTTTAGCATTTGAAGTGAAACGTGTTAACATTGCTAATTTGTCTTCCAGTTCAGCTATTTTCTTTTCTAATTCTTTAGTATCAGGGGATTTACGCACGAATCTCTCTCTTCTATCAGCAGCAGACATTTCCTGATTTCTTATTTGTTCCATATATTCTGCAATCTTCCTTTTTCTGTATTCATCAGACTCACTAAAATCAATAATGGATAGATCAGGTGAAATAATCTTGGGTTTCTCTTTTATAACTTCAGTGACACGTCTATAAGTTTCCCAATTTCGAATTCCTAAAAATATATCGGTTACTACACTTTGATTCAAAAATTTCCAAGCATCATCATTAATTTGTATTAATTTATTCTCAGTTTCGTTCAAATCATCTTCTTTTTTACCGCCAATAATTTTATTGAGTTGTTCTATTGGGTTTCCCGTCCTTAAGATCTCATAAACTTGTTTCCTAAATGAGTTATCCGTAATCATATTCAAATAAAAATTAGGCCAACGAGTCTTTATTGCTTCAATAATCAGAAGTTCATTTTCTTTGATCCCATTGGGTTTTCCTCGTAATTCTGAAAACACTTCCAATGCAACAATTAGATTATTGATGAATCTCTTCAATTCCCTAGGATTCGGTTCTACCGCTATTGCGATTATGTCCTTATTTTTTTTCATAAAATCAGAATAACTTTCGTCAAGCTTTGGTACAATTTGGTCAACAATCATTTTTTCAATATCGGATGAACTCCAGGGAGGGATTCGTATTGGTAATTGTATGATCTTTTGAATATAATCTTCACCTTTGACTCCACTACCTTCGTATTCTTTTGTGATTAATCTGATTACTGTTTGATCACTTAGTCCTATAATGAAGACAAATCCTTTGATATCAAGAAATACTTTCATTGATTCTAAAACTTCAAGTCCTTTTTTAGGGGAACACCTGTCAAGATCATCAATAAAGACTACAATCTTACATGTAGGATCTTCATTGAGGATTTTTTTCATTTCTTCTTCTAATTTTTGAATTCCATCAAAATAGATAGTGTCTTGATCTATCTCTTGTAATAATTTCATTTTTTCCGTAAGTTTTTTGTTCAATTCAGTCCATCCATCCTCAGATAATAGAGTCTGAGTGGTTAATTGCTTTAGAATGTCTTTTCCGACAATTTTTAAGCCATTAAAAATAGTCTTTGAGGCGGACTTGTATCTGTCATGTTTCATCATAGCGTATGCTATAGTCTTCATTAAAGCAATTGTAGCATAATGTTCTTCGCGTTCATATCTCCATGCATTAAACCAAATTGAAAGAATTTTTTCTTCACTATCATTTAATTTACTTTCTACAAGTTTCATCAAAGTAGTTTTTCCTGTTCCCCAATTCCCGTAGACGCCTACAGAGAACTTGGGATCAGAACCCTTGATAAAAGAAACTATAGTATCACTTATTTTTTGGAAATCAGTTGTGGGTTTTATTTCAATATCATCGGTCAGGATCTTAACAGATGGCTCAGGTGTAGTCAAAGGTCTTCTCTTTCTTTGGATTCAACGAACTTTAAAAGAATGATCGTCTAGATACAGTACTTTTACATAGTTATTCAATTATTATTTATTCCAACTATTTGGAATGTAAAAATTGGACCATATAGTTTGACATCCCATCGGATTTGATTTTCTACCCAATAGAGATTAATCAAGTGAATGTCTTCTTAGGGGATTTTGAACTAATATCGTAATTCCAACAAAGGTATGATCTATGGATTAAAAAACACCCATGAGACAGTAACTTAATGGAGTTAAAAATCGGTTGCACTGGCTGGAGCTACCAAGGTTGGGTCGGACCATTTTATCCAAAAACCCTTGAAAATACTAATTTTCTTAAACACTATTCTTCAATATTTGATACAACCGAGATCAATTCTACATTTTATAGAATCCCATCTCAAGCTATGTCAAAGAAATGGCATGATGACACTCCATCCAATTTCGTTTTTACTGCAAAACTTCCCAAGGTAATAACTCACGAAGGAAGACTCAAGCCAGGTCCATACCTTGACCAATTTTTAAATTCAATCAAACCACTTGGACAAAAAATGAAAATCCTTGTTATTCAACTACCCCCTTCACTATCTTTTGATGAATCAAAACCCCATCTAGTCAAAATGATAAAACATCTTCCAAAAAATTATCGATATGCCTTGGAAGGCAGGCATCAATCATGGTTTACTGACGAATCTTACAAATTTTTGTCAGAAAACAACTTGTGTCTAGTATGGAATGAAGTTGAAGGAGTTACAAATCCAGCTCATGTAACGACGGACTTTGTATATCTAAGATTAGTCGGAGATAGATCTATTTCAGAAGATGAGTTTGGAAGTATCCAAAAAGATAGGACTGACCTAATTACAACTTGGGCAAATCGAATCAAGTCAATAAAAGATACTGCCTTTGGCATCTTAATGGTAAACAATCATTTTGAAGGGTTTGGACCAGAAACTGCAAACAAGTTACGCCTTGCCTTGGGCCTTGACAAATTAAGCTGGCTTGACACAAAGCAAAGATCGCTTTCTGATTTTACAAATTAACCTTAAACATTTTATAGCTGTTACCGTAATTTACCGTACCTATGCAAAGCCAGAACAAATTGCAATATTATTGCTCTAATTGCAAAAACGTCTTACGTGAGATGGAGTATGAGGTGGAACCGTCTCATATAGTAGAACCATGCCCTTTTTGTGGCTCGCTTTTGTCTGATTCATTACAAAAAAGACCTCTGGTGTCAAAATCCGAAAAACCCGTTCTATTTCAGAGTGCATCCCAAGTACCAAGACTGACAATAGATATTGAAAAAATAGATTCGTCATTGCATCTTTTTAGCATAGGGCAAAAAGTTGCAATCATTGGTTATCAATCACAAAAATTAATTGAAAGATTGATTGTACGAGCCCAGCTTCCACATAGATACGGCGGACTTGATTCACATGTCATACTAGTTGATGCAGGAAACAGCTCAGATCCATATCTTGGGATAAGTTTTGCAAGACAATATGGACTGGATATTCGAAATTCTTTATTAAAAATAATTTCATCGCGTGCATTTACTGTACATCAACTTGAGAATCTTATAACAAATGAGTTGTCTGACGTTGTATCAAAATACAATGCAAAGATTGTCGTAATATCAGAACTTTTTTCAATGTTTGATGATCCTTATCTTGATAAAACAGATGCAAAACTATTGCTTGATTCAATAATGGAATCGATTTCAAAACTAAAACAATGTCTTGTCATAGTATCAATTTCAAAACTAGAAAAATATAGTTACATTATCAAGAAATCATTTGATAGAACCATTGTATTGACAAACAAGGATGATTTTGTATCAATAGAGATCGACAACAAGAACTATGCCATAAAAAAATCAAGGATAGAAGTTATTTCTCATAGGTGATAATATTTTGGGCAGAACAATACCATCATTTAGAATTGCGTTGATGCAAGAGGAGAAACAATGGAAGTCATTCAGAGATGCATTAGACAAAAAAGACAAGGCTTGCTTTGACAGGTTATTTCTTGCCTCCAGATTGCACATCTCTGCATGTGTGATGGCTACAAAACCTGTCAGAATACATGCAATCTTGATGGCTATTTTGCTATACCAGTACAAGCAACTCCTCATATTGAGAGGGGACTAGATGGCACTTTTTCCAAATGATGACCTTTTGGCAAAGGAGATTGAAGCCTGGAGAGGGTTTTCAGATGGACTTCGAGCAGAGGACCAGAAAGTCTTCGAACAGATGCTAAAACAATGCTACAAGCACATCAAAGCCATTAATGCCAAGGGGGATGCGTTTCCAACAGAATCCATACTGATGTCCCTTGTTTTATCACAGCAACAGATAATCGAGTTTTTACTCAAGAAGATCAAGACCAAATGACAACAGGATTTCTCTTTGACTCGTATCCTGTGGGAAGTACCATGGTTTCATGGATTAAAAATAACAATTCTATGACGAGAATTGAAGACAGTTGGACTCCATCAATTTATGCCACATGCCATGACAAACAAGAACTTGAAAAACTATCAGACAACAAGAAAATTCTCCCCTATGTAATCAAGACAGATCAAGTAAAGAGATTTGAAAAAGTAACTGATTTGAAAAAAACTCTGGTATTACAAATGCAACTAAAGGATTCAAACTCGATTCTACAGCTTGCAAAAACAATAGAAACATCATACAAATTTGGAAAATTCAGATTATACAATGTAGATGTGCCTCCTACCCAGAGCTATTTCTATGAACATGACATATTTCCATTTGGCAAGTTTTCTAAAAATGGTTCTTGGACATCGCATGATGACATAGAATCAACTGACTATGAAATTCCTGAATTCAAGATAATACATCTGTCCATCATTCCAAAAAAACAAAACAAGCTAGCCAAGTTTTCAGACAAGATAGATTCTATGATTTTAGATGATGTCACAATTTCATCAAACGATGAAGTAGATACAATTCTAGAATTAGTAAAGACAATCCAGAATCAAGACCCAGATATCATCATTACAGAAAATGGTGATACCTTTGATTTCCCATATCTCATACACAGGGCACAAGAACATCTCATCTCAAACAGGCTTGTACTAGGAAGGGAAAAAGTGCCTTTACAGAAGCCAAAACAGGCAGGGACGTCATTTTTCTCATATGGTAGGATGTACTTCAAGCCCACTACAATCAATCTATTTGGCCGCATCCACATTGACTGCAAAAGCTGCTTTATCTGGAATGAGGAAAATGATCTTCACGGCATTTACGAGATAGCACGTGTGTGCAGGATGCCCATGCAGACAGCCTCTAGGGCATCGATTGGAAAATGTATGAGCTCATTACAATTCTATAATGCAACAAAACGAGACCTGTTAATTCCATGGAAACCCATTATGGCAGAAGCATTCAAGCCGCGAAATGAATTATTGATTGGCGACAGGGGAGGATTAATCTTTGAGCCAGAGGTTGGCGTATATGAAAATGTTGTAGAGCTTGACTTTGCATCATTGTATGGTACTATAATGGAAAAAAAGAATATTTCAGCTGAGACTATTCTATGTAATTGCTGTCCTGATTCCGAAAACAAGGTACCAGAACTGAATTATCATATATGTAAAAGAACAGGCATTGTCCCACAAACACTGAAAATATTACTGAAGAAAAGAAAAATGTATACGGAATTACTTGCAAGATCACAAGATAACAAATCAAATATCTATGAAGCAAGAAAGTCTGCTCTGAAATGGATACTTGTTACATCATTTGGTTATCTTGGATTTAACAACGCCAAGTTTGGCAGAATAGATGCACACATGGCAGTTTGTGCATTTGCAAGACAGATCCTGTTGCAAGCTGTGAGAATTGCTGAAAGAAATGGTTTCCAAGTCTTGCACGGTATTGTGGATTCATTATGGCTTTACAAAAAAGACTCTACAAGAAAAGAACATGAGAAACTTAGGGATGAAATTGTACAGGCAACGGGCTTTGACATGTCACTTGATGTATACAAGTGGCTAGTTTTCTTGTCATCAAAGGAA
>Ga0207664_10001643_pt1 | contig 14726 bp, 15 predicted proteins | sample LARL83metaG_FD_184349 | JGI IMG/M metagenome (GOLD analysis project Ga0207664, IMG submission 184349) | Corn, switchgrass and miscanthus rhizosphere microbial communities from Kellogg Biological Station, Michigan, USA - LAR L8-3 metaG... | ecosystem: Host-associated > Plants > Roots >... | reverse complement strand
CTTCCCGGCATTCACCGTCGACGTCACCGAGCTCACCGTCTGCGTCACCAGCTTGTCGCTGTTCTCGAGGTCGAAGAGGCTTACCTGCGCGTCGAGGCGGTCGGCCAGCAGTGAGCCCTGCGCACCGACTTCGTACTGGACCGCCCGTTCCGGCTTGAGCCCGGTGACGACGACGCCCGTGTTGGTGACCACGTTGCTGAGGAGCGGCGGCGCGTACCCGGTGCTCACGCTGGCGTAGACCGATCCGGCGCCGCCGAACGCCTTCGAGACCACGGCGCGCGGCGTCACGACGTTGTCGAACGTCATCACCTGCGTCGTCGTCGTGTCGAAGAGCTGTCCATTGCGCAGCAGGTTGTGGATCGCGAAGCGGTTCATGTTGAGGCTCGCGCCCGCGGTCACCGTCACCTGCGCCGGCAGGCCGACGCTCCACTCGGTGAACAGCGACCCGGTCGACGCCCAGTTTTCCTGCGCCGTGGGCCGCTCCGGGTACGGTGGCGCGGGCACGATGAACACGCCGTTCGACGCGAGGTTCGACCGCTGCAGGAACCCGCCGAGCGAGCCGCTGACGCTCGCCCCGCCCACCTGGCCCGTGTACCCGAGCACCGAGCGCGCGCCACCGTTCACCTGCGTCACGTCGGTGAAGCCGTGCGCGAATGGCTGGTTCGACGAACGACCCGTGGCGAACACGGTCGTCTGGTTGCTGAAGTGCGAGCCGAAGCGGTAGTGATCGGTGACGCCGGCGATGAAGCTCGTGAGCGCGATGTGTGAATCATTGGCGAGGTACGCCGCGTTGCTCAGCGGCTGCCGTCCATAGAACGGAACGCTGTCGATCTCGCCCGCCAGCTCCTCGAACGATCGGTTGTAGGAGAAGTACGCCGAGAGCGTCTGGCGGTCGCCGAGGCTCAGGTCTCCCGTCGCATGCACGAATTCCTTCTGCGACGCGCTGTGCGGACGGAAGGCGCCGTACTCCTGGTGACCGTACTCCACGATCGCGTCGGAAGCCTCCGTCGCCGTCTCGAGGCTGGTCGTCGTCCGGAGCAGGCCGTGGCTCCCCGACTGCACCTGCTGGACGATGCTCGTCCGGTCCGGCACGGGTCGCACCGTCTGGAAGAGGACCGTGCCGCCGATGAAGCTGCCGTACTGGCTCGACGCCGGTCCCTTGATCACGTCGGCCCGCGCCAGTCGCGCATAATCGACGTCGTCGAGGATCGTGGTTCCCGTCGCATCGGTGATCGGGATGTCGTTCAGCAACACCTGGTACCCGAGCCCGTTGGCGTTCGGGCTGTTCCCACTCGTGCTCGGGTAATAGCCCCGCATGGTGATGCGCGCTCCGCCGAATGGCGTGCGCGTCTGCATGAACACGCCTGGTACGGTGTTGATCGCGTTCTGCAGCGCCACGCCCCCCGCGCGCTGGAGGTCCGCCTCCGTCAGCGTAGCCACGGACGGCGCGTTGCGAGTCGCCACGACGTGCATTCCCGGCAGTTCCACGTGAGATGGCTCCAGGCGGATCGTCAGCGGCTCGCTGTCGGTCACCGCGAGCTGGAGTGTCGCGTAGCCCACCCCGGTGACCGTCAGGTGGGTGACCGCCGATGGGGAGACGATCGTGAATGCGCCCGCTTCGTTGGTGAGCGTGCCGGTCGTCGTCCCGGTAACAATGACGGAGGCGCCCACTACCGGCGCACCCGTCTGGCGGTCGATGACGGTACCGCGGACGGTCGTTGCCTGGGCAGCGACGACACGCGGGGTCGCGGCGATCGAGAGGGCGACGGCGGCGGTCGCGAACACGGCGAACGGCGTGGACAGCCTGTGCATGCGTGAGGGTGCCTGGTGGTGGGGAGGCGGGACTGGTGCTGCGAAAGCGGGTGACGAGTCCTGCGGACGCCTGCTCGCGTGGTCCGGACGGAGGATGCTTCGCGAAGCCCGCCCGCCAGGGTCCTGCGAGGCTGACGGTCGTCTTCGGCGAAGACGAGGCGCACCCGGTAACGTATGCGCGCGGCGGGGCCGCGCCAATTGCGTGCGCAATGACGCCATGGATTGGCGCGGCGTTGGCCGCGGTCGCGCTCCGGCGCGGATCGGGCCGATCGCTCAGGCCCTCCAGCCATCCGGGACGCACGGACAGCCCGCGCGTCCCCGCGCGTCGCGTCAGCGAATGTCCGACGGCGGGACTACCCGGCCACGCACAGCTTTCCGATGTGGCGTCGTCACCGCGCACCAGGGTTGGTGCGCGGCCGCCGCGCCTGCCATCTGCCAGCAGCGAGGTGACCCATGAAGTGGTCGTGGCGCATCGGGCGAGTCGCCGGGATCGACATCGCCGTCCATGCGACGTTTCCCCTCCTGCTCGCGTGGATCGCGATCGTGGCGCTCGGGAGCGGCACGGCCGCGAGCGCGCTGTTCGCCGTGGTGCTCACCCTGGCGGTGTTCGTGACCGTCGTGCTCCACGAGCTCGGGCACGCACTCACGGCACGCCACTTCGGGATCCGCACCACCGACATCACTCTGCTGCCGATCGGCGGCATCGCACGCCTGGAACACCTGCCGCGCGAGCCGCGGCAGGAGCTGCTGATCACGCTGGCGGGTCCCGCGGTGAACGTCGCGCTCGCCGCTGCGCTCGCCGGGGCGTTCGCACTCCGGGGCGACTTCGGTCGGCTCCCGGAGCTCATCACGAGCACGGCGCCCGCCACACCGTCGACGCTCCTCGCGCAGCTCATCGCGCTCAACCTCTGGCTGGCGGCGTTCAACCTCATCCCCGCCTTCCCGCTCGACGGCGGCCGCGTGCTGCGCGCCATCCTCGCGGCGCGGACACGGGACTACGTGCGCGCGACGCTCAGTGCCGCGCGCGTGGGCCGCGCGTTCGCGCTCGTGTTCGGGCTGGTCGGCTTGTTCGTCGTCGGCAGTCCGGTGCTCGTGTTGATCGCGCTCTTCGTCTGGCTCGCGGCGGCCGCTGAGGCGGCGGCGGTCCAGACCACCGACGCGCTCGGTGGCGTCCGTCTCTCGAGCCTGATGATCACCGACATCCAGACGCTCGCACCGGCCGACGCGCTCTCACGCGCGGCGCAGCTCACGATCGCCGGCTTCCAGCAGGACTTTCCCGTCGTCGACGGAGGCGCGCTCGTCGGCATGCTCAGCCAGCGCGACCTCGTTCGCGGCCTTGCCGAGCACGGGGGCGACGCGCTCGTGCGCTCGGTGATGCGCCAGGACTTCGGCTCGGCAGCGCCGGACGATGCGCCCGAGGAAGCCCTCCGAAAGCTGACGACGCTTGGCGGCCGGACTCTGCCCATCGTCCGGGGGCGCGAGCTCCTCGGCGTGCTCACAGCCCAGAACGTGATGGAGTTCGTGACGCTCCGCTCGGCGCTCCGCCACGCACCACGGTAAGCCAGCCGCAGGGGATGGACACAGACTCCCTGCGCTCATGACGCCGCCCGAGCACCGTGCGCGATAAGGTAAGCAACGCTCCCGTCGAGCGTCGCGAGCTGCGCATAGTCGACCTCGGGAATCTGCACGCCCAGCGACTCGGCGAGGCCGATCACGAAATTGAGGAAGTCCATCGAGTCCAGGTCGATCTGGTCGCGAAGGCTGACGTCGGGCCGCAACGAAGCAGGATCGACTTCGGGCGCGACCCGGTGCAGCGCGCGAAGGATGGCCGCGCGGACATCTGCCTCTTTCGGGGGCGCGTCGCTCATAGGCGCTCCGGGGACTGGAGCAGGCGATCGATGGCCGTCAGAAGAAGCGCACCGCGATGACCGTCGCTCGCACGATGATCGGCGGCGAGCGTCAGCGTGACGACGGGGCGCACGGCGAGCATGCCGCCCTCCGCCCACGCTCGCTCGGCTACCTTCCCGATTCCGACCAGCGCCACCTGCGGCGCAGAGATGACGCCGAACACTTCACGCACGCCCTGGTCGCCGAGGTTCGTCACGGTGACAGTGGGATCCGTGAGCTCGGAGCCGCGCAGCATCCCTCCGCGCGCCCGCTGCACGAGGTCGCGCAGGGAGCGCATGACGTCATCGAGCGAGCGCGTGTCGGTATCGTGGATCGCCGGCGCGACGAGTCCGCCGCCGCGCAGGGAGATGGCGACACCGACGTGGATGCCCGCACCCGGATGAAAGCCGCCGTCGACCCAGAAGCCGTTGAAATCGGGCTGTTCACGCAGGGCGAGCGCGACCGCCTTGAGCAGAAGCGCGGCAGGGAGGATTCGCTCGGTGACCGGCCGCTTCAGGTTCTCCGCCTCGAGCCAGCGCACCGCGCGCGCGAGATCGACGTCGGTCGCAAGGTGGTAGTGCGGGATCTCGCGCCACGAGCGCGCCATCGCCGCGGCGATCGCCTGGCGCATCGCCGCCGCCCGGTCCGCGACGGTGGTCGGGGCAGCCGCCGGCGGCGGTGCGGGAGCGGGAGCCGGAGCCGCGGGAGCGACGACGCCCCGGCGCGCTGCGGCCGCGCGCTCCACGTCCGCCTTCGTCACCACGCCGCCCTCGCCGCTGCCGAGCAGGGTCGCGACGTCCACGCCGAGATCGGCGGCCATTCGCTGCGCGAGGGGTGAAACACGATGCGACTGCGGCGCGGGCGCGACGCTCGGCACGGACGCGTTGTCGCGCTGCGCCCGCTCGATGTCTGCCAGCGTGACGGCGCCGCCCGGACCCGTTCCCGCTACCGTCGCGAGCTGCACGCCCAGCCGGCTGGCGAGCGCCCGCGCCGCTGGCGACGCACGCACGGCTGCGGCCACAGTAGGTACGCGTGCGGCAGCGGGCGCGGGGGGCGGCGGCACGGCGGCCGTGGGTGGCGGCGGTACAGCCGCACTGACGACCGGCGACGGCACCGCACCGTCGCCACGAACGCGGGCGAGCACGGTGCCCACGGGCACCTTCGTGCCCTCGTGCACGGCGATCTCCTCGATGGTGCCGCCCTCGAAGATCTCGACCTCGACGTTGCCCTTCTCCGTCTCGACCTCGGCGACGACGTCGCCACGCTTCACGACGTCGCCCGGCCTCACCCGCCACCCGACGAGCGTGCCGAACTCCATGTCGGCACCGAGCGACGGCATGCGGAACTCACCCATCGGCGCCGATGGTCGCGCGCGCCGCGGCGACGATGGCTTCCGCCTGCGGCAGCGCGGCCTCCTCCAGGTGCCGCGGGTACGGCATCGGTACCTCCGCGCTGCAGACGCGCGCCACGGGAGCATCGAGCTCGAAGAACACGCCCTCCGTGATGCGCGCGCTGATCTCGGCGGAGAGGCTGCCGCTGCGCCAGCCTTCGTCGACGATCACCGCGCGATGCGTCTTCCGCACGGATTCGAGGATCGTCGGCGTGTCGAGTGGGCGAAGCGTTCTGAGGTCGATGACTTCGGCATCGATGCCCGACGTCGCGAGCTGCTCGGCCGCCTGCAGCGTCTTGCGCAGCGTCCCGCCGTAGGTGATCAAGCTCACCCGCGAGCCCGGGCGTCGCACCGCCGCGCGGTCGATCGGCACCTCGCCGGCGTCGGCGGCGAGGTCGCCCTCGAGGCTGTAGAGCGTGGCGTGTTCGAAGATGAGCACGGGGTCGGAGTCGCGGAGTGCCGTGCCAAGCATGCCGCGCGCATCCTCGATCGTTGCAGGCGCCAGGATCCTGATTCCCGGGATGTGCGCGTACCACCCTTCCAGGCTGTGCGAGTGCTGCGCGGCCACCTGCCGGCCGGCACCCGTCGCCATGCGGATCACCAGTGGAACGTTGCATTGGCCGCCCGACATGTGGAGCAATGCCGCAGCGTTGTTCATGATCTGGTCGAGCGCGAGGAGGCTGAAGTTGCACGTCATGACCTCGACGATCGGCCGCATCCCGCCGAGCGCGGCGCCGATCCCCGCGCCGACGAAGGCGGACTCCGAGAGCGGCGTGTCCCGGATGCGCTCCGGCCCGAACTCCTCGAGCAGCCCCTTGCTCACGGCATAGCAGCCGCCGTAGCGCCCGACGTCTTCGCCCATGAGGAACACGCGCTCGTCGGCGAGCATGGCGGCGCGGATCGCCTCGCGGATCGCGTTGCGGTAGGTCGTGCGCACGACGCCTGGCGGAGCGGCGCCCGCCGATGGCGGTGCGAGCGGCGCCGACGACAACGGCCCAAGCGGTGCGGCGGGCGCGGCGGACGTAGTGGGCGCGGACAGACTGGCGGAGCTGGTCATGTGTGCGCCCCTGCGCTGGCCGGCCCGCTGTAGACGAAGCGCGTGAGCTCGGCGACAGGCTCCCAGCTTCCGGCCTCGGCGAACGCCACCGCATCGTCGATCTCCGCCTGCGCGTCGCGCTCGATCGCAGCGAGCGCGGCGTCGTCGACGAGCCCTGCGCCGCGCAGGCGGGCGGTCAGCGCGGCGATCGGGTCGCGCTGCTTCCACTCCTCCACCTCGGCCTTCGCGCGGTACAGCTCGGGGTCGAACATCGAGTGTGGGCGGAAGCGGTAGGTGCGGAGCTCGAGGAAGAACGGCCCGGCACCGGCGCGCACCGCGGCGACCGCCCTCGTGGCCGCGTCGGCGACGGCGATTACGTCCATTCCGTCCACCGTCCACGCCGGCATGCCGTACGCTGCGGCCTTGATCGCGAGGTTCGTCTGTGCCTGCGCGCGGGCGAGCGCCGTGCCCATCGCGTAGAGGTTGTTCTCGCAGCAGAAGAGCACTGGGAGCCGCCAGAGCGCCGCGAGGTTGAGCGTCTCGTGGAACTCTCCCTCGGCCACGGCCCCGTCGCCGAAGAAGCAGGCGGTCACGCGCGGCCGGCGCTGCAACGCGTCGGCGAGTGCAAGGCCGGCAGCGATGGGGAGCCCACCGCCGACGATGGCGTTGCCACCGTAAAAGCGGGTCGCGACGTCGAACAGGTGCATGGAGCCGCCGCGGCCGCGGCTGCACCCCTCCTGCTTGCCGTACATCTCGGCCATGATGGCGCGCGCCGAGACGCCGCGGAGCAGCGCGTGACCGTGCTCCCGATACGTCGCTACGACCGCGTCCTCCGCGCCGAGCGCCTGCAGCACGCCCGCCGCGACCGCCTCTTCACCAATGTAGAGGTGGAGGAAGCCGCGGATCTTCTCCTGCTGGTACAGTTCGGCGCAGCGTTCCTCGAACCGGCGGACGCGGAGCATCGCGCGCAGAAGCGCGACGTCTCGCACGCGGTCGGCGCCGTCGGCGCGTTGCTGCGTGTCGCCACTCATGCGGACGCGCCCTCGAGCGTGGAAGTGTCGCCCTCGGGAAGACCGAGCTCGCGCGCCTTGAGCAGGCGGCGCATGATCTTTCCGCTCCGCGTCTTCGGTACGGCGTCGATGAACGCGATCTCCTTCGGCGCGACGGCGGCCCCGAGTCGCATGCGTGCGAAGCCGAGCAGCTCGAGACGCAACGCCTCGTCGGCGGTGTGGCCCGGCTTGAGCGCCACGAACGCCTTCACCGTCTCGCCGATCACCGGATCGGGCTTGCCGATGACCGCCGCCTCGGCGACTGCCGCATGCTCAAGCAGAGCGCTCTCCACCTCGAACGGCCCGATGAGGTGACCGGATGACTTGATCACGTCGTCGGCGCGGCCGACGAACCAGAAGTATCCGTCGGCGTCGCGCCGCGCGAGATCGCCGGTGAGGTACCACCCGTCGGCAAAGCACTTCCTGTAGCGCTCGTCGTCGTGCAGGTAGCCGCGGAACATCGACGGCCACCCGGGGCGCAGCGCGAGCTCCCCCTGCGTGTCCGGCGCCGTGGTCTCCACGACGTGCCCATCCTCCTCACGCCTGACGATGCCCGCGTCCACGCCCGGCAGCGGCCGGCCCATCGAACCGGGGCGCACCTCCATGGAGCGGTAGTTGGCGATCATGATCCCGCCGGTCTCCGTCTGCCACCAGTTGTCGTGGATCGGGAGCCCGAACGCCTCCACACCCCAGACCACCGCCTCCGGGTTGAGCGGCTCGCCGACGCTGGCGATGAAGCGCAGGTCAGGGTGTGCGTAACGGCGCGCGACGTCGGCACCGACCTTCATCATCATGCGCACCGCGGTCGGCGCCGTGTACCAGATGGTGACGCGCTCGTCGCGTAGGACTCCGTACCAGCGCTCGGCGTCGAAGTCCGCCTCGTCGACGAGCATCGTGACGCCGTTGGTGAGCGGCGCAACGATGCCGTACGACGTTCCGGTCACCCATCCCGGGTCCGCGGTGCACCAGAACACATCATCCGGATGCAGGTCGAGCACGAGCTGGCCGGTCACGTGGTGCGCGACCACTGCCTCGTGCACATGCACCGCGCCCTTGGGCTTTCCCGTCGTGCCGCTCGTGAAGTGGAGCAGCGCCATGTCCTCCGGCGCGGTGGGTCCGATGGCGTAGTGGTCACTCGCCTTGGCGAGGCACTCGCGCAGGTCGAGCGTTCCGGGCACGCGCGTCGGCAGTGCCTCATCGTCGCCCACGAGCAGCACGTGCTCGAGCCGCGCGAGGCGCGGCCGCAGCGGCGCTACCTTGCGCTCGTACAGCGCCGCGGTAGTCACGAGCACCCGGGCGCCACCCAGGGTGAGCCGCGCCTCGATGGGCTCCGGGCCGAACGCGGAGAAGAGGGGGCAGAACACGGCGCGGTGCTTGAGCGCGCCGAGGGCCGCCACGTACAGCTCGGGGATGCGGCCGGTCAATGCGAAGACCGTGTCGCCTTTCACGACGCCCAGCCCTGCGAGCACGTTGGCGAATCGGCTGGTGAGCGCGCCCAGCTCGGCATACGTGTAGTCGTGGCGCTGCCCGTGCTTGCCGAGCCAACGCAGCGCCAGGTGCCCGGCTCGCGGCCCGGCGGCGTGCCGGTCGACAGCTTCGTGCGCGATGTTCAGGCCGAGCCCGCCCGGGAGCCCATCGAGCTCCCGCCGCCGCACGTCGTCCCACGAGAAGGCGGCGCGCGCGGCGGCGTAGTCGGCGAGGTTGGGTTGCACCGTCCACCCCGTGCGCTGCTTGGCGATCGGTGCGTACGTCGCGTGCCTTTCCTCGGCCAGCACCGTCATTTCCCCCTCTCCCGCGAAACGCGACGGGCGTGACCGCGTGCCCGGCCGCCCGGCGTCACGTCACGCGCCGAGCCGGCTACTCAATGGGTACCGTCGCGCGGCACCATCGTCTGTCCGGCGAACGCGGACCCACCGTCGCCGGGGCGGCATCTCCGTCACGGGACATCGGCGAAGGGCCGCCATGACATCAACAGGTGGAGTGAATGAGCGCGCCCACCGGCTCGCCCGTGGTGGCGAGCGCATTGTAGCGACCCACGGCAGCCGGGGTGCGCAGCACGTGAAGGACAACCCCTTCGCGCTCGAGAAGCGCCACCGTCTCCGGCGCGACGCGCAGGCGACCAAGGACTCCGGTAGCCAGGACGATGATCCGCGCTCCCCGTTCGACGAGCTCGGCTACCGCGCTCGGCTGAACCCCGCTGCGGTGACCGGTATGACTCTGGCGCCAGTCCCAATCGTGCGCGCCGCCAGGAAAGAGCGTTGCGTCGCGAAGGGTGCCCGGAACGTCCTCGACCGCGACGCGCCCCCACCGCCAGGAGAGAATTCTCGGAGAGCGGACCATGGCGCACGATGGCGTCGTTCGTGGCTGCGCGAAGTCGGGCGTTGCCGGTCATTGGGCGGCGCTCCGCCGGTTCGGTTGCGATGCCCTGCTCTTCCTGGAGACCGAAGAGGTGCTCGTCGGGCGCACGAGACGCCGGCGACAGTCGGAGCCCCGGCGATGGTCTTCGCGGGATTTCTGATGTTCCTTATCTTCGGGATGGTGGCGCAAGCAGCGGAATGGTCGACCCTTGTGACCCGGACCGCCGCATGGAAGGATCAGTAGAGCGGTCTGTCTCTCGTCGCGGCAATCGCCCACTCAGGCCAGAAGAAGCGCACAAGACACGAGGTCTTCTGATGCAGCTGTCCGTACTCGTCCGTCGCGCCGCCGGGATGTGGGTACTCATCATCTGTCCCTGCCTTCCAGCGCACTTGAGCGCCCAGTTGCCACTCCAGCGCGCGTGCGCGGCGACGGCCACGACGCTTACCCCACGGGGTTGGCGCACCTCGGCGCGGTTGCCTCAGCAGGCGCCACGACCCGGCTTGAGGCTCGTCGCGCGCGTCCCCCTGCCCGGTCCGGCGAACCGCTTTGACTACCAGAGCTTCGACGCGACCCGCGAGCGGCTGTACATCAACCACATGAATGCGGGACACCTGCTCGTCTTCGACGCGGACAGCGGAAGGGTCATTGACGACATCGCCGGGTTGCCCCGGGCGACTGGTGTGTTGGCGGTGCCCGCCCACCACGAGGTCTACGTCTCCGCCGCGGGAGCTCATGCGGTCGTGATTCTGGATGACCGCACCATGAACGAGCTGGCACGCGTCGGAGACATCGGATTCCCTGATGGGATCGCGTTCGATCCGTCCACCGACAAGGTGTTCGTGTCCGACGAATCAGGTGGCGCCGACGTCGTCATCGACGCAAAGACCCACCGCAAGCGCTCGACTATCGGCCTGGGCGGCGAGGCGGGCAACACGCACTATGACTCGGTGTCCCGCTGCGTGCTCGTCGCGGTGCAGACGCGAAACGAGCTCGTGGCCCTCGATCCGGTCTCGGAGCGTCTCGTGGCGCGCTATCCGATGGCGCACTCGGACCACCCGCACGGCTTCGCGCTGGATCAGGTGGGCCGACTCGCGTTCATCAGCGGCGAGGGGAATGGCGAGTTGCTGGTGCTCGACCTGCGCTCGCTGAAGATCCTCGCACGACATCCGGTCGGCGCGGAGCCGGATGTGCTCGCCTGGGATAGTGAGTGGCGGCGGCTGTACGTGGCCAGCGAATCGGGGACGTTGTCAGCGTTCTGGCTCGATGGCACCTCGCTCCGACCGGTCGGAGAGTACCATGCGCCGCGCGCGCACACGGTGGCCGTCGATCCACGCACCCATCGCCTCTACCTGCCCCTCGAGAACGTCAACGGTCACCCCGAGCTTCGCATCCTCGCGCCACTGTAACGGCGCGTAAGTCCGACCAGCCCTCAGGCGCGCCGCTGGATCGCGCCAGAGAGTCGGAACACTGGGGGCAGTAGCTCAGGCTCGCTGTCGAATCGCTTCGCCGTCCTGCGACCCAGCTCCGTCATGTGGCTCCATGTGCACGAGCACATAGCTCACCTGAATCGCGCTCGCACAGATCGCTCTCTTCACGAGTCCTCCCAGAACATGCGCCTCGTGGAGCGTCACGGCACCATCGGTCTGTACGTGCACGGTGACGCGGTACGACATACCGGCCTTCGCGACGTGCAGCTTTTCGATCGCGCTCACGCCCGGGACATCGAGCGCGGCCTCGCGGATGGGCGCGACGACCTCGGGGCCCGGCATGCGGTCCATGAGGTCGTGCATCGCCGCCCGGATCATCGAGACGCCATTGGACGCGATGACGGCGGAAGCGACCAACGCCGCCCAGTCATCCGCCGACTCCCAACCCGAGCCGCCACGGCAGCGACTGCCGAGTAAGGCGATGCTGATCCCGATGAACGCCGCGGCGGAGGTGATCGCGTCGCTGAGGTGATGCTGCGCATCGGCCTGCACGGCAGTGCTGCCGGTCTCTGCCCCCACCGCGTGCACGCGGCGTGAGAGCATCCACTTGACGATCATGACGCCCACGAGGACCGCGAGCGTCCACGGCGCCGGCGTCTCGTGCGGCGTGCGGATTTCCTTCACTGCCTCGATGCCGATACCAGCGGCGGCTCCGAGGAGCATGAGCGACACGACCATCGCGGCGAGGGCTTCGGCTTTGCCGTGGCCGAATGGATGGTCCTCGTCGGCGGGGAGCGACGCCACATGAAGTCCTCCCCAGACAATCATGGAACCGAAGATGTCCGCCATGGACTCGACGGCGTCAGCGACGAGGGCGTACGTGTTCCCGACGATCCCGGCGACGAGCTTGGTGGCTGCGAGGGCGGCGTTGATGATGATGCCGGTCTGAGCCGCCCGGATGCCTTTATGCGAATCGCTCACGAATTGTTGGGGCGCTGGGTAGATGGACGTGTCTGAAATTACCCACTATCGCCACGGCAGTCCCGCACTCCGCGATTATCGTGACGCCCGCTGTCGTCGCCCGCTGGTCGAGCTTCGCTACTTCAGCATGAACGCGCGATCCGGCGAGCCGCAGGGCAATGACTCGCAGCAGGAAGCGGTCGAACAGGCCGTCGGCGTGGCGCTCGAGTACTGACCCGTTCATCGCGCTCCGTTCGAGGAGTGCACCGCAAACCTGGAGGCGACGCGTCTGCGTCATGCACTTGCCTGCAGTCGGCCTGGGCCTGCAGTCTCACGGAGTCGGTCGGCGACACTCTCGCCGAAAACGAACAAGGCCCGCTAAGTCATTGACCTAGCGAGCCTTCGCTCCAATTCTCATCAGAGGCCTCGCGGCCTCTCCATCAAGTAGCAGGGGCGGGACTCGAACCCGCGACCCCGGCATTATGAGTGCCGTGCTCTAACCAGCTGAGCTACCCTGCCCCGATCGCCAGGAACACGAACGAGTGCCTCACCCAAACAAACCGGCCGGCCCTCGAGGGCCGGCCGGTTTGCCCGTCCATAGCGGGGGCGGGATTTGAACCCGCGACCTTCGGGTTATGAGCCCGACGAGCTACCAGGCTGCTCCACCCCGCGTCAGTTCATATAGAATAATCCCCACGCGGCCGTAGTCAAGTTATCATGTCTGTACCTTCCGTTCCCACCCGCGCCCGCGCGCGCCGCCTCCATCTCTCGATAACCGGCTTCCTGATGCCCGTCCGCCGGATCCCTCGACGGATCGCTCTGCGACTGCTCCAGCATTCCGCTCCCGCCCTCCTCATCCCGCTGCTGCTGGCGTCGCCCGCCGCCGCCCAGACCATCGGGCGACACCTCAAGGCCGAAGCGAGCGCCAACCTCTCCTTCGGCAACGTGGATCAGCGCACCACCTTCAGCCGCCTCGGCGCCAGCAGCGTGGATTCCCTGCTGGAGCTCACCTCGGACGGCTACTTCACCTACGGCGAGACTCGCGCGGACGGCATTCCGTCCGTGAACAAGCGCTCGTGGGGGGCTTCGCTCAGCGCCAACCTCCGCCCGTTCGCCCAGCTCACACCCTTCATGCAGGCGGGGATCGAGGCGAGTCTCGAGAAGCGGCTCGTCCGGCGGTACTCCGGCGGCGGCGGCGTGAAGCTTCTCTTCGTGAAGAACGATCGCACCTCCTCCGACGTCAGCCTCGCGCTGCTCGCCGAGCGTACCATCACCGCTCCCTCCGACACCCAGCGCGTGGAGACCGTCTATGCGCGCTACTCGGCCCGCTACCGCCTGGATCGCAAGGTGGACGACAAGCTGGGCTTCACGCTGCTGACGTTCTATCGGCCCGAGTTTCGCGCGTTTCACCGCTACACCGCCAGCGCCAACGTCGCCCTCACATACAAGCTGGCGAAGGCGCTCGGCCTCAAGGCGTCGTTCGTGGACAACTACGACAGCGAGGCGCGCGGCCGTGGCGCGAAGAGCGACAACGACGGCGACGTGCTCTTCGGATTGGCGGCAACATTCTGAGCCGCGGCGGAGATCACGCATAGCGCGCACTGGACGTCGCCCCCTCAACCTGTTCTCTTGCGAGCATGAGCTCCCCCACCGTCATCGAGTTCGTGGCCGCGTTCGCCGAAGTCCCGCCAACTGTCCGCCCATGAGCGCCAGCGACCTGTCGGACCGCGTGCAGCAGCTCGTGAGTCGGCACATGGACACGATGGACCATGTTGCCCTCCTGCTCGCCCTGCGCGAGAACGAGGGGCAGAGCCATACGGCGAACGAGCTCGCCGCGAGTTCGCGGCTCGACCGCGACGTCGTGGAGAAGGCGCTGCGCGACCTCGTGTCCGCGCACCTCGCCCGTGACGAAGGCGGTCGGTACCGGTTCGCACCGGTCCCCGATGTGCGCGCCGCCGTCGATGATCTCGCAGAGTTGTACCGGACCCGACCCGTCACCCTGGTGCGGGCGATCTACGATCGGCCCCTGCGCGCCGCGCAATCGTTCGCGGACGCATTCCGACTTCGCAAGCAGGAGGACTGACCATGGGGCTCGTCGTCTACGCGCTGTGTGCGCTCACCAGCCTCGCCTGCGCCTGGCTGCTCCTCCGCGGCTTCCGTCAGTCACGCGTGCGGCTCCTCCTCTGGAGCGGGCTGTGCTTCGCGTGCTTCGCGCTCAACAACCTCCTGCTCATCGTCGACGTTCGCATGGTGCCCGAACACGACCTCTCCGTGGCGCGATCGATTCCCTCGCTGGTCGGGATCGCGCTCCTGCTCTACGGCCTGGTCTGGGAGCGCAACGCATGAGCGCGGAAGCCCAGTCGGCACTGTTCATCTCCGGCGTGCTCGCCGGCGGCTACGCGGTAGCGAGTCTCTTCTTCCTCCGCTTCTGGCGGCGAACACGCGATCGGCTGTTCGCCTGGTTCGCGGCGTCCTTTGCCCTCCTGCTCGTGCAGCGCATCGCGCTCGCCGCCGCGGCCGCCGCCGACGTGAACACTGACTGGCTCTACGTCGTTCGCCTGCTGGCATTCGTGCTGATCATCGTCGCCATCGTGGACAAGAACCGCACGACTGGGCGCGAGGGGTGACTCGGCGCGCCTGCCGCCAGATCACGCTTCCAGCAGGAACTCCAGTGACTCGCTGTGCGCCACGTCGCGTGTCGCACGTCCCGCCGCGAACACCTTCACCGCCCCATCGCCGAGCACGGAGACCCGGTCGCGCTCGACCTGGAGCATCGTTCCCTCCGGCAGCCCGACCACCCGCATCGT
>Ga0207664_10001642_pt1 | contig 14728 bp, 18 predicted proteins | sample LARL83metaG_FD_184349 | JGI IMG/M metagenome (GOLD analysis project Ga0207664, IMG submission 184349) | Corn, switchgrass and miscanthus rhizosphere microbial communities from Kellogg Biological Station, Michigan, USA - LAR L8-3 metaG... | ecosystem: Host-associated > Plants > Roots >... | reverse complement strand
CAGCGCGCTGACCCGTTACTACAACGTCAACCTGATCGCGCATCCGTACCGGCAGTGGTCGCCGGCCGAGCGCGCTGCCGAGGACGCCGCATGTTGATGATCGGTGTGGCCGCACTGGAACTGGCCGAACATGAGAAGCGCTGGCTCACCGCGCCCGGCGTGGCCGGCGTGTTGCTGTTCGCGCGCAATTACCAGTCGCGCGAACAGCTGGGCGCGCTGTGCGAATCGATCCGCGCGGCCGGCGGCGATGACCTGCTGATCGCCGTCGACCAGGAAGGCGGCCCGGTGCAGCGTTTCCGCGATGGCTTCACCCGATTGCCGCCGCTGGCCGCGATCGGTGCGGCCTACGAGCGCGACCCCGCGGATGCGGTGCGCCTGGCCGAGGAGCACGCCTGGGTCATGGCCAGCGAGCTGCGCGCCAGCGGCGTCGATTTCAGTTTTGCGCCGGTGGTGGATCTTGCGCGCGGCAACGCGGCGATCGGGCTGCGCGCCTTTCACGCGGACCCCGCGATCGCCGCCGAACTCGGGCAGGCCTATGTGCGCGGCATGCACCTGGGCGGGATGGCGGCGGTGCTCAAGCACTTTCCCGGGCATGGCTCGGTCGCCGCCGATACGCACAAGGCGCAGGCGATCGACCCGCGCAGCATCGACGACATCCGCCGCGACGACCTGCGCCCGTTCGCCGAGTGCATCGAGGCGCGGGTCGAGGCGGTGATGATGGCGCACGTGATCTATCCCGCGGTGGACAGCCAGCCGGCCGGGTATTCGAAAGTCTGGATCGAACAGATCCTGCGCGGCGAACTGGGTTTTGCCGGCGCCGTGATCAGCGACGACATCAGCATGGCCGCCGCCGGTGCCGCCGGCAGCGTGGGCGAGCGCGTGCGTGCGCACCTCGATGCCGGTTGCGATCTCGTGCTGGCCTGTTTCCCCGACGTGGTGGACGAAGCGATCGCCGCGATGCAGGGCCAGCCCATCATGGCGTCGTCGTCGCTGGCCAGCCTGCGCGGCGAACTGGGCGCGGACTGGGACGGCCTCACCAACAATCCGCAGCGCGATCGTTTCGTCGCGCGCATCACGGCGCTCAACGCCGATCAGGGAGCTGCATGACCACTTCACTGCCACCACTGGCCACCGCACTGGCGCAGTCGGATCTTCTGCACGACCGTGCCGAGCTGGAGGCCGTCATCGTCGAGATGGGCCGGCGCGTCGACGCCGCGTTGGACGGCGAGCGCGCCGTCTTCCTCACCGTGATGAACGGCGCGCTGATCTTCGCCGGCCAGCTGGCGCTGGCCATCCGCACCGACGTGGAGTTCGACTACGTGCACGCCACGCGCTACCGCGGCGCCACCTCCGGCAGCGACCTGCACTGGCTGCGCGAGCCCGCGGTGTCGCTGGTCGACCGCGTGGTGCTGCTGGTCGACGACATCCTCGACGAAGGCCATACGCTCAAGGCGGTGCGCGAGGACTGCTACGCGCGCGGCGCGAAAAAGGTGCTGATCGCCAGCCTGTGCACCAAGCGCCACGATCGCCTGGTCGACGGCATCGCCTCCGATTTCAACGGTGTCGAATTGCCGGACCGCTACGTGTTCGGCTACGGCATGGATTACCACGAGCAGGGCCGCAACCTGCCTGGGATCTACGCGTTGAAGGACGGGAACGGGGAATAGGGGATTCGCAAGAGCCGCAACCCCCGCCGTTCTCCCTGAGCGTAGGCCCGCAGGGCCGAAGTCGAAGGGCGTGCCCGGGAACGCTTCGACTTCGCTCGCTGCCGCGAGCTACGCTCAGCGCGAACGGGGAAGAGGACTGCGGCTCGATGCTTTTCCGACGCCTTATTAGCCTCAGCTTCGTTTGTAGGCAGTGTCTACCAACGAAGCTACGCTGAGCCCGATTGACGATTGGAGTGGATGTTTATGGTCTGGAACCGTAATGACATTGGTCGCACGATATTCGGGCGACGGATGTTCTGGATCCTCGTCCTGGCGTTGGTGATCGGGAAGATTTTGTCGGCGCTGACCGGCAGCGCTTGGCCATTTTGGGTTTTGCTTGCCATGGGAGGCATCCCATTTGTGTTCGACATTTTCAAATGGATACGGGAGATGACAGTGCGCGATTTGCGGCGGTGCGGATATCCGCGAAGCAGCGATCAAGCGCAGTCGACCTCATCTCCAACAATCAAGAGCGTGGATACGCATGAGCACGATTGACCTCGCCATCATCGGCGGCAGCGGCCTGTACAAGTTTCCGGGCCTGGAAAACGCCGAGCGCCTTGCCGTCGATACGCCTTACGGGGCGGCGTCGTGCGACATCGTGCTCGGCGACTTCGCCGGCAAGCGGGTGGCCTTCCTCGCCCGCCACGGCGAGAGCCACACGCTGCCGCCGCACCGCGTCAACTACCGCGCCAACCTGTGGGCATTGCACAGCCTCGGCGCGCGCCGGGTGATCGGGGTCAACGCGGTGGGCGGCATCCGTGGCGACATGGGGCCGCGCGCGATCGTGGTGCCCGATCAACTGATCGACTACACCCACGGCCGCATCACCAGCTACTGCGACGTCGACGGGGCCGAGGTGAAGCACATCGACTTCAGCGAGCCGTATACCGAATCGCTGCGCCTGCAACTGCTGGCGGCGGCGCGCGCGGCGGACATCGCGGTGATCGGCGGCGGCTGCTACGGCGCCACCCAGGGGCCGCGGCTGGAAACCCGCGCCGAGATCGCGCGGATGAAGCGCGACGGCTGCGACCTGGTCGGCATGACCGGCATGCCCGAGGCGGCGCTGGCGCGTGAGCTGGAGCTCGATTACGCCTGCCTGGCGCTGGTGGCCAACTTCGCCGCCGGCTGCGGCGACGAGGCGGAAATCAGCATCGACGAAATCTTCGCGCACCTGGCGGCGGCCACCACCGAGGTGCCGCGCATCCTCGCGGCGATGCTGAAAAACTGAGCACGCGGCAGTTTCGGGGCGGCCCTGGCATTTCTCGTATTGCGTTCAGCCTTCACATATTGCTACTTTTCGCCGGCCAGGGCGGCGAACCGAGGGGGCAAGTGGTTCAGCGCGAGTACTGGCGCACCCAATCCATGGATACAGAGGTTCGCGCAATGAGTTTCGGTACAGTCAAGTGGTTCAATGACGCCAAGGGTTTCGGTTTCATCTCTCCCGAGGACGGCGGGGCGGATGTCTTCGTTCATTTCTCGGCGATCACCAGCAAGGGCTTCCGCAGCCTGCAGGAAGGTCAGCGGGTCAAGTTCGAAGTGACCCAGGGGCCGAAAGGCGCCCAGGCTTCCGCGGTCGAAGCGGCGGCCTGATCGATCAGATCGGCGTTGCACTGCCAACATGAAACCCCGCATCCTGTGCGGGGTTTTTTATTTCCGTCACGGGAGCAGACATGACCGATCGCAGGCGTTTCCTCAAGGCCTCCCTGCTGGGCGCCTCGGCGTCGATGCTGGCCTGGGGCGGCAAACTGGCCGCCGCATCGATGGCCCGAAGCGGCGGCCCGGCCGCCGGGCCGGCATCCATCGGTGCAGCGACGGCGGGCGCGCGGGTGGTTTCGACCTGGGACTTCGGCGTGGCAGCGAACCAGGCGGCGTGGGCCATCCTGGGCAAGGGCGGCCATGCGCTGGATGCGGTCGAACTCGGCGCGCAGGTGCCCGAGTCGGACCTGAAAAACCACAGCGTCGGGAAGGGCGGCTACCCCGATCGGGACGGCCACGTCACCCTCGACGCCAGCATCATGAACTTCGACGGCAGCTGCGGCGCCGTCGCGGCGCTCGAGCACATCGAACATCCCATTTCCGTGGCGCGCCGCGTCATGGAACGCACGCCGCACGTGCTGCTGGTCGGCGAGGGCGCATTGCAGTTCGCGCTGGAGCAGGGCTTCAAGAAGCAGGAGCTGCTCACGCCCGACGCCGAAAAGGCCTGGCACGAATGGCTGAAGACGGCGAAGTACCAGCCCTCGATCAACAGCGAAGTGCACGACTACGGCAAGGGCGGCAGCACCGGCATGCCCGGCGGCGCCAACAACCACGACACCATCGGCATGCTCGCCGTCGACGCGCAGGGCCGCATGGCCGGCGCCTGCACCACCAGCGGCATGGCGTGGAAGATGCGCGGCCGCGTCGGCGACAGCCCGATCATCGGCGCCGGCCTGTACGTGGATGGCGACGTCGGCGGCGCCACCTCCACGGGCGTGGGCGAGGAAGTGATCCGCAACGCCGGCAGCTTCCTGGTGGTCGAGCTGATGCGCCAGGGCCGCTCGCCGCACGAAGCCTGCAAGGAAGCGGTGATGCGCATCGTCAAGAAGCGCCGCGAGGCATCGAAAACCCTGCAGGTCGGCTTCCTCGCGATGAACCGCCACGGTGACGTCGGCGCCTATGCGATCCAGCACGGCTTCTCCTACGCGGTGTGCGATGCGAAGAAACAGGACGCGCTGATCCCGTCGCAAAGCGTCTACACCACGAGCTATTCGTGATCCTCGAGATCGCCGCCAATTCGCTCGCCTCTGCACTGGCCGCGCAGGACGGCGGAGCAGGGCGGGTCGAACTCTGCACGGCATTGGAGCTGGGTGGCCTCACGCCTTCGTCCGCGCAGATCGCGCTGGCCCGCGAGCGTTTGCGCATCCCGCTGTACGTGCTGATCCGCCCGCGCGCCGGCGACTTCCTCTACAGCGACCTCGAATGCGAAACGATGCAGCGCGACATCGAGACTTGCGTGGCGCTGGGCTGCGATGGCGTGGTGCTCGGCGTGCTCGATGCCGAAGGCCGGGTGGACACCGCGCGCTGCCGTGCGCTGATCGCCGCCGCCGGAAAACTCGGCGTCACCTTCCACCGCGCCTTCGACCTCACGCGTGATCCGTTGACTGCATTGAACGACCTGATCGAACTCGGATGCGAACGCGTGCTGACGTCGGGAGCACAGGCCAGCGCGTTGGAAGGCGCGGAGCTGATCCGTCAGCTGGTCGAGCGGTCGGCTGGCCGTATCGTCGTGATGCCAGGCGCAGGCGTGGATGCCGGCAACATCGGCCAGTTGCGCGAGATGACCGGCGCCAGCGAGTTCCATGCGTCGGCGAAACGACAGCACCCGTCCGGCATGCGGTGGCAGCCGGCGTTGCTGAAGGACATGCAGGGTGGGGAGTGGCGCAGCGATGTCGAGCTGGTGCGAGGCATGGTCGCGGCTTTGAATGCCGCAGCTGCCTCACGCTGACTTGCGGCGAGTTTGCGTGGCAGATTCAGGCGGCAACAAAGAATCTGGGCATGGATTCTTTGAGAACGAAGTCCGCAAGTATTCGTTCTTCCGAGACAGGCTGCAGGATTAGGCGTCATATCAAAATCTACTTGGCGTAGGGCCCCATGAAGCATCTCGCAATATTGCTACTGCTGCTTTCCTTTCCGACCTTTGCTGCGTCTCCCAAGGTTTGGCTTGAGCCCGTGCCTTCCTCGGTCAGCAATGGACACGACCGGGCTGAGATTGCGACGGGCTCGTTTTTTGAAGTGCCCGCGTCGAAGCTGGACACTGCCGAGGCTTGGCTCGTTGATACTTCGTTCTTGGTTCAAGCGCAGGACGACCTGGCCTACTTCGGTCGCCCTGACTTCACGTGTCCTGCAGCAACTAAGCCTTACCTGGTTCGCGCTGCCTACATCAACGGCGGCACAGGCAGTTTCAGCCTTCAATGGGCGGGCTCGGCCCTCATTGTTTCGCATGCTTCACTTGGCCCAGGCGATACTCCGAGCCGATCGGCGCTCGTTGCTTGCCTGTCCCATCCACCCTCAATCGTTTTCAGCTCGTTGTCTGGCGCGCTTTGAAGCTCGATATTTCGTTGGGGCGGACGGCTTTCTGTCGCAGCTCTAGCGTTAGGGCGCAGCACATCCACACACCCATCGACGACACAACAGGAGAGCACCGTGAGCAAACAAATCTTCATCAACCTCCCGGTCGCCGACCTCCCGAAATCGCTGGCCTTCTTCGAGGCACTCGGCTTTTCACGGAACCCACAGATGGGCGATGAGAGCGGCGCGTGCATCGTCGTCAGCGACACGATTTACGTGATGCTGGCGACGCACGCCAGGTTCAAGGACTTCACGCCCAAGGCCATCTGCGATACGAGCAAGGCCGTCGAAGTCCTGCTCAACCTCCATTGCGAAAGCCGTGAGGAGGTGGATGGCCTCGTGGCCAAGGCGCTCGCCGCCGGCGGTTCCACTTACGACGAGCCGGAAGATCTCGGCTTCATGTACTCGCACAGCTTCGTCGACCCGGACGGCCATGGCTGGGGGCTCTTCCACATGACCACCACGCCGGAGCAGAAGTGACCTGCGCGATTCAGGCGCGAGGTCATACGGGCTGGTCGCCGGGAGACCGGTAAAACCGGGCCACTCCACTCCCTACGGCAGCGCACGGAACCCCCGCTTGGTTAAGATGACGGATTGCCGAACAACAGCCGGAGTCATCGAGTGATCATCAAGCCCAAAGTCCGCGGTTTCATCTGCGTCACCGCCCACCCGGTCGGTTGCGAGCGCAACGTGCTCGACCAGATCGCGATCACCCAGGCCGCGGGCCATGACAAGACGAAGGGCCCGAAGCGCGTGCTGGTGATCGGTGCCTCCACCGGCTACGGCCTCGCCTCGCGCATCACCGCCGCGTTCGGCTACGGCGCCGCCACGCTCGGCGTGTTCTTCGAAAAGCCCAGCACCGACGACAAGACCGGCACCGCCGGCTGGTACAACGCCGCCGCGTTCGACAAGGCCGCCAAGCAGGCCGGCCTCATCGCCAAGTCGATCAACGGCGACGCGTTCTCCAACGAAACCCGCGCCAAGGCCATCGAGATCATCAAGAACGACCTGGGCGGCCCGATCGACCTGGTGGTCTACTCGCTGGCCTCGCCCGTGCGCAAGCTGCCCGACACCGGCGAGGTGGTGCGCTCCGCGCTCAAGACCATCGGCGAGCCGTTCACCAACACCTCGGTCGACACCAACAAGGACACGGTGATCGAAGCCACCATCGAGCCGGCCACCGAGCAGGAGATCAAGGACACCGTCACCGTGATGGGCGGCGAGGACTGGGCGTTGTGGATCGACGCGCTGAGCGCCGCCGGCGTGCTCGCCGACCACGCCAAGACCATCGCCTACAGCTACATCGGCACCGAGATCACCTGGCCGATGTACTGGCACGGCACCCTGGGCCAGGCCAAGCAGCACCTGGACAACACCGCCAGGCAACTGCGCAGCCGCCACCCCGGCCTCGACGCCTATGTCGGCGTGATGAAGTCCGTCGTCACCCAGGCCAGCGCCGCCATCCCGGTGATCCCGCTGTACGTGTCCATCGCCTTCAAGATCATGAAGGAGCAGGGCATCCACGAAAACCCGATCGAACAAGCCAACCGCCTGTTCCGCGACCGCCTTTACCGCGCCGATGGTGCCCCGGCACCGACCGACGACGAAGGCCGCGTGCGGCTGGACGACTGGGAACTGCGCGACGAAGTGCAGGATGCCTGCAAGGCCATCTGGCCCACCGTCACCACCGAGAACCTGCGCGAGATCACCGATTACGCGGGATACAAGCACGAGTTCTTGAAGTTGTTCGGGTTTGATCGGGGGGATGTGGATTACGAGGCAGAGGTTGAGGCGGATCGGCGGTTTGATTGTTTGGAGATTTAAGGGGATTGCTTAGTTGATCGGGAATTGTTCGTTTTGGAACGAAGCGGACTCCCTAAAATGCACTTTGGGCCGCACTTCGAACCTGACTTAACGTTAGACCTTATTTGCCTCATGATTGAACCTTCCTTGTGGTCACTTGCAGGCACGATCCTCGCTTCACTTGGTGGCGGTTCTCTCATTGTTGCCGCACTCCTAAAGTGGTGGGCCGGCGTTATCGCGAACCGTATTCTGCAAAGAGAACAGAGCACGCTGACTGCTGGCCTCGAACAGCTGAAGCAAGAGCTTGGCCTGAGCCGCCTTAGCTACGACAAACATGTGCAACATGTCGTTGACTATTACGCAATGTTTTACAAGTCCTATCAACTTAGTCAACGCACTGCGCGCGGGGACATACTTCGCCACCCTGATCGAGAAGACTTAGATACTAAAAAGGATTACCTTGCCAAGATCGACGATATCGCGAGCGAATGGGGTAGCCGACAGGGGCTTCTCCGCCTCGTGTTACCACAGCAGGTTCTCAATCTTCATGAGCAAGCCATCACCGAGTTTAATAATTTCAAAGATCTAGTTGCGGCGTATGCTGGCAACAGCATAGAAAGCCGAGGTACCCTAAAAGAATCTTTTGCAAAAATAGATATCATCAAGAAGCAAATTGAGAGATGTCTTCGTGTTCACCTTCGCACGGATACGGTCTGACAACTCGTTCAAGGCAGAAAGCCAGGCCGCTTAATTCCGGCGTTGATCACTTAAGGACATGCGATGGAAACGAGCAAACTCCGGGCGTTCGTAATTGGCCCCATAGGTGATCGTGATGCAAAAGATGGCTCGATTCCACGGAGCTCCTATGAAGGAGCTATCGAAGTGTTTGAATATGTAATAGCGCCCGCATGCGCTGGGCTCGACGTCGAGGCCTATCGGGCTGATCACATATCTCGTACAGGTGAAATAAATGAACAAATATTTCGTAATCTCCGTGACGAACATATAGTCATTGCAGATCTAACGAATGCGAATCCAAATGTCATGTATGAGTTGGGTTTGCGGCATACAACCGGAAAATTGACGATCCAGATCGGTGAAAAGGGTCGCCTTCCTTTCGACGTCTCCACGATTCGTACGATTCTTTTTAATCGCACTGAGGCTGGATTTATCTCTGCCAAGCGATCATTGATTGCAGCGCTGGCAGAAGGGCTGGAAAGAGGTTCTGATCCTGTTACGGCGACTCGTATTTGGTTTGAGGTTTCTGGCGCTCAAGACGTTATATCAACAAGTGATGTGGATGCTCCATGGGCGGGTGAAGAAGATGCCCCTGGATTTCTTGAGCAACTTGCCGATATGGAATCCGGCATGGCAGATATGACGCAGACAACAGAACGAGGCACGTCGATACTCAATGAGATTACACGTATAACCGAAAACGGAACCAATAGAATCAACAACCTTCCTGTAACGGCGAACTACTCGGCCTCGAAGCTAGCTGCGGTAAACCAGATAGCACAAGAACTACATGATCCTGCCGTGCGATTGAACATCGTTGCTAAAGACTTCAAGAATCATGTTGAGCGAATTGCACCGGGTGTCGAATACTTGCTCCAAGAGGCGGTAAATGACCCAGGCCAATTTGCCGAGGCACCGGGTTTTCTAGAGGCTGTTTACGGCCTAATTTCAGCGTCTGAGGAATCCGCAGTTAGTTCGGAAGATTTCGCCAAGACCATAGAACAGTCTGGGGCTGCTACAAGATTGATGAAACGGGTCTCCGGGTCTATTTGCGGAAGCGCCCTTTCCATGGCGAAGACTTCAAGGAAGATTGTTGCGTGGAAGGATTTGGCAGATAAGGTCGGTGGCAACGAATGAACAAGCTTGGCAAAGACATTTGTGTTGGAGACAAATTTTCGTACGTCGAGCTTCCTTGGTCACGGGCTCTGAAGCGGTGAAAAAAGGTGTCAGAGACATTTTAATCGGCAGCCCGAGAGCAATTCATGTTCGCTGAATTAATCAATGGCAGTGTGTATGGGGTGCTTGTTGGCGTGATCGCCGGAGGCATCATTACCACTGGAGCTACTTTATTCCTTGAAAACCGGAAAGAAAAAAAGACCGCGTCTGCCCTAGCGCATGCGTTTCGTGGTGAATTGAAGGCTCTTCAAGCCATTGTGCGTAAGAGGCGGTATGTCGAGGGGTTGCGTAATGTAGTCACGCACGTTCAGTCATCGCATCAACCCTACGACTTTGTCATTCGTGTCAGTCACGAATATTTTAATGTATTCCGGTCGAATATTGACAAAATAGGAACCCTAAAGAACCCGCTCCCAGAGCGCATCGCGGAGTTCTATGTAACAGCCAATTCGATTCTTGAAGATCTTAAACTGATTGCCGAGGGTCTTTTGAAGGGCGCCGCAGCGGAGGGCTACCTTGAATTCTATTCTTCGTTGCTCCAGCTCTTCGAGGAGGCCATGAACAACGCTAGCGAGATCGTGTCGATCATCGATGAGGAATACCCTTAGCTTTATCAAAAAAAGAAGGAAAGGTGTCAAAAAGAAGGAAAGGTGTCAGGGACAAATTTTCTAAGACGAAGAATGCAATCCAGCCAAGTCACAGCCCGTTCCTTGTCCTGCTACTGCGATACGATCAGGTCTGCGCGAAGCACACGTGCTGCCATCGAATCCACGCCCGCCACGGACGGTAAACCCCAATGTTGATCAAACCATTCGACGACCGGCACGAAGAGCTGGAAAATCTTGAACAGCTCGCCAAGACGGGCCGAGGCGATGCGGTGAAACAGGCGGCCAGAGATCTCGCCATCCGTGCGGCTGGCATCAAGGGTGAGCGCGAATCGGCCTACCTGATCGACTTTCATTTTGGGGCGTCCAACAACTGGGCGGTTATCCACGATCTTCGGATCGAGTACAACGGACGCGTAGCGCAAATCGACCATCTGCTGATCAACCGCTGGATGGAATGCTACGTGTTGGAGACCAAACACTTTCGTGATGGCGTCAAAATCACCGAGCATGGCGAGTTCATGCGCTGGAACAGTTTCAAGCGCAGCTTCGAAGGGATGCCGTCGCCGCTGGAGCAGAACGATCGGCATATCGCCGTACTGCGAGACGCGATGAAGACGATTGATCTGCCGACACGGCTTGGTGTGCGCATCCAGCTTGCCTTTCAATCACTCGTGCTGGTATCGCCGTCCGCGCGCATTGACCGCCCCAGAAAGTTCGACTCCGGTCGCGTGATCAAGGCCGATCAACTGCGCGAGCGAATCTCCCGTGACATCGACAACGAGAATGCCTTCATCGGCATCGTGAAGACCGCCGCGAAAATCGTGTCTTCGGACACGGTGCGCGACGTGGCGAAACAGCTGGCCAAGCTTCATCGTCCCCTCAAGTCGGCGGAACCTGCGTCCGCGGCAGCCGCGCCAGCCAGCATTCCACCAACGTCACGGGCCCGTTCCGCGAAAGTCGCTGAGCCTTCGGTGCTGACGTATCGCCCGGCTGTGAGTGCGGTGCCTGTGACGCTATCCTCCAGCACCGGCCCACGGTGCAAGGAGTGTCAGAGTTTCGACGGCTGTATCCAGTACGGCCACAGCTATTACTTTCAATGTGCGAAATGCAGCGTGAACACGGCGATCAAGCTCACCTGTCCAGCGGGGGGGCACAAGCCACGTCTGCGAAAGGCGGGTAACCAGTTCTATCGCGAGTGCGCTGAGTGCGGTACGTCTGAGATCTATTTCATCAATCTCTGAACCGATCAGCTATCGACAAAGGGGCGGAGGTAATTACGAAAAAGGCGCCAGGACCAGTTCCTGGTGTCGATGCTGATCGGGCCTTGAATCAGCCGATACTGCCGGTAACCCTTGACTTGTAATCTTTCGTCCAGGTGCGCGCGCTGAAAGCCGTGCGTCGCTCAGCTCGGAAGGCAAATCTCATGATCGACCGTCAAGCAACATGCGGCTGTGGAAACCTCGTTGTCCGCACTCGCGGCGAACCGGTGCGCGTCTCCGTCTGCCATTGTCTCGCGTGCCAGAAGCGCACAGACAGCGTGTTCGCTGTGCAGGCGCGGTTCGCCCTGGATGCGGTGACGGTCGAGGGGCAGAGCAGGGAGTATGTCCGGATCGGTGGGAGTGGCAGCGCGGCGCGGTTCGAGTTTTGCGGCGAATGCGGCGGCACCATGTGCTGGCGGGCCGACGCCCTTCCGGGATTCGTCACCGTGGCGGTTGGTGCTTTCGCGGACCCGGATTTCCCCCCGCCGCAGGTGTCGGTCTACGAGGAGAGTCAGCACGCCTGGGTGGGTCTGCCGGACGATATGGAGCATTTCTCCGATTAGGGGACGGTGTCAGGGGCGATGGCAATAGCGCACCCTCGCGGGCTTGAACGCTTAACCGATCCCGCTGCAGCGAAGCGCTGCAGATCCGCTCGCACCCTGAAACCTTCGCGCGTAAGCGGTCGACGGTTCCGGGGCTTGCGCGCGCCGCTGGCACGACGGCGAACGGACTTCCGGCCATCGCGTAAGCGACTGCCGCGCGGCATTTCGGAGTGTCTCGACGGGCATGTTCGGTTTGCGTTTTGGGGGCAGGGCGAGATGGGCCGGTGTGCTGCGGGGCCGGCGAGGGGCCGGCTTATTTTTCAGGGAGTATCCGCACATGTCCCAGAATCCGGTCGATATCGATTTGTCCGCCGATGACCTCACCGTCTCCTCCTTCACGCCGCAGCTTTGACCATGTCGTCGAGGCGTGTGTAGCTGTGCTCCATGCCGTCGGTCATGCCGGTGGAGAGCGCGCCTTCGCACGCTTCCTTCGACGCGAACCTCAATGTGCAGACGAGCGTCGTGAGGCCGTTCCGCTCGCTGAGTTCGAGTGACACGATGCAGGGATCGCCCGTTGGCATGGCGAAGTCCATATCGCCCGGATCGAAGTATTGTTCGTGGACAAGCTTCGACGGGTCGTCGACTTCGGTGAACGTACCGAGGAAGCCGAACTGGCTGCCGTCTTCGCGGTTTTTCCACTGCCACTTGTAGTTGCCGCCGACGCGGACATCCATGTCGCATACCGGCATATCCCAGCCTTCATAGCCTTGCCACTGCCGCACGAGTTCGGGGCGGGTATGTGCATCCCACACCAATTGGCGGGGCGCGTTGAAGGTACGAGTGACGCGAACTTCGCGATCACTGGGACGTGTCACTTCTGCGGGCTTGGGCATGGTCTTCTCCTTGGTGATCCATCGTGATTGCGCGCGGCCATGAGGACGAATGAGCGAACAGCGCGCTGATATGTCAGTGCTGCTTTTTGGTCTGTTTGCGCCTGGACGGTTTGGCCTGGAGTTCTGCGAGCAGGGCATCGAGGCGCTGGTAGTTCTGTTCGAAGATCTCGCGGTAGCGTTCGATCCAGTCCACGGCCTCCGCCAATCGCTTCGGCTCCAGTTTGCGTGGGCGCCGTTGCGCATCGATGTCCGTCGAGACGAGGCCGGCGCGCTCAAGCACTTTCAGATGTTTGGAAATGGCCGGTTGGCTCATCGCGAACGGCTCGGCGAGTTCCGTCACGGTGGCCTCTCCCGTGGCCAGCCGCGCCAGGATGGCGCGGCGGGTGGGGTCGGCCAGAGCGGCGAAGGTCAGGTTGAGGCGTTCCGAGATTTGCATAACCATTCAATTCAATAACTAATTGGTAATATACAAAGTCGAAACCGGCCAGTCAAGACGTTGGGGCTATCGGGATCAGGGTCACCTATCGCGGCTTCACTCGGCCACATCTCGCCGCAGCTCAGCTGCAAGAAGAGCCCCTCATCGCGTTTTCTTGTGAGCGAAGCGCAGACCACGCGCACATCGATTGCGTACCCGAAACCCGGCCGCCGCTCATCTCGCCCGCTTGCGCAGCGCACGGTCCCAATACGGCGGATCGCCGAAGAGCGTTTTCAGGTGGGCGATGAACAGCGTTGCCTTCACTGCATGCGAGCGGCCCGGCAAGCGCACGGCATGGATGGCCGATGCCGAGAGCTTGGGCGGTGCCGCAACGCCGGGGAACAGCGACACCAGTTGGCCGGCCCGCACGAGCTCGCCCGCCATCCAGCTGGCCAGGTGAACAACGCCGATGCCGGCGACGGCCGCCTGCAGCAACGCCTCAGTGTCGTCGCTGCGCAGCGTGCCGCGGATGGGCAGCGCGGCACCGCGATGCACGTTTGCGAAACACCACCATCCCGGCGATGCGCTCGATGCCAGCGTGAGGCAGTTGTGCTTCACCAATTGCGCAGGCGTTGCCGGGCGGCCACAGCGGGCCAGGTAGTCGGGGCTTGCACACACCAGTCTTTTCGATGGGGCCAGACGCGTAGCGACCAGGTCGCTGTCCGGCAACAGGCCGATGCGGATGGCGACGTCCACGCGCTCTTGCGTCAGGTCCACGCGCCGGTCGCTGAGGTGCAGGTCGATCTCGACCTGCGGGTAGCGCTTCAGGAAGCTGGCGATGGCCGGGACGACATGGCGTCGGCCGAATGCTTCCGGTGCAGTGATCGTCAGCAGTCCGCGCGGATCGGCATGAAGATCCGCCAGTCCGCGTTTGGCGTCATCCATCTCCGAAACGAGGTGGTGGGCGCGGGGCAGGAATTGCTCGCCGGCATCGGTCAGTGCCAGCGACCTTGAGTTGCGCGCGAACAGCCTGGCGCCCAGCTCGGCCTCGAGCGTGTCGATCTTGCGGGTGATCGAGGACACCGCCACGTCGCGACGCCGGGCGACACTGGTGAAGCTGCGCTCGGTGGCCACCTCGATGAAGGTATTGATCGCTTCGAGCACGGTTCCTACCTTTGCGTTAAATGCAAGATAGTCTTGCTAGTTACTCCATTGTTGTGATGAACGCAATCTCCCACCATGGCGACGCCCCACCATCACGTCATTCGCCAACGTCCAGGAGAAGCTCCATGTCATCGAACATCCTTACCCAGGCCATCCGTCGCGCGACCATCGCGGCCGCTGTCGGCCTTGCCGCGGCGCCTGCCTTTGCCGGCGCGCCGATGGCCGGAAGCCCCGCGCCTGGCTACTACCGGTTCATGCTCGGCAACTTCGAGATCACTGCGCTCAGCGACGGCACGGTGGACCTGCCAGTTGAT
>Ga0207664_10001640_pt1 | contig 14743 bp, 13 predicted proteins | sample LARL83metaG_FD_184349 | JGI IMG/M metagenome (GOLD analysis project Ga0207664, IMG submission 184349) | Corn, switchgrass and miscanthus rhizosphere microbial communities from Kellogg Biological Station, Michigan, USA - LAR L8-3 metaG... | ecosystem: Host-associated > Plants > Roots >... | reverse complement strand
GCTACCACGGCATGTCGCCGCTGCTTTCGCACATGTACGAGCTCGGGCTGTTCGAAGCGGTCGCCAAGCCGCAACGGGAGTGCTTCGCGGCCGCCATCACGTTCGCGAAGGCCGAGGGGATCATCCCGGCGCCCGAGCCGTCGCACGCGATCGCCGCCGTGGTCGAGGAGGCGAAGAAGTGCGCGGAGAGCGGCGAGGAGAAGGTCATCCTGACCGCCCTGTGCGGTCACGGCCACTTCGACATGCTCGCTTACGAGCGGTACCTGTCGGGCGAGATGGTCGACTACGAGCTGCCGCAGGACCAGATCGACGCCGCCCTGGCCAGCTTGCCGCCCCAAGGCTGAGCCGCCCCAAGGCTGAGCCGCCGCCGGGCTGAGCCTGGCGTGAGGAGCAAGCACGCCCCCGTTCGGTATGAACCATCTGGAATCTACCGAACGGGGGCGCGCTGTTCCGGTTACCGCCTCGTCACATCGTCCACGGGGGGCGGAACTGGCTGCCGTCGCTCATCGTCGCCTCCAGGCCGGCCAGCGAGGTTACCCACGCCGCGCCGCCGCCGGGGCCGCCGTCCAGGCGGACCTCGCTGTCCGCGGGGACGTAGGCGACGTCCCCGGGGCGCAGCAGGTGGCCCGTTCCGTCTATGGCGATGGTGAGCTCGCCGTCGATGCAGCAGATGACCTCCTCGCGGGACGGCCGGTGCGGCGCGCCGCCCGGGCCGGCCGGCACGTCGACCCGCCAGGCGCACAGCTGGTCGCTGCCGCGCGACGGCCGGACGTAGGAGCTGAACCGCACGCCGTGCGTCTCGAAGACGTCGGCGTCGCCGCTGGTGACCAGGGCCATGACAATCCTCCTAAATAGACAATCTGGTTGTCCGTTTTAGACAACCAGATTGTCTATCGTGTGTCAAGGCGCGGACCATGCCGTGCCGCCCGGGGCGATGGTTGCGGCGCCGGGCCGCCGCTGACCAGCTCGCTGCCACAGCCATCCGGTTTCGGCTGCCGTAGCGATTCCTTTGCGGATCCCGCCGGGTCTCCCTTAGTGAAGGTCAGCACCGAGGAGAGGACAAGAAGCGATGAACGTGACAGAACTAGAAGGCGCGCTCGGCAGCACCATGGCTATCCTGGCCAACGTGGAGCCCGGCCAGCTTGACGCGCCGACCCCCTGCGCGTCGTGGGAGGTGCGCGCGCTGATCAACCACTTCATCGGCACGGCCCGATGGTGGGCCGGCGTCGTCGACGGCCGGGACGGCGGGGCCGGATCCGATGACACGCAGGCGGATTACGCCGCCGGGGACTACGTCGCGGCTTATCGAGAAGCCGCCAAGATCGCGGTCACGGCGCTTGGCGCGCAGGACGTGCCCGGCCGGATGATCCGGCTGCCGTTCGGCGAGTTCCCCGGCGCCGTGGTGATCGCCATGGCGGCGCTTGACCAGTTCGCTCACGGCTGGGACCTGGCCCGCGCCATCGGGTACCCGGCCGAGCTCGACCCGGTGATCGCCGCGGACCTGCTCAGTCATGCCCGGGTGGCGATCACCGACGGCTTCCGCGGCCCGGACGGCGCGGCGCCGTTCGGCCCCGCCACCGAAGCGCCCGCCGGGGCCGGGCCGGCCGACCAGCTCGCCGCGTTCCTGGGCAGGCCGGTGACCGTTGCCGGATAGCACGGTATTCACCGCGGCGACCGAGCCGTACCGGCGTGAACTGCTCGCGCACTGCTACCGCATGGTCGGCTCGGTCGCCGATGCCGAGGACCTGGTCCAGGAGACCTACCTGCGGGCCTGGCGGGGCTATGACGGCTTCGAGGGCCGGTCGTCGGCGCGCACCTGGATGTACCAGATCGCCACCAACGCCTGCCTGACCGCGCTGGAGCGGCGCAAGCGGCGCGGGCTGCCGTCCAGCTTCTATGACCCGGAGACCAATCCCGGTTCCTTCGCCGCGGAAGCTGACGCGGACGTCGCCTGGCTCGAGCCGGTGCCCGACGCGCTGGCGCTGCCTGACACCGCCGACCCCGCGGCCATCGTGGCGGCGCGCGCGGGCCTGCGGCTCGCGCTCATCGCCAGCCTGCAGTACCTGCCGTCCCGGCAGCGCGCGGTGCTCGTGCTGCGCGACGTGCTCGACTTCAGCGCCGCCGAGGTCGCGGCGATCCTCGGCACCACGACGGCGTCGGTCAAGAGCGCGCTGCAGCGCGCCCGGGGCCGGCTCGCGGAGGTGTCCCCGGCCGCCGACGAGATCGCCGAGCCCGCCGCGCCGCAGGCCCGCGCGCTGCTCGAGGAGTACATCGCGGCGTTCGAGCACGCCGACGCGGCCGCGCTTGAGCGGCTGCTTGTGCGGGACGTCGTGCTTGAGGCGACGCCGCTGCGTACCTGGTTCGCTGGCCGGGCCGGCTGCGTGCCATTCCTCCGCGACCGGGTCTTCGGGCCGCCGGGCACCTGGCGGATGCTTCCGACCAGCGCCAACGGCCAGCCCGCCGCGGTGGAGTACCTGCGGGACGACCGGGGGGACTACTGGCCGTACGGGGTCGTGGTGCTCACCGTCGGCGCCGCGGGCATCAGCCGTGTTTCCTCGTTCGGCGATCCGCGGCTTGTCGAATTGTTCGGGTTCCCCGGCGATGGGCGGGCTCGGCAGGGCGGCTAGACGGCGACCGTCTGTGGCACCGCGACTCAGCCGACGAGGACTACCGTGACGCCGACCGCATCATAGGTTCCGCGCGCACGTGCGTCTCGCGTCGCGAGGGCCACGCCGTGCTCCTTGGCGGCGAGGGCGACGAGTCCGTCGTATACAGCGCCTCCGGCTATGCCCAGGCAGCTCAAGGTGACATGGACCGTCTGAGCGGACGAGCCGCTCAACACCAGCGGCGCGAGGAATCGCGCGTCGAGCAGGCGCGCGGCGTCCTCCGCGGAGAGCCTGGCGTCGCCCGGCAGCCTGGTGAGCACCGAGTAGGTCTCGGCCAGGGCGTGACCGCTAAGTGCGAGTTCTTGCCCGGCCCACCAGCGCACCACGTCCGCGTGATGCTGATGCGAGCGAACCAGGAGCGGAACAGCGACGCTCGTGTCGACTGCGACGGTCACTTACGGCCCGCGTCGATGAGTCCGAAGAGGATGTCGTCATCGACCGGTGTGTCCCCGGAGGATACGAGGACGCCGTCCTCCTCGACCAGACGCGCGGTCCGGCCGGCGGGCACGACCTGGACGCCGGCCCCGTAAGGCGAGATATCCACCTTGGTGCCGGGGAGCAGGCCAAGCGCGTCGCGGATGAACTTGGGCAGGACGATCCGGCCCGCCTGGTCGACGATAGCTTCCATGGGAAAATCATACCAGTCAAATCCCATTGACGTCATGCCCGGAGAGCCGGAGGATGTCTGAGCATCGGCGAAGGTCCTAACGTGTCTTGGTTAAGGGCCTGGCGGCTAGACGCCGGCCGCCTCCATGCCGCGCAGCTCGCGCTTGAGCTCCTTGATCTCGTCGCGGATGCGGGCGGCCGCCTCGAACTGCAGCTCCGCGGCCGCCGCGTGCATCTGCTCGGTGAGCTGGCCGATCAGCGCGACCAGGTCACCGCGCGCCTCGCCGCCGGACAGCGGGGGCTCGCCCGCCCCCGCGGCCGCGGCGCGGGCGCGGGAAGACAGGCCGGGGACCGGGGCCTTGCCGCGGGACTGCTGGCGGCCGCCGCCGCCGATCAGCTCCTGCGTGTCGGCGTCCTCGCGGATGATAGCGTCGAGGATGTCGGCGATCTTCTTGCGCAGCGGCTGCGGGTCGATGCCGTTGGCGGTGTTGTAGGCGACCTGCTTCTCACGGCGCCGGTTGGTCTCGTCGATCGCGCGCTCCATCGCGTTGGTGACCTTGTCCGCGTACATGTGCACCTCGCCGTTGATGTTCCTGGCGGCGCGGCCGATCGTCTGGATCAGGCTGGTGGGCGAGCGGAGGAAGCCCTCCTTGTCCGCGTCGAGGATCGCGACCAGGGACACCTCGGGGAGGTCGAGGCCCTCACGGAGCAGGTTGATGCCGACGAGCACGTCGAACTCGCCAAGCCGCAGCTCGCGCAGCAGCTCGATCCTGCGCAGCGTGTCGACCTCGCTGTGCAGGTACCGCGCCCGGACGCCGTTCTCGAGCAGGTAGTCGGTGAGGTCCTCGGACATCTTCTTGGTCAGCGTGGTGACCAGGACGCGCTCGTTGCGGTCCGTGCGCAGCCGGATCTCCTCGAGCAGGTCGTCGATCTGGCCCCTGGTCGGCTTGATGATCACCTGCGGGTCGACCAGGCCGGTGGGCCTGATGACCTGCTCGACGACCTCGCCGCCGACCCGCGTCATCTCATACGGGCCGGGGGTGGCCGACAGGTAGATCGTCTGGCCGATCCGCTCGACGAACTCGTCCCAGGTGAGCGGGCGGTTGTCGCTCGCGCTCGGCAGCCGGAAGCCATGGTCGACAAGCATCCGCTTGCGAGAGGCGTCGCCCTCGTACATGGCGCCGATCTGCGGCACCGTCTGGTGGGACTCGTCGATGACGAGGACGAAGTCCTCGGGGAAGTAGTCGAGCAGCGTGTTCGGCGGGCTCCCCGCCTCGCGGCCGTCGATGTGCCGCGAGTAGTTCTCGATGCCGGAGCAGCTCCCCACCTGGCGCATCATCTCGATGTCGTAGGTGGTGCGCATGCGCAGCCGCTGCGCCTCAAGGAGCTTGCCCTGGCGTTCAAATTCGGCGAGCCGCTCGGCCAGCTCGGCCTCGATGCCGGCGATGGCGCGCTCCATCCGCTCGTCGCCGGCCACGTAGTGGGTCGCGGGGAAGACGTACAGTTCGGTGTCCTCGCTCATCACCTCGCCGGTCAGCGGGTGCAGCGTGGAGAGCCGCTCGATCTCGTCACCGAACATCTCGATCCGGACGGCGAGTTCCTCGTACTGCGGGATGATCTCGATCGTGTCGCCGCGGACCCGGAACGTGCCGCGGGTGAACGCGATGTCGTTGCGGCTGTACTGCATGCCGACCAGCTTGCGCAGTAGCTGGTCACGCTCCATGGTGTCGCCGAGCTTGACCCGGAGCATCCGGTCGACGTACTCCTGCGGGGTGCCGAGGCCGTAGATGCAGGAGACGGAGGCGACGACGATCGTGTCCCGCCGGGTGAGCAGTGAGTTGGTGGTCGAGTGGCGCAGCCGTTCCACTTCATCGTTGATCGAGGAGTCCTTCTCGATGTAGGTGTCGGTCTGCGGGATGTACGCCTCTGGCTGGTAGTAGTCGTAGTAGGAGACGAAGTACTCCACCGCGTTGTGCGGCATCATCTCGCGCAGCTCGTTGGCGAACTGGGCGGCGAGCGTCTTGTTCGGCAGCATGACGAGCACGGGGCGCTGCAGCTGCTCGGCCACCCAGGCGACGGTGGCCGTCTTGCCGGTGCCGGTCGCGCCGAGCAGCACGGTGTCCTTCTCGCCGTCGGTGATCCGCTCGGCGATCTGCGCGATCGCGGCCGGCTGGTCGCCGGCCGGGGTCATCTCGGTGACGACCTCGAACGGTGCCACCTTCCGCTGCAGGTCAGTTACCGGACGCATGTCGCCATTCCCGTCATCTCCCGGAGGGACGGCCCCCGGTCCCCCGCGACTGTGCCAATGCGGTAGCCCGCACGACTCCTCATGATTTCAACTCTACGGTGGGGGGCCGACATTCCGGGGCGCGCTCGAGTTCGCGGGGTGCACGCCAGATTGGGCCGGGGCGGTGCCGGCCGCTGCCGCAGCGGTTCCCTCGCGGGCCGGCTAAGCGCTCAGTCCGAGGGCCGCGAGTTGCTCGGCGGCAGAGCGGCGTACTTCGTCGCCGACCGCCAGGTCACGGGCGATGGCCAGGCAGGCCGGGGCGGCGGAGTCCGGGTCGACGCCTGCGAGCAGCTCAGCGGCGGACAGGCGCACCTCGTCACCGACCGCTCCGTCGCAGGCGATAGCCAGGCAGGCCGGAGCGGCCGAGAGCGGGTCGACCGCCGCGACCAGCTCCGCCGCGCACAGCCGCACCTCATCGCCGACCGCTCCGTCACAGGCGATCGCCGAGCAGGCCGGAGCCGCCGAGAGCGGGTCGAGGCCAGCGAGCAGCTCGGCCGCGGACAGTCGCACCTCATCGCCGACCGCTCCGTCACAGGCGATCACCGAGCAGGCCTCAGCTGCGGCCTGAGGGTTGTGCCTGGCCAGCCGCTCAGCCCGGTCAATGCGGGTCTCGTCATCGTCGTCCATGGCTATGCCGTCTTTCTCGTGGGATGGAGTTCGGCTATCGGCGGGCAAGCCGACCGGCCCAGGGCCGGACCTGACGCGCGGTCGGGTGTGGACACCTGGCGCGCCGCGACAAGCGGCCGGCGTCGGTCGGCTGCCTACGTCCAGGCTGCCCGGCAAGCCGGGTTCGGGCCATGCGGGAAGCCCCCGATTTATCCCTGCAGGAAACCTCCGGTCTGTCCTGCAGGAAACTTCCGGTCTGTCCCTGATGCCTGAGGCCGGCGCCCGCGCCAACGGCATTCAGGGCGCCGGCGGCCCGGCGGTCAGGACCGGGGGCGGAAGAGACGGCGCCTGGGGCGGCCGTCGGCGGCGGGCTGGCCGGGCGGCGGCGCCGTCTCGCGCTTGACCGCCGTGGCCGCCTCGTGCCTGATCAGCGCCGCGGCCGCGGTAACGGCGCTACCCGGCATCTGCGGGGTGGCCAGGACCAGGTGGGCAAGCGACTCGGCGATGGTCACCTGGCGCTTCAGCCGCGCCTGGCGGGCGGCGGCGAACCGGGCGCCGACGATCCCGGCCACGTCGGCCCGGCACGCGGGGTCCGTCCACGCCGCGACCACGAGCGCGTTGGCCGCCGCGTCCGTCGCCCAGTCCTCCACGTCATTGACCAGGTCGGCGAGCACGGTGCGCCGGGCCGAGCCCGGCCACGGCTCGTCCGGCTTATGGTGCAGCACGCCGAGGCACGCCCACGCCTGGGTGAAGCGCGGCCAGTAGACCGGGTTCTGCGCCCGCATCCGCAGCCACGGCAGGTTGTCGTCCGGCACCGGGACCCCGTGGGCCATCAGGCCGAGCAAGTCATCGAGGGTAAGCCCGGACAACCCGACGGCCCAGTCGTAGGCCGCGACCGGGTGGCCCCATACCCCCTGGGCCGCGACCGCCTGCAGCGCCCTGACGGCCTTCGCCGACGGCGCGGCGACCGCGGGGGCCGCGGTGGTGCCGTGGTACGTCCAGAGCCGGTAGCGGCTCTTGGCCAGCGGCACCCGGATGTCCGGTGCGGGCACGGGCACCGGTGATGCCAGGGTCAGGCCGGGCAGCGCCGCATGGACCGCGGCGATCGCGCTCGGCGGCTCCAGGGCCGACAACGTGCCGGTCATCGCGACGTTCAGGTCGCCGTGCCGCTCGGCCACGGCGACGGCCATGTTGCAGATGGCCTCGGCGGGCGCCGGGACCACGGACAGCCAGTACTTGCCCTGGCTGGCCAGGGCGAGCATCGCCCCCGCGTAATCGTGCTCCGGGTGCTCCCGCCACCAGTCGGCGAGCCGCACCAGGTGGGCGATGTCGGAGGTCAGCGCGTGCCGCATCTGGCAGGAGGACGGGAACGCCTTGGGGTGATCGGGTGCCATCGCAAGCGCCTCGTCGAGCACGCGGATGCCACCCGCGAGCTCGCCGCGGTCCGCGAGCAGCTCCGCGATGTCGACTCGCAGGTTGACGTTGCCCGGCTCGCGCCGCAGGGCCCGCTGCCATGCCTCGTACGCGGCCTGCTTGCGGCCCGCGTTGCGCAGCGCGTAGCCGAGCATGATGGCGGCGAAAGCGCTGCCGTCGGCCCGCTCCGCCCGCTCGCACCAGTCGATCGCCTCGTCAACCGCGCCCATCCGGCGGGCCAGGCCAGACAGCGACGGCAGCGCCGTCACCGAGGCCGGGCCGCCGTCCGCGACGCCGCGGGCGGCCTCGAGGAACGGGGTGAGCGCCTCGACGGTCGCACCGGGCACGGGCGTCGGCAGCCCCAGCGCGAGCCGCATGAGGGACGGGCCCGCGTGCTCGGGGTTCAGCTGGCGGCCCAGGTCGCGGCTGTCGGCACCGGGCGCGGCCAGCCAGCCGGCCGCCCACGGCTTGTCCGGCTGCACCTCGGCGACGCGGCAGAGCAGGTGGAACGCCCCGTCCAGCTGGCCGGCCCGTGCCATCAGGTAGGAGCGCGCCGCGACCGCTCCCGCGTGCGGCGTGCCGTCGACGGGGACGAGCGCCAGGGCGTCCGCCGCGGCGTCCGCCAGCTCATCCAGGGTGGCGTACGCGGCGCGCAGCGTGGGGTCGCGCCCGATCGCGTTGGCGACGTGCTCGGCGGCGTGCGGCAGCTCGCCGTCGTCGAGCGCGAGCCGGGCCAGCGCGAGCTCTCCCTCGGCTTCCGGGCGAGCCTCGCCGATGCCCTCCGACACGCGCCACCGCCTTTCCGGTCAGCGGCAACTATCGCATGAAAAGGCGGCTACGCCGGGGCAAACGCGGGCACAGCCGTCAGCTTCCTAGGCGAACCAGAGGACGAGTGACCGCGCCCGCTGCCGCGGGCAGGTGAACCTAGGTCCCCCCTCGAGGGGTGGCTGGGTTCCGGGTTTATTGGGGGATTAGCCCTATCGTTTTCCCGCTATCGCACCCGGCATGCTCGATCACATGAGAAACGGGGTCGTGACGACGCCTGGCCGGGGCCGGGCCATGTGGTACGCGGGGTTCGCGGTGTACGCCGCCGGGGTCGCCTTGTTCAGCGGCCCCGGTCTTGACCACTGGTGGGGCGCGTGGGCGGCGGGCGGGTACGCCATCGCCGCGGTGATCATGGTGATCGCGCCGGGGCGGGCATGGGGGGCGCGGCTCGCGATCGCGGCCGCCGTCGTGGGTGCCCTCGTGGCGCCGGCGTTGTGGCTGATGACCAGGGAGCCGACTCCCCCGGACGTCGCGGTGGTGGCCCGGAGCGGCGCGCTGCTGCTGCATCACGGCACGCCCTACCTGCCGCTCGCCTCGCTGTCCGCGGGCGGCTGGCTGGCCTACAACCCGTACCTTCCGGTGATGGCGCTCTTCGGGGTGCCGGGCGCGCTCGGCCTGCCGGGCAAGACGTGGCCCTGGCTGATCGCGGCGACGTTCCTGCTGCTGTACGCGACGTTCCGGGTCACGCTCGGGCCGCGGGAGGGCGGGCAGCGGCGGGCCGCGCTCGGTCACGCCGCGTTCTGGCTGTCCTGCCCGGTCATGGCGTTCCCCTTGACGATGGGGATCACCGACCCGCCGGTGATCGCGCTGACCTGCCTGTCGCTCGCGCTGCTCGCCCGGGCCGCGAAGGCGGGCTCGCCCAGGTCCGGCCGCGGCACCGTGCTCGCCGGGCGGGCCGGCTCCGGGCTGGCCGACACTGTGCTCTCCGATACCGTGCTTGCCGCGTTGGCCATGGGCGCCGCGTGCGCGATGAAGTACACCGCCTGGCCGGCGCTCGCCATCGTGGCCGTCATGGTCGCCGCGCGGGACGGCGTGCGCCCCGCTGCCAGGTTCGCCGCCGGCTCGCTCGCGGCCGCCGCCGGGCTGGTCGCGGCGTTCGCGCCGGCCGCGCTGCGCCACCCGGCGTCGATCCTGGAGAACACCGTCGCCTACCCGCTCGGGCTCACCACGGCGAAGTCCCCCGCGCAGAGCCCGCTGCCCGGCCACCTGATCGCGACGCTCGGACCCGCTGGGCACACCGCCGCGCTCGCCCTGCTCGCGGTCGCCGGGCTGGCCACCGTGGCCTCGCTGGCGCTCGCGCCGCCGGCCACCCCCGCCGCCGCCGCGCGGCGCCTGGCCATCGGGCTGACCGCGCTGTTCCTGCTGTCACCCGCGACCCGCTTCGGCTACTTCATCTACCCGATCAGCCTGTACGCGTGGGCCATCCTGGCGGACCGGGAAGAGGCACGCCGGGCGCGCCGCGCGACCGCCGACGTGAAACTGCCCGACCTGGTGACGACGGGGTGATCGTGCTGCGCACGGCCAGCTGGCCGCCGCATGCTTACCCCGGGATGCTCCAGACGTTCAACTTCGAGAAGGTTCCCTTGGCGATATCCAGGGAGACGCTTGAGAGGAGTTCACTGCCGGTGGGGCCAACGCTCAGGTCCGCTTCGTTGGCGCCGCCGGGCACGGTCAAGGTGATGACATGGGCGCGCGCCGCGATGTTCCAGATGTCCACCGTCTCAGACACGGAAGTCGGTGACGAGAGGACGAACTTGCTGTCGGTGCCGAACAGGAGCCCGGTGTCCGGGTTCGGCCAGCGTGAGCCGACGGGCGTGATGTAGCTCTGCGTCGCCCGGTCCCACAGGCGCCCGGCCGCGGTCGAGCCGCCAGGGACGTAGACCGTGTTCCCGTCCGGGGTGAGCTGGGGGTAGACCGTGCTTGAGCCCTTGTAGGGGTAGTGAAACGTCCCGGTGACCTGCTTCGACCGCGTGTCTACGAGGTACGCCGTGCCGTCCGTGTCGCTGATGAGGATGTAGTTCCCGTCGGCATCCGGGCCGGCGTTGGCGACCGCCGCCTTCCCCGGGTTCGGCACCTGGGCGTGTACCTTGCCGGTGGCCGCGTTGTACTCCGTGACGGGGCCGGTCGAGGCGTAGAGGCCGATCATCGCGCCGCTGACGCCGTTCCACGTTTCCGACTCGTCGCCGGGCATGGAATAGACCGTCGCCTTCCCGCTCGCCACGTCCAGGTCATACATCTTGTATGAGCTGCTGGTCCAGCCGACGGCGTACAGCGTCTTGTCATCGGAAGAGAAAGATACGGGGTAGGCCACCTCGTCCGCTCCGACCGAGAGCGTCTTGACGAGCTTGAGGGTTTCCGGGCTGAAGATGTAGATCTCGGACTTGGTGCTCGCGGCGGCGACGAAATTGCCGTCCGGGCTGAAGAAAGCGTTCTTCATCAGGCTGCCGCGGGGCGGGGTGAGCGCGCCGACGAGCACCGCGGTCCCCGTGTGGTCGGCCGGGCCGGCCGGGGAGCTGCTTGACGAGGGGCTCGTGCGGCCGGTCGCGGGAGTCGTGGCTCCTGACGGACTACGGAGAGCCGATGGTTTACCGGTGCTGCCGCCCTGGCTCGACAGCGTGACGCCGAGGACTCCCCCGACGACGGCGGCCGCGGCGGCCGCCGCGCCGATGATGAGCCAGGAGCGCTTGCTGGGGGAACGCTGTCCGCGGCCGGGTCCTTGCGGCTGCCAGCCGCCCGGACCGGTCGGGAGTGAGGGATGCTGCGCTCCGGCCGTGACCGTGTGCTCGAAGCCAAAGGATCCCGTCGGCACGAGGCCCTGCGGCTGCGGGGGCAGCGAGGCGCTCTGGAACGTGCCGGTCGCGACGCCGAGCGCCCCGCGCAGGGCCGAGGCGAACGCGGCGCAGGAGTCGAAGCGCTCGGCGGGGTTCTTCGCCATGCCCCTGGCCAGGACCCCGTTAACGGCGGGCGGCAGCCCCGGCATGATGGACGTCAGTGCCGGCGCCGGCGAATTGACGTGCGCGTACAGCCGCGCCATCGAGTCGCCGCGACCGAACGGCACGGCGCCGGCCAGCAGGCTGAACGCGACGCAGGCCAGGGAGTACTGGTCGGTGCGCCCGTTGACCGCCGCCCCGGTGATCTGCTCCGGTGCGCAGTAGTCCGGGGTGCCCATGAACCGCCCGATCGCGGTCAGTCCGGTCGCGTCGGTGGCGGACTTGGAGAGGCCGAAGTCTGACAGGTACGCGTGGTCCGGCCGCCCGGGGACCTGCTCGATGAGGATGTTGCCTGGCTTGACATCGCGGTGCACCAGCCCGATCGCGTGCGCGGCGTCAAGCGCGCTAGCGACCTGGGAGATCACGTCGGCCACCTGGACCGGCGGCAGCGGGCCGCCCGCCGTGCGCTGCAGGCGGGACAGGTCACCGCCGGCCACGAACCGGCTGGCGATGTACAGTACCCCGGCCGCGTCGCCAGCCCCGTAAACCGGCACGATGTGCGACTCGTCGACCGCGGCAACCGCCCGCGACTCGCGCAGGAAACGGGTCCGGAACTCCTGGTCCGACGCGAGCGCGGGAGAGAGCACCTTGACCGCCACCGGCCGGCCGAGCACTTCGTCGCGGGCGCGGTAGACGACCGCCATCCCCCCGGCCCCCACCTGCTCTTCGATCAGGTAGCCGGCGATCCTGCTCCCCGGCATGAGCATTCCCTGGGTACCGGGTGCCTGCAATCCCGCCGAGGGATCATCCGCCACGTGGGCCTCCAGCGTTGACACCTGGCAGTAAGTTACCGGCTAATCACCCAATATTATCTAGTTTGCGGGCATTTTCGGGCTGTCCCGTTGTATTGAATTGATTGGCCCGGACGGCTACGGCTGGTCACCGCCGCCGGGCCGCGGTCACCAGCGTGGCACCGCGTCCGCGCGGTGATCATCCAGGCGGTGACCGCCGTCAGGTAGCGCTCAGCGGCGCCGCCTTCACCCGCTCCCGTTGGGCTGGCCATGACGGCGGCGACGGACATGCCGCGGGATGCAGGCCCGCGCCCGCGGTGTTTAGATGGCAGGTGGCACCCGCCTGCGGAGCTGAAGGGGAAGGCCGATGAGCGCGGTAACCGATCCCGCCGCGGCGAGCGCGGACGCACGGGCGCTCGCCCACCTGCGCCGCGCCGACCCGGTGCTCGCCGGGGTGATCGACGCGCACGCCGGCTTCGACCCGCGTGGCTGGCTGCGTGAGCTGCCGGCGATGGACTCATTCGGCGCGCTGATCTTCATGGTGACCGGGCAGCAGTTGTCGGTGCGGTCCGCCGCCAGCATCCTCGGCCGGATCCAGGACCGGTTCGGCGGGCGGCTGCCGTCACCCGCCGCGTTGCTCGCGGCCGACCCCGGCGCGCTGCTCGGCACCGGCCTGTCCCGGCGGAAGGTCGAGACCCTGCGCACGGTGGCCGGCCAGTTCGCCGACGGGTCGCTGAGCGACGGCGCGCTGCGGCGGCTGCCGGATGAGGAGATCCTGGACCGGCTCACCGCCATCAACGGAATCGGGCCGTGGACGGTGCACGGCATGCTGATCATCGCCCTTGACCGCGCCGACGTCGTGCTGCCGGGCGACCTGGCGCTGCGCAAGGCCATCAGGCGCAGTTACCGGCTCGATCACCTGCCCAGCCAGCAGGAGGTACTCCAGATCGCCGAGCCCTGGCGGCCGTACCGCAGCATGGCGACCGCCTACCTGTTCCAGGTCGCGCTCGACGAGCCCGGCGCGCCGCTCCCCGTCGGCGGCGGTGCGATCCCGGCGCGCACCAGCGGGGGCCCGGTTCCCGGTCCAGGCGCTACCGCCTAGCCGATGCGGGCGGCATCTCCGGCCGTCCTCCCGCCGCTTGCGCGCCGTGCGGCTGGCGCTCGCGGAAAGCCGCGGCCTTGACCCTGTTCTGGCACGCGGTTGAGCAGAAGCGCCGGCTGCCGTTCCGTGAGGTGTCCACGTACACCCGGTCACAGTGCGGCGCCGTGCAGACGCCGAGCCGGTCGTGGTGCTCACCGCCCAGCACGATGGCCAGCCCGGTAGCGCATCCGGCGGCCCAGCCTTTCGCCAGGGAGCGCTCGTCCGCCGCGTGGAAGTGCACGTGCCAGGGCTCGCCGTCGTGCCGCTCCAGGGCCGGGTGCGCGCCCGTGACCCGCAGCAGGTCGTTGACCTGCTGCGCCGCGCTGTCGAGAGCGCCGGCGGCGACGCACTCGAAGACGGCGCGCAGCTGCTGCGCGAGAGGAGCGAACTCCGCCGCCTCGGCCTCGGTCGCGCCGCGCCCGCCTGCCTCGCGCAGCAGCGCGTCGAGCCGCGCGACCCGGTCCCGGTCAGCCGGCGGCAGGTACCTCCTGCCCCTGCGCTCCCCCTCGGTCAGCAGGTTCACGAGCTCGACCGCCATCGTGACGACAGCATCCGTGTGACTGTTGAAATTCACTTGACCAGTTACTCTCATCCGGCTACCGTTGTCACTGACAAGTGAAGCTTAGCCAGTGACGAGGAGTATGGCGTGACACGACTCGCGGAACTTGACGCCGATACCGCGCGCAACTGGATCGGCCGCTGGGATCGCCAGCAGGAGGTCTACCTGCCGGACAGGGAGGAGCGGTTCACCGCGCTGATCGATGCCGTCGAGGCCGGGGCCGGGCGGCCAGATCCGCTCGTCATCGACCTCGGTTGCGGGCCGGGCTCACTGGCGGCGCGGCTGCTTGACCGCCTGCCCGCGGCCACCGTGGTCGCGGTCGACGCCGACCCGGTGACGCTGGCCCTCGGCCGCGCCGCGTATGCCGGCCGACCGGGCCTGCGGTTCGCGGACGTCGATCTGCGGGTGCCCGGCTGGGAATCGGGACTGGGCCTGAGTCCCGGTCAGCAGGCGGACGCGGTCGTCTCCACCACGGCGCTGCACTGGCTCACGGGACCGGAGCTCCGCGCGCTGTACGAGGCAGTCGGCGTCCTGCTCCGCCGGGGAGGGCTGTTCCTCGACGGTGACCACCTCCGACTCCACCAGGGGTCGGCCCCCGTCCTCGCCGCGATCGAGCGCGCGCTTGAAGAGCGGGAGGGGCTGCGCCGCTTCCCTGACGGGCACGCGGGCAGGGCGGACGACTGGGCGCAATGGTGGCTGGCCGCCACCGCCGACCCAGCCCTCACGGATGCAGCCGCCGAGCGGGCCAAGCGGGGACTTGGCGCCTGCGACCACTCGCAGGCGGACGGCGTGCGACTGGACACGCACGTGAGCGCGCTGCGTGCAGCCGGATTCGCCGAGGTGGGGACCATCTGGCAACGCGGCGGGAACCGCCTGCTGTGCGCCGTCAGGTAGCGGGTCGATTAACGATCACCCGGCG
>Ga0207664_10001639_pt1 | contig 14743 bp, 13 predicted proteins | sample LARL83metaG_FD_184349 | JGI IMG/M metagenome (GOLD analysis project Ga0207664, IMG submission 184349) | Corn, switchgrass and miscanthus rhizosphere microbial communities from Kellogg Biological Station, Michigan, USA - LAR L8-3 metaG... | ecosystem: Host-associated > Plants > Roots >... | reverse complement strand
AGAACCCGCGATGGACAAGGCACTCGGCAAGGGCACGAACCAGCCCGGCCTACACGTCACGCTGAAGTCCGTCCCGGCGCGCGGCGCGTACGTGCCCGGCCGTGACACCCCGACCTACCACGACGACGCAGGTCCGCACTGCTATGCGGCCACCGCATCGGTCACCGTGCCGAACTCGCCGGCCGAGAACGAGTTCGTCAACGAACTCGCCGCGCCGATCGCGAACGTGCCGCCCGCGCAACTCCCTGGCTGGAGCAGCGAACTGCTCGGCCCGCTGTACCGGGGATCCGAGGTGAGCGTCGGATGAAGAGCGTCACAGCACCGCTCGTCAAGGGCATCGTGTTCACCGTCGTCACGGTCCTCGCCACGACCCTGTTGGCGATCACGATCGCCAACACGCAGGTGGGGGACACGGTCGACTATCACGCGGTGTTCACCGACGTCACCGGCCTGACCACCGGCGACGACGTGCGCATCGCGGGCGTGCTGGTCGGCACGGTCGACGCCATCGGCGTGGTGCGCAAGCGATATGCCGATGTCACGTTCTCGGTCGCGCGGGACCGCCCGCTGCCGGCGTCGGTGACGGCCACGATCAAATACCGGAATCTCGTCGGCCAGCGGTACATCGCGCTGGACCAGGGCGTCGGCGCGGTCGACGCGACCCTGCCGCCCGGCGGCACGATCGGCATCGACCGGACGCGTCCCGCGCTCGACCTGACCGACCTGTTCAACGGCTTCACGCCGCTGTTCCAGGCGTTGTCGCCGGCCGACGTCAACGCGTTGTCCAACGAGATCATCCAGGTGCTGCAAGGGGAAGGCACCACGGTCGACAGCCTCGTCGCGCACACCGCGTCCCTGACCACGACGCTCGCCGACCGCGACCAGGTGATCGGCCAGACCATCGACAACCTCAACTCGGTGCTGAACACCGTGAACTCGCGTGGCAACGAGCTGTCCGACATGGTGACCACGTTGCAGCAGTTGGTGTCCGGCCTCGCCGCCGACCGCCAGCCGATCGGCAACGCCATCAATGCCCTGTCCGACCTCACCACCAGCACCGCGAACCTGCTGGAACCGGGCCGTGCCGCGCTGAAACAGGACATCGGGGCGCTCGGCCAGGTCGCCGGCACGCTGGCGTCCAATTCGGACACCGTCGCCACGTTCCTGCACAACCTGCCGATCAAGTACCAGGCGATCGGCACGCTCGCGTCGTACGGTTCCTGGCTCAACTTCTACCTGTGCGCGGCCACGGTCACCGGTGTGTCCGGGCTGACGCCGACCGGCATCCCGCCCTCGGCGAGGTGCTCGTCATGAGGCCGAACCGTCCGGTACTGATCGGGATCGTCGGCGTGCTCGTGCTGCTGGTGGTCGGTTTCGTGGCGTACTTCGCCGACGACCTGCCGTTGATCGGCGGTGGCACGACGTACGCGGCCGACTTCACCGAGGCGGCCGGTCTGGTGTCGGGCAACGAGGTCGTCGTGGCGGGCGTGCAGGTCGGGCAGGTGACCGGCGTCGGGCTGGCCGGCAGCCACGTGCGCGTCACGTTCCGGGTGAAGGACGCGTGGATCGGCGACGCGAGTACCGCCGCGATCAAGATCCGCACCCTGCTCGGCGAGAAGTACGTGGCGATCGACCCGCTCGGCACGGCCGACCAGAATCCGTCGCAGGACATCCCGTTGCGCCGCACGGTGTCGCCGTACGACGTGACGGCGGCGCTCGGCGGGCTGGCCACCACCGTCGGCCAGATCGACACGCGACAACTCGCGCAGAGCTTCGAGGCCATCGCCACGACGTTCGCCGGCACACCACCCGAACTGCACCAGGCCCTTACCGGCCTGTCCGCGCTGTCCGAGACGATCGCGTCCCGCGACAACCAACTCGCGCAACTCCTCGCCAACACGCAACGCATCACCGCGACCCTCGCCGCCGACGACACCCAGTTCCAGGCCCTGCTGACGGATGGCAACGCACTGCTCGCCGAAGTCCAGTCCCGCCGCGACACCATCCACTCGCTGCTGACCGGCACCGAGGCCCTCGCCACCCAGCTGTCCGGCATCGTCACCGACAACGAACAACAACTCGCGCCGATGCTGGCCGCGCTGGACCAGGTGACGAATGTGTTGCAGCAGAACCAGGACAACCTGAACCGGGCGCTGTCGCTGGCCGGTCCGTTCTACCGGATGGTCGGCAACACACTCGGCAACGGCCGGTGGATGGACGCCTACCTGTGTGGGCTCGTGCCGCGGTCCTACGCGCCGGGTGTCGTGCCCAGCCAGGGTTGCCTGCCACCCCGCGGAGGCCACTGATGTTCCGCACCCGACGTGCCCGCCGGATCGCCGGCATCGCCGCGATGGCCACGGTGCTCGCGATCGTCGCGGCCGGCGTGATGTGGTGGGTGTTCCGCGACCTGGGCGCGAAGCGGATCACGGCCTGGTTCGGCGAGGCCGTCGGCGTCTACGCCGGTTCCGACCTGCGGATTCTCGGCGTCACCGTCGGCACCGTCGACTCGGTCACGCCGATCGGCACCCAGGTCCGCGTCACGATGACGCTGGACCACGGCATCGCCGTGCCCGCCGGCGCGCAAGCCGTCGTGATCTCGCCGAGCGTGGTCAGCGACCGCTACGTGCAACTCGCCCCGGTGTACACCGGCGGCCCGCAACTGGCCGACGGCGCTGTGATCCCGGTCGGCCGCACGCACACCCCGGTCGAACTCGACCAGCTCTACACCAGCCTCGACGAGCTGACCACGGCGCTCGGCCCGAACGGCGCCAACGCCCACGGCGCCCTGTCCGACGTGCTGACCGCGGGCGCGGCCAACCTCGAGGGCAACGGCCCGGCGCTCGGCACGCTGATCCAGCAGTTGGGCGCCGCGACCAGGACGCTGTCCGGCTCGGCCGGCAACCTGTTCGGCACCATCGACAACCTCCAGAAGTTCACCAGCCTGCTGAAGAACAACGACGCCCAGGTCCGCACCGCCGAACAACAACTGGCCCAGGTGTCCGGCTTCCTGGCCGCCGACCGTCAAGACCTGGCGGTAGCGCTGAACGAGCTGGCCACCGCGTTGGGCCAGATCCAGTCCTTCATCGGCGACAACAGGGCACACATCAAATCCAATGTGGACAAACTGGCCGCGCTCACCCAGATCCTGGTCAACCAGCGCGCGTCACTCGCCGAGTCGATCGACGTCTTCCCGTTGGCCGCGAACAATCTCCTCAACGCCTTCGACCCCACCAACCGAACCCTGGACGGCCGGGCCGACCTGAACGAATTGAGCCCGCCGCTCCCGCAGTCGGCCAACACGAGCACGCCATGAAGCGCATCGTGATGGTCATCGCGGCAGCGTTCGCGTTGGCCGGCTGCGGCACCGGTGGTTTCACCGGCCTGTACAACCTGCCGCCGCCCGGCGGCGCGGACCTCGGCGACCATCCGTACACCGTGACAGCGCAGTTCCAGGACGTGCTCGACCTGGTGCCGCAGGCGGCCGTGAAGGTGAACGACGTCGCCGTCGGCCGCGTGTCCGCGATCAACCTGCCGGCCGGCCGGTGGACCGCGACCGTCACGATGCGGCTCAACGGATCGGTGACGCTGCCGGCCAACGCGACCGCGAGCCTGCGGCAGTCCAGCCTGCTCGGCGAGAAGTACGTCGAACTGTCCGCGCCGGCCGATCCAGTCGGCGCCCTGGCCGACGGCGCCGTGATCCCGCTGTCCCGCACGAACCGCAACCCGGCGGTCGAGGAGGTGCTGGGCGCGCTGTCCATGCTGCTCAACGGCGGCGGAATCGGCCAGTTGCGGACGATATCGCAGCAGTTGAACGACGCGCTGTCCGGCAACGAGCCACAGATCCGCGCGGCACTGACCAGCATCGACGCCGTCGTCACGAACCTGGACGCCCATCGCCAGGACATCACCAACGCGCTGGACGGGCTGAACCGACTGGCCGCCACGCTGTCCGCGCGCGACGCCCAGATCGGCCAGGTCCTCGACACGCTGACACCGGGACTACGAGTGCTGGCGCAACAGCGGGACCAGTTGGTGACGATGCTCGATTCGCTGGACACGCTGTCGGGCGTCGCGGTACGGACCGTCGACGCGAGCCGGGACGACCTGGTGTCCGACCTGCGGTCGTTGGCGCCGACCTTGCAACAGCTGGCCAATGCCGGACAGGCGTTGCCGCAGGCACTCCAGGTGATGTTGACGTATCCCTTCACCGACGCCGTCTTGCCGGCGATCAAGGGCGACTACCTCAACGTCTACCTGTCGGTCACCGCGCCGCCGGGGACCGTGATCATTCCGCCGTTGCCGCTGCCGTCCGGAGGTGGGTGAGTGCTCACCATCGGGGTTCGCGTCAAGCTGATCGCCTTCCTGGTGATCGGCCTGACCGTGACGGTCTACATCGGACTGCGCTATGCCGACCTCGGCCGGTACGTCGGGCTGCCCGGCTATTACGTGGTGCGGCTGGATCTGGCCGACGGCGGCGGGATCTTCACCAACGCCGAGGTGACGTACCGGGGTGTGACGGTGGGTCGCGTCGGTCCGTTGAACCTGACCGCGGGCGGGGTCGAGGTCGATCTGAACATCGACGATGCGGCGCCGCGGATTCCGGTCGACGTCACGGCCGTGGTGGCCGATCGATCAGCCGTGGGGGAGCAGTACGTCGACCTGCGACCGCGGATCGACGCGGGTCCGTACCTGGCGGCCGGATCGACGATCGCGCAGCGCGACACGCGGTTGCCACCACGGGTCCAGAACGTGCTGAGCAACCTGGACGATCTGGCGTCATCGGTCCCGCTGACGGATCTGCGCACCGTGGTCGACCAGTTGTACGACGCCACAGCCGGCCAGGGCCCGAATCTGCAAACCCTGCTGGACGCCGGGAACACGCTGACCACGGCCGCGAATGACGACCTGCCCAACACGGTCGGTCTGATCCAGGACAGTCAGGCGGTGCTGGCGACGCAGAACAGCGAGAGTGCCGCGCTGTCGTCGTTCGGCAGCCAAGCAGAACTGCTGGCCCATCAGTTGGCGTCGTCCGATGCCGACGTTCGCCGGTTGATCGCGAACACCGCGCCGGCGGCCGATCAGGTGGCCGGCCTGTTGCGGGACACGAATCCCGCGTTGGGCACATTGCTCGCGAACCTGTTGACGACGTCGGACGTGTTGGTGACGCGGCAGGGCGCGTTGACCGAGGCGTTGAGCGTCACGCCGGCCGCGTTGGCCGCGGGCTCGACGGTGATCAACGTGAACGGCGTGTCGTTCGGCATGGCGTTGACGTTCTTCACCCCGCCGCCGTGCGTCGCGGGCTACGACGGCACGACCGAACGAAACGGCCTGGACACGTCACCGTCGGCTCCGTTGAACGTCAACGCCCGCTGCACGATGCCGTCCAGCAGCGGGGTCGACGTGCGGGGTTCGGCCAACGCACCCAACGGGGGAGGAGTGCCGACTCCCGCGAAGTAGTTACCGAGTAGTGGCGAACGCGTCTTCCAGGATGTCCAGGCCCTCACGGATCAGGTCGTCGCCGATGGACAGTGGCGGCAGGAATCGCAGGACGTTGCCGTAGGTGCCGGCGGTCAACGTCACCAGGCCCGCCTGGTGGCACGCCTTGTTGATCTCGCTCGTCAGGCCCGGGTTCGGCGTCTTCGTACCGCCGTCGGTCACGAGTTCGATCGCGATCATCGCCCCGCGGCCCCGGATGTCGCCGATTTCCGGGTACTTGCTCGCGAGTGCCTGGAGGCGTGGGACGAACCGGGCCTCGATGTCGCGGGCGCGCTGCGGCAGGTTCTCGGCGGCCATGGTCTCGATCGCGCCCAGCGCGGCCGCGCACGCCACCGGGTTTCCGCCGTACGTGCCGCCGAGACCACCGGCGTGCGGCGCGTCCATCACGTCCGCCCGGCCGGTGACGCCGGCCAGCGGCATGCCGCCCGCGATGCCCTTCGCCGTGGTGATCAGGTCCGGCACCACGTGCTCGTGTTCGCACGCGAACCAGTCGCCGGTGCGGCAGAAGCCGGTCTGGATCTCGTCGGCGATGAGCAGGATTCCGTTGGACTGGCACCAGTTCGCCACGTTGGCCAGCCAGCCGGGCGGCGGGACCACGAAACCGCCCTCGCCCTGGATCGGTTCGATGATGACCGCGGCCGTGTTCTCCTCGCCGACCTGGGTGTGCATGATCGACGCGAACGTCTCGAACGCTTCTTCGGCGCAGTGTTCCGGTCCGGTCGGCCAGCGGTACGGGTAGGCCATGGGCACGCGGTAGATCTCACCGGCGAACGGGCCGAACCGGTGCTTGTACGGCATGTTCTTCGCCGTCAACGCCATCGTGAGGTTCGTGCGGCCGTGGTACGCGTGGTCGAACGCGATGATCGCCTGGCGGCCGGTCGCGTGCCGGGCGATCTTGATGGCGTTCTCCACCGCCTCGGCGCCCGAGTTGAACAGCGCGGAGCGCTTCTCGTAGGCGCCCGGGGTGCGTTCGTTCAGCGCCTCGCAGACCGCCACGTACTCCTCGTACGGGGTAACCATGAAACACGTATGAGTGAAGTCGGCGACCTGTTCCTGGACGCGCGCGACCACTCGGGGCGCCGCGTTGCCGACCGTCGTCACGGCGATGCCGGAGCCGAAGTCGATCAATGCGTTGCCGTCGGCGTCGACCAGGATCCCGCCGCCGGCCCGCTCGACGTAGATGGGCAATCCGCTGCTCACGCCCGCCGACACCGCTGCCGCGCGCCGCGCGTGCAACTCGAGTGACCTCGGTCCGGGTATCTCCGTCACGACGTGCCTGGCCTGCGGTATCGACGTCATGTCTCCCACGGTAGTCGGCCGTACAACAGTGCCGTTGACGAAACGATTACAAGATGTATATTATTGACCGGACATGATAATTGAGCCACTGACCAGGGAGAATCCGATGACCACCACCACATCGCTGGAACGCCACCGCCAGGGCGGACCGCCGCTGATCGTGCCGGCGCTCGTGTCGCTGCTGCTGACCCTCGTGTCCGTCGCGCTCGGCGCGTCCGGTCCGCGCCTGGACACCAGCGCGGCCGACGCCCTCGCCTACGACCTGTCCCACCGCACGCTGCTCACCGTGCTCGGCACGATCGTCTTCGGCGTGTCCGTCCCGCTGGCGGTCTGGACCGGTGCCACCTACCGGCGCCTGCGCCAACTCGGCATCACCGCGCCGGGCACCGCGATCGGCCTGGCCGGCGGCCTGCTGGCGTCGGCGTCGCTGGCCGTCAGCGGTCTCGTGACGTGGACGGCCGGTGCGGCCGCGACCGCGGGCAGCCCCGGCCTCGCGCGTGCCATGACCGATCTCGCGTTCGCCACCGGCGGTGCCGGGTTCGTCGTGCCGTTCGGGCTGCTGCTGGCCGGTGTCGCGATCCCGTCGCTGATCCTGCGCTTCATCCCGCGTCCGCTGGCGTGGGCCGGCCTGGTGATCGGCGCGCTGTCGATGCTCGCCACGTTCACGCTGCTCGTCCCGGCCCTGGACCCGCTGCTGCCGATCGGCCGCTTCGGTGGCCTCGTGTGGCTGTGCGTGGTCAGCCTGCTGCTCCCGCACAGCCGTCCCCGCCGCAACCAGGCGGCCGCGGAGCAGTCGCCCGCCCTGACCAACGCCTGAGGAGAAAACGACGATGTCGCAGTCCACGATCACCGACCTGCTGGCCGCATGGACCGACGCCGAGACCCGCGGTGACGCCGCCGCGATGGCGCCGCTGCTGACCGACGACTTCGTCGCCGTGGGGCCGCTGGGTTTCACACTGTCCAAAACGGACTGGCTGGCCCGCCACGATGCGGGTGGCCTGAAGTACAGCGACTTCCACCTCGAGGGCGTGACCGTGCGTGAGTTCGGCGCCGCCGCCGTGATCGTCGCGACCGAGCAGGCCGACGGCACGTTCAACGGCCACCCGGTCCCCGGCACGCTGCGCGCCACGATCGTGGCGGCACGGAACGAGTCGGGCTGGCAGCTCGCGTCGACGCACATGAGCTTCGTCGCCGGCACACCGGGCGCCCCGCCCATCCCGGGACGAGGCTGAGAACGAAGAAGACGGCCGGATCGGTGGCCACACCAGGGGGGATGGCCACCGATCTCGGGCCGCGCGGGCGACGCACCCGCGCCGGAAGCCCTACAACCGCCGGAACTTGAGATTACTCCCCGACGGGCCTTCGTGGCTGGACAAATCTTGGACGCCGGCCGTGACTGGGACGCGATACTGTCCGATGTCACGGTTTTCGCCGTTTTCCACCGAACGCGACCCGTCGACTACGCAGCGCCGTGATCCGGGCATACCGCGCACTTGGTGTGTTTCGTTTTGGCCACGATCGACCGCTGCCGCCGCCGCGCGACATTAGCCTTCGCGGAACGTCGTAGCGTCGGATGGGGAGTCGACGATGTTGAATTACGTCATTCGCCGGATACTCATCGCGATCCCGCTGATCGTGCTCGCGACCTTCCTCTGTTTCGGCCTCGTCACGGCGATGGGCGACCCGCTGGGCGACTGGAAGACCGCCGCTCCCCGGACACCGGAGGCGGTCGCGGTCGAGGAGCAGATCGTCGGCTACAACCAGCCGTTCTTCCAGCGCTACGGCCACTGGCTGGCGAACTTCGTGCAGGGCGACTGGAACCGGGACGTGGTACCGGGCGATGGCAACCAACCGGTGAAGGAACAGGTGCTGTCCGCGCTGGGTGTCACGATCAAGCTCGTCGTGCTCGCCGAACTGATCGCGATCACCATCGGCATGGTCATCGGGGTGATCAGCGCGGTACGCCAGTACTCCATGTTCGACTATTCGGTCACGGGTATCGCGTTCCTGTTGTTCTCGATGCCGTTGTTCTGTATCGCGATGATTCTGAAATCGCTCGCGGTCCCGTTGAACAACGCCATGCAGTCGGCCGGTCTCGGTCGGTGGATCACCACGTCCGGCAATCCGGTCGGCGGCTACAACGGTGATTTCTGGCATCGTGTCTACCAGGTCACCGGGGTGTACATCCTGCCGGTGCTGTGCCTGCTGGCGATCCAGTTCGCCCTGTACAGCCGATTCCAGCGCGGATCGATGCTCGAGGCGCTGAACTCCGACTACGTCCGTACCGCGCAGGCCAAGGGGATCTCGCAGACCAGGGTCATCATGCGGCACGCGTTCCGCAACGCGCTGCTGCCGGTCGTCACGCTGTCCGCGCTCAACATCGGCGCCAACTTCGGCGGCGCGGTGATCACCGAAACCGTGTTCGGCTGGAACGGCATGGGCCGGCTGATCGTGAACGGCGTCAGCCACATCGAACCGTGGGTGGTGCTGGGCTGGCTGGTCGTCACGGCGATCTTCATCGTCGTGTTCAACCTGATCGCGGACATTCTCTACAGCTACCTCGATCCCAGGATCCGACTCTCGTGACGGCATGATGGGCGCGTGAGGGTCGTCGTCCTGTCCGACACGCACGCGCCACGCCGGTGGAAGTCGTGCCCGCCGAGGGTGGCGCAACACCTGCGGGACGCCGACGTGATCCTGCACGCCGGTGACGTGTGCGTGCCGTCGGTGCTGGACGAACTCGCGGCCTACGCGCCCGTACACGTGGTGGCCGGCAACAACGACGGGCCGGACGTGGCCGCGTGGGGCGCGCCGGAGACGCTCGAGGTCGAACTCGCGGGCCTGCGGGTCGCCATGATCCACGACAGCGGCCACAAGGTCGGCCGCACCGCGCGCATGCACCGGCTGTTCCCGGACGCGGACCTCGTCGTGTTCGGACACTCGCATATTCCGCTCGACCAGACCGGGGACGGGGTGCGAATCTTCAATCCCGGGTCGCCCACCGACCGGCGCAGCCAGCCGCACGGCACGATCGGCCTGCTCGACATCGCCGACGGCCGGTTGACCGAGGCACGCATCGTCCAGGTGGATTAGCGACCGGCTACGCTGTGTGGCCACGTGCGGTCGACGATTGAGGTGACGAGCGGTGTCCGAAATAACGCCGAAGGTGCCGGAGCGGCCGTCCTTGGACGGTCTCGATGTCGCCTGGTCGGCGGTATGGGAGCAGGACGGGACGTTCCGGTTCGACCCACCCGGCGACCGCGCGAGTGTGTTCTCGATCGACACGCCGCCGCCGACGGTCAGCGGATCACTGCACGTCGGTCACGTGTTCTCCTACACCCACACCGACATCGTCGCGCGGTTCCAGCGGATGCGCGGCATGCGCGTGTTCTACCCGATGGGCTGGGACGACAACGGCCTGCCGACCGAACGGCGGGTGCAGAACTACTACGGCGTCCGTTGCGAGCCCTCGCTGGCCTACGACCCGGACTTCGTGGCGCCGGAACCGATGGCGCGCAAGGGCGACCGGCCGGTGATCAGCGTGTCGCGGCGCAACTTCGTCGAGCTCTGCACGGTGTTGACGGCCGAGGACGAGCGGGCGTTCGAGGCGGTGTGGCGGCGGCTGGGCCTGTCCGTGGACTGGTCGATGACGTACACCACGATCGGCCGGTCGACGCAACGCGTGTCACAGCGCGCGTTCCTGCGCCTGGTCCGCAACGGCGACGCGTACCAGTCCGAGGCGCCGACGTTGTGGGACGTGGGTTTCCGCACCGCCGTGGCCCAGGCCGAGCTCGAGGACCGCGAACACGCCGGCGCGTGGCACCGAATCGCGTTCCATCACGGCGACGAGCCGATCTACATCGAGACGACCCGGCCGGAACTGCTGCCGGCGTGCGTCGCGCTGATCGCGCACCCGGAGGACGAGCGCTACCAGGCCTTGTTCGGTAGCACGGTGACGTCGCCGGTGTTCGGCGTCGAGGTGCCGGTGCTCGCGCATCCGGCGGCGGAACGCGAACGCGGCGCCGGCATCGCGATGTGCTGCACGTTCGGCGACCTGACCGACGTGCAGTGGTGGCGCGAGCTGAACCTGCCCACCCGCACCATCATCGGCCGTGACGGCCGGATCCAGCCGGAACCGCCGCAGGGGCTCGACGATGCAGCCGGCCGCAAGGCGTACGCCGAGCTCACCGGCGCGAACGTCCGGACCGCCCGCCAGCGCGTGGTCGAGATGCTGCGCACCGCCGGTGACCTGGACGGCGAACCGCGCCCGGTCACGCGTCCGGTGAAGTTCTACGAGAAGGGCGACAGCCCGCTGGAGATCGTGTCCAGCCGGCAGTGGTTCATCCGGTCCATCGCGCACCGGGACGCGCTGTTGCGGCGCGGCGCGGAACTCGTGTGGCACCCGGCGTACATGAAGGCCCGCTACGACGACTGGGTGCGCGGCCTCAACGGCGACTGGCTGGTCAGCCGGCAGCGCTTCTTCGGCGTGCCGTTCCCGATCTGGTACCCGCTCGACGCGGCCGGCGATCCCGTGCACGACAACCCGATCCTGCCGGCCGAGGACACACTGCCGATCGACCCGTCGTCGGACACCCCGCCCGGGTACACCGCGGACCAGCGCGACCAGCCCGGCGGATTCACCGGCGACCCGGACGTGATGGACACGTGGGCCACGTCGTCGCTGTCGCCGCAGATCGTGTGCGGCTGGGACGGCGATCCCGCGTTGTTCGCCCAGACGTACCCGATGGACCTGCGGCCGCAGGGCCACGACATCATCCGCACGTGGCTGTTCAGCACCGTGCTGCGGGCCGAACTCGAGACCGACTCGCTGCCGTGGCGGCATGCCGCGCTGTCCGGCTGGATCCTGGATCCGGACCGCAAGAAGATGAGCAAGTCCAAGGGCAACGTCGTGACCCCGATGGGCCTGCTGGAGCAGTACAGCCCGGACGCGGTGCGCTACTGGGCGGCCAGCGGCCGGCCCGGCACGGACACGGCGTTCGACGAGGGCCAGATGAAGGTCGGCCGCCGCCTGGCCACGAAGTTGTTGAACGCCAGCAAGTTCGTGCTCGGTATCGGAGCACCCAATGGTGATGATCAGGTGACCGAGCCGATCGACCGCGCCATGCTCGCCGCGCTGGACGACGTGGTCACGCAGGCCACCGACGCGTTGGCGGACTTCGAGTACACGACCGCGTTGGAACGCACGGAACGGTTCTTCTGGTCGTTCTGCGACGACTACCTCGAACTGGTCAAACAACGTGCGTACGGCGGGACCGACGGCCCTCCGACGCCGGCCGCGAGCTCGGCCCGGTTGGCGTTGCGGACGGCGTTGTCGGTGCTGCAACGGTTGTTGGCGCCGTTCGTGCCGTACTGCACCGAGGAAGCATGGTCGTGGTGGCACGACGACTCGGTGCACACCAGCCCGTGGCCGAGTCCCGCCGGTGGTGCCGCCGACCCGGCGGTGCTGGACGTGGCCGGCACGGTGATCCGCGCCATCCGCAAGGCGAAGTCGGACGCGAAGCTGTCGATGCGGGCCGAGGTCGCCGTGGTGCGGGTGCACGGCGGCGACGCGGACCTGGCCGCGGTCGCGGCGACGCAACCGGACCTGGTCGCGGCCGGCAACGTCACGACGTTCGAGCTGCTGCCCGCCGACGGTGACGTGCGGATCGACGTCGAACTCGCGTAGTTCCTACGACGGGTCCATGGCCGACCGGGCGAAGTGCTCGTGCCCGAGCACGCCGAGCAGCCGCAGGTAGTCGTCGTAGTCGGTGCCCGGGGGCGTCGTGAACACCTCGAGCCGCTGGTCGTCGCTCGGCGTGAGCAGTACCTCGCAGTCGAGCTCGATCGGGCCGATGTTCGGGTTGAGCACGCGCATCCGGGTCCGGCGCCGCACCGCGACCTCGTGCAGGTCCCACAACCGGGTGAATTCCGGGCTCGCGTCGTGCAGGCGGCGCACGAGTGTCGTGGCGGCCGCGTCGCCGGGCCGTCGGGTGACGGCGGCGCGCAGGTCGGCCACGTGGATCCGGCTGTACTGGTCGTGTTCCTCGACCGGGTAGGCCGCGCGGAGCACCGGATCGGTGAACCACCGCAGTACGATGTTGCGGTCTGCTTCGCGTACCGAGCACACGCATCCGAACAGCGCCTCGGCCAGATCGTTCTGTGCCAGCACGTCGCCGAGGTCGTTGAGCACCTGGGCCGGCGTGTCCCGCAGGCGGTCGAGCAGGAACTGCAGGCCGGGACGGATGTGGTCGCCGGCCCGCCGTCCGGCCGGGGGTTGGTGGCCGGCCAGCAGGTACAGGTGGTCGCGTTCGTCGTCGGTCAGCCGGATCGCGCGGGCCAGCGACGACAGGATCTGCACCGACGGCTGCGGGCCACGCGCCTGTTCCATGCGCATGTAGTAGTCGGCGGACATGCCGGCCAACTGCGCCACCTCCTCGCGACGCAGGCCCGGCGTGCGGCGACGCGGGCCGTCGGGGAGGCCGACGTCGCGTGGCCGCAGCCGCTCCCGGGTACGGCGCAGGAAGTCGGCGAACTCACGGCGGTCCATGTCCACAGTGTCATCATGCCTCCGACACCCTGGACTTATCGTGGTGTGGTGATTTCGATCAGCATGTGGTCGATCGCGAGCCCGTCGTCCCGGCGTACCACGCTGCGGAGGATGTGCAGGCCACGGCGGTGCGTGTGGGCGGCCCGCAGCAGCGCGACGAGGTTGCCGCGCGTGCTGAAGTGCAGCAGCGCCGACCCGCCCGGGTTCAGCCAGCGTGGCGCCTGGGCCAGGAACCGTTGGTGTGTGGCGTATCCGGCGTCCACGTAGGCGCGCTCGTGCACGTGCCGGTACTCGTAGTCCGTCGGCGCCAGTACCGACGGCGAACTCCAGAAGATCACGTCGAACTTCGCGCCCTTGTCACCTTTCTCGCTCGGCGGCAGGGCGTCGAACAGGTCGCCCTGCACCGCGTGGACCCGGTCGTCGACACCGTGCCGCACGGAGTTGAGCCGCGTGTTGCGGACGGCCGCCGGGTTGATGTCGACACCGACGACCCGCGTGCTGCCCTGTAGCGCGGCCGTCACCGCGATCACCCCGGCGCCGCAGCCCATCTCCAGCAAGGACTCCGGTGGCCGGCGCTGGGTCGCCCGGCTCAGTAGTTCCCACGCGATTTCTGTTGACGGTGAATGATCGGGCGCATACACGTCCGGCAGCAGATCCCACTCCCGGCCGTGCAGCACGAATGTGGATGCGCGGCGGCGCATCGCCATTGATTCGCGGCTGCGTTCCAGTGTGGTCAGGTATTCCCGCACTGTGCGGAACATACCAGCCGGCGCCTCACGGCACTGGCCGATATCGCAAAACTGACCGAATTGCCGGAGGTGTCTCGATAACCGATAAGAATTAGTGAGCGGGGTCCGGCCGGTACAATCGGATGAACGCCCGCACGCCGCTGGTCACGAGCTCGGTGACCTCGGCGTCACGCAGTGGAATCGCGCCGTAGAACGATTTCTGCACGACGTTCTCGAATGTCAGCAGATTGAAGTGGTTGGCCGCCTCGTCCGCGTCCGGCACGCTGAGCAGGCCACGGTCGGCGATGGCCCGCAGGTAGCGCGCGAGCTCGCACTGGAACGCCCTCGGCCCGGTGTTCTGCCACGCCTCCAGCGCGTCGGAGGGAATACGGGACGCCTCCGCCTGAATTGTCCGCACCAGTGCGAAATGGTCGGCGAACGCGGTTGGTGACGATGCCCATTCGACGCCGAACGCGACCAGGTCCTCCTCGAGATCGAGGATCTTGCGCAGGTGCCGCTCCGCGATTCGCATGTGGGTCGCGGCGACCAGCTCGGAGCCTTCCTGGATCACCGACAGGAACAGCTGCTCCTTGTCCAGGTAGTGGTTGTAGATCGTGCGTTTGGACACGCCCGCCTCGGCGGCGATCGCGTCGACACTGGCCCGGGTGAATCC
>Ga0207664_10001638_pt1 | contig 14751 bp, 13 predicted proteins | sample LARL83metaG_FD_184349 | JGI IMG/M metagenome (GOLD analysis project Ga0207664, IMG submission 184349) | Corn, switchgrass and miscanthus rhizosphere microbial communities from Kellogg Biological Station, Michigan, USA - LAR L8-3 metaG... | ecosystem: Host-associated > Plants > Roots >... | reverse complement strand
AGGCCGATCAGGCGCAGATCGATCTCGCGCAGCTTCAACTCGACTACAGCCAAATCCGATCGCCGATCGATGGGCGCGCGGGAATGCGGCTGCTCGATGCCGGCAATATCGTTCGCGCCAGCGATACGACAGGCATCGTCGCAGTCAATCAAATAAGCCCCATCGTCGTAAGCTTTGCCTTGCCTGCTTTCAGCCTCCCCGAGATACGAGGTCGGTTGAAGGACGGAGATATCCCGGTTACCGCCGAAGACAGCGATGGACATGACTTGGCGAACGGCAAGTTGACCGTGGTAGACAACCAGATCAATGCATCGACGGCGACGATCACCTACAAGGCATCCTTCGACAACACCGACGAGGCACTCTGGCCAGGGCAGTTCGTCGATATTCGCCTGCTGCTTCGCCTCAGGCGGAATGTCCTTACCGTGCCGATCACAGCCGTGTTGCGCGGGCCTGAGGGCACCTATGCCTTCGTCATCGGGGCGACCACGTGGTGGAAAAACGCCCCATCAAGGTCGGTTTTTCGAACAAGACGATCGCGATCGTCGAGGAGGGGCTTGCGCCGGGCGAAAAGATCGTCACCGATGGCCAATATCGCATCCAGTCAGGAACCCGCGTCAACGTTCTTCCGCAGCAGGCTGAGATCGCGGTTTCGCCGGCCGGTGACTCCGAATCGCTCGGGACCGGCCAATGAACATTTCAACGCTGTTCATCACTCGCCCGATCGCCACGACGTTGCTCGCGATCGGTCTGAGCGTGATCGGAGTGATCGCGTATGCGCTCTTGCCGATCGCAGGCGTGCCACAGGTCGACATTCATCCGATAACGATTCTCTCGACTCTTCCATCGTCGGGGGTAGGCGCATTCCTTGCGTTAATGTTGTTGCACTACGACTTTTCGCTGATTGCGCTTATCGGCGTGATTCTGCTGGTTGGGATCGTCAAGAAGAACGCGATCATGATGATCGACTTCGCGCTCGATGGCGAACGGCGGCGCAACCTCACGCCTGAAGATGCGATATACGAAGCAGCCTTGTTGCGCTTCCGGCCGATCATGATGACAACCATGGCGGCGTTGCTCGGCGGGCTGCCCCTCGCCTTGGGTACCGGCGCCGGATCCGAGTTGCGCCGGCCCCTGGGTATCGCGATCGTCGGCGGTCTCCTGGTGTCTCAGGTGCTGACGCTCTATACGACGCCGGTCGTCTATATCTATATGAGTAAGCTGGGCGACTTAATCCATCGCATCTGGCGGCGACGGTCGACCGTCGGCATGGAGACTATTTCCAGCAGCCCAGGCGCCAAGAAGCGAGCAGCCGAATAAGGCGTCGCTGCACAGCCGGATGGTGGCGAGACGTTTGTGATCGCGCGGCCTAGATGGAAGTCTACAAAACCACCGACGCGAGCAGCCCGAGCAAGGTGACCATCACCAGCCCACGGAAAAACAGGAGCAGTATCGGCACGCGGTTGTCGTTGGCGGGGCGGGCGATGCGGATGAAGGGACCGAACGACCGGCGGCCGCGCGCGTACGACAGCGCCGTCGTCCCGGTCGCCTCCGCCATCCGGTCCTTGAACCGGCCGAGGCGGAACCCGCCATGCACTTGCTTCTTCGCCGCCATCGGACCTCCCGATCCGCGTTGCCGCCGACCCGCAACGACGTGCAGTGTAGGCGTTATTTGCGCTTTTCCAAAGGAACGTAGGCCCGCGGCCCGGCGCCGGTGTAGAGCTGGCGCGGGCGGCCGATCTTCTGGGTCGGATCGGCGACCAGTTCGGCCCACTGCGAGATCCAGCCGACCGTGCGCGCGACCGCGAACAGCACCGTGAACATGCTGACCGGGAAACCCATCGCCTTTAGGATGATGCCGGAATAGAAATCGACGTTCGGGTAGAGCTTGCGGCTGACGAAGTAGTCGTCCTCGAGCGCGATCTTCTCGAGCTCCATGGCGAGATCGAGCAGCGGCTCGTTCTTGATGCCGAGCTCGCCCAGCACCTCGTGGCAGGCCTTGCGCAGGACCACGGCGCGCGGATCGAAGTTCTTGTAGACCCGGTGGCCGAAGCCCATGAGCATCGTATGCTCGCTCTTGTCCTTCACGCGCTTGATGAAGCCGGGAATGTTCTTCTTGTCGCCGATCTTGCCGAGCATGGCGAGGACCGCCTCGTTGGCGCCGCCATGGGCGGGACCCCACAAGGAAGCGATGCCGGCGGCGATGCAGGCGAACGGGTTGGCGCCGGTCGAGCCGGCGAGGCGCACGGTCGAGGTCGAGGCATTCTGCTCGTGGTCGGCATGGAGAATGAAGATCAGGTCCATCGCATTGGCGAGGATCGGGTTGACCTTGAATTCCTCGCAGGGGACACCGAACATCATGTAGAGGAAATTTTCGGCGTACTTGAGGTCGTTCCGCGGGTACATGAACGGCTGGCCGATCGAGTACTTGTAGGCCATCGCGGCGATGGTCGGCATCTTGGCGATCAGCCTGTGCGAGGCGACCATGCGCTGGTGCGGATCGTTGATGTCGAGCGAGTCGTGATAGAACGACGACAGTGCGCCGACCACGCCGCACATGATCGACATCGGATGGGCGTCGCGCCGAAAGCCGCGCAGGAAGTTGTTCACCTGGTCATGGACCATGGTGTGGCGCGAAATGGTGTACTCGAACTGCCGTTTTTCCTGGGCGCTCGGCAGCTCGCCGTTGAGCAGGAGGTAGCACACCTCCATGAAGTCGCTCTTCTCGGCCAGATCCTTGATGTCGTAGCCGCGGTGGCGGAGGATGCCGATATCGCCGTCGATGAAAGTGATCTTCGACTCGGTCGAGCCGGTCGACGTATAGCCGGGGTCGTAGGTGAAATAGCCGGTCTTGGCGTACAGCGTGCGGATGTCGATGCACTTCGGCCCTTCGGTCGGAGTCAGGAGCGGGAACTCCGCCTTCTTTCCGGTGGCGTTGTCGATCAGGGTGACGGTTTCGGCCGGAGAATTCTTGGCGGCGGGCGTCGTGTTCATCGCGGATCCTTAAACTGAAGAAAGGCAGCGGAATCACCCTGATGGGGTGTGCGACCTTGGAGGAGGGAAGCCTTGGAAGAATAACGACTTTCCGCCCTGTCCGCAATTCGCGGGCAGGGCGGAAACGGGCGCTTTTCGAGCCGTTTTTACCTCGTTTGCGGCAATTTCCAAATCCGCCGTTCCAAATTTCGGAAATGGTGCGCCGCGCCCGTTGCGACGGCTTCGCGGATACTCGATCCGCAGGCTCAGGCGTCCGGCGGATGGGTCAGGCGCTTCAGGGTCTCGTCACGCCCGAACGCGGCCATGACGTCGAAGATCGGCGGCGACACGGTCGAGGCAGTCAAAGCCGCGCGCGCCGGCTGGGCGACATCGCCGAGCTTCTTGCCGTGACTTTCGGCGAATGTCCGGGTGGTCTCTTCCAGCGCCGGCGGCTCCCATGCCGCGGCTTTGCTCAGCGCACCGGCCAGCCCGGCCAGAAGCGCGCGGGCGTCGGCATTGAGCACCTTCGCGGCCTTGTCGGTGAGCGGCAGCGGCGTGGGCGTCACCAGGAACAGCGCACTGTCGGCAAGCTCGAGCAGGGTCCGCGCCCGCTCCTTGAGGCCGGGCAGCATGCGCGTGAGCCGCGCCTCGGCCTCGGCGGATATCGGCCCGCCGATCTTCTGCTCCAGCAACGGACGGATCAGGCCGATCAGCCGCGCGTCGCCGGCCTGGCGCATGTAGTGGGCGTTGAGATTGGTGAGCTTCGCCATGTCGAAACGGGCGGGCGAGCTACCGACTCCGCTGAGATCGAACAGCTCGATCGCGCGCGCGCGCGGCACGATCTCCTCGTCGCCGTGGCCCCAGCCGAGCCGCAGCAGGTAATTGCACATTGCTTCCGGCAGGAAGCCCATGTCGCGGTAGGCCTCGATGCCGAGCGCGCCATGACGCTTGGAGAGCTTGGCGCCGTCGGGGCCGTGGATGAGCGGGATGTGGCCGAACGCGGGCGGCGTCCAGCCGCATGCTTCGTAGAGCTGGCGTTGGCGGAAGGTGTTGGTCATGTGATCCTGGCCACGGATCACATGGGTGATGCCCATGTCGTGGTCGTCGACCACCACCGACAGCATGTAGGTCGGCGTGCCGTCGGAACGCAGCAGCACCATGTCGTCGAGCTGTTCGTTGGCGACGCGAATCTCGCCTTGGACGAGATCGTCGACGACCGTCTCGCCAGCGGTCGGCGCTTTGAGCCGCACGACGGGCTTCACGCCCGGCGGGGCCTCCTTGGGATCGCGGTCGCGCCAGCGGCCGTCATATTTCATCGGCTTGCCTTCCGCCTTGGCGCGTTCGCGCATCTCGGCGAGCTCATCCGGCGACGCATAGCAATGATAGGCCTTGCCCTCGGCGAGGAGCTTGTGGGCGACCTCGGCGTGTCGCGACGCGCGGGCGAACTGGTAGACCTCGGGCTTCTCCCAATTGAGCTCGAGCCACCTGAGGCCGTCGAGGATCTTCTGGATCGCGTCGGGGGTCGAGCGGGCACGATCGGTGTCCTCGATGCGGAGGTGGAACGTGCCGCCGTGATGGTGTGCGTAGAGCCAATTGAACAGCGCCGTGCGGGCACCGCCGACGTGGAGGTAGCCGGTGGGCGAGGGGGCGAAGCGGACGACTGGTTTCATAAGCGGCGGCTCTGAAAGGCTTTATTCGAGAATGGAAACCCGCTGATACGGGACGCTTGATCGCGTGGAACCCCGGCTCGATGATTGGCACAATAGAGGGGCAGGGTGGAGCGACCGTTTAGCACAGGCGCTCCGCCGATCCTACTTGCGCGTTCATTCCCACCGGGGGAGGCCGTTGGACTGGACCCAAGCGACATCCTCGCCGCCGCCTGGATTTTCCGACGGCGCGGGCGGAGCGGCATTGCGCCAGGCCGGCGGCGCAGCACGCAGCGCATGGGAAATTCTTCTCCGCAACCTGGCATCGGAAGGCCACCGCGTCGGCTTGTGGCTGGTGGTGGCGCTCGGCACCGGCATCGCGGTCTATTTTGCGCTGCCGACGGAACCGTCGCTGTGGGAACCGGTTGCGGCATTCGGCGTCGGGGCCGGTGCGTGGCGAATCGCACGGCGGCGCGACGCGGCCTATGCGGCGCTGTTCCTGGCACTCGCGGCGATGGCCCTCGGTTGCGCCGCCGGGCGGACGCGCGCGATCATGGCGGGCGGTCCCGTTCTCAGCGAGCCGATCCGCTCGGCGAGCCTCGAAGGCCGCATCGTCTCGATCGAGCCGGCACCGGCGCGCGACGGCCGGCCGCTCGGGCCACGGGTCGTGCTGGATCGTGTCGCCATCGACGGCGTGGCGACGCCGCCCGAGCGCGTGCGAGTGCGCTTGCGGCCAAGCAAGGGCGGCGAACCGGCGTTCGCGCCCGGGCAGCGCATCGGCCTTCGTGGAAGCCTGATGCCGCCGCCGGCCCCGGCGGCGCCCGGCGCTTACGATTTCGGGCGGCAGGCGTTCTTCCAGGGCATCGGCGCCGTCGGTTTCGCGTTCGGGCAAGCGCGCGCACTCGATGCGCCCGCACCGGACGACGGCTGGCTGGCCCGCGCCACGCTGTGGATCAAGCAGCTCCACACCGCCCTCGACCGCCGCATCCGCGAGGCGCTGCCGGGACCGTCGGGTGCGATGGCGTCGGCGCTGTTGACCGGCGAGCACGGCGCTATTCCCCAGGACGTCAACGACGCCATGCGCGACTCGGGTCTGGCACACCTGCTGGCGATCTCCGGAATGAACCTGTCGCTGGTGATCGGCTTCCTGTTCGTCGGCACGCGGATCGTGCTGGCGGCGATCCCGCCTATCGCGCTGCGCTGGCCGATCAAGAAGCTCGCCGTCGTTCCGGCGTGGAGCGGCGGACTGTTCTATCTCCTCGTCACCGATGCGACCGTGCCGACCCAGCGCGCGTTCGTCATGGCGACGTTCGTGCTGATGGCGGTGGTTCTCGACCGCACCGCGATTTCGATGCGCCTGGTGGCGCTCGCCGCCGCCTTCGTCATGCTGATGGCGCCCGAAAGCCTGCTCGGCCCGAGCTTCCAGATGTCGTTCGCCGCCGTCGTTGCGCTGATCGCCGCCTACGAGGCGCTCGGCGCTCGCTTCGCCCGCTGGAAATCCGACGGCGGCGCGCTGCGCTGGATCGCGTTCTATCTCGGCAGCGTGCTGGGGGCGACGACCATCGCCGGCTTGGCGACGGCGCCGTTCGCGATCTATCACTTCAACCGCTTCGCGCTCCTGTCGGTGCCCGCCAACATGATGGCCGAGCCGCTGACCAGCCTCTGGATCATGCCGTGGGGCACGCTCGCCTATCTCCTGATGCCGTTCGGCGCCGAGTGGATCGCGCTGGTGCCGATGGGATGGGGCCTCGACGGGATGGCATGGATCGCCCGCACGATCGCCGCATTGCCGGGAGCGGTCAGCGTCGTGCCGACGATGCCGACCTGGGGCCTGATCGCCGGCGCGCTCGGCGGGCTGTGGATCGCGTTCTGGACCGGGCGCTGGCGCTGGTGGGGCGCGGCCGGACTCGCCGTCGCGTTCCTGTCGGTCGCCGTCGAGCGCTTGCCCGACATGCTGATCGCGCCCGACGGCGCCCTGGTCGGCGTGCGCGGCGAATCGGGCCTGGCGCTGGTCGGCGCCAAGCGCAGCTTCATCGCCGACACATGGGCGCGGCGCCTCGGCGAGGCGGGTGCGGACCATGTCATCGGCAAGGACGTGCCGGGCGACCTCTCCTGCGAGGGCAAGGACTGCGTGCTGCGCCTCAAGGGGCTGACGATCGCGTTCCCGAAAAGCTACCCGGCGCTGTTCCAGGCGTGCCGCTACGCCAACGCCGTGGTGACGCCGCTCAAGCTCGGGCGGACCCGATGCCCGGCGAGCGTGGTCATCGGCCGCGAGGATCTCAGCGCCAAGGGCGCTTTTGCGCTGTGGATCTCGCCCGAGGGCCTCAGGGCCCTGAGCGTGCGCGACATCCAGGGCGAGCGGCCATGGTCCGTCGGGAGGGGGTCGGTCGGGAGCGGGGAATCGGCGGCTTTGTCCTCAGGCGGCGCCCGTTTTCTCCACAGGTGACCCGCGACAAGCGCGCTGATAATGGCCCGCAATCGCCCCTAAGCGGGGCTCATAGGCGCGGCAATCCGCCCCTAGGCATGGCTCAGGGGCGCCTTGAAGCCCTCGTCGAGCGCCCTCTCGAGCTGCTGCCAGACCGCATGGGCGCGCGTCCGCAATTCGAGGATCTTCTCCGGGGAGCGGTTGCGGGCGATGGCGCGGACGACCTCGCCGCGGGCATCGATCATCGCGCGTTTCAGGGTGCGGACGTTTCGGTTCAGCGTCATGGGAGGCCTCGCGGTGGATCGGTGGATCAATAGCGGCGGATCAGGCCGACCAGCTTGCCCTGCACCTTGACCCGGTCGGGGCCGAAGATGCGGGTCTCGTAGGCGGCATTGGCGGGCTCGAGCGCGATCGAGTCGCGCTTGCGGCGGAGCCGTTTCAGGGTCGCCTCGTTGTCGTCGACCAGCGCCACGACGATGCTGCCGTTCTCGGCGGTGTCGCAGCGCTCGATGACGACGGTGTCGCCGTCGAGGATGCCGGCCTCGATCATCGAGTCGCCCTCGATGGTGAGGGCGTAGTGCTCGCCGCGGCCGCCGAGCAGGCTCGGCGACACGACGATGGAGTTGGCGGGATCGCGCAGCGCCTCGATCGGCGTGCCGGCGGCGATCTTGCCGTAGAGGGGGATGGTGACGGCCTCGCTGTCGCTCCCCGCCCCGACGGCGGGGCTCGCGGGCGACTCGCCGGCGGGGTGGGGGCCGGTAAAGGGACGGAAGCGGCCCGGGATCACATTGGGTGTGAAACCGGGGGGCGTGAAACCGGGGGGCGTGAAGCCCGCCTCGCGCCGGTCGCCGGCCTCGCCGGAGCCGGGCGTCTTGACCGCGGCCTCGCCGGGCAGCCGCACCACTTCGAGGGCGCGGGCGCGATGGGCGAGGCGCTTCAGGAAGCCGCGCTCCTCGAGGCCGGTGATGAGCCGGTGGATACCGGACTTCGACTTGAGGTGGAGCGCTTCCTTCATTTCGTCGAACGACGGCGAGACGCCGTGCTCGGCGAGATGCCGGTTGATGAACAGGAGAAGCTCGTGCTGCTTGCGGGTAAGCATGGCGCCCAAACCTTGTCTGGGCCCGATGCGGGCCCGGTATCGACCAAACGTGTTGCCGGCGGAAAGTGTTGCCGAGAAGCGTTGCCGTTCCGCCACCCGCGCCTTTTCGGCCACGGGAACAAACAAGCAACTCGGTCGATGTTCTACTCTTGTTCTCGCGCGCGAGTCAAGCGGCGAGTCGGGGGCCCCAAAGTGCCCGCCAAGCGCCCGTCGAACGCCGGTCGGGGGCGGTTGAAGATTTGTCACGCCGGTTGCCCTGTCATGCGGCCCCGCTTCTGCACATCTGAATGTGTCGCCCCACTCGGGTGGCAGCTCCAAGCGGTGACGGGCGGATGCGTCATGAGCCATGCCGCGAACATTGCGCCTCCGTGTCTGGAGGACATCCTGATCACGCGCGAGCTGGCCCGGCGGCCGGCGCCGGACGGCGATGCCGGCCGCGAGGCGCTGGCGTTTCAGGATCTCGCCCGGCAGATGGTCGAGCATCCCGAAGGGCTGCTGCCGCACCTCGTCCAGTCGGCGATGATGCTGTGCGGCGCCCAGTCGGCCGGCATCGCGATCTACGAGCCGCAGCCCGCGGCGCCCGGAATTTGCCGCTGGTGGTACGTCGCCGGGCGCTACGCGCCGCTCGGCGGCATGGCCATGCCGCGCGACGACAGCCCGTGCGGCGTCTGCCTCGACCGGAACGCGCCGGTCCTGCTGTCGTACCCTGAGCGCGTGTTCGCCGGCGTGCATGAGACGGGCCTGCCGCATTGCGAGATGCTGCTCGCGCCGCTCGCCGTCAGCGGCGTCGTCGCCTTCGGGGCGCTGTGCGTCGTCGCCCACGACCGCGGCGGCCAGTTCTCGGCCGGCGATGCGCGGCTGCTCGGCGACCTCGCCGCCTTCGCCGGGTTCGCCCTGCGCATGATCAGCGACGCCGCCCCGCACCATGCAACCGGTCTGCGCCTGTCGCCTGCGCCGGATGAACGCGCACAGCCCGCGCGCGATGCCCATGGATGGCAAGCGGTCGAGACGCCGCGGCCGGTCGTCGCGCCGGCGATCGCCGGGCGCGCGCCGGAACCCGAGGCGATACCGGCCGCCGCCGCGCATCCGACGGAGACGGCGGAGGAGCGCGAGCTGCTGGTCGAGGAACTGAACCACCGCGTCAAGAATCTGTTCACCATCGCCGGCAGCCTGGTCGCGATCACGGCGCGCGAGGTGGGATCGGCGCGGGACATGGCGACCACTCTGACCGGGCGGTTCCGGGCGTTGTCGCGGGCGCACGAGTTGATCCGGCCGGCCCACCGCGGCGGGGAGGCATCCGTCGCCACCTTCGACGAGCTGGTCGAGACCGTCATCGAGCCCTACCGCGAGCGGGACAAGACCGACGGCCGCATCCTCCTCGAAGGGCCGGCCCTGCCGATCGCCGGCGACGCGGTGACCGGCTTCGCCCTGATCCTCTACGAGCTGGCGACCAACGCTGCCAAATACGGTGCGCTGTCGCCGCCCATCGGCCAGTTGCTCGTCCGCTGGTACGTCGACGGCGACGATCTGGCGCTCGAGTGGATGGAATCCGGCGTCCTCAACCTCACCGGGCCGCCGACCGAGGAGGGATTCGGCAGCCGGCTGGTCCGCCTCGCGGTGGAGCGGCAACTGAACGGAAGCATCGCCCAGGCGTGGGGGCTGGACGGGCTCGCGGTGCGGATGAGGGTGCCGCTGGCGGCGCTGGCCGGCGGGACGAACGGAAGCGACGGGTGATCCGCGCGCATGCGCTTGCGATTTGGTTCCACCAAAGCACAGCGTTGCTGTTCGATGCCGCGAATTTCCTACGGTTTCCTCACAACCTGCCCCCTTTCCAGAGAAGTGTCGCTGCGGAGATAAAAAGGGTGCGGTGAAACAATTTTGGAGATGAACCGATGACCGAAGACCAGAAGCATCCCGGCCCGGGATCGGGACGGCAGGGGCCCAGCGAGGCGCGTCGAAGGTTCCTCGCCGAATGTGGGCGCTTCGCGATCGCGACGCCACCGGCGGTAGCGCTCCTGCTCGCCGCTTCGGAACGGAGATACGCCGTCGCCCAGTCGGGCAGCCATGGCAACAACGGCTTCGGAAACGGCGGTAACGACGGCGTTCCGGGACATTCCGGGTTCGAGGACGTCGATCGCTAGCTATCGCTAGCTGAGTCACAGGGGCGGCGGCGCGGGATCGACCCGGCCGCCGCCTTTTTCATGGCCAAAATCGCGCCATCATGGGCCACGCCTCCGATAACAGCTTTGACTCTTGGCGCGGCAGCGCCGTCGTCTAGGGTCGCCCGCGGCGGGCGGCTGCGAGCGGGACCCAACGGAGCGTCTCATGAAGGTCGGCATCGTCGGCACGGGAGCGGTGGGCGCGGCGTGCGCGCTCGCCATGATCGCGCGCGGCGTCGCCCGCGAGATCCGGCTGGTCGATCGCACACGAGCGCGGGCCAAGGCGGTGGCCGCCGATATGAGCTACGGCGCGCCGCTGTCGCCGGCGGTCGACGTGCGCTGCGGCGATTACGACGACCTGGCGGGCTCCGCGCTGGTCGTCGTCACCGTCGGCGTCAACGAGAAGACCGGCGGCGCAACGGACCGCGATGATCCATCGGGCCGCCTCAAGCTCCTCGACACCAACGCCCGCATCTACGAGGACGTGATTCCCCGCGTGGTGCGCGCCGCGCGCGATGCGGTGCTGCTCGTCGTCAGCGATCCGCCCGACCCGCTCGCCGACGTCGCCCGGGAGATCGCCGAGCACGACCGCGTGATGGGCACGGGCACGCTGCTTGACAGCTTGCGCTTCCGCGTCCATCTCGCGCGCCAGCTCGGCGTCGGCCCACAGGCGGTGGCGGCCGACGTGCTCGGCGAGCACGGCACGTCGGAGGTGTTCGTGTGGTCGCAGGCGCGAGTCGCCGGCACCCCGGTGCTGCGCGAGCTCGAGCGGCGCGGGCTCGACGCCGGCGCGTTCCGCGCCCAGATCGAGCATGAAGTCCGCTTCGCCAACATCAGCATCATCGAGGGGATCGGCGCGAGCCAGTACGGCATCGGCCTGGTGACGGCGCGCATCGCGCAAGCCGTGCTGCGCGACGAGCGCGCGGTGCTGCCGATCGGCAGCCATCACCCGCGCTACGGCGTGACGTTCTCATTGCCGAGCGTCGTCGGCGCGGAGGGCGTGCTCGAGGTGCTGGAGCCGGAGCTCTCGGACGACGAGTGCGATGGGCTGGCGCGGAGCGCCGAGGCGCTGGTGAAGGTGAGGGAGAGGGTGGGGTAAAAGGCAATTACTTATTGGAATAAAAGACTTTAACAGATTGTTCGCCGATCTTTCATGCAACCAAAGGAACAGCGATGCTGAGCACTTGCAACAAGTATAAGCGGAGCGCATCTTAGCGCTATCTTGATCGTTCCGTTGCTGCCTGGGTTGAACGATGCCGGGACAGTGGCGGGCGGACAGCACGACGGGATGACCGACGTGGTGGGGATCGTCGCGGCGCAAGACCACGGTCGAGCGTCGTGCTCCGAGAGACGCCGATAGTGAGGGTCGGGACTGTGCGGCAATCGGTGACCCCCACCCAACACGATACTAGAAGTCCTCTACTTCAGCACACCACGTCGCGTGCGTCCCTGATGTCCGCCTGGTTGGACGTCAAACCGCGCGTAATCAATTCGAAAGATGCGGAGGTGAGGACAGCAGCAGGCGTTTTCGCGCGAGATATTACACGCAGCATCTCGGCTCTACAGCGTGAACTTCGGAGCGGGACTTTCAAGTTTGATCCACAGCGCGGTGTTTTGAAGAGGAAGCACACCGCGCCAGGGGAGCCAAAGAAAGAACCTCGGCCAATTGTCGTTTCTCCGGTCCGAAATCGTATTGTGCAGAGAGCAATCCTCGACACATGCCAGAGCGACGTGCCGAGAATCAAACGGCGCCTCGGCACGCTTCCCGATGTCATCGCGACGAAGACCAGCGTTGGTGGTTTGCCTGGGCGTGGTGTACCGGAAGCTATAGGCCTTATTTCTCACGCCATAACAGGTGGAGCTAAGTGGTATGTCAGGTCAGATCTGAAGAAATTTTTTCAAGCCATTCCGAAAAAGAGCGTCGATACATTTCTTCGCGAGAACATAAGGGAGTCTCGTTTTGTTAAATTGTTTATGCAAGCGTTGGAAACCGAATTGAGCAATGAAGCGGAAGTACGACAGATGATCGATCTGTTCCCGATTGGAGATATCGGAGTGCCTCAAGGGTCTGCATTATCTGCACTGTGCGCGAACATCGTCCTTGCTGGCTTTGATCAGGCGCTAAATGGCCGCGGAATAGTAACGGTTCGTTATCTTGATGATTTTGTAATTCTTGGGCCAACTAAGCAATCGGTGTTGAAGGCTTGGGCGCGGGCGCAGGATATCCTGAATGCTATTGGATTCGATTGCCACGATCCAACTGCTGAAACTGGTAAGGCCTCCAGGGGAGAGATCGTTAATGGTTTTCACTTTCTCTCGTTCTACATAGATGATCAGAATCTGTATCCGTCAGTGAATGCCCGAAACGATTTTCTCGATGACCTTCGTTTATGTATTCGAAATGCAAAGTCAGCGATCATGGCTGTTAAGAATGAGCCACGTCGCGCTGAACCGCGTTTCATTCAATCGTTGAATCTAATGGACCGAAAAATTCGTGGTTGGGGCGACGCATTCAGCGCGACGACGAAGCGAGTCGTCCTTGCCCAGCTTGACCAGAAAATCCACGAAATGGTCGAAAGCTATCTTAAATGGTTTGGCCGAATTCGCCGAAACTTGAGTCGCACGCGGGAGCATCGCATGCTGGGCATTGCACTACTGAGCGACACGCCAGCTAAAAATCTGTCTAGTAGAGCTTAATCCGGTGAGACACTAACCCTGCCTGAATTCTATGCGTACTGTAGCTACACCCCACTCAACATCACCACCGGCGACCACTCGCCGGCCTTCGCCGCAGGTGCATCGGGCGCACGGCGGATCAGGCAATCGGCCTCGGCGAACGTCGCCATCATCGACGAGTCCTGAACGCGGAACGGCGTCGCGACGAGCTCGCCCGCATCGTTGCGCGAGAGGCGCGCGCGGATGAAGTCCTCGCGGAAGTTGTTGGCGCCGAGATCGGTCGCGAGCCGCGCGCGCTCGGGCGACAGCGGCTCCTCCGCCAGTCCCAGGAGCTTGCTGAGCGCGGGCTTCACATAGAGCACGAAGCAGACGAGCGCCGAGACGGGATTGCCGGGAAGGCCGACCATCGGCGTGTCGCCGAGCCGTCCGAACATCAGCGGCTTGCCGGGCTTCATGGCGATCTTCCAGAAGTCGACGGCGAGGCCCTCGGCGCCCAGCACCGTCCGCACCAGATCGCGGTCGCCGACCGACACGCCACCGGTGGTCAGTAGAAGATCGGCGCCCTTGGCGCCGCGCGACAGCGCGCGCAGCGAATCCTCCTCGTCGCGGGCGATGCCGAGATCGATCGCTTCGCCGCCCAGCGCCGCGACCATCGCTTTGAGGGCCGGCCCATTGGACGAGACGATCTGGTTGGCGCCGATGGGATCGCCGGCGCGGACGATCTCATCGCCGGTCGCGAGCACGGCGACGCGCGGCTTGCGCGCGACGGCGAGCCAGGGATGGTTCATGGCGGCGGCGAGGCCGATGTCGCGCGCCGAGAGACGGCGGCCGCGCTTTAAGAGCACGTCGCCTTCCTTGAAGTCGATGCCCTTGCCGCGCACGTTGGCGCCGGGCTTCGCCGCTTCCTTGACTATGAGCGTGGCGTCGTCGCGCTCGGTGTCTTCCTGGATCACCACGGTGTCGGCGCCATTGGGCACCGGGCCGCCGGTGAAGATGCGCACGGCCTCGCCGGCTTTGACCGTGGCGGCATAGGCGCCGCCGGCGGGGGCCTCGCCGACGACCTTGAGAATCGCGGGCGCTGTGGCGACGTCGGCGGCCTGGACGGCGTAGCCGTCCATGGCGGAGACGGCGGTCGGCGGCTGGGTGCGCCGCGCGGCGACGTCGGCGGCGAGCACGCGATGGAGCGCCCGGTCGAGCGACACGTCCTCGGCGGCCAAGGTCTCGAAGGCCGAGAGGATGCGCGCGCGGGCTTCGTCGACCGAGAGCATGTCGCGCCTACTTCTTCCGGATGGATGCTTTGAACTCGCCCGACTTGCCGCCGGCCTTGTGGACGAGGCGTATGTCGCCAATGGTCATGGCGCGGTCGACCGCCTTGCACATGTCGTAGACGGTGAGCGCCGCGACGGTGACGGCCGTCAGTGCCTCCATCTCGACGCCGGTCTGGCCCTTGAGCTTGCAGGTCGCGGTGATGGCAATGGCGGGCGCCTTGCCGTCCTGCAATTCGAGATCGACGACGACCGAGGAGAGCGCCAGCGGATGGCAGAGCGGGATCAGCTCGGGCGTCTTCTTGGCGCCCATGATGCCGGCGAGGCGGGCGATGGAGAGCACGTCGCCCTTCTTGACCGCGCCCTTCTTCACGAGGTCGAAGGTCGCGCGGCTCATGGTAATGCGGCCCATCGCGGTGGCGGTGCGTTCGGTGGCGTCCTTGGCGGAGACGTCGACCATCCGCGCGCGGCCCTTGGCGTCGAGGTGGGTCAGGCGGGGCATCGGCAA
>Ga0207664_10001637_pt1 | contig 14760 bp, 13 predicted proteins | sample LARL83metaG_FD_184349 | JGI IMG/M metagenome (GOLD analysis project Ga0207664, IMG submission 184349) | Corn, switchgrass and miscanthus rhizosphere microbial communities from Kellogg Biological Station, Michigan, USA - LAR L8-3 metaG... | ecosystem: Host-associated > Plants > Roots >... | reverse complement strand
TTCGTCTTTGGGGCCTTTGTCGCTCTGCTATCGCCGCGATCGACGATCGCTCGCGGCAACGGATCTTCGCCTCGGCTTACCCTGAAACACCCTCATCGGCAACGGTGGGGTTTTCTTTTCAGGGTCAAGTGGCCGCCAGCCGCGACCTGCTACGCGTCCCTACTCGGGAGCCCGCTATTTGTACTGATGCTTTTGCCGTTGCCGCGGTGATCAGCCGGAGAGGTCTCCAGCACGGCAGGCATATCGGGAACGATCACGTCGCGATCTGCAGCGGCAGTTGACTGCTGAGCGACAATGAACAGATTGTCGCAATGCCGAGGCGTACTCGCGCAAGTTTTTGCGATGATCGCTAGAATCGACCGATCCCCCCATCGCGAACACGAATGACGACTTCCAACCCAAGCCGCCTCGGCCCTTTGTCGTACCTGATCTTTTCCTCGCGCTGGCTGCAGTTGCCGTTGTATCTGGGCCTCATCGTCGCGCAGGGCATCTACGTCGTGCAGTTCCTGCGCGAGCTGTGGCATCTGATGGAAACCACGCTGCTCCACAACGGCATCGATGCTTCGGGCGGAGCCGATAGCGCCGAAGCGACCATCATGCTGACCGTGCTGGGCCTCATCGACGTGGTGATGATCTCGAACCTGCTGGTAATGGTGATCGTGGGAGGCTACGAAACCTTCGTTTCCCGCCTGCGGCTGGAAGGACATCCGGATCAGCCGGAATGGCTGTCGCACGTGAACGCCACTGTACTGAAAGTAAAACTGGCGATGGCCATCATCGGCATCTCCTCGATCCACCTGCTTGCCACCTTCATCAAGGCGCGCAGCATGGATGGCGAAACCATCATGTGGCAGATCCTGCTGCACCTCACCTTCGTGGTCTCGGCGGTGGCGCTTGCGTATATCGACAAGCTGACCCAGCCTGCGGGCAGGAACCTGGTAACGCATTGATCGCAGGCGGGTCGAGCACGACAGTCTCCGGCGCCTCGCGCTGTTGCTACTCTTCACGGAGCTTCGTGCGAGAGGAAGGGCCGTGGCGCAACGTTACATACTGGCCATCGACCAGGGCACGACCAGCTCCCGTTCGATGCTGTTCGATCAGACTGGCGCCGTCGCTGGATCGGCGCAACGCGAGTTTCGCCAGATATTCCCCCAGCCAGGCTGGGTCGAGCACGATCCGCAGGAGATCCTGGCCGGCGTGCTCGCAACAATTGCCGAGGTGCTGTCCTCGACGCGCGTTGAGGCAAGGCAACTGGCCGGCATCGGCATCGCCAATCAGCGGGAGACCACGGTCGTGTGGGACCGCCACACCGGCAACCCGGTCTACAACGCCATCGTATGGCAGTCCCGCCAAAGCCTGACGATCTGCGAACAGCTGCAAGCGCGAGGCTACGGTCCACTGGTGCGCGAAAAGACCGGGCTGCTGATCGACGCGTACTTCTCCGGCAGCAAGATTCGCTGGATCCTCGACAACGTCGATGGCGCCCGCGCGAGGGCAGAGCGCGGCGACCTGTTGTTTGGAACCATCGATAGCTGGCTGATCTGGAATTTCAGCGGTCGCAGGTTGCACGTCACCGACGTCAGCAATGCCGCGCGCACCTTGCTGTTCGACATCCACGCCCGGCGCTGGGACGACGACCTGCTGCGCATGCTCGACATCCCGCGCAGCTTGCTGCCGGAGGTGCGTTCATGCAGCGAGGTCTATGGCCACACCGCCGCCCTGCCGGGGCTTCCGGCAGGAGTACCGATCAGCGGCGTGGCCGGCGATCAGCAGGCCGCGCTGTTCGGCCAGGCCTGTTTCGAGCCCGGCATGGCCAAGAACACTTACGGTACCGGCTGCTTCATGCTGATGAACACCGGCGCTCTTGCCGTGACCTCACGGCACGGCCTGCTGACCACCATCGCGTGGGAGCTCGATGGCACCGTCGAGTACGCGCTGGAAGGCAGCATTTTCGTCGCCGGCTCGGTAGTGCAGTGGCTGCGCGATGGCCTGCAGATGCTGCTGCAGGCGAGCGATTCGCAGGCCTGTGCGCAAAGCGTGTCGTCCAGCGAAGGCGTCTATCTGGTGCCTGCATTCGTCGGGTTGGGTGCGCCGTACTGGCGCAGCGATGTTCGCGGCGCAATGTTCGGCTTGTCGCGCGGAACCCGCAAGGAACATGTGATTCGGGCGGCGCTGGAATCGATGGCCTACCAGTCGCGCGATGTGCTGGCCGCGATGGAAGCCGATGCCGGCATTCCGCTGAAGGAGCTGCGCGCCGACGGCGGCGCGATCGCCAATGACTTCATGGCGCAGTTTCAGGCGGACATGCTGGGCGTTCCCGTGTTGCGTCCGCGTATCGTCGAAACCACGGCCCTGGGCGCAGCCTACCTGGCGGGCTTGGCCGTGGGTTTCTGGGAAAGCCGCGCGCAGATCGCGCAGCTGTGGCAGATGCAGCATCGATTCGAACCGGCGATGGATACCGGTACACGCGAGCGGCTCTATCGCGGCTGGCAGGATGCGGTGAACGCCACCATCGGCTTTCGCGTCGAATCGAATTGACCGTGGTGCCGGGTTGCGAACCCGGCGACCCGCGCCATCAGTCCAGCGCGTAACCGAACTGGTCGAGAAACTCGGCAGCGAACTCGGCATAGCTGAAGCGCTGGTTCTGCGTGCCGGGATGCTCCACCTTCAGCGCGCCCATCAGCGAAGCCATGCGGCCCACCGTGGGCCAGTCCTTGTTGGCCATGATGCCGAAGATCAATCCTGCGCGATAAGCATCGCCGCAGCCGGTCGGGTCCACGATCTGGCGTTCGCGCGCGGGCGGAATGTCATGAGTCTGCCCGCCCACGTGAATGGTCGAGCCACGCGGTCCCTGAGTCACGATGTAGGCGGTCACCTGTTCCGCGATTTCCGCGGCGCTCCAGCCGGTGCGCGCCTGCAGCAGCTGCGATTCGTAATCGTTGACGATCACGTAGGTGGACTTGACGATCATCGCGCGGAATTCGTCGCCGCTGAACAGCGGCATCGCCTGGCCCGGATCGAAGATGAAAGGCACGCCGCGTGCAGCGAATTCGTCGACGTGCTGCAGCATCGCCTCGCGACCATCCGGGGCGACGATCGCGAAGTCGATCTGCGGAATGTCGCGCACGTGGTTTTCCTGCGCGCTGGACATCGCGCCGGGATGGAAGGCGGTGATCTGGTTGTTGTCCAGGTCGGTGGTGATGAAGCACTGCGGCGTGAACTGGTCGTCGAACTCGCGCACGCAACCGAGCTGGATGCCGCACTGCTCCATGTGCTTGCGGTACGGGGCGAAGTCCTGGCCCACGGCCGCCACAGGCAGCGGATCGCCGCCAAGCAGTTTGAGGTTGTAGGCGATATTGCCGGCACAACCACCGAACTCGCGGCGCATCCGCGGCACCAAGAACGACACATTCAGGATGTGCATCTGGTCGGGCAGGATGTGATTCTTGAACTGGTCCTGGAACACCATGATGGTGTCGTAGGCCAGCGATCCGCAGATGACGGCAGGCATGATGTGCGGGAACCCCCGGGCAAGGTGAGAGGCCGAGAGTGCTGCCGCCGGCCGGTGGCCGAGCCGCATGCTCCGGTCAAAAGGTGGAATCGTACCGCCATATGCCCGGGTTGGCGATCCTCACCGGCCGCGCGCAGCTCATTTCCAGGCGAAGGAAATGCGCATATCACGGTGTTGTAGAAGGGTTTCTTAACGTTATTGTCCTTGCGCATGCGAATCACGCTGACTAGACTGGCGAGCTTACTTTTTAGCCAAGCCGACCCACGGCGGACCCATGTTCAAGAAGTTCCGCGGCATCTTTTCCAACGACATCTCCATCGACCTCGGCACGGCCAATACGCTGATTTACGTGCGTGGCCAAGGCATCGTGTTGAACGAGCCTTCGGTCGTGGCGATTCGCCAGGATCGCGGCCCGGGTGGCCCGCGCACGATCGCGGCGGTCGGCGGCGATGCCAAGCGCATGCTCGGCCGCACGCCGGGCAACATCGCCACCGTGCGGCCGATGAAGGACGGCGTGATCGCCGACTTCACCATGACCGAGGCGATGCTGCAGCACTTCATCAAGCAGGTGCACAAATCACGCTTTCTGCGGCCGAGCCCGCGCGTGCTGGTGTGCGTGCCGTGCGGCTCGACCCAGGTCGAGCGCCGCGCGATCAAGGAATCGGCCGAAGGCGCCGGCGCGCGCGACGTGTTCCTGATCGAGGAGCCGATGGCGGCGGCCATCGGCGCCGGCATTCCGGTGCACGAGGCGCGCGGCGCGATGGTGCTGGACATCGGTGGCGGCACGTCCGAGGTGGCGGTGATCTCGCTCAACGGCATCGTCTACTCGCAGTCGGTGCGCGTGGGTGGCGACCGTTTCGACGAGGCGATCATCAACTACGTGCGGCGCAATCACGGCACGCTGATTGGCGAATCCACCGCTGAAAAGATCAAGCTGCAGATCGGCTGCGCGTTCCCGCAGAGCGAGGTCAAGGAAATCGAGATCTCCGGCCGCAACCTGGCCGAGGGTGTGCCGCGCATGTTCACCATCAATTCCAACGAAATCCTCGAAGCGCTGCACGAGCCGCTCGCGGGCATCGTGGCGGCGGTAAAGTCGGCGCTGGAGCAGACCCCGCCGGAGCTGTGCTCCGACGTTGCAGAGCGAGGCATCGTGCTCACCGGTGGCGGCGCCTTGCTGCGCGATCTGGATCGGTTGATTTCCGAGGAGACCGGCCTGCACGTGCAGGTCGCGGACGACCCGCTGACCTGCGTGGCGCGTGGCGGCGGCAAGGCGCTGGAGCTGATCGACCAGCACGGCAGCGATTTCTTCGCGCCCGAATAACCACGCCAGGCAGGGGCGGCCATGGCGCGCACGCGCGACGAATCCTCGCCTCTGTTTGCCGGCAACGCGGCCGGCACGCTGAGGTTGATTGTCTATCTCGCACTGGCTGTCGTGCTGATGGTGCTCGACCATCGCAATGGCTGGCTGTGGCGACTGCGCTATACCGCGTCGGCCGTGGTCGAGCCGGTGTACCGGCTTGCCGGCCTGCCCGCGGTCGGCGTGCGCACGATGAGCGTGGCCTTTGCCGATCGGCAGCGGCTGACCGAGCAGAACCAGCGCCTGCGCGAGGATCTGCTGCTGGCCAACGCCAAGTTGAACCGCATGGCCGCCGTCGCCGAGCAGAACCAGCGCCTGAAGGAATTGCTGGACACCCAGCACAGCCTGGAGCTCAACGTGCAGCTGGCCCGCGTGGTCGGCGTGGACCTCGGTGCCTATCGTTACCAGCTGACCTTGAACATGGGCGCGCGCGATGGCGTCCGCCCGGGCCAGCCGGTGATCGACGCGCACGGCGTGATGGGCCAGGTGAAGGAAGTCCTGCCGACCACCTCGGTGGTCATGCTGATCACCGATCCGTCGCATGCGATTCCCGTGGTGAACGAACGGACCGGCCTGCGCACCGTGGCCTATGGCTCGCGCGACGGCGACCAGCTCAGCTTGCCCAATATTCCGCTGGCCGCCGAAGTGCGCGCCGGCGACAAGCTGCTCACCTCTGGCCTGGGCGGGCGTTTTCCGCCGGGCTTTCCGGTGGGCGAGGTGGTATCGGTGGCGCCCGCGGCGACCGGCATGTTCCAGGTCGCGCAGGCACGGCCGGCCGCGGATCTCGATCGCAGCGAGGACGTGTTGCTGCTGCACGACCAGGCCGAACCCGACGGTCCGCCCGCTCCGCCAACGCCGGCGGGCCCGCCCGCCGATCTGGCGCCCAGCTCCGCCTCGAGCACGTCCGGGCCGGCATCCGGCAACAACGGAGCGGCGCGATGAACCGGCAACGGCTGAACCTGTGGTGGTTCATCGGCACGCTGGTGTTTGCGCTGCTGTCGATGCTGGTGCCGCTGCCCGGCGTGCTGGAACCGTTCAAACCGTACTGGCCGGCGCTGTTCCTGCTGTACTGGTCGCTGGAGTCGGAGGACCGCGTCACGCTGGGCCTGGCGTTCGCGGTCGGCTTGGCGGCTGACCTGCTCAACGGCGTCGTGCTGGGCGAGCAGGCCTTGCGGCTGTGTGCGCTGGTGTTCATTGCGCTGCGTTTTCGCTCGCGGCTGCGTTTTTTCCCGATGTGGCAGCAGGCGCTGGCGGTGCTGGCGTTGCTGTTGAACGACCGCATCCTGCTGCTGATCGTGCGTGTGCTGGCCGGTGCCTCGCTGCCGCCGGCAAGCTGGTGGATCTCGCCCTTCGTCGGTGCGGCACTGTGGCCGTTCCTGTTCCTGTTGCTCGACGATCTGCGCGCGCGTCTGCGGATCCAATGACCCATGAACCGTTGAGATGAAGAAGCGGCGATCGATCAAGGACCCGCGCGGCGAAAGCCTGCTGTTCCAGCGCCGGGCGCTGGCGGGTTTCGTGCTGATCGTGCTGAGCCTGTGCCTGCTGGTAAGCCGCTTCGTGTTCCTGCAGGTGATGCATCACGACGAGTTCGTCACCCGCTCGCAGGCCAACCGGGTCAAGCCGCGCGCGATCCCGCCCGCGCGCGGGCTGATCTATGACCGCAATGGCGTGCTGCTGGCCGACAACGTGCCGGCGTTCCGCCTTGAGGTCGTGCCCGAGCAGGTAAAGGACATGCCTGCGCTGCTGGCGGCGCTGGGCAAGGTGGTGCCGCTGGGGCAGGACGATCTCGACGCGTTCCGCAAGCAGCTCGCGCAGAGCCGGCGTTTCGAAAGCGTGCCGCTGAAGATGCACCTGACCGAGGACGAGATCGATCGCTTCGCGGTGAATCGCTGGCGTTTTCCCGGCGTGGACGTGGTGCCGTACCTGACCCGCCGCTATCCGTTCGGCGAATTGCTCGCGCACGTGGTGGGGTATGTCGGTCGCATCGATGCGTCCGACGTGGAGCGGCTCGACCCGAAGCGTTACCAGGGCACCAGCCACGTCGGCCGCAGCGGCCTGGAGCGTTCCTACGAGGACGTGCTGCACGGCACGCCGGGTTACGAACTGCTCGAGGTGAACGCCGACGGGCGCACCCAGCGCGTGCTGGAAACGCATCCGCCGATTCCCGGCAAGAACCTGTACCTCAGCATCGACGTGCGCCTGCAGCGAGCGGCCGAAAACGCGTTCGCCGGGCGCCCTGGCGCGGCGGTCGCGATCGATCCGCGCAACGGGCAGGTGCTGGCGATGGTCAGCGTGCCGACGTTCGACCCCAACCTGTTCGTCAACGGCATCAGCCAGGCGGATTACAGCGGCCTGACCAACGATCCGGACAAGCCGCTGTACAACCGTGCGCTGCGTGGCGTGTACCCGCCCGGCTCCACGGTGAAGCCGTTCCTTGCGCTGGGCGGACTCGAGTACGGCGTGCGCCGGCCCGAGGACACCGTGCTGTCGACCGGCGAGTTCTGCCTGCCCGGACAGAAACGCTGCTATCGCGACGACACCCGCGGCGGCGACGGCACGGTCAACATGGTGCGCGCGATCGAGAAATCGACCAACACCTACTTCTACAAGTTGGCGCTGGATCTGGGCATCGATCGGTTGAGCGCGTGGATGAGCCGCTTCGGTTTCGGCAGCAAGACCGGCATCGATCTGGTTGGCGAGGCCGAAGGCATCCTGCCTTCGCGCGAGTGGAAGGCGCAGCACAGCAAGTTCGGCTGGTTCCCCGGCGAAACGGTCATCGCCGGCATCGGCCAGGGCTACTGGACGGTGACTCCGCTGCAGCTCGGCCATGCCATCGCCACCTTCGCCGGCCACGGCGTGCCGTATGCGCCGCGACTGGTGATGGCCACCGCGGCGGTGACAGATGGCCAACGACGGCCGCTGCCGAATCCGCCGACCGGCCCCTCGCTGATCCGCAAGGCGTCCGAGTGGGATGTGGTGAACGAAGGCATGCGCGCGGTGATCGTCAGCGGCACCGGCAGGCTGGCGCGATTGAACGACGGATTTCCCTACCTGATCTCCGGCAAGAGCGGCACCGCCGAACGCTTCTCGCGCACCTCCGAAGCGTACGATACCAACAAGAACACCGCGTACCTGGCCACGCGCCATCGCGCCTGGTTCATGGGCTACACGCCATCGGACGACCCGCAGATCGCCGCCGCCGTGGTGCTGGAAGCCGGCGCGTGGGGCGGCACGGATGCCGGGCCGATCATGCGCAAGATCTTCGACGCGTGGGCTCTCGCCAAGGGCGCAAAGCTTGGCGTGTCACCACCGGCATCGGCGCCGCCGCTCGAAGACGGCAATCCGAGTCCGGTGGAAGATGTGCCGGCGCAGGCATCCAGCACCGACGGAGCGATTCCATGATCGGGGTTCTGCACGTTCGCCTGCGACGCTTCCTGCGGCGTCTGCTGACCCGGCCGCGGATCGACCTTCCGCTGGCGGCGGGCCTGTTCCTGCTGGCGTCGATCGGCCTGGTCACGCTCTACAGCGCCGGCGACGGAAGCCTGCCCCTGGTCGGCGGCCAGGCTGGCCGCTTCGTGCTCGGCGGTGTGCTGCTGTTGGTGGTGTCGCGCATCCCGCCATCGGTGCTGCGCAGCTGGACGCCATGGCTCTACGCCGGCAGCACGGCATTGCTGGTGGTGGTGGCGATCCTCGGCGAGGGCCGAGGCTCGGTGCGCTGGCTGGACCTCGGCGTGATGCGCTTTCAGCCGTCCGAACTGCTGAAGCTGACGATGCCGATGATGGTGGCCTGGTACCTGCATTCGCGCCAGTTGCCGCCGGGCTGGAAGGACATCGCCGTGGTCGGCGCGCTGATCGCGATTCCCGCCGGGCTGATTGCCGAGCAGCCGGATCTGGGCACCGCCGTGCTGGTGGCCGCGGCCGGTGCGTTCGCGTTGTTCCTGTCCGGCATGGCGTGGTGGCGCATCGGGCTGCTGATCGGCGCGGTGGCCGGCATGGTTCCGGTCGGCTGGCATTTCCTGCACCAGTACCAGCGCGACCGCGTGCTGACCCTGCTCAATCCGGAGTCCGACCCGCTCGGCAACGGCTGGCACATCATCCAGTCGCAGATCGCGGTGGGCTCGGGCGGCATCTTCGGCAAGGGCTGGCAGCACAGCACGCAGTCGCGGCTGGACTTCCTGCCCGAGCACACCACCGATTTCATCTTCGCGGTGTTTTCCGAAGAGTTCGGCCTGGTCGGCGTATGCAGCCTGATCGCGCTGTATGCGTTCATCATCGGGCGCTGCCTGTGGATCGCGATGGAGGCGCGCGATACGTATTCGCGGCTGCTCGCCGGTGCGATCGGCATGAGCTTTTTCGTGTACGTGTTCGTCAACGGCGGCATGGTCGCCGGCATGCTGCCGGTGGTCGGCGTGCCGCTGCCGATGATCAGCTACGGCGGCACTTCGGCGGTGTCGCTGCTGACGGGCTTCGGCGTGCTGATGTCGATCCATGCCCATCGCAAGACGCACCTGTGAGCGGCGCCGGCGGATGGCCAGCCGCGCGCCCGGGAGTTCCCCGGCGTGCGTGTTAGGCTTTCGATGACATCGGTTTTCCGCGAGCGAATTCTGCACATGACAGCCACACCCGCGTTGCGCCCGGCCCGTTTTCTCGCCGTCCTGAGCCTGCTCTGGATGGCCGCGCCGGCCACGCTGCAGGCGGCCACGCATCCGGGTCAGGCCGACCTGGTGCGCGAGGTGGCACGCGATACCGGCAAGAGCCCGAAGGTGCTCAACGCGCTGCTCGACAGCGCCACCATGCAGCAGAGCATTCTCGATGCGATCAGCCGGCCGGCCGAGGCCAAGCCGTGGAAGGATTACCGGCCGATCTTCCTCACCGACAGGCGCATCGATGACGGCATCGCGTTCTACCGCGAACATCGCGCGCTGCTGGAGCAGGTCGGCAAACAATATGGCGTGGCGCCGCAGTACATCGTGGCGATCGTCGGCGTGGAAACCAGCTACGGACGCAACACCGGCAAGTACAAGGTGCTCGACGCCCTGGTCACGCTGGGCCTGTACTACCCGCCGCGCGCCAAATTCTTTCGTGAGCAGCTGAAAGAGTTGCTGGAGATGTCGGACAACCATCTGGCCGGGCCGATCGACACGCTCACCGGCTCGTATGCCGGCGCGCAGGGCTGGGGCCAGTTCATGCCCACCAGCATCCGCGATTTCGCGGTGGATGCCGACCGGGACGGCCGCATCGACCTGCAGAATTCGCTGCCGGACATCTTCGCCAGCATCGCCAACTATTTCGCGAAGCATGGCTGGGTCGACGGGGACCCGGTCGCGGCGCGCGCCCAGCCCGATGCCGCGGCGCAGCCCATCGCGGTGAAGGACGCCACGCCGCAATGGCCACTGGAGCAACTCGAGGCGTGGGGCTACGCGCCGCTGCAGACCCTGCCGCCCGCGCAGCTCACCAGCCTGCAGACGCTGCAGGGCCCGAACGGGCCGGAGTACTGGTTCACCTTCCAGAACTTCTACGTGATCACGCGCTACAACCGCAGCCCGCTCTACGCGATGGCGGTCGATCAGCTGGCCGGCGCCATCGCCGCCGGCGTCGCCACCGCCGCCCCGGTGGACGCCGCCCGATGAAGCCGGCACGGCTGGCGGTGTGGCTGCTGGCGGGCCTGCTGCTGGCCGGCTGCGGCGGCAAGCGCACGCGCCCCAGCCACGTCGGCGGCGCCACGGCGCAGCAGCGGCCAAGTGCGGGCGCCGAAGCCGCCGGCGGCTTCCGCGACGACCTCAGCAAATCGCAAGGTAGCCGCTACCGCGACGGCAGCGACAGCGTGCCGGGCGATGTACCCGATGTGAGCAAGCTGGCCGAGCCGGTGCCGCGGGTGGAGCCGCGCTCGCTGTACGGCAACAAGTCGCCGTACACGGTGCTCGGGCGCTCCTATCGCGTGTTGCCCAGCGCGCGCGGCTACGACGAGCGCGGCATCGCCTCGTTCTACGGCAACAAGTTCCACGGCTACAAGACGTCCAGCCTGGAAACCTACGACATGTACGCGTTCAGCGCGGCCAGCACCACGCTGCCGCTGCCCAGCTATGCGCGCGTCACCAATCTGGAAAATGGCAAGAGCGTAATCGTGCGCGTCAACGACCGCGGGCCGTTCCACCAGAACCGCCTGATCGATCTCTCCTACGCGGCCGCGGTGAAGATCGGCATCTGGCCCAAGGGCACCGGCCTCGTCGAGGTGCGCGGCATCGATCCGGGAAGCCCTGCGCAGGAACTGCCGGCGCCGCCAGCGGTCACAAGCGGACATCCTGGCATCTACCTGCAGGTGGGTGCGTTCTCCGATGCGGACAACGCCGAACGGCTGGCCCGGCGCCTGCGCCTGGCCGATCTCGGCGCGGTGCAGGTGATGGAGGCCGAGGTCAACGGCCGTCGCGTGCGGCGGGTGCGGATCGGGCCGCTGGTGGACGTGGATCGCGCCGACCAGGTCAGCGCCCGGATCGAAGGCATGGGTCTGCCCCGGCCGCAGGTCGCGGTAGACTGAGCAGGATTTGCGTACCTCTTTTCCATCATGCCGGCATGCCACGCCGGCATCCCAGAGACTGGACTGAACCACACGATGAATTTTTTCCGCCGCACCCTGATCCCGTTCGCCGCCGTGTTGCTGGTCGGTGTTGCCGTTGCCCAGACGCCGCCGCGTCCTTCGCCGGTGCCACGCCCGGTGGTGCCGGATGCGCCGGTGCCGCCGCCGCCTGACGTCGACGGCAAGAGCTGGGTGCTGATGGATTACGCCACCGGCCAGATCCTGGCGAGCAAGGAACCCGACCTGCGCCTGGAGCCGGCCTCGATCACCAAGATCATGACCGACTACGTGGTCTCCGCCGAGGTCGCCAACGGCAAGATCCACATGACCGATCCGGTGACCATCAGCGAGAACGCCTGGCGCGGCGGCGGCGCCGGCACCGACGGCTCCACCAGCTTCATGAAGCTCAACAGCCAGGTGCCGCTGAAGGATCTGCTCTACGGCATGATTATCCAGTCCGGCAATGACGCGGCGATCGCGCTGGCCGAGCACACCGCCGGTTCCGAGCAGGCATTCGCCGGGTTGATGAACGCCTATGCCCGGCAGCTGGGCATGATCAACTCGAACTTCCAGAACGCATCGGGCTATCCGATCGAAAACCACTACACCACCGCGCATGACATCGCGATCCTGTCGCGCGCGCTTATCCACGATTTCCCCGACGACTACGCGATCTCCGCGATCAAGGAGTTCGAGTGGAACGGGATCAAGCAGCACAACCGCAACACGCTGCTGTGGCGCGACCCGAGCGTGGACGGCATCAAGACCGGCCACACCGCCGCCGCCGGCTACTGCCTGGCCGCCTCGGCCAAGCAGGGCGACTCGCGCATGATCGCGATCGTGATGGGCGCCAGCAGCGAGAAGGCGCGCGCCGATTCGGCGATGGCCCTGCTCAACTACGGCTTCCGTTTCTACGAAACGCACAAGCTGTACGACGGCAACAAGGAACTGGTGACGCCGCGGCTGTGGAAGGGTACGGCGAACCAATTGCCGCTGGGCGTGGCGGACGCCGTGCTGGTGACGGTCAAGCGTGGCCAGTACGACCAGCTGAAAGCCACCATGGACATTCCCGCGACCCTGATCGCGCCGTTCAAGAAGGGCCAGCAGGTCGGCACGCTGCGCATCACGCTGGCCGGCCAGCCGGTGCAGAGCGTTCCGCTGATCGTGTTGAACGATGCGCCGCAGGGCGGCTTCTTCTCGCGGCTGTGGGACAGCATCCTGCTGTGGTTCCACAGCAGCAAGGACAAGCCCGACCAGGCGCCCGGTGCCAAGTGATGCAGCCGATCGACTTCACCAAGGCGAAGCAGGACGGCAAGGGCTTCCAGTTCCCCGGTGAGTTCGAGATCACCGCGGTCGGCAACGCCAGCGCCAACCTGCCCACCCATGTTCCGCAATTGCTGGAACGCGCCGGCCTGCGCGTGCTGCACGAAAGCGTGCGGCACCGCCATTCCGGCGCCGGCAATTTCGTCTCGGTCACCGTGAGCTTCTATTGCGATACGCGCGAACACTACGAAGCCGCGCATGCCGCGTTGCGCGCGAGCCCGGACATCCGCTACACGCTCTAGGCGGCTCTAGGCGGCGGAACGGGCACGGCGAGCCGACTCTTGCCGCGTTCCGTTCTGCCCCGTGCCCTTGACTACCCGCGCGACGCCTCAACCATAGTCGTTCCACGTTCCCCAGGTTGCCCCATGTCGTTGCCGCTGAAAATCCGCCGCCTCGGTCGCCAGCCTTACGCGGCGACGTGGCAGGCGATGAGCGCGTTCACCGATAACCGCACGGCCGACACGGCGGACGAGCTGTGGCTGCTCGAGCACGATCCGGTGTTCACGCTGGGGCAGGCCGGCAGGATGGAGCACGTGCTGGCGCCGGGCGACATCCCGGTGCTGCCGGTCGATCGTGGTGGCCAGGTGACCTATCACGGCCCGGGCCAGATCGTCGGCTATCCGCTGATCGACCTGCGCCGCGTCGGCGTCGGCGTGCGCGAGCTGGTCAACCGGATCGAGCAGTCGCTGATCGATACGCTGGCGCACTGGAACGTCGCCGCGGCGCGACGCGACGGTGCGCCCGGCGTCTACGTGGGCGAAGCCAAGGTCGCCGCGCTGGGCCTGCGCGTAAGGCGCGGCTGCAGCTTCCACGGGCTGGCGTTCAACGTGGCGATGGACCTGGAGCCGTTCCATCGCATCAACCCCTGCGGCTACAAGGGTCTGGCGGTCACGCAACTGTTAGACTTGGGCGGTCCGTCGCAGCTGGCCACGGTCGAGGACGTACTGGTGGAGGAGTTCTGCCGCCAGTTCGGCTTTGTCGCCGAGCCCGCTGCACCCATCTTGCCCGAACTCCCCGCTCGCGCAGCGGTCTGAGCTGTCTACATGAGCGAACTCTCCACCTCCCCCAAGATCATTCCGATCACGGTCGTCAGCGGTGCGCCTGCCGGCGAAAAGCAGGTCGGCAACGACAAGATCGCGCTGAACCGCGCGGGCTTCGACACCGCGGTGCCGACCCTGCGCAAGCCGTCGTGGATCCGCGTGCGCCTGCCGCAGGGCAATGCCGTGCAGCAGCTCAAGGCGCGCCTGCGCGAGAACGCGCTGGTCACCGTGTGCGAGGAAGCTTCCTGCCCGAACATCCACGAATGCTTCAGCAAGGGCACCGCCACGTTCATGATCCTGGGCGAGGTGTGCACCCGGCGTTGCTCGTTCTGCGACGTGGCGCATGGCCGCCCGGTCGCGCCCGATCCGCTGGAGCCGGCGCGGCTGGCCGAGACCATCCGCGACATGCGGCTGAAGTACGTGGTGATCACCTCGGTCGACCGCGACGACCTGCGCGACGGCGGGGCCGAGCATTTCGCCGCCTGCATCCGCGCCACGCGCCACGCCAGCCCGAACATCAAGATCGAGATCCTCACGCCCGACTTCCGCGGCAAGGGCCGCATGGAACGCGCGCTGGAAGTGCTCAAGGATTTCCCGCCGGACGTGTTCAACCACAACCTGGAAACCGTGCCGCATCTGTACCGCGAAGTGCGCCCCGGCGCCGACTACCAGTGGTCGCTGGACCTGCTCAAGCGCTTCAAGGCGCAGCACCCGCAGGTGCCGACCAAGTCCGGCATCATGCTGGGCCTGGGCGAAACGATGGAGCAGGTGCTCGAGACGATGCGCGATCTACGCGCCCATGACGTCGAGATGGTCACCATCGGGCAGTACCTGCAGCCCACGCCGCACCATCACCCGGTGGTGCGCTACTGGACCCCTGAAGAATTCGATGCGCTGCGCGAAGCCGGTGAGGCGATGGGTTTCCATCACGTCGCCTCCGGTCCGCTGGTGCGTT
>Ga0207664_10001636_pt1 | contig 14762 bp, 8 predicted proteins | sample LARL83metaG_FD_184349 | JGI IMG/M metagenome (GOLD analysis project Ga0207664, IMG submission 184349) | Corn, switchgrass and miscanthus rhizosphere microbial communities from Kellogg Biological Station, Michigan, USA - LAR L8-3 metaG... | ecosystem: Host-associated > Plants > Roots >... | reverse complement strand
CCCGCGGTCCGGAGGCTCGTAGGAACCGGTGCCAGCACCCACATTCAACACCGTCCGCGCATCGCCGAGCGCGGCCCAGACCCTTGCCGCGATCCGCGGCTCGGTGCGCCGCGTCACGGTGTAAGTGGCTCCGATGGTGTCATACAACAGCCCGCTGGACACGTCGCTGCCTCCTGGCCTCAGGCGGACCACGGCGAACCGAACCGTCAGCCCGATATATCGACTCGATACATCGACACGATACGCGGCGGTCGGATCATGCGACAAGCCCTCCGGGATCAGCCCGGCCCGCTCGCCGGCGAGCAGCGGCGTGCCGTGCTGGCTGACAAAAGCCGACTCGCGGCCGATGATCCGCGCGGTCTACGCACGCGGCATTCCGGTCTCACTGTTATCGAAGCACCGCAAGCACGCGGGGTTCTTCTTCCATACGTCCATCCACCTGCGTAAATTCCGGCCCGTATCGCCACTCGCGCAAATTGGGTCCTTCTCGGCCGAATGGTCCAGTGCTACGCTCCGCTCGGAGCTCGGCACGCTGTGGCGCTGGGGACATGCCCAGCCGGTGACCGGCTCGCAGGGAGCGTGGGCAATGAAGCTCAGACGAGTGACAGCAATCCCGATAGCTGTGCTGCTGGCCGGTGCCACCGCGGCGGCGGCTAACCTCGGCGCCGCGGCGCCCGCCGCGGCGGCGGCGAGCCCGCCCCAGCACGCGGCGGTCAACTGCGAATACAGCGCCTTGTGCGCTGAGGTGGCCAATTCTTCGGAGGTTTTCGGCTCGGAGTACGTCGGCCACGACGAGCCCTCCGCGCTCTTCTACTCCAATGTCCCGGGTGCGGGGAATCACATGACGTACTCGCTGCGGCTCCCCCGTGATCCCTCACCGGACAACCCCAATACGCCCGGCAAGTCTTACGAGTTCCAGCTCGACGGCTCGATCTGGTTCGGGATGGCGCTGTGCGCCACGCAGTCCTACCCGGAGCAGGTGTCCACCTGCACACCGGACAGCGACAGCAACATCGTCGACCCGGCGGTGTCGCCGAAGCATCCGGGCACCGCGTTCCTGGAGCTGCAGCTCTACCCGCCGGGGTGGGTACCGTGGCCGACCTGGCAGGTCGCGACCGGCGCGAGCGGCTGCGACCCCACCAGGTGGTGCGCCGCGATGAACATCTTCAGCCTGGCCGAAGACCCGGTCGCCGGGACCACCCTGAACTCCACCTGCGTGTCCAGGGTCGGCAGCATCGAGTACTTCAACTTCGCGTTCCTCACCAAGGACGGCCGCACCACGGCCCCGCCCAACCCCGTGGATTCCACGACCGCCACGTTCACGCCCGACCTGAGCCGGGACCTGCTGATGAACTCCGGCGACAATCTGAGCGTCTCCCTGGGTGACACCCCGAACGGGCTGCGCGCCGTCATCCGTGACCACACGAACGGCCAGACGGGCTCCATGACCGCTAGCGCGGCCAACGGGTTCGGCCAGGTCCAGTACGACCCGACCGGCACGAGCTGCGTCAACCAGCCGTACAACTTCCACCCGATGTACTCGACCTCCTCGGAGCAGACGCGGGTCATCTGGTCAGCGCACTCCTACAACGTCTCCTTCACCAGCGAGATCGGGCACTTCGAGAACTGCAACGGCCCGAACCCGATCCCGGCCACTCCGTTCGGGCTGGACCCGAGCGGCAACCCCACTACCTGCCCGGCGGGCAACACCGAAGGATTCGGCAGCAACGCATCGCCTACCGACAGTGATGACAACTTCTGCTTCCCCGGGAGCGAGGCGATGCTAATACACATCAACGGCTGTACCGATACCAACACCGGGTTCGACAGCCTCAGCTACCAGGCCGTCTGGCCGGACGGCAACACCGCCCTGCATCCGCAGACGGTCTTGTTCTCCAGCCCGCGCACCGGACCTTTTGACAGGGTCAACTACTCCCGTGTCGCCCTCGAAGCGAACCTGCCGAGAATCGAGGCCACCTGCAACCGCACCACCGGCGCGGGCTGCACCCTGATCCCGACCACCGACAAGGGCGCGCCGGCCGCCTTCTACCCATTCTTCAGCGCCTTCCAGCATGGTGGCCGGAACGAACAGGGCGATGGCGGCTGCAGCTGGGGATTCGGCAATGTCCTGCCGGGCGCGACGACTAACTTCGGCCGCAACGCGCAGTACGGATCGCTGCTGAACCTCAGCTACCTCGTGTTCGGCGGGGGCGGGACGAGCCACCAGTTGATCAACAACTTCCGCCAGATCATGACCAACCCGTGCCCCGCGGGAGGAGATCAGGACTAGCGTGCACCAGCACCAGCACGACGCGCTGGTGTCTGCCCGGACCGTCACGGCACCGGCATAGGACACCAGCGCGTCGCCGCTGGCCGCGGGCGGTCGCCTTCGTCGCTTGCTGGTGACGGCTGGGGCTGGAAGTGGACTATCTGCCTGACGGTACGCGTGTGCATCAGCGGCCGCGGCAGCAGCGTGGTAGATCACCCCATCGTGGAAAGTTAACCCCCGTCCACGGGGGTCAGGACTCCACAAAGAGGTAATTCACCACGTTGACCGGCTGATCGACGCGTACAAGGCCGTGGCCGACCCCGGTACGAAATGGCGGAGGTGGAGGTCCTGGTCAGCGGGTACGGCGAGCAGGCTGAGCTGGTCCGCACCGGCCGGGCCCATAGCGCTGACCGGCCGGCTAGCCGCCGCACACGGTCCCGTTCACCGCGAAGCTGGCGGGGGAAGCGTCGCTGCTGGTGAACGTTCCGGTGAAGCCGATCGTGACCGTCCCGGACGGCGCGATCGTCGCGTTGTAGGACTGGGCGGTCGCGGTCACCTGCTCACCGGACTGCGTGTAGCTGGCGTTCCAGAGCGACGAGATGTGCTGGTCGCCGGGGAAGGTCCAGGTGAGCGTCCACGGACTGATCGGGCCGCTGCCCGTGTTCGTCACTACGACCTGCCCTTGGAAGCCTCCGGACCACGAGTTGACCAGCGAGTACACGGCCGAGCAGGCGAGCGGTCCGGGCGGAGAAGACGGCGTGGGAGTCGGGGTTGGGGTCGGCGTCGGCGTGGGAGTCGGGGTTGGCGTCGGCGTGGGAGTAGGCGTCGGCCCCGCGCCGGGTGACCCGGTGTAGAACGTCGCCGGCGCGGCGAATCCCGATGTCCTCCCCTGCCCGTCAACTGCCTCGACCACGTACGCGTACGCCGTGCCGGCGGCCAGCCCGGACAGCGCGTACGAGGTCGACGTGGTGGTGGCGACGAGGCCGGCGGACGGGGCTAGCTCGTAGACCCGGTAACCGGCGACCGCGGCAGACCCCGCCGTCGACGCCGCCCAGGACAGCGTCGCGCCGGCCGGCGAGACACCGCTCACCGCGGGCGTGCCCGGCGAGGACGGCGGCAGCGCGTAGCCGGCCGCGGCCAGTGACGTGTTCGAGGACGTGATGAACTCCGCGATGTTCGACGCCGCGGAGGCATAGCCCTGGCCGTCCACGGCCGTCACGTAGTACCCGTACGGCGAGGTCCGGCTGGCCTGAAGGCCGGTCAGCGGGTACGACGTCGAGGTCGTCGTGCCGACCAGCGTTCCCGCCGAGGTGTACACGTCATACGCCACGATCGGATTGCTGCCCGCCTTCGAGGCGGTCCACGACAGCGTCGCGCCGGCTCCGGTGACCGAGCCGGCCGTGAGCGAACCCGGCGCCGACGGCACAGCCAAGGCAGCAGACGGCGAAGCACCCCATACGAGCGTGTTCCCTGAGTACAGCGTGATGTCGCTGACCGTCGCCGGTGCCGCACCAGAGCTGGACGGAATCCCCTGGAACGACCAGTCCTCGTCCGGGTTGTGCGCCGCCGGGAACGTGATCCGGAACTGCACCTGCGCCTGGTAGTCGTCGTTCGGGTAGTCGGCCTCGCCGACTGGTTCGACGTTGAGGTTGGCGCACGACACCTGGATGTAATACGTGGTGCCGGAATACTGGAACGGTCCGGTAGGCGCCTCGCACTGGGTGTACGAAGAGGACAGCGAGATCTGGCTGGCGGTCTCCCCTGGGTCCAGCGTGAAGTAGTAGCGGAAGCTCGCGTCCGGCATCTGCCTGGACGGCCAGCCGGACTGGTTGTTCACCAGTGCCTTGATCTCGATGAAGTTCGACCCGGAGTTGTTGATCGCGGCCTGCACGTAGGCCTGCGGCCCGTCCGGCGTTTCCGGCGCCGGGAAGCTGGCGACCGGCGTCCCGCCGTACTGCGCGGTCAGCGCCGCGAGGTCGCCGGAGAACAGCGCGTTGTAGTCGAGCGCGCCCTCGGTCTGCTGGTAGTTGGCCCGCTGGTCGGTGTACTGGTCGTTGGCCGAGTCGGGCCCGCCGACCAGCAGCCCGTAGTCGAGATGCCGGGTCTGGGCGGGCGTGGTCAGGTTGTCGGACCATGCGTCGTGCGCGCCCGAGCTGTGCGGGAACTGCGACCACGCACTCGATTTCCCGCCATTGGTGAACCCGACCTCGTAGCTCATGTTGTTCGGGTTCTGACCCAGCATGTAGTTGATCTGCCGGACGGCGAAGTTGTGGTACGTCGTGGCCCGCGTCGCGTCCAGGCCGTTCGCGGTCAGGTAATTGCCGAACTCCAGCGCGAGATACGCGGCGTTCGCCGCGTACCGCAGCGACCCCCAGTTGTTCAGGAAGGCTTCGCCGCCGGGCGAGTACGACACCGTCGTTCCGTTGAACCCGGTAGTCCACCAGTCCAGGTTGTCCTCGGCGTCGGTGATGTACTGCTGCTGGCCGGTGAGCTGGGCCATCCAGATGTAGTCGGCGAAGCTGTCGTCGTCCCAGTTCACGGTCCAGTTGTACTCGTGCAGCGTGGACTGCGAGGCCAGCGGCATGTTCGCGAAGTCGGTCTGGGCCTTGGTCAGCCAGCTTGCCGTGCCGGTGGCCTTGTAGAGCCAGATCTCCGCGGCCACGAGCTGGGTCCAGTACCCGCTGAACGAGTTGTAGAAGCCCGCAGCGGAGGTAATGCAGCTCGCGTAGTCGCCGAGGTGGGTGTCGGCGAACGTGAAAAGCGACTCGGCCTGGGACAACAGCGAAGCGGAGTATTTCGGGTCCGCGGACTTGAACACGATCGAGGACGCCGCCAACGCGGCCGACGCCTGGCCCACCAGGTCCGAACCCGCGCACGAGGACGTCACCGCGTACGACGGCCGTACGGTCGGGTTGGTCTCGGCTGGTCCCCAGTACTGGTGGTCCGTCGACGGGTTGGCGACCTGCCCGTAGAACGTGTCCGGTCCGGTCGCGGCGGCGAGGATGTAGTCGTCGCCCCAGCGCAGGTTTTCCAGCGCGGTCTGGGTCTGGCCCGCGCCGGCGTAGCCCGCCGGGTAGTCGAGCAGGCTCCAGGCCAGCATGTTCATCGCCCACGCTTCTGGCAGCCCGAACTTCACCAGGTCCCCGGCATCGTGGTAGCCGCCGGTCAGGTTCACGCCGTTGTCCGAGCCGTCCGACAGGTCGGAATCGCCGCGCCAGTCCACCTCGTTGTCCGGCGGCAACTGCCCGGAACGCTGCGCCTGGTAGAAGAACATCGCGTCCTGCAGCGCTTCGGGGTAGTCGAATGCGCCGGTGGCGGAGGGCGCGGCATGCGCCGCGTGCGGCGAGCCGGCCATGCCGATCGCGGCGAGCGCTACCGCGACGAGGATCGCCCGCGCTTTCATGCTGCCACGCAGGTGACGGTCTACCCGTTGTCCGCGGTCAGCGAGAACGACGTGGGTGCCGCGTTACTGGCGCTGTACGTCCCTTGCATGCCGAACGACGCGCTGCTTCCTGGCGCAACCGTCGCGTTGGTGTCGAACGGGTCGTGCGCCGCGATCGTTTCCCCGGTCTGGGTGTAGAACGCGTTCCACAGGTTCGTGATCTTCTGGTCGCCCGGGTAAGTCCAGGTCACCGTCCAGCCGCCGAGCGGCGCGGTGCCGGTGTCGGTCAGCGTGACGTTGGCCGTGAAGCCGCCGGTCCACGAACTGGCGAGCGCGTACTTCACCGCGCAGCTAGGCGCTCCCGCGGCCGGGTTGGTGGCCAGCGCGGCGGCGAGCGCCGGGTCGAACGTACCGGCCTTGTCGGCGCAGCCGTCCGATTCGCCCGGCGGCTTGACCCACAAGAACGCGTCCACGTAGGAGTAGCCGGTGTTCGCGGTGGGGTTCAGTCCGAGCGCGCGGCCGGACGGGTCGCACCACGTGCTATCGGGGCCGACGCCGTTCCGGCTGGTGTCGATGACCAGATGCAGGCTCGAATCGCCGATGTCGTTCAGTATCTGCTGACCGTAGTAAAGCTCGTCGTTAGTCCACTCGAAGTTGGAGACGTTGGTGAACACGCCGTTGGCGTCGGCGGTGACGCCGGCGGCCGCCAGCGTGGCCGCTTGCTGCGATGCCGGGTTCCAGTCCGAGTGCCCGCCGTCGAAGTACACCTTCGCGTTCGGATCGTCGGCGTGGATGACGTGGCCGGCGAAGGCGATCGCGCCGTCCCGCGCGCTGGCGTCCGAACTCGACAGGCAGCTCTGCAGCGCCAGCGAGTCGGGTTCGACCAGGACGACCACGGTCCCGCTGCCCAAGCCCGCCGCGAAGTCCGATATCCACGTCTCGTAGGCGGCGATCGTGGGCGCGCCGCCGGCCGACGCGCCGCCGCAGTCCCGGTTCGGGATGTCGTAGGCGACCAGGACGGGAACCTGGCCCTTGGCGGCCGCGGCCGACGTGAGCGACGAGACCTGGGAACCGATCGTGGCCGGGTTGTACGTGGTGAACCACGTCGCCTGCGGCTGGCTGGCGACCTTCGAGGCGATGACCGGCTCGCGCGAGTCGCCGGGATTGGCGGCGATCCACTGCTCGACGTTCGAGTTCGGATTCGGGTAGAACACCGTGCCGGACGGCAGGCTTCCGGTGACGGCCGGGGCGGCCTGCGCCGGGGCCGCGAGGATGATGCCCGCGAGCGCCGGCCCGGCGGCCGCGAGCATGATGAGCCGTGACGGCATGACCAGGTGCATATCGCGGGACGCTAACCCCAGGCTCCGCCACCGCCAACCGATCCGGGCCATGACCAGCGGTAACGCGCACCCGGCGATGAAACTTGCAGGGTCATCCCGCGGCGCCACGTCGCCACCTGCTGACACGGGTAAGACCTGGGTAGGCCATGCTGCTCTTGTGACCGCAGACGAAGGCGAGGCGCCGGCCTCCCGGCGGGGACTCGTGCTGGAGACCTGGTTCGTCCAGGTGGCGTTCCTGGTGCCTGGTGTGTTCGCCGCGGTCGACGCGCTCGCCAGTCATCTGGGCGGCGCGGGATCCCTCAAGCGGGTTCCGGTCATCGTGGCCGGAAACCAGGTAGCGAACCTCGTGGTCGCCACGATCACCTACGTCCAGGTCGCCGCCGTGGTACCGCTGGCGCTGCTGCTGCTGAGCCGGACCGGGCAGAGCCCGGCGGTCCTGGGGCTGACGAATCCGCGCTGGCGGACCGACCTCCGGCCGGCGATCGGGATCGCCGCGGCCGGCTTCGGCACCGCGGTGGCGATGGCCATCGTGCTCACCCCGATCATCACGACGGACAAGTCGCTGTTCGTCACCCCGGACGTCCGGCATCTGCCCGGGTACTACGTCGTGTACGGGATAGCCGCGTCGGCGACGACGGCGATCGCCGAGGAGACCCTGGTCAACGGCTACCTGCTGGTCCGCCTGGAGCAGCTCGGCTGGGATCCGCGCCGCGCGCTCGTGCTCAGCCTGGCGCTGCGCACCAGCTACCACGTCTACTACGGGCTCGGCTTCCTGCTGACGATCCCGTTCGGTTACTTCGCCACCAGGTCGTTCCAGAAGAACCGCCGGCTGCTCCGGCCGATCGTCGCGCACTTCCTGTACGACGCTGTGCTGTTCACGTTCGCGGTACTCGCCTCCTGAATTTCCTGAACGTCAGCCCTGCTCGTCGAGGGCGGCGGCGACGCGGCGGTGCGCCTGCCAGATCTGTTCGGGCAGGTCGGCGAACTGCGCCAGGTGCTGCTCGCGGTACTGCATCTCCTGCTTCCACCGCTGCGTGTCGATCGTCAGCACGGACTCGAGGTCGTCGGTCGCGACCGAGCAGCCGTCGAGGTCGAGTTCGTCCTTCGCGGGGAGGATCCCGACCGGCGTCGGCACGCCGCGGACCTCGCCCTCCTTGAGGCGGAGCAGCCACAGCAGCGGCCGCAGGTTGTCGCGGTAGCCGGGCCACAGGTAGTGGCCGTCTTCGGGATCGCGCTGGAACCAGTTGACGTGCGCGAAGATCGGCTGGCTGGCGCCCTCGCCGATGACCTTCAGCCAGTGCGCGGCATACGCGCCTTCCGGGTACGCCATGAACGGGCGCATCGACATCGGGTCGTAACGAAGCTGGCCGTCCACGCCTTCGGCGGCGAACGTCGCCTCGGCACCGAGGGTCAGGCCGTCATAGACACCCTCGGCGAGGTCGGTGATCGCGCGGATCAGCGGCTCACGGTCGCGCGTGCGGCCGCCGAAGATGATCGCGTCGATCGGCACGCCCTTGGCCTCGTCGAAGTCCGGCGCGATGTTCGGCACGTTGGCGAGCGTGGTGGTGAACCGGCTGTTCGGGTGTGCCCAGGGCTCGTCCTGCTGCTCGGGTGTCCGCTCGGAGATCAGCACGCCGGTCCAGTCGCGCCAGCCGGTGACGTCCGCGGGCGGCTCCTTGGTGCGGCCTTCCCACCAGACCTCGTGCGTGTCCGGGTTGTAGGCGACGTTGGTGAAGATCGCGCCCGTGCCCGGCGCCACCGATTCCAGCGCGGTCGGATTGGTCACCTCGTTGGTGTCCTTCGCGACGCCGAACACGCCGAACTCCGGGTTCATCGCGTAGATCTGGCCGTCTTCAGGGTCGACGTGGAGCCAGGCGATGTCGTCGCCGTAGAAGTCGACCCGGTACCGGTCGCCGAGCGCGTCGGGCGCGAGCATCATCGCGAGGTTCGTCTTGCCCGAGGCGCTCGGGAAGCCGCCGCAGATGTGGTAGCGCTTGCCGGTCACGTTGTCGGAGATGCCGATGAGCATGAACTGCTCGGCGAGGAACTGGCCGGACGCCCAGCCGTCGTAGGCGGCCTGGCGCAGGCCGTGCGCGATCTTGCCGAGCAGCGCGTTGCCGCCGTACGACGAGCCGAAGTGCAAGATAGTGCGCTCATCGGCGAACGTGACGAAGTAGCGCTGGTCGTTCGGTGTGCCCTGCCCTAGGTTTTCCAGGTCGCCGGTCACGTGCACGGCGCGGACGAAGCTGTCCGGGTCCGCGAGGTTGTCGATGTACCGCACGCCCACGCGCGCCATGCGGATCATGTGCAGCGCTACCGTGCGAGTGTCGGTGAGTTCCACGCCCGCGGCGTATTTCTCGAGCGGCGAGCCGGGCGGCGCCATCAGGTAGGGCACCACGTACATCGTCTTGCCAGCTGACGCGCCGCGCATCTTTTCCTCGAGCAGCGGACGCATCTCCTGCGCCGGGCGCCAGTTGTTGTAGACGCCCTTGTCCTTCGGGTCGCTGGTGGCGACGACCGTGCGTTCCTCCGAGCGCGCCGTGTCCTTGGCGTAGCTGCGCGAGTAGTACCGGCCCTCGCCGGCCGGCTCGATTTCCCCTTCGGCCAGTGCCTCTTCGATCAGCCGCGCGTCGTCGGACGCGCTGACAACCTCGACCCTCGCGGCCCCGGTGACCCCCGCCCAGTACCTCACGTACTCGCGGACATGAGGGTTCTTCAGCCCCGCATCGTCCAGTACCGCGTCCACATTGACCATCGGCCTGACCACGCCTTCTCGAAGAGGTTTCCGCTCAACGTAGAGGTTGTGCGGATAGGGCGCTGGATCAGCGAGCGGCGATCCAGGCTGGGCGCCGCGAGCCCAGCAGTCCTATCTGCGCGACCTCTTAATGAGCCGACCTTACCTTGTTTGCGTACCCGCTCGATAAGCGGGTATGACCGGTTCGCGCGCGCTAGAGCGACGTCCCGGACCTGCGCGGACACGAAAATAGGCACTCGCGCGCTATGCGGCTCGCGCTTTACGCACGAGACGTACATCACAATTTGCCTCGCCTGAATTGGCGGCACGAAAATGTTCAACCGGCGCGCAAATTCGTTGGCACGAAGCCGCGCGGTCCGTCCCGACATGCCGATGGTGCCATCGGCAGACGGAACCGGGACCCGTTGGCACCATCGGCACGCGGTCAGGCCGGCCCGTTGGCACCATCGGCACGTTGTGGGCGGGGGGCGCGCGGGGGCGGGGGGGCGCGCGGGGGCGTCAGGGCTGGTCTAGGGCGGCGAGCAGGAGGCCGCCCAGCATCGCCAGGTTCTTGTGGAACTGGATCCGCTGTTGCTTGCGGGCCGCTTCGTCCTCTAGCGCCCAGTACGAGTGGCCAGCCAAGGTCGTGGGGACGAGCGAGCCGGCCAGCGCCAGCGCGGACAAGCGCGGGGCGACGCCCATCGCCAGCAGGCCGCCCGCGACCACCATCACCGCGGCGTTGCCCCGGACGACCAGTTCGTCGTCCTCGGGGATCGGGACCATCTTGCGGATGGCGGCCAGCGTCGGGGCCGCCTGCTCGACGCGGGCACCGGGCGTCCGCATCGCGTCGAAGCCGAGCAGGACGTAGGTCGATCCCATGAGCAGGCGGGCAGCCGGGCGCAACGGCGCCAGCAACTGTCGGGTCGTGGTCATAGCAGGAGCGTACTCGTGCCTGGGCGAGGCGCCGTACGCGGAACGTAACACATAGGTCGTTCTGATAGAACGGGTTTGTGGTGAGCGGCGGATGGCGGAGCACGGTAATCGCGCCGTGCAGCGGAAACGCGTGGCGGCTCGGCGCCGGGCAATTGCCGCGGATCACCGACGTGGCGGGCAGGCAGAGCGGCGACCGAGCCGCACCCGAACTGCTATGACAACCTGACGCGGTCGCTCGGTGACTTCGGGGTACCCGCGGCAACTGTCACGATCGCGTTCAACTTCTTCATGAACGTCGCGATCGGACCGGACGGGCGGCTGGAGATCCGGCCCCGGTCTCCGCCGCCGGCCAGAGCATGACGTTCGCCGCCGAACGAGATGTGCTCGTCGCGGTGACGTCGTGCGCGACGCCCAGCGCCAACGCCGGCGGCACGGGGCCCATCCGCGTCGCCGTCAGCGGCTAAGCGGGGTTCACGACCGCGGCCATGGCGCCGATCAGGCGGCGGAAGCGGGCGATCTGCCCGGGGTCGCCGGCGATGTCGAGGCCCGCGTCGGACCCGGCGAAGATCAAGGCGATCAGGGACCCGGTGGTCCCGGAGATCGTGACGTCGGCCGGTCCGGCCGGGGCTCGCGCGCTGAGCGTCCAGTGGCGGCCGTCGCCGCGGGCCAGGTAGTCGGCACCATTGAGCCGGAAGTGCCAGCTGGCCGGTTCGTGTCCGACGGCGGCATGGTCGACGGCCTGGATGGCGGCGCGGAGCAGGTGCTCTGCGTGCAGCGGCTCGCCGGGCTCGGGCCACCGCCAGGCGTGCCGTAGTCCCCACCAGCCAAGACCGTCGATGACCGGACCAAGGTCGGCGCCCGCCTCAGTGAGGCGGTACCAGACCTCGCGCCTGCCCGGCTCGCGGTCGGCGGCCACGATCCCGGCGTCCTCGAGTCCGCGCAGGCGCTGGGTGAGCGTCTTGGGTGTGATGCCGCCGAGCCGCTCCGTCAGATCGGTGAACCGCTTCGGGCCGGTGGCCAGGTCGCGGACCACCAGCAGGCTCCACCGGTCGCCGACGCGTTCCAGGGTGCGCGCGACCTGGCAGAAGTGGTCGTAGGTACGGACGTTCCTCATCACGCCTGCCATATTAGTAGTTGACAGATACTATCTATAAAATACTATCTCATAGATAGCTAAATGGCTCGGAGGACCTATGCAACTCGAAATCGACGCGCTCAAAACGGCGGCTGCCTGGCCGGGCGCCAACCGGCGCACCGTCGTCGTGCTGGCGAGCCAGCTCATGGCGGCCGAGCGCTACCAGGAGGGGTACGAGTACTTCGCGGCCCGTCCAGACGACGCCCTTTCGCTGGCATTGGCGGGCGCGTTCGAGTCGCGGCTCGACGGCCGGATCAAGGAGGCGATCGTCAAGCTGGACGCGGCCGCCGGGCTGGACCTGGGGCTGGCGCAGTACTTCAGGGGCACCTCCCTGGCCGCCCAGCCCGACTGCGCCGGGCGGGCGGAAACCGTGGTCGCCGACCTCGAGTTCGTGCTTGACGTGCGCGACCAGTTCCCGCCGGGGCTGATGCGGGCGGTGCACCAGGGGCTGGCGACCGCGTACGAGACACTCGGCAGAACGCAGGACGCCGCGGCAGCGCGCGGCAAAGCCGGACGGCTGGTCTCCGACTACTCGGTCAGCGCGGACGACGGTTTCCGCTTCGTACCGCCCACGCTCGCGTCGCTCGCGCCGGGGATTCACGTCGCGCAGGGCTACGACTTCTCCGACTTCGGCTTCATCGTCACCGACGACGGGATCGTCGCCATCGACGCGGCCAGCACTCCTGAGCACGCGGCCGCGGCGCTGCGCGACCTGCGCGCGATCACCGACCTGCCGGTCACCCACGTGATCTTGACCCACGGGCACTGGGACCACGTCGGGGGCCTCGACGCGCTGACGGTGGACGGAGCCACGGTGATCGCGCAGGCCGGCTTCCCTGATGAGCTGCGGAACCAGAACTCCGGGCCGGCGCCGTTCCGCTATTTCATGCCGAACGGACGGAGCCATCAGGCTCACGTCGTGCCGGACCACCTGGTGAGCTCGCCGGAGACGCTGACCGCCGGCGGCGTGTCCGTCACGCTCATCCCCATCGCGGGCGGCGAGACCGCCGATGGCCTGATCGTCCATGTGCCCGACCGGGATGTCGTGTTCGTGGGGGATATGAACATGCCGTACCTCGGCGCGCCGTTCTTCGCCGAAGGCTCCGCGGCCGGCCTGTTCGAGGCCATGGAGACGGTCATGAAGCTGCGTCCCCGGCTGCTGATCCACGGGCACACCGCGCTGACCGCCGCGTTCACGATCGAGGCCTTCCCCGGCCTGCTCGCCGCGCTTCGTTCGCTGGACGATGTGGTGCGGACCAGCATCACCGACGGGCTGACGGAGGCCGAGATCCTGCGGCTCAACCACCTGCCAGAGGTGCTCAGGGAGCATCCGCTCGCCGTCACGCCGTACACGGCGACGCGCGATGCCTTCATCCAGCGCGTGCACCGGCAGCGCACCGGATACTGGCACCCCCGCGGGGAGGGCATCGAGCAGTTCACGCCGGCCGAGCTGGCCGTCGCGGCGGACCTGCTCGGCGGCGGGATGACGGCCGCGTTCGGGGCGGCGGGCGCGGAGCTGTTGCGACGCGGGGAGTACGCGCTCGCGCTGCGGATCCTCGACCTGGGTCTTATGCGTCACCCGGGCACGCCGGAGCTGGTCGAGTTGCGGTCCGCCGTGCTGCTGAAGCTGGTCGAGGTCAACCAGCTCATCAACCCGTTCAAGTTCATCTACTACGCCGGCCTGGCCGACCTGGAGCTGCCGCCGGCTGACTGAGCGGCTCGTTATCCGGTCGCCAGCAGGCGGCGGGAGCCGGCGTCGGCGCCGCCCTGCGCGCGCGTTGACACGCTCTAGTGGGCTCAACTACGCAATTGACACGGTGGGGGCGGCCGGGGCTGGCGGCCGGTGGGGGCGGCCGGGGTGCTCGGTGCGGGTGGCCCGGGTGCTTGGTGGGGGTGAGCGGAGGAAGCACCACTGTCGTTATGAGAAAAGACGGGGTAGACCGACGTGGTCGCGCAGCGTGGCGCCGGCGTACTCGGTCCTGGCGATGCCGTGCTGCTGGAGGATCGGCACGACGTGATCGACGAACGCGGTGAGCTGGCCGGGCAGCACGTTCGGCATGATCGTGAAGCCGTCGGACGCGCCCGCCTCCCACCAGCCGCGGATCAGCTCGGCCAGGCCCTCGGGCGTGCCGGTGAAGTCGAGGCCGCCGGGCAGCGCGGACAGCCGCTGCGCGACCTCACGGAACGTGGCGGACGGGTCCTCGGCGGCCATCTTGTAGATCGAGGCGCCGAAGCTTGTCTTGGGGACGTCCTCGAGCAGGCCCGGGGGGAACGGCTCGTCGGGGTCGATGGCGGTGTAGTCGAGCCCGGCGAGGTTGGCCAGGTTACGCCAGCGGAACTCGCTGCTCGCCGCGGCCTCGAGCTCGTCCTTCAGCGCGGCGGCTTCGGCGTTGGTGCCGGCGATCAGGAACGACAGGCCGGGCAGCACCCGCACGTGGTCGGGGTTCCGGCCGTTGCCCGCCGCCTTTTCCCGCAGGTCCCTGCGGAACGCGACTCCGGCGTCGAGGCTGGCCAGCGGCGTGAACACCGCGTCGGCGAACCGTGCGGCCAGCGCGACGCCCGGACCCGACGAGCCGGCCTGGGTCAGGAACGGGTGGCCCTGCGGGGAGCGGGGGAACGGGAGATAGCTCGCCACGTCGAACCGCTTACCGCGGTGCCGCGGCGGATGCAGCCTTGCCGGGTCGGCCCACTGGCCGGTCTGCTTGGACATCACCGCCGCGCCATCCGCCCAGGCGTCCCAGAGCTTGAGCACGACCTCGACGTACTCCTCGGCCCGGTCGTACCGGTCCGACGCCGGCGGGTGCGGCTGGTCACCGAAGTTGCCCGCGGCGGCGGGTTCCACCGTGGTCACGATGTTCCAGCCGGCCCGCCCGTGGCTGAGGAAGTCCAGCGTCGCCAGCCGCCTGGCCACGTCCCACGGGAAGCTGTACGTGGTCGACACGGTGGCGATAAGCCCCACCTGCTCGGTG
>Ga0207664_10001635_pt1 | contig 14763 bp, 14 predicted proteins | sample LARL83metaG_FD_184349 | JGI IMG/M metagenome (GOLD analysis project Ga0207664, IMG submission 184349) | Corn, switchgrass and miscanthus rhizosphere microbial communities from Kellogg Biological Station, Michigan, USA - LAR L8-3 metaG... | ecosystem: Host-associated > Plants > Roots >... | reverse complement strand
CCAAGTGGGAGCGCGGCTGCCGCGATGCCGGCGAAGTGTGGTGGAACTGGCTCTGCCGCGAGCGTATCTCGGGCGAACCGGCCGCGGCCATGCAGGCCACGATTATGCTCGACGAGCGGGTCGCATACGTCGCTTATGCGGTGTACGTGCGGCACCAGCGCAAAGGTTTTGCGCGCGAAGCCGTGCAGGCAATCGTAGAACGCGTTCGGGAAACGTTCGGAATCACGCGCTTTCTCGCCGTAATGGATACGCGCAACGAGCCATCGTACCGCCTTGCGGAATCGCTCGGCTTCACGCGCACGGAAATGCGCGACGGCGAATACACTTATGAGTTAAAAGGCGCTCCGGCCGAGCCTCCGCGCCCCCCATCGGAGATGGGGCCCCCAAATCAGGCCCGGTAGGCGGAAAAGCAAATCGCTCCGTAACGACGGAGCGATTTGTTTCTCTCAATATATATCGTAGACGTCGGACATGACGCCGGGCTTGACCATCGTCTGGGCGTGCTTCGGGGAACACGCAATCTCATGTGCGCTGGTCCGTTTCACGTGCACGTTGACGATGGTTTGCTCGTTCGCCGAGATCATGATAATCGCCGGACACGCGCCGAGCTGTCCACGCTGCAGCACGTCTATGCGCGCGAGCCCCGGCGTAACGGTGAGAAACGTCGCTTGTCCGCCGCCGCCCGTGATTGCTTGCGAGTCGCCGTCACGCGCGGTCACTTGCACCGTCCAGCCCGATGCGGGCCTGCCGCTCTTTGCGTCCATCACGTGCACGTAGACCGAGCCCGTGTTACCGTCGGCAAATGCCATGCCGGCGGCGCAAAATGCGACCGCGAGAGCGAGCAGTGCCGGACGAAACAGACGCATTAGCGGTATGAGATCTCCTATGCTATGACTTCTTCTACGGGGAAATCGAGCGCTTCCAGGTACTTTTCCGCATCCATGGCGGCCTTGCATCCTAAGCCCGCCGCCGTGATCGCTTGCTTGTAGCGGATGTCGTACACGTCCCCCGCGACAAAAACGCCTTCAACGTTCGTAGAAGTTCCATCGGGAGAGACGATGTAGCCGGCCTTGTCCAAATCCAGCTGCCCGCGGAAAATCTCCGTGTTCGGATCGTGCCCGATGGCGATGAAGAGCGCATCGGCTTCGAACCGGCTGCGGCTGCCGTCGACGATGTTATGCAGCTTGAGCGCTTCCAGCGTCGGATCGCCGATCGCTTCCTCGACGACCGTATTCCAAATGAAGGCGATTTTCTCGTTCGCGAGCGCGCGGTCGGCCATAATTTTGCTGGCGCGCAGGCTGTCGCGCCGATGGATCACGGTTACCTTGCGCCCGAAGCGCGTGAGAAACAGGGCCTCTTCCATCGCGGAGTCGCCCCCGCCCACTACGACGATGTGTTTGTCGCGAAAAAATGCGCCGTCGCACGTCGCGCACGTGGAGATGCCGCGCCCGCGCAAGCGCTCCTCACCGGCGATACCGAGCCAGCGCGCGCTCGCGCCCGTTGCGACGATCACGCTGCTTGCTTCGTACTCCGCATCCGCCGTGCGGACGACGAGCGGGCGTTTGCTGAAATCGACGCCCGTTGCGTCGACGTTTTCGATGCGCGCGCCGAAGCGCTCGGCTTGTTCGCGGAACTTGATCATCAAATCGGGGCCCATGATGCCGTCCGGGAAACCGGGGAAGTTTTCCACCTCGGTCGTAAGCATCAACTGACCACCGTACATACCGCCGGCCAGAACAAGGGGACGAAGATTCGCGCGTGCGGCATAAATGGCCGCGGTGAGACCGGCGGGACCGGATCCGATGATGATGAGGCGTTCCATACCGGACCCTTCGACCGTCCGGTGTGACCCTCCGGTTGCGAGGAAAGCTCAATGGCGCTCGAGGACGACTTCTCCGACATCTTGACCAAGGCCATGCGCGGCAGCGGAACCGGCGTCGCGGCGCTCGCTCGGGCCACCGGCTTACCGGCCGATGCAGTGGGCGCGTGGGCAGCGGGCAAGGGCGTGCCTACCGACCGGGAGGCTCGAGATATTGCCAAGGCACTCCGGCTGGATGCCGGAAAGTTCGCCGATGCCGCGGCGCAGCGCTGGCATCCCGACGAGATCCGCCTCCCTGACGTGCGCCATCACCCGCAAGACCCGCATCCCAGCAACGGCTACCTCTTCTTTTTGGACGGCGGCAAGCGCGCGACGCTCGTCGATCCCGCCGGTATTCCGGCAAATCTGCTGCGCATTCTGCGCGACGGACAATACCATTTGGAGTACATCCTCATCACGCACAAGCACCGCGATCACTGCGACGCTACCGCGGACGTAGCGGCGCAGTTTCCGCGCGCGAAAATCGTGATGCACGCCGCCGACATCGCAGCGATCGGCCCGCTGGCCGAACAGGCACTGCGCGTTAAAGATGGCGAGGAACTCGAGTTCGGCGACGTGCGCATTCGCATGCTGCACACGCCGGGCCATACGGACGGCTCGTCGTCCTACATGTTCAAATCGACGCTCTTTACGGGGGACACGCTCTTTGCCGGAAGCGTCGGCGGCGCGTACGGCGACGCAACCACGTACGAAGACATTTTGAACAGCGTGCGTTCAAAGATCTTCACGCTGCCGGACGACACCGTCGTGATGCCCGGGCACGGGCCGCCGACCAAGATCGCGTGGGAAAAAGCCCACAACCCGTTCTTCCCGTAGCGCCGGGCCTAGGTGCCGTTACACTGCCGCGTAACTTCTGTTACGTTCTTCGCGAGCGGAGATTCAAGCTGATGAATTTCTTCCTGCTCCCAATACACCACGCTATAAAATCGCCCGTAGACGCTACTCTTTAGCGTAGTAAAATCGCTCGCCTTGAGCGATGGGTCCATGAGTTGGTCCGGCGTCGGAGCGAGCGGTCCGCCCGCAAACTGGCTATTGCTTCCGGAGATTTTCGGGTTGTGGCCGTCATTCAGGCCGAACAGATTGATGACGTCGGCGCCGCGATTGGAGAGCGCGTCCATCGTGCGCGTGTCGACGATGCCTTCCAGCACGTTCAGCGTTTGGCGCTGCTGCGCCTCGACGGCTTCCAACTGCTCGCGCATTTGCAGCATCTTCTTGTCGTCGGCAGTCTTTGGATCTTTCGGAAAACGTGAGGAGTCCTTGAGCTGCTGGTCGATCAGCTGCAAATTGTGCGTAATCGCGCCGATAATCGCCTCGATACGCTGCGTGTCCAGCTGCATTGCCGAGCTGTTGTGGTCGATCGTCATGGAGCCGTGGACGTTCCCCAAACCTATCGTTTCCACTTGATCCGGCGTCATGTTGTCGTACGACATCGAAACAAACACCGGTTTGCTGGCCTCGATGGCGCTGTCGTTGCCCAGCACTGCGGAGATTGCATGCCCGACATTCTCGCGCAACGCGGTGCACAGCGGCGAAACGCGCGCGTGCACGATCGTGCGAAGGGGCGTGGGAGAAGGCGAAGGGCCTGCGGATAAGCCCGCGGCCAATAGCAACTGAAGCAACGCTATCCCTCCCGGCTGGGATGTTCGGCTATATCTTCACATCTATCGGTTGAGCGCCGGTCGCCGTGACTTTCACCTGCACGTGACGCGGTGCCGAGTCGTCCGTACGAATCGCCTGAAATTCCACGGTGCCGATGCCGCGATCGTTCAGTTCCATACCGTAGCGAAACGGCGAGCAGAGCGTTTTCGTGCAAAACGACGCAACCCAGCCTGCCGGAAGGCCTTGCGCGTTCAACTCCAGCCGCTGCTCGGCCGGGCCGTGCACCGTGAGCTTGTATTTTACGGCGGCGGGGCTTGCCGTAGGCAGCGACGGTCCATGCCAGGGGCGCAGCAACAGCGTGACCAGCGCGAGCGTTACGGTCATGTACGCAGTTTATATCCGGCGTAGGCCATGCGCAAGGCTATGCCGAGCGCGATGGCGGTGAGGGCAGTAATGGCGCCGAGCGACGCCCAGAGCGGCAGATAGCTGTGGGCCGTATAGCTGTAGCGGAACGCATCGACCGTATAAAACATCGGATTGAGGAGTTCCCAATTGCGCAGCTGCGCGGGCAAGAGCTGCGCCGAGGTGAAGACGCCGCCGACGAAGACCAGCGGAGTAATAGCGAACGTCGTTAGAATCGCGATATGATCGAACTTCTCGGCGAGCAGGCCGAAGATAATGCCAAGCGCCGAGAAGAGGATCGACACCTCGATCATCACCCCGAAATAGAGCAGCCAGTTCGACGGTATCGTGTGCACGAAGAAAAAGCCGAGCGCCATGATGATGTTCGCAATGACCAGTGCGCGCGAAACGCTGCCCAGAATATAGCCGAAGATCATCTCCGCGGCGGACATCGGCGCGATGAGCATTTCCTGAATCGAGTTCATGAACCGGCCCTGGAACACCGAACTGCTGCACTCTCCGTACGACGAATCGATGACCTGCAGCATGATGAGTCCCGGGATCAAAAACTCGGCGTATGAGACGCCCTGCACGTTCTTGATGCGGCTTCCCAACGCCAGCCCGAAGATCGTGACGTACAGCAAGGTCGTGATGACCGGCGGCCAGATCACCTGATTGATGATCTTCAGGCTGCGAACCATCTCGCGCTTGATGAGCGTGAACATCGCCACGCCGTTAAAGCCGCTGCGCGCTGCAATCATGAGCGGGTAAGCTCCAAAAAGACGTCCTGCAAGCGTTTGCCTTCGCGATCGAGCAGTTCGCGCGTCGGCTCGAGTGCGACGAGTTTGCCGGCGCGGATGATGCCGATGTTGCGGCAGAGCGCTTCCGCTTCTTCCAAATAGTGCGTGGTTAGAAACACGGTCATGCCGTCGCCGTTGAGTTCGCGCAGCAAGTCCCAGAGTTCCAGGCGCAGTTCGACGTCGACGCCGGCGGTGGGCTCGTCGAGAATGAGCAGTTTCGGCGAATGAATCAGCGCGCGCGCGAGCGTGAGGCGGCGCTTCATGCCTCCCGAGAGCTTCATGTAGTCTTGCCTGGCCTTCGACGCCAAACCAAAGCGATCGAGCAGCATGTCGGCGCGTTCGTTTACCGCTTTCGGCTTGAGCCCGAAGTAGCCGGCCTGATAGACGAGGATGTCGCGGATCGATAAATAGCGGTCGAAGTTGTATTCCTGCGGCGCAAGGCCGACGAGGCCGCGTGCCGCGCGCCAATCGGCGACCGTATCGTGTCCAAAAATGCTGATGGACCCGGCGGTCAGGCGGGCCAAACCCACGATCGCGTTGATCGTCGTCGTCTTGCCGGCGCCGTTCGGGCCCAAGAAACCGAAGAAATCTCCCGCTTCGACGCGCAGCGATATATCATCGACGGCGGTGAAGTCTCCGTACCGCTTGACGATGTGCGAGAGCTCGATGGCGGGCGTCCCCCCGCTGCGGCCGTTGGCGCTTATGGAATGTGATTCTTTAATCGTTTGTACCGGTGGCGGCGAAGTGTGGATATCAATTCTGCACTCTCCGGAATCCCGCAAGCGGCCAATTGGGTTGCAACTTTCTTCACGTCGAATGCGACGCGCCGGTGTTTGACTTCCCAGCCGCCGGAGCACTGCGTCAAGATAGCATACCCGGCGCGAGGATCGCCGTCTTTGGGCAGTCCCGCAGATGCCACGTTGACCAGCAGTTTTCCGCGCCAGACGCGAGCGTACGGGAGGTGCAGGTGCCCGAAGGCGATTGCCGCGGCCTTTTCATCGCCGATCAGCCGCTCGAGCGTCGCATCATCGGCGTCGGGCCAGAGGTGCTCGTCATCGCTGGACGGATTGGCGTGCACGACGAGCAGCTCGTTGTCCGCATCGCCGAACCGCAGCGAGAAGGGTAGTTCGGAAAGCCAGTCCAGCCACTTCTCGCCTAGTTCGGCGCGGGTCCACTTGAGCTGTTTGCGCTCGGCGTCGTCCAGCGCCGTCAGCTCGGCATCGTCGTCCGCGCAGAGAAAGCGGTCGGTATTGCCGCGCAAACACTGCGCACCGGCCTCTTCCAGCCGCTGCAGCACCTTTTTCGGCTTCGGACCGTCCATGCACAAGTCGCCGGCTGCGACGAGCACATCGGCACCGCCCTGCGCCTGCAGGTCGGCCAGACACGCGTCGAGCCCCACGAGATTGCCGTGAATGTCCGATACGATCGCAATGCGCACTCGCGCCCGCCGTTCTAGATGCGCTTCAAATCGACGGCGAGCATGGACGGCGAGATGCCGATGCGCCCGAAATCGTGCAGGTCGATGGCCTCGACGACGACGCCGCCGCGCCGCAACACGTCGACCACGCTCGGATAGCGCACGTTCGCGAGCACGTGATGCTCGCCGAGATTCAGCACGCCCGCGCCGCGCTCGTGTCCGAGCGGTGCCGTGAAGATCTTGAAGCCGTTAAACGCCGCGTGATCGAGGCTGCTCTGCGGTGCGAGAACGACCGAATCCGCGGAAACCGCCCCGGCGAGCGCGCGCAGCGGTGCGGCCGGATCGCGCAATTCGACTTCGCGCACGGCGAAGCCGTGTGCTTTGGCGATCTGTGCGAAGCCGTTGCGGCCCAGCGAGTTGCTGCGTTTACTGACCCCGATGAACGCGACGTTGCCGGCAAGGAGTACGTCGGAGCCGTCGAGCAGTCCGGGAGCCGCGATGTGCCCGGCGATGGGGATGTCGCGCTTGACGAATTCGGTTTCGAGCCAGGCGCTTTCCGGGCGCCGCGTCATCGAGCTCGGACGCATCATTACGGCGCCGTTCTCGAAAACGACCGCCGCATCCGCAGCCGCGCACGCGTACGGATCGCCGGTAGCCGGCTCGAGCAGCGTGACCTCGCTGCCGAAATAGCGCAGCGTTTTGGCGAGAATCTCCTGCTCGGCACGAGCGCGCGAATAGATCGCGTTCAGCTCGCCGGGCAGCGGGCGCGCGTTCTCGATCGCCGGCGCGGGTGCAACCAGCACCGCGGCGCGCAGGGCGCCCGTCGGGTGCGCCACCAGGCGCGGTCCGTAACTCAGTGTCTGCGTCATATCCAATCTTTAGTTGTCGAGTGCGCGCAGCGCGGCCTCGTAAAGGGCCTTCTGCTGCGCCGTGTACGCCTGCGGCGCCATGACGTCGCGGCGTTGCGCCAGGGCATCGGCCCGGCGCGCCAGGTCGATGATTCGCGCGGAACGTTCGACGTCCGCGTCCGGACCACTTTGGTCAGTCCGGGAAAGCAAGGCGGCGATGCGCTGTCCTTCGACGCCGGCGCTTTGCACGGCCACGGGGATGGCACTGAACGGCGAGATGTCGGCGGTGTCCTGGAAGAAGCCGGACATGTCCGTCGCCAGCAGATCTCCCAGCGAGAGCGGGGAGAGGCCCAGCAGTTCTTCCTCGGTCTTCAGTATGCTCACCGTCGAGAGATGCGCGCCGCCGATGTAGCGCCGTTTGGCGTACGGCGAAACGACAATCGCATACGTACGGTGCTCGTTCACGTGATCGCGTCCGCTTTGTGCGTCGTCGGGCGTGATGAAGATTGCGGTCGAACTCCAGGTCGGCTGATGCGTGAGAAAGTCGACGATCGCGCCGAGCGCGCGATCGCCGTCGGCAACTTCCTCCGCAAGCGGCGGGATGCCGGGGCCGAAGCCGCCGTGATCGTCCGGCAGCCAGATGTAGGTGAAATCCGGTACCGCATTTTGCTGTTCGAGCTGCGTGTAATCGCGGATGAACTCCTTTGCGCGCCGCATGTCGCGAATGCGCAGATTCCACCCCGGATAATTCAGATCGATGTGTCCGCTCAGCGCCCCGAGCGCCGGTACGTTCAGCGAATACAGTCCGCCCAATCCCAGCGTCGGTGCGTCCTCGTCGGCAGGATCCTTGAAATTGGGATCGTCGGCTTTTGGATCGAGCGCCTGCCCTTCGTCGTAACCCGACAACCGGACGAGATCGCCGTAGTCGCGGTACGACAAGCTGCGGCGCGCAAGGTCATTGAAGATGTAACCGGATCGCGGATAATCGTCGGGATCTTCGTTCTTGTTCACGAGCGGACGGCGCCCGCTCTTCACCAGAAGCGTCTTCTCGGTATACGCCGTCGCGATGCCTGCGGCTGCAAACTGATGGCCCGCGTCCGATTCTTCGCCGTCCGCGTAAAAATTCGTAGCCAGCCCGAACTCGCGCGCGAGCGCGTGCAAGTTCGGAGTGACGCTCGCCCCAAACAACGTCAGCGACGGATCGCCTGCGCCGTACGCATGCCCTTGAGCGTCCGTGAGATCGCCGAGCATCGAGTCGTACGTTTTGTTCTCTTCCAGAATGAACACGACGTGCTTGATGACGGTGCTGCGCTGCAGCGAACGAAGCGGAGGAACGACCGCGTTTGCGGCGGCGCGGCGCGGAACGCGCAGGTAGTGCAGCGCGGACATGGTGGTCTTCTCGAGCGGCAGCTTGTGCATGTCGATGCGCTGCAGCGTTGCCCAGATCACGTTGACGTCTTGCGCGTGTCCGTCGCCTTTGAAGCCCGGCTCCTGGCCCATCCCTTTGGCGTTTGCAACGTAGACGTAGCGCCCCGTCGGGGAGACTGCGAGCGCGGCCGGATACCACCCGGTCGGGATCAGACCGAGGCGGTGCAGTTTGCGCGGATTGGTGGCATCGAGCACGGCAACGGCGTTCATGCCGGCGAGCGCGACGTACAAGCGTTTGCCGTCGGGACTGCGCACGATCGCATCGGGCTGCGCGCCGTACGGGGCTTTGTCGAACAGGCGCAGCTGCAAGCCGCCGACAACGCGGGGCATGCCGAGCAGATCGACGATCGCAACGCGATCGACGTTCGCCATGCAAACGTACGCGTAGCGGCCGTTCTTCGAAACCGCGATCGCGGAGGGATGCGCGCCCCCGACGTTCTCGACGCCGTCCGGCGCCACGTCCATGCGCGTCGCGGCAATGCCTTGCGAGAGAACGTCGCCGTCCCGCGCCAGCGGCACGCTCGTGAGCGCCGACGCGTCCTCCGGCGCGAACGGAACGTTTGCGAACTGCGGGTAGCGCACGGGCTGTGTGAGATTGCCGTACAACATCAGGCCCGGATCGGTGACGAAAAGTTTGTGTCCCGAAACCGCCGCGTCCCACGGAAAATACCCGACCGGCACGCTGTGCAGGACTTTTCGTGCGCGCAGATCGACCGCAGTCACCGTATTCGCAAGATTGTTGACGACGTACGCAACACGGTGATTCGGCGCCAGCGCAATAGAGCCCGGAAATGCGCGATTATCGTTTGCGAAGCGCGATCCAGACGCAACCGGCATCGCGAGCGGCCCGCTGCTCTGGTGTAATTTGCCGCGCGAATCGATTTCGAAAAAATGCAGCGTGTTGCTGGGGCCGCCGGCGGCAAGCACAAGCGTGCGCGACGGCGCCGCCGGATCTTTCAGCGCCTGCACACCGAGAAAGAACGCCTGGTGCTCGGCGTGGTACACGTCCGAAATCGCCATCGTCGCGGTGTTGACGACCGCGAGCGAGTAGCCGCCGCGTACGCCCCGCACGATGCTGCTCGTCGCATTTTGCTCGCGCTCGTCGTCGTTGCTCACGATTGCGAATTTGCCGTCCGGCGTCACGGTAACGCCGAGCGCGTTCATGCCGACGACGACGCTCTTTCCGACCGGCGCGACGATGCGGCCGTTCGGAAGTATCACGTCATAGGGATTGCCGGGATGCGGAGCACCGGCGATACGGGAGCCCGCCGGTGCGGTGTAAACGGTCGGCAGCGGAGCCGCGCCCAAAAGCGCAAAAGCCAGCGCTGCCGCAGTGATACCTCGCAACTTCACGTACGGGGCGTTACGGATGCGCGACGGGCCGCCCCTGCCGGGGGCTCGGCAGGCCTGGCGACTTTAGACGGACGCGAGCAGCTCCATCCAGTGATTCCAGAGAGCCAGGTCGCCTTTTTCCGGATCGTCGGCGGTCGTTTTCGCAGTGCGAATGAGCTCGGCGACGTGCGGTTTGCCCTCCGCGGAGACGTTTTTTTCCATGAACTCCGCTGCGGCGGCCAGAGCGTCTTGCGGCTCGAGCGGATCGGCGGTGATCGTATCGAGGAAGCGCTGGTAGAGCGCGGGGAGGCGCGAATGATCGCCGTCCATCTGCATGTTTCGCGCAACGTCTTCCATGTTGGTGTCACCCAAATGCGCCGCGTTCTCGAGAAGCAGTTTGCGCGTTGCTTCGTACGTCTGCTGTTTCGACACGAACTCCATGGGAGCCGTATACCCGTTTATGAAGCGAGCTTGCCCAGAGCGGCAGCGAGGCGGCGTACGCCTTCTGCAGCGTCTTCCGTGCTGAGGTGACCGAACGAGAGCCGCAGCGCCGGCGGACCTTGGCGCGTCGGATAGAACGGCTCGGACGGCATCACCAGAACGCCTTGGCGCGCGCACGCATCGAATGCCGCTTGCGTCGATATTCGCGGCGGAAGCGCGAGCCACACGTTCAAGCCGGCCGCCGGCGGACGCACGTCGGCCCAGGGAACGTGCTGCGCGAGCGCGTCGATGAACGCGTTGCGCCGCTCCAAATACAGAGTGCGGGCGGAGCGCAAATGGCGCGCGTACGCCGCGCTGTTCGTGAATCGCCACAGCGCGCGCTGCGTGAGCGTCGAGGTAAAGACGTCGGTACGCGCTTTGGCCAGCTCGAGCGCATCCGCGAGTGCGCCTTTGCAGTAGAGATAGCCGATGCGCAGCGCCGGAAAGATCGATTTCGAAAGGCTTTCCATCACGATGACGCGGCCGTCCGTGTCGAACGCGGCCAGCGGCGGCGGCGCGGCGGCGTCGTACGTCAGCTGCCAGCCCGTTTGATCTTCCAAGATGACGACGTCGTACCGGCGCGCGAGCGAGACGATATGCTTGGCGCGCCGCTGCGGCAAGACGGCGCCCGTGGGATTCTGCGCGATGGGATTGATGTAGAACAGCCGCGGGCGGTACTCACTGAACACGCGCTCCACGTCGTCGGGCCGCACGCCGTCCACGTCGCTCGCGACTTCGACGTAGGTAACCCCGCGAGCGTCGAAGACGCCGAGGGTTCCCGAATACGTCGGGCTCTCGGCTGCAACGACGCTGCGCGATTCGAGCAGCACCGTCGCAACCAAATCGGCAGCCTGCTGCGCGCCGGAGCACACGATGATGTCGTCGGCGCTCGCGCTGCATCCGCGCGTGCGCAGCAATCCCGCAAGCGTTTGGCAGAGATCCGGATCGCCGCTCGCCGCACGGTATTGCATGAGCTGCGGCGGATCTTCGAGCAGCGTACGATGAAACGCGCGTGCAAAATCCGCGAGCGGAAAAGTTTCGGGTGCGGGATGCCCCGACGCGAGCGTGATGCTCCCCGGCGCGCCGGCTCGCGTGAGCTGCTCGATGACCCCTTCCATGCGCTCGGCCCGCGCCAGACGCCCGAGATCCGGCTCCCAGCGCCGCGCAAACGGTTCGCCGGGCGGCGGTGCCTGCGCCACGAAGGTGCCTTTGCCGACGCGCGAGGTCGTGCGGCCGCGCGCGGTAAGCAGCTCGTACGCCTGCGAAACGGTGACCAGCGCACAGTCCAGTTCGCGCGCGAGATCGCGCATCGCCGGAAGCCGGTCACCCGGCTGCAGGCGATCGGAATCCATCGCTTCGACGATGTGGTCGGCGATTTGGACGTAGAGCGGCCTGGGATCACCAGGCTCTAGGCGGATGCCTAAGCGCGCCGCGTTACTTGGTGTCGAGCCTATAGCCAATGCCGCGCACGCTCGCAATCTCCACCGGAGCTCCGACCTCGGTGAGTTTCTTGCGCAATGCGGCGATGTGCACGTCTACGACGCGCGTCGGAACGCCCGACGTGTCGTTCCACACGTGTTCCAGAATCTGCGCGCGGGTGAGGAGCCGGCCTTCGGCTTCAGCAAGGAACCACAGCAGCCGGAACTCGAGCGCGGTGAGGGAGACGCTCTTGCCGTCGTTGTTGAGCGTATGAAAATCGCGCACCAACTTGGCGGTGCCGACCTGCAGCACGCCGGCGTCTTCTTTCTTTTCGAGATATTTCTCGCGCCGGCGCAAGAACGACGCGACGCGCGCCACCAGCTCGTTGCCGGAGAACGGCTTGGTGATGTAATCGTCGGCTCCGAGACCCAGGCCCAGCAGCACGTCCTGCTCGCGGGAATGCCCGCTCACCATCAGGACGAACGCGTTGTTCGAGTTCGAGAGCGACGTGCAGACGTCGAGGCCGGAGATATCCGGCAGCCCGATATCCAGAATTACGACGTCGGGCTTATAGGACTCGGCAAGTTCCAAGCCCTCGGCACCCGAGCCGGTCACCTTCACTTCATAATCAGCCCGCTCGAGCACCGTCTGCTCGAGTTTCGCGATGTCTTCGTCGTCCTCGATGACGAGAATCTTAGCCTGCGGCATAACCCCCCTTTATGTTGCTGCGGTTATGTCTTCCCCTTCGGACACTACCAATTGTCGGCGGGCGACGCCCTCCTCAACAGCGGCCGCCGCGACGGCTTTGGCCACCGCCTCCACCACCCGCACGTCGAAAACGCTCGGGATGATGTATTCGGGGCTGCGTTCCTCCTCGCCCACGATCGACGCAATGGCGTGGGCCGCTGCCAGCTTCATCTTTTCCGTGATGCGGCTGGCCCGCGCATCCAGAGCGCCGCGGAAGATGCCGGGGAACGCCAGCAGATTGTTCACCTGATTTGGAAAGTCCGAGCGGCCGGTCGCGATGACTGCCACGTGCCCCGCTGCGGCGTCCGGCATGATCTCCGGCGTCGGATTGGCCATGGCGAAGACGATGGGATCGCGTCCCATCAAGCGGATGTCTTCCACCTGCAGAATGCCCGGGGCTGAGACGCCGATGAAGACGTCGGCACCCTTGAGGACGTCGTGCAGGCCGCCGCGCCGGTTCTCACGATTCGTATTCTCGGCAAGCCAGCGCCAATGCGAGTTCTCATAGCGCTCGCTCCGGTTGATCGCGCCGGCGCGATCCACGGGGATGACGTCGCGCACGCCCGCGCCGAGCAGCATCTTGATCGTCGCGGTCCCGGCGGCGCCGCTGCCCGCCACGACGATTTGCAGATCGCCGAGATCCTTGCCGACGACTTTGGCCGCGTTGATCAGCGCGGCGAGAATAACGACTGCCGTTCCATGCTGGTCGTCGTGCATGACCGGAATGTCGAGCGCTTCGATGAGGCGCCGTTCCACTTCGAAGCAGCGCGGAGCGGAGATGTCTTCCAAGTTGATGCCGCCGAACACCGGAGCGAGCCGCACGACCGTCTCGACGATCTCGTCGACGTCCTTGGTATCCAGGCAGATCGGAAACGCGTCGATGCCGGCGAACTGCTTGAAGAGCATCGCCTTGCCTTCCATCACCGGCAGCGCGCCCAGCGGCCCGATGTCGCCGAGTCCAAGCACCGCCGTGCCGTCCGAAACCACGGCGACCGAATTCCGCTTGATCGTCAGATTGAACGCCTTGGCGGGATCTGCGGCGATTGCCATCGAGACGCGCGCAACGCCCGGCGTGTAGACCGTCGAAAGATCTTGCCGGGTCTTCACCGGAATCTTGGGTTCGACGGCGATCTTGCCGCCCAGATGCGCGAGAAACGTGCTGTCGGAGACGCTGACCACCGTCACGCCGTCCAAGGCTTCGACCGCATCGCGCACGGCTTTACCGATTACGTCAGAACTCACGTTCACCGTGACGTCGCGAACGACGGCGGTCTTCGTCACCGAGCGCATATCGACGGCCGCGATAACGCCGCCCGCATCCCCGATTGCCGCGGCCAGCTGATTGAACGCACCCGGACTGTTGGGCATTTCCAGCCGCATAATCAAGGTGAAGCTTATCCCTATTTGAGGCATGAAACCGGCTTCGCTAATCTCCGCTTACGGTCATTTCCGCGACGCGGAACGACGGTGACACTACACCGGCATCGAAGCGCAGGTCGTTCGCCACGGCGTCGACGGCTGCGAGCATCTCGGGGAAGGTGCCGGCGATGGTGAACTCCTCGACGGGGTGGGCGATCTCGCCGTTCTCGATGTACAGGCCGCGCGCGCCGCGGCTGTACGTGCCGCTCGCGTACTCGGTCGCAAAGCCGATGGTATCCATCACGAGGATGCCGCGCCGGGTCTGCGCTATCAGATCTTCCAGCGATCGCGTCCCCGGCTCCAGATAGAAGTTGTTCGGCGCGACGCCGCCGCCGCTGCCGTTGCCGGTCGAGCGCGCGCCGAGTTTGCGCGCGTAGTAGGTATCGTACAGGAACGTGCGCAGCGCGCCGCCCTCGAAGACGACCGTACGCTGCGTCGGCACGCCTTCGCCGTCAAACGGCGAGGTGCCCATCAGCCCGGGCATCGTGCCGTCGTCCACGATGGTGATCAGATCGCTGCCGATGCGCGAACCGACGCGCTCGGCGAGCCACGAATTGCCGATTGCAACGTTCGCGGCACTGAGCGCCGAGAAAATGTCGGAGAGTACCGACGCGGCGACGTCGCGTTCGAAGATCACGGGAACGCGCATCGTTTGCGGTTTGCGCGCGCCGAACAGCATGACGGTGCGGTCGACGGCTTTTTTCGCGACGGCCGGCGCCTCTTCCATATCGCTCAGGCGTCGAGCCGCGCTTCCGTAGGCGCCGGTTCGTTTGGCGTCGCCGTCGAGCGCGACGGGACTGACCGAACGGTGCACGCGCGTGGAACGGTATGCGCCGGCGAAGCCGTTCGAATTGGCGATCGCCGTCGTCGAAATCGTATCGCCGACGTGCGAGCCGTTGCTGTTCGTGATACGCGAATCGAGGGCGCGAATGCGCGCTTCCAGCTCGAGCGCCTCGTCGATCTTCGCCCGTGCGTCGCGCTGCGCCACGTCTT
>Ga0207664_10001632_pt1 | contig 14770 bp, 11 predicted proteins | sample LARL83metaG_FD_184349 | JGI IMG/M metagenome (GOLD analysis project Ga0207664, IMG submission 184349) | Corn, switchgrass and miscanthus rhizosphere microbial communities from Kellogg Biological Station, Michigan, USA - LAR L8-3 metaG... | ecosystem: Host-associated > Plants > Roots >... | reverse complement strand
GGTGCAGTAGTCGGCGGGGCCGTCGTCGGCGGTGCAGTAGTCGGCGGGGCCGTCGTCGGCGGTGCAGTAGTCGGCGGGGCCGTCGTCGGTGGTGCCGTGGTCGGCGGGGCCGGCGACTTGGTCGGCTTGGGGGTCGACGACGACCTGGTCGGCTTGGGCGAGGGATCCCGGCCTGGGTTCGGTGCCGTCTGGGTCGGCGAGCCCGCCCCGCCGGATCCCGGCGACTTCGATGTGCTGCTGGCCGGCAGGGTGGGCAGCACGCCCGAGGTAGGCAGCACCCCCACGGGGGTGACCGGCGGGGTCTTGCTCCCCGATCCGCCCTGGGCGGCCACTGGCGAGGAGGGCAGCGGGGCGGGCTGCGACGCCGACGGCAAGGTGACCGGGGTCAGCGCGGAGCCCCCGGTGGACGAGGAATGGTGCATGTAGTTCGCGGCGAGCATGGCGCCCCCGCCGAACACGGCGAACACCGCGACCAGCACCCCGGCCGCCGGGATGAACGCGGTCGGCCCGCGGACCGAGGCCAGCGGGTCCAGCGCCGCCGGGAACCCGCTGCGCAGGAACGGCTCGGCCCGCTCGGCCACCGCGCCGCAGTACCGCACGGCGTCGGCGGAACCGTCGGTGATCACGCCGAGCACCTGGTAACGCAGATCCTCGGGCAGCGCGGGCACCGGGAGCAGGGCGAGCATGGCCGACGGGCTCACCGCGCGGCGGCGTTCCGCGCCGCAGGCGCCGCATTCCGCGATGTGCTGGCGGACTTCCCGGCGCATCGAGGGGGTGAGCTCACCCTCCCAGCTGCCCAGGATCTCCGCCAGCGCCGGGCACGAGCCGTAGCCGGTCCGCGCCGCGACCAGGGTGCTGACGGCGGTGTCGAACCGCTGCCGGGCCCGCGAGCCGAGCCCATGCGCCTGGTTGCGCGGCACGCCCAGCGCGTCGGCCAGGTCGGCGCCGTAGAACTCGTGGCGCATGCTCAGCTCGACGATCTCCCGGTCACCAGGCTCCAGCCCGGCCAGCGCCGACCACGCCAGCTCGCGCAGTTCGGCCTGCTCCAGCGCGGCGCCCAGGTCAGCGGTGGAGTCACCGGTTTCCGGGTCGGGCACTGGCTCGGGCGGCTGGGCCGCGCTGGGCGCCGGTACTCCCTCGTGCTGGCGGCGGTGACACTCATTCCTGGCCACCGCGTACAGCCACGGCCGGAGCCGGCTCGGGTCCCGCAGCCCGGGCAGCCGGAGCGCCGCGATGACGAACGTGTCGAGCACCGCTTCGGCCGCGTCGGCCGGCTCGCTCAGCAGCGACCGGCTATACACATACAACGCCGGGGCGTAGTGATCGTAGGCAGCGGCCAGCGCTGCCGGATCACCCGCGACTATTCCGGCGACCATCCCCCCATCGCGCATGTCCACACGGTATGTGCCCGACCAGGTCAAGTCCACCAGAATGGGCCGGCATTTCTTTTACCTTTCGGCGGCGAGCGCGGCGAGCCCGGCGGCCCGCATCGCGGTGACCGGGGCCGGCTTGCCGGTCATCAGCTCAACCTGCCGGGCGGCCTGGTGCAGCAGCAGCGCGAAACCGCTGGCCACCGGCGCTCCGGCCGACTGCGCGGCGGCGGCCAGCGCCGTCGGCCACGGGTAGTACACGACGTCGAGGAGGCAGCCGGGGACCAGCGTGCCCTGCCTGATGCGATCCGCGTAGAGATCGGCCGCGCCGGCCGGGGCGGTCGAGATGAGCAGTCCCGGGGCGGGCTCACCCGGTTCGCCGAACGGCACCAGCCGCACGGTCATGCCCAGCCGTGCGGCCGCGGCCCGCAGGCCGGTGGCCCGCCGCTCGTCGCGGGCGGCCACGGTGACCGCGGTGGCGCCGAGCCCCCGGGCCGCGGCCAGCGCTGAGCAGGCGGTGGCCCCGGCGCCGAGGATGAGCACCGGGGATGGGCTGGCCAGGCCCGCCTCGGCCAGAGCGGTGATCATGCCGGGCACGTCGGTGTTGTGCCCGCGGCGCAGGCCCGCGTCGAACACCACCGTGTTGGCCGCGCCGACCTCCTCCACCAGCGGCTCCGCGCCATCCAGCAGGCCGAGCACGGCGCGCTTGAGCGGCATGGTCAGGGACAGCCCGGCCCAGTCCGGTCCGCAGCCGGCCAGCCGCCCGGGCAGCCCGGCCTCGTCGCACTCGATGGCCTGGTACGACCAGCCGTCCAGGCCCAGGGCCCGGTAGGCGGCCAGGTGCAGGGCAGGCGACAGCGAGTGGGCGACCGGCGAGCCGAGAACCGCGGCTTTCATGATGTCCGGTCAGCCTGACCCGGTGTGGGTGCCGGTACCCGTGCCGGTGCTGCCGTACCGGGCCACCGCCGCGTCGAACTTCTGGTGGTCGCTGAAGAACAGCGTCTTCCCGGTGGAAGAGTTGATGGTCAGGAAGTAGAAGAAGTTGCCGTGATCCGGATGCAGCGCCGCGTGGATCGCCGCCGCCCCGGGGCTGTCGATCGGCCCGGGCGGCAGGTTCGCGTGCAGGTACGTGTTGTACGGCGAAGGGAAGGTGGTGCTGAACCGGGCGTTGCTCTTGCCCGTGCGGGCCATCGCGTACAGCACGGTCGTGTCCAGCTGCAGGTTGATCGGGGGGACATGGTTGAGCCGGTTGTAGATGACCTCGGCGATCCGCGGGTAGTCCTGCGGCAGCTTGCCCTCGGCCTCGATGAGGCTGGCCACCGTGATCACGGCGCCCTCGCCCTCGTGGCCGTGGGCCGCGGCCCCGCTGAGGTTGATGCTGACGGCTTCGTCCTTGAACTTCTGCACCATCGCCCGCAGCACGTCCACCGGGGATGTTTTCGGCTGGATGAAGTAGGTGGCCGGGAACAGGTAGCCCTCCGGGTTGCCGTGCGCATACGCGGGCAGGCCGAGGCTGGCCGGGTGCGCGATGGCCTGCTGGTAACCCTTGAGGTTGCCGGTGTCCTGGCCGAGCCGCGCGATGATCTGGGCCAGGGTGAATCCCTCCGGGATCAGGACCCTGACCTGGATGCGGCTGGACGGCTGGAGCAGCAGGGCCAGGGCGAGCGAGGCCTTCATGTGCTTGTGCACCCGGTAGGTGCCCGGTTCGAGCGTGTTGCCCCGCGAGCTGTCCTTGGCCGCGTTGAAGAAGGCCCGGGCGCTGGCCACCACGCCGAGGGTAGCCAGCCGCTGGCCCACCGCGGCCGCCGTGTCGCCCGGCTTGATCTGCACCTGCACCGTCCCGGTGCCCGGCCCGGAGAAATCGGGCGGGTCGATGTACTGCCGGTAGTAGTGGTAGCCGACCGCGCCGCCCGCCGCCAGGATCAGCACGAAGACCAGCAGCGAGACCAGGATGGCGACCCGGCCCCGGCGGCGCCGCTTCTTGCGCGCGGATGTGCCGGCGGGGGGCTCGCCCGGCTGGCCGCCGCCGCTGCCCTGGTCGAGCCCGGGGAGAAGGCCGCTGGGCTGGCCCTCCTCCGTCCCGGCCGATGATTCGTCCACGTCCCCGTACCAGCCCCCGGCGGCAGGGTACTCCCCGGAGTCCTGGTGCGGGCTGCTGTCCAGCTCGCGCGGGTCGTCCACGTAGTGCTCATACCCAGGTTCGGGCGGGCTGTTCCCGGCGGCGTGGCGGCGCCGGGTGCGCGGCCGAGGCGGCGCGGCCTCGAAGGCGGCCGGCTCCGCCGGGTAGGGCGCGGGCCCGGTGCGGTCAGCCAGGTAACCCGGGGGCAGGGTGCCCGCATCGGGCTGGTGCCAGCCGAAGTCCTGCTGGGGGGGCAGCGGGGACAGCGGCCCGGACGGATGCTCCGGGCCGGGCAGCGCCCCGGGCGGCAGCGGGGGAAGTTCCCCAGGGTACGCACCGGGCCTGCCGCCTGGTCCGGTGTGATACGCATCGGCGGAGCCGGCCCAGGTTTCCCGGGCCGGGCCGTCCCAGGGCTCTGCTGCCCAGGGCTCGGCCGCCCAGGGCTGCGGGTCCCGGGATGGCGCCGGGCCTGGCGGTGCCGTCCACGACGACGGCGGTTCTTCCCACGGCTGCGGCGGCCATGGCTGCTCCGGGCCGGGCGGCGGCGCCCAGCGGTCCGGCGCCTGCGGCCCGGTCACCGGACCATGCCCGTGCGGGGCGCCGGCCAGCGGGTCAGGCGCCCAGCGGTACGCGTCACTATGACCGCCGCCCGGATCCGGGCGCGGTGGGTAGGGCTCACCGGGCACCGGGAACGCGCGCGGGTCAGCCCGCGGCGGTGGCTCCTGGCCCCAGCCCGGCTGCGACGGGTAATCGCCGCCGGGGCCGAGGTCAGTCTCGCTGTCTTCGGGGTATTCCCCTGATCCCCAGTCCTGCCCGCCCTGTGTCCCCCGCCGCGCGTGACGGCTCACCCGTCCGCCCCGGGGCCGGGAGGCACGAGTTCGCCGGGTGGCCGGCCGGTGCTGCGCTCCGCGTCCAGCGCACCTTGCAGGATCAGCGCTGCGGCCGCCTGGTCGACCACGGGCCGCCGGGCCCGTGCGCCCTTGCCACCCCGGCGCAGTGCGTCATGCGCCACCGTGGTGGTGAACCGCTCATCGGCCAGCCGTACCGGCAGCGGGGCCAGCCGGCCCGCCAGCGCGGCCGCGAATGCCCGGGCGGCTGCCGCCGCGTGGCCTTCCCGCCCGGACAGGCTGGTCGGCAGGCCCACGATGATCTCCATGGCCCCGTGGTCCAGGGCCAGCTGGGCCAGGCGGTCGAGGTCGCCCGGGCCGCGCGGGACGGTGGCCAGCGGGCTGGCCAGCAGCGCGCCCGGATCGCTCCGGGCGACACCGATCCGGGCCGACCCGAAGTCCACGCCAAGCCGTACGCCGGCTCTCAACGCCGGGGCCTGCGGCGCGGATGTGTCCCCCGCGCACATCTCAACGGCGTAACGGGATGGCAACACGGGACAACCGTAGTCCAACCCGTCACGCGATGTCTGCGACAACCGCGCGAACCGCATCAAATGCGCCGGCGATGGCCTGGCCGGCCCGGTCCCCCTGCGGTGCGCCGCCGCCCTGCGCGACGTCGTCGCGGCCGCCGCCGCCCCCGCCGAGCGCCCCGGCGGCCGCGCGTACCAGCTGGCCAGCGGCCAGGCCCAGCCCGCGGGCGGCCTCGTTCACGGCCACCACCACTGACGGGCGGTCGGTGGGCACGCCCGCGATGACCACGACCGCGGGCCGCGGCTCGGGCAGCCGCCCGCGCACGTCCAGCGCCAGCTTGCGGATGCTGTCGGCGCTGGTCCCGTCCGGGACCTGGTGGGTGACCAGGGCCACCGGGCCGGCCTCGGCCGCGCCCGCGGCGAGGTCGGCGGCGGCGCCGAGGATCTGCGCGCTGCGCAGCCGGTCCAGGTCGCGCTCGGCGTCGCGGACCCGGCTGACCAGGGCCGCGATCCGGTCCGGCAGGTCTTCCCGGCGGGTCTTGAGCTGCTCGGTGAGCTGGCTGACCAGCACGCTCTCCCGGGCCAGGAAGCGGAACGCGTCCGTGCCGACGAGGGCTTCCACCCGGCGCACGCCGGACCCGATGGAGGACTCGCCGAGGATCTTGACCAGCCCGAGCTGGCCGGAGTGGGCCACGTGCGTGCCGCCGCACAGCTCCCGGGAGTAGTCGCCGACCTCGACGACCCGGACTTCGTCCCCGTATTTCTCGCCGAACAGGGCGATCGCGCCGATCGCACGGGCCTCCTCGATGGGCGTGACGAACGCCCGTACCGCGAGGTCGTCGATCAGCACCTGGTTGACCTCGTCCTCGGCATCCCGGAGCACACTGGGGGGCACCGCCCCGGCCGCGGTGAAGTCGAAGCGCAGCCGCCCGGGTGAGTTCTCCGAGCCGGCCTGGGCGGCGGACTCGCCGAGCGCGCCGCGGAACGCCCGGTGCACCATGTGCGTGGCCGTGTGCGAGCGGGAGATGGCCCGGCGGCGCTCGATGTCGATCTCCACCTGGGCCGCCGCGCCGACCACCACTTCCCCGCTGCGGACCACGCCCCGGTGCACGATGAGCCCGGGCACCGGGGCCTGCACGTCACGGACCTCGATCAGGCCGCCGGCCGCGCCCGGCGCGTCGGCGACCCGGATGGTGGCGGTGTCGGCGAGCTGGCCGCCGCCCTCGGCGTAGCAGGGGGTGCGGTCCAGGATCACCTCGACCTCGGTGCCCGCGCCGGCCGCGGGCACGCTGACCCCGCCGGCCAGCAGCCCGGTGACCGTGGCTTCCCCTGACGTCTGGTCGTACCCGGTGAAGGTGACCGGGCCGGACTTGGACAGCAGGCTGGCCAGCACCGAGATGTCCGCGTTGCCGGTCTTCTTGTCCAGCGAGTCCTGCTTGGCCCGCTGCCGCTGCTCGGCCATGAGCCGGCGGAAGCCGTCCTCGTCCACGGCCAGGCCCTGCTCGTTGGCCATCTCCAGGGTGAGGTCGATCGGGAAGCCGTACGTATCGTGCAGCTGGAACGCCTGCTCGCCGGACAGCGTCGCGGTGCCCCGGCGCCGGGTCTCGCCGACCGCGGCGTCGAAGATGGCGGAGCCGGTGCGCAGCGTGGACAGGAACGTGCCCTCCTCGGCGTCGATCACCCCGAGGATCCGCGGCGTGTCGGTGCGCAGGTCGGGGAACTGGTCGGCCATCGCGCCGATCGCCGTCCCGGCCAGCTCGTGCAGGAAGCCGCCGTCGCTGCCGCCGCCGCGCTGGCCGCCGGCCAGCAGCCGCAGGTTGTAAATGCTGCGGCGCAGGATGCGGCGCAGCACGTAGCCGCGCCCCTCGTTGGAGGGCAGCACGCCGTCGGCGACCAGCATCACCGCCGTGCGCACGTGGTCGGAGACCACCCGCAGGGCCACGTCAGACCGGTGGTCGCGGCCGTACTTCTGCTCGGTCAGCTCCGCCGCCCGGTCCAGCACCTTCCACAGCGTGTCGATCTCGTAGATGTTGTCCACGCCCTGCAGGATGGCGGCCATCCGCTCCAGGCCCATGCCCGTGTCGATGTTGCGCGCGGGCAGGTCACCCAGGATGGGCCAGCCTTCCTTGCCCGCCCCCTCGCCCCGCAGGTACTGCATGAAAACGAGGTTCCAGACCTCCAGGTAGCGGTCCTCGTCCACGACCGGGCCGCCGTCCAGGCCGTAGTCCGGGCCACGGTCGTAGTAGATCTCTGAGCACGGCCCGCACGGCCCGGGCACGCCCATCGACCAGAAGTTGTCCGCCATCCCCCGGCGCTGGATGCGGCTGTCCGGCAGGCCCACCTGGTCCCGCCAGATGCCGGCCGCCTCGTCGTCGTCGAGGTACACGGTGGCCCACAGCCGGTCCTCGGGGAAGCCGAACCCGCCATCCCGCTCCGGCGTGGTGAGCAGTTCCCAGGCGAACGGGATGGCCTGGTCCTTGAAGTAGTCGCCGAACGAGAAGTTCCCCAGCATCTGGAAGAACGTGCCGTGCCGGGTGGTCTTGCCGACTTCCTCGATGTCCGGCGTGCGCACGCACTTCTGCGCGCTGGTGGCCCGGTTGAACGGCGGCGCCGCCTGGCCCAGGAAGTACGGCTTGAACGGCTGCATGCCCGCGTTCACCAGCAGCAGCGTGGGGTCGTCGGCGATCAGCGACGCCGACGGGACAACCGTGTGCCCGCGCTCGGCGAAGTAGGTAAGGAAACGGCGGGCGATCTCTGCCGACTCCATCAGTGGCCATCCTCTACGTGGTCGGTGGGCCCCTCCAGCGCTGGGCGGGCGTGCTGGAGCTGGCGCTGGCTGTAGATTTCCATGCCCTCCCGCACGTCGCCGGCGAAGCGGGTGAGCTCCCGGGCCCCCGGGCTGATAGCGCGGGCGGCCGCGGCGGCCCGCCGGTAGGCGGAGATGCCCAGGGCCGCGCCCAGGGTGAGCCAGAACAGCCTGCGGATCACCGGCGGGCTCCCGTCTGCGGCCGGCTGCTCTGCAGCGCGCGCCGGGCGTCGGCGCCGGCCGCCCGGGCCGAGCCGGTGGCCGCCCTCAGCTCAGCGGCGTGCCGTACCCCGTACAGCAGCGCGGGGACGCGCGCCAGCCGGCTGCTGCCGCTGGCCGCGGCCAGCCGGGCCAGCGGCGCGAGCGCGGTCACCCGGCCGGTCAGGTCGGCCATGTTCGCGGTCACCTCGTCCATGCTGGCGGTGAGCTGCTCGGTGCGGGCCAGCTGCCCGGTGGCCGCGTCGATGGCCGAGTGGGCCCGGTCGATGGCCTCGTCCGAGCGCTCGCGCAGCCCGCTGACCGCCGCCGAGGTCTGGCCGATCAGCCCGGCCAGCTTCAGCAGCACGAACACCGACACCGCCACCAGGATCATGAAACAGCCCACGGCGGCGATCACCGCTACCCAGACCGCGTTCAGCATGCCTGCTCCCTCATCTGCCCGACCCTATCTCGCGACGGCCCACGCGAGCCCGCCACCGCGCACACCGGGGCGGCCGCCGCCGTCAGGAACCTCCCGGCTCACCGGCCTGGTCCAGGATCGCCCGGATGCGCTCAGAGCGTTCGGCAAAACGGGCTTCCGCCCCGTGCTGCGACGGCTGGTAGTAACGGCGGCCGACCAGCGCGTCCGGCGCGTACTGCTGGGCCACCACGCCCTCGGCGAAGTCATGCGGGTACTGGTACTCCTGGCCGTGGCCGAGCCGCGCGGCGCCCGGGTAGTGCGCGTCGCGCAGGTGCGGCGGCACCGGCCCGGCCAGCCCGGCGCGCACGTCGGCGGTGGCGGCGCCGATGGCCATGATGACCGCGTTGGACTTGGGCGCCAGGGCCAGGTGGATGGTGGCCTGGGTCAGGTTGATCCGGGCCTCGGGCAGGCCGACGAACTCGACCGCCTGGGCCGCGGCCACGGCCACGCCGAGCGCGGTGGGATCGGCCATCCCGACGTCCTCGCTGGCGTGCACGATCAGCCGCCGGGCGATGTACCGGGCGTCCTCGCCAGCCTCGATCATCCGGGCCAGGTAGTGCACGGCGGCGTCGGCGTCGCTGCCCCGGATGCTCTTGATGAACGCGCTGATCACGTCGTAGTGCTGGTCACCGGCCCGGTCGTAGCGCACCACGGCCCGGTCCACCGCGCGCTCCAGGACGGTGGTGCCGATGGTGGCGCCGGCGGGCAGCCCGAGCGCGGCCGACTCCAGGTAGGTGAGCGCGCGCCGGGCGTCGCCGCTGGCCAGCCGGATCAGCTCAGCCAGGGCGTCGCCGTCCAGGCTGACCGCGCCGCCCAGCCCCCGCTCGTCGGCCAGCGCCCGGGTGATGACCTCGCGCATGTCGTCGTCGCCGAGCGGCTGCAGGGTGAGCAGCAAGGACCGGGACAGCAGCGGGCCGACCACCGAGAACGACGGGTTCTCGGTGGTCGCGCCGATGAACGACACCCAGCGGTTCTCCACCGCGGGCAGCAGCGCGTCCTGCTGGGCCTTGTTGAACCGGTGCACCTCGTCAATGAACAGCACGGTCTGGCGGCCGGTCAGGCCGAGTTCCCTGCGGGCCGCCTCGATCGCGGCGCGCACGTCCTTCACGCCCGCGGTGACCGCGGACAGCTCGGTGAACCGGCGGCTGGTCACCCGGCTGATCACCTGGGCCAGGGTGGTCTTGCCGGTGCCGGGCGGGCCCCACAGCACCACGGCCAGGCCCGCGTCGTGCTCGGCCAGCTTGCGCAGCGGGGTGCCGGGCCCAGTCAGGTGCGGCTGGCCGACCACCTCGTCCAGGGTGCGCGGGCGCATCCGGACCGCGAGCGGGGCCGCGGCCTGGGCCGCCTCTTCCTCGGCCGCGTCGAACAGGCTGCCCGCCTGCCCGCTGCTGCCGGTACTGCCTGGTGGAACCACATCCCTGACACTATCCGGCCATTCCCGCGGCCGGTCCGCTAATCACGCCCCGGCCGGGGCGCCGTCCGGCCGGGGGCGGGCGTCGATGCCGGCCTCGCGGCGCTGCTGCTCGGTGATCGGGGTGGGCGCCCCGGTCAGCGGGTCGCTGCCGGACGCCGCCTTGGGGAACGCGATGACCTCGCGGATCGTGTCCGCGCCCGCCAGCAGCATGGTCAGCCGGTCCCAGCCGAACGCGATCCCGCCGTGCGGGGGCGGGCCGAAGCGCAGCGCGTCGAGCAGGAAGCCGAACTGTGCCTCGGCCTCGGCCCGGGACAGCCCGATGACGTCGAAGACCTGCTGCTGCATGTCGGGCCGGTGGATACGGATCGAGCCGCCGCCGATCTCATTGCCGTTGCAGACCAGGTCGTAGGCGTCGGCCAGGGCCTCGCCCGGCTGGTCGGTGAACTTGCTGGCCCATTCGGGCAGTGGCGCGGTGAACGGGTGATGCACCGAGGTCCAGCCGGCCGCGCCGTCCTCCTCGAACATCGGCGCGTCCACCACCCAGGTGAACGCCCAGGCGTCCACGTCGATGAGGCGCAGCCGCTCGCCGATCTCCAGCCGTGCCGCGCCGAGCAGCGGCCGGGCCTGCTGCGGGGGGCCGGCCGCGAAGAACACGCAGTCGCCGGGCTGTGCGCCGGCCGCGGCGGCCAGCCCGGCGCTCTCCTCGGCGGACAGGTGCTTGGCCACCGGCCCGGAGCCGGACACCGTGCCGTCGGCACCGATCAGCACGTAAGCGAGCCCGCGGGCGCCGCGGGCCCGGGCCCACTCCTGCCAGGCGTCCAGCTCGCGGCGGGCCTGCCCGGCGCCGCCGGGCATCACCACCGCGCCGATGTAGGGCGCCTGGAACACCCGGAACGTGGTCTGCGCGAAGTAGTCGGTCAGGTCGGCCAGCTCACAGCCGAACCGCAGGTCCGGCTTGTCCGAGCCGAACCGGGCCATGGCCTCGGCGTAGCTGAGCTGCGGCACCGGGCGGGGCAGCTGGTAGCCGGCCACCTCGGCCCACAGCCGGGCCACCAGGTCCTCGGCCACCTCGATGACGTCTTCCCGGGTGACGAAGCTCATCTCGATGTCCACCTGGGTGAACTCCGGCTGCCGGTCCTTGCGGAAGTCCTCGTCGCGGAAGCAGCGGGCCAGCTGCCAGTACCGCTCGAAACCGCCGACCATCAGCAGCTGCTTGAACAGCTGCGGCGACTGGGGCAGCGCGTACCAGTGCCCGGGGCGCAGCCGGACCGGCACCAGGAAGTCGCGGGCGCCTTCCGGGGTGGACCGGGTCAGGTCCGGGGTTTCCAGGTACACGAAGCGGTGCCCGCGCAGCACCTCGGTGACCAGGTAGGTGGCTTCGGACCGGATCCGCAGCGCGGCGGCGGTCTCGGCCCGCCTGGTGTCCAGGTACCGGTACTTCAGCCGCAGGTCCTCGCTGAGCTCGCCGGTGCTGGCCTCGATGGGGAACGGCAGCGGGGCCGCCTCGGACAGCACCTCCAGGGCGTCCGCGGCCACTTCCACCGCACCGGTGGGCAGCTCGGGGTTCTCGTTGCCGGCCGGCCTGATGCGCACCTGGCCGGTGACCCGGACGCAGAACTCCGAGCGCAGCGCGTGCGCGGGCCCGTTTTCGCCCTCTTCACGGAACACGACCTGGACGATCCCGCTGGCGTCGCGCAGGTCGATGAAGGTGACGCCGCCGTGGTCCCGGCGCCGGGCTACCCAGCCGGCCAGCGTCACCTGCTGGCCGTCCTGCTCGGCGCGCAGCGTGCCCGCCTCGTGGGTTCGGATCATGTCCCGCTCAGCCTCTCTCGCCGCCGTCCTACAGCCCGGTCGCGCGGCCCGCGCCCGGCTGCAGGCCGGCCAGGAACTGGTTGCTGGCCCGCTCCGCGCCGATGGTGGTGGCCGGCCCGTGGCCCGGCAGCACCTGGGTCTCGTCCGGCAGCGGCAGGCAGACCCGGGCCAGGCTGCCCATCATGGCCGCCGGATCGCCGCCGGGCAGGTCAGTCCGGCCGATCGACCCGGCGAACAGCAGGTCCCCGGAGAACATCACCGTGGTCCCGGACCGGAAGGCCACCGAGCCCGGGGTGTGCCCGGGCGCGTGGTCCACGGTAATCTCCAGCCCGGCCAGGCTGAGCACCGCCCCGTCGGTGAGTTCCCGTACGTCGTCCGGCTCGGTGAACTCCAGGCCGCCAAACAGCTGCTGGCCGGGGCCAAGAGGCAGGCCGCGGGCCGGGTCCGCGAGCAGCGCGCGGTCTCCCGGGTGGATGTAGGCCGGGATGTCCCGGGCCCCGCACACCGGCGCCACCGACCACATGTGGTCGATATGCCCATGGGTGAGCAGCACTGCGACCGGCTTGAGCCGGTGCCTCGCGGCGAGTTCGTCGATCCCCGGCCCGGCGTCCTCACCCGGGTCGACGATCAGGCACTCCGCGCCTGGCCCGGCCGCCACCAGGTAGCAATTGGCGGCAAAAGAGCCAGCCGGAAACCCGGCAACCAGCACGGGCCGACCTCCTGGATAGTTCGGGACACTTAGCACGGTGCACGGCAGCACGCGCCTCCCCCAGGCTACCGATCTGCTCGGCCCAGCCGCGAACCGGTAACAGCGGCGTCACGACCTCACGGGTGCCGGTACCATTCGCGAAGTTTCGCTGGTAAGCAAGCAACAGGCAGCCAGGAGGAACAGATCGGTGGCAGGTAAGAAGGACCGGCAGCGCAAGCTGGCGCGGGAGCGTCTCCAGCGCCAGCAGGCGAAGCGCGCGGCGCGGGCTCACCGGAGCCGGCAGGTGACCATGATTGCCGTGGTCTGCCTGGTGGTCGTGGGCCTGGGCGTGGGCGGGTTTTTCGCCTTCTCCTCACCGGCTAAGACCAGCAATACGGCCGCGGCGGCGACCGCCTCGGCCTCGGCCTCGGCATCCGCGTCCGCCTCGGCGTCGCCCAGCGCGCAGGCCGAGCCCGCCCGCACGTGCACGTACCCGGCCAGTGGCACGCCGGCCGCGCGCAACGTCGGCACGCCCCCGGCGAAACCCGACGGCCAGGCCAGCTACCAGGCGACGATCCACACCAACCGCGGGGATGTCGTTATCCACCTGCTCAACAGCGAGGCCACCTGCACGGTCAACTCGTTCGTCTACCTGGCGGCCAAGAAGTATTTCAACAACACCAAATGCCACCGGCTGACCACTACCAGCCCGCTGTTCGTGCTGCAGTGCGGGGACCCTACTGGCACTGGCTCCGGCGGGCCCGGTTACAAGTTCAGCGACGAGAATCTGGCGGGCGCGAAGTACACCGGGGGAACTGTGGCGATGGCAAACTCCGGGCCAAATACCAACGGCAGCCAGTTTTTCCTTGTCTACCGGAACTCGAAGCTGGCCCCCAGCTACACGCCGTTCGGCAGGGTCGTCAAAGGGCTCGGGATCATCCAGAATGTGGCCAGGGCAGGCAGTGACAACGCTAATGGCCACGGGGATGGGCACCCGAAGGAGAAAGTCGTCATCGAGAGCGTCACTATTAAGAAGACCTGAGCCGGGCAATGCTGCCAGGACCAGGGCTGAGCAGGAGGTTAGCGGTGAGCACCGCCAACGATCCGTGGGGCAGGGTAGCCGACGACGGTACGGTCTACGTGCGTATCGCCGGGAGCGAGCGGGTGGTTGGCTCATGGCAGGCAGGCAGCCCCGATGAGGCGCTGGCCTTCTACCGGCGCAAGTTCGACGCGCTGGAGACCGAGGTCGCCCTGCTTGAACAGCGGCTCACCGCCACTGACCTGTCCCCCGGCAGTGCCCGGGCATCCATCGACCGGCTGCTGGAGGCGGTGGCGGACGCCCACGCGGTCGGCGACCTGGAATCGCTGCGCACCCGGCTGGAGGCGCTGACCGGCCAGGTGGAAGGCAGGCGGGAGGAGGTCCGGGCGGCCCGTGAGCAGGCCCGGGTCGAGGCCAAGGGCATCAAGGAGCGCATCGTCGCCGAGGCCGAGCAGATCGCCGCCGAGGCCACGCACTGGAAGATCAGCGGCGAGCGGATGCGCCAGCTGCTGGAGGAGTGGAAGGTTGCGCCCCGGGCCGACCGGGCGGTGGAGACCGCGCTGTGGAAGCGGCTGTCCACGGCGCGCAACAGTTTCGCCAAGCGCCGCAAGGCGTACTTCGCCGGGCTGGAGGAGGAGCGCGGGGAGGCCAAGTCCCGCAAGGAGAAGCTGGTGGCCGAGGCGGAGGCGCTGGCCACCTCCACCGACTGGGGCCCGACCGCGGCGGCCTACCGGGAGCTGATGCGGTCCTGGAAGGCGGCGGGCCGGGCCGGCCGGGCCGACGAGGAAGAGCTGTGGGGCCGGTTCAAGGGGGCCCAGGACACGTTCTTCGCGGCCCGGTCGGAGGTGTTCTCGGCCAAGGAGAACGAGCTGCGCGAGCACGCGGCGGTCAAGTCGGCGCTGCTGGAGGAGGCCAGCCCGCTGGTGCCGGTGACCGATGTGCGGGCGGCCCGCTCGGCGCTGCGGTCCATCCAGGAGCGCTGGGAGCAGGCCGGCCCGGTGCCCCGGGAGGCGCACGACCGCCTGGAGCAGGGCCTGCGCCGGGTCGAGGACGCGGTACGCAAGGCCGAGGACGCCCAGTGGCGCCGGTCCAACCCGGAGGCGCTGGCCCGGGCCAAGGGCACGGTGGACCAGATCCGGGCCGCCATCACCAGCCTGGAAGGGCAGCTGGCCAAGGCCCAGCAGCGGGGCGACTCGAAGGCCGCGGACGAGGCGGCCGAGGCGATCGCCGCCCGGCAGTCCTGGCTGGAGGAAGCCGAGCGCACCCTGGCCGAGCTGTCGAGCTAGGGACCCGCCCTAACTCGTGATCCGGTACACGTCGTAGACGCCGTCGATGGCGCGCACCGCGCGGAGCACGTGACCGAGGTGCTTGGGGTCGCCCATCTCGAACGTGAACCGGCTGACGGCCACCCGGTCCCGGGTCGTGGTGACCGACGCGGACAGGATGTTCACGTGCTGGTCGGAGATGCTCCGGGTGACGTCGGACA